>Ga0315289_10004934_pt1 | contig 19832 bp, 14 predicted proteins | sample YL17G11_40_MG_FD_203452 | JGI IMG/M metagenome (GOLD analysis project Ga0315289, IMG submission 203452) | Sediment microbial communities from Yellowstone Lake, YNP, Wyoming, USA - YL17G11_40 | ecosystem: Environmental > Aquatic > Freshwater > Lake > Sediment | place: USA: Wyoming | collected...
AACAGCGTTCCTCCGCTCTGCCACATGTGTTTTGAAGGCTGAATCCCAAGAGTAAATGATTCGTGTCCCCTTTACCGCCAACCCGTGGCAGGAGAATGGTCCAGGTCGCAATCCATTTTCCCTCAGTTTTCCCGCGAGAGCAGTCAGGCATCTGGACATTGGGCCGCATCTGCTCTTGGGAAGAACGTAACAAAGCTGGCAAGCGCTGTACGGAGACCAGACTTCCTCGAATACAGGCCCACTTGCCACAAGATGTGCTCGGGCCTGCTTGCTGTTTGTGCTACCGGGGGTAAAAGAGTTGGCTTTTGCCTCAAAATAAAGGGCCTTATTGTCACTTTCTCGTCCGAGTACCACGTCTGGCTCTGGCTCAATGCAGATATCCAATCCGGAATCCAGTATTGCCCGCATAGTCACTTCGGGGAAAGCAAAGGGTGTCTCAACATACACAATTCTGAAGCCGAGTTGGTGAAACAGTGGATAGACATAGTAATTCTCCGCATCTTGCTCCTTGGCCATCCACAGAAGAATGTTTAGTTGGAATACTGGGTCCTTCAATAGGAGATCAAGTTTCATTAGATTCCTCCGGTCGGGCCGGCCACTGGCTAACAACATTATCGAATGATTCCGAACCTAACCACGCCTGTATTTTGGGAGACACGTAGTGCTGAATATTCGTAACCAGCCGATGAAAGGTATTACCGCACGTGCCCTGTGGTAGAATGGCAACTACACCGTTTTCCGTCAGTTCCAGGTTGATCGGTTGCCACAGGTGCCGATCTGCACCATAAACATGGACTTTGGTCGGCCCCAGTCTGATTGGATCTCCCCATAGCTTGAAACGATTACGTTTCTGAAACGCCCTTTGCACCCAGTGATTGAAGGTTTCAGGGGACAGTGGCTCGGCAAATTTGATAACAAGTGGGACTCCCTTAAGCCCGATATGCAAAGTCTCGGAGTTGGTGACATCATGCCAAGCAGAATGTTCCGTGAAGTCCAAAACAGCTCTGTAAATTCGATAAAGGTAACGTACGGTATTGCGATGATCTTCAAAACTGTCTGTCCGATTGGTTATCTGTCCGGTTTGAAAGAGATCGTGACCACCGCGCCCAATGCGCGATGGTATGCGAAGCGCATAAAGCGCATTCAGCGGTTCATAGTTGTCTTGGAGCTTGGTAAGCGACCTCTTTATCCGACCGATCCTATCGCCCATTTCAAAGCGAGCCTTCCGCCTTTCAACTTCCACGTGGTCCTCGGTGATGCTTTCTTCGTCGTCCATACTCTCTCTTACATCGTCGGGAATAGCCTCCTCCGGAAGGTCATCCGACGATGAGAAGTCTTCGGGCATGTCGAAAATGCTTTCGTGTCGGAAACTGAGCTTCGTAAAACGTTCGTCGCCTCTGCTGGAAATATCCTGATTCCAGAGGACCTGAAGGAGCGGGCTGCTGAACCATGTATAATCCAGGTCGGGGGCCAGAACCCATTTCGCCACCCGTCTCTTGGCTTCAACAGAGTCTTCACACGTGTAATATGCAAAGAATCTTTCGTTATATTGTTCCACAAACCCGGTCGGTTTTCGCGCGGATATTTTGGTCTCTTGATCCAATACATCGAAGGTCAACGTCATGAAGTCATCATCTACCATGCAGACGTCTGCCCCCAAGCTCTTGAAGATATCGGCTGGGGCCTTAGGCTGTGTACCATTTCGGCATGCGACGTGCTCCAAGAGAAACGTCTTCACCAGCGGCACACGCGTGTGGCGTCGGTCAAGCCCTTCCTTGGCGTCGGCAGAAAGGCCGTTGAAAAATCTATACACGTCAAAACGATCCTTAATGACTGGAGGGGCAAGTGGTCTCATCCCTATTCCCCTATATAGCTATGTCTTCGGCAGTGGGCGGGAAAACGGGACACTCACCTATTTCCGCCTTCTCTCGTCTCATTCATTCCTCGGCCTTCGCACCCTTACGGCCATCTCACGCATTTCGCCCTCATCACATCTGTCCGGCCCATATAGGCCACCAGCCAACTTGTCGCAGCTTCGTCAGAGGTGCTTGTCTGAGGGTATTATGGCCCGCGGGTGCAGGTCCGGCAAGGGGAAATCCCACCGGATAAGGGCGGCGGGGCCTCGGGATTTATGATTTACGATTTGTGATTTACGATTGGAGCTCTGGGACGCCATACTCAATTCAGAACCGAAATAAGTAAGCTGTCCCCGGAACTATCAGACACAAGAAAGGTAACGCTGAGGTTTTTAGCTCACGTACGCTGACGGCTCATCCACTGGGTTACGGCTCACCTCAGGATGGGGATCTGGGAGGCAAAGGCTTCCACTTTCTTCTGCCAGCCCTCTTCCAGCGGCCCCTTGAGGCCGGTCACCAGAATCTTGCTCTGGGCGACCTGGACCAGGCCCTTTTCTTGCAGGATTTCGTTCATGACAGGGATGATGCGCTGCCACTTGGCGCGCTCCTCTGGGGTCGGCATCTCCGTGGTCAGGATGGCGTACTTCGTTCCCGAGGGCAACTGGGCCTTCTTCAGGAAACGGCGCATGCCCCAGATGGGCTTGCCGCAGCGTCCCGGTGAGCTGAACAGGTACAGGTCGGCCGGCGGCATCTCCTTGGGCCTCACCTCCCGGATGTGATGGACGTTGACCGTGACCCCCTGGGCGCCCATCTGCTTCGTGAACTCCTCTGCGACCAGGGCGCCATTTCCATACTTCGAGGCATGAAAATATTCGATCTTCATGGCGACGATGGTTCCTTACCATAGAGGTTTCTATAGTTTCCCTAAGTTTCCCCAGCGACAGTCCCCGGTTTCCCAGTCATACCTTCCTTTGCAGCGAGCTCGTCGAGGATGCCTCTGAGAATCTTGGCTTTGGTTTTAACGTCGTTCGGCTTGACATGGTCCGCCTTGATTCTTCGAACGGCCGCATCCAAGGAACTTTCCAGACCGGCCGGATCAAGCAAAGCCGCTGACCTGCAGTAGTAACTCTTCGATCTGCCGTCGTCGAAGTCCTCTATCATCCTTTCCAGCAACTGGATTCGTCTTCTCTGTTGCTCCACGAACCTTTCGATCCCGTGCTCTTTTATGGAATGCAAATTCGGCATGACCTTTCTGTACGTCGGGTAAGAAGAGGATTCCTTCACTTGCCGATATTCTTCTTCGCTTTTGAACTTCGGGCAGGGAAAGTCCGGGCACTCGCCGCAGACCTCCAGGTTCTTTTTCTTGACGCAGCAGGTGATGAACGAGCACGATGGGTGCTTGTTAGGGAAATCGGGACCTGCGCAGCCGGGACACCGGGAAGGACCTACCGTGTAGTATCTCGGGCATAAGCCACAATCCAGGCCACATACGCCCACCGTCGGGTATCTCTTCATGATCGGGGGACGGTCGCCTGTTTTCTCGCTCTCTCGTCTCATGGATCCCTCGACCCTCGTACGTTGACGTCCATAACACTCATCTCGGCCCCATCACATCTGTCCGGCCCATAGACGCCACCAACCAATTTGTCGCAGTTCCATTAAAGGTGCTTACCTGACCGTATTATGGGGCGTGCGGGTGCAGGTCGGGCAAGGGCAAACAGCGACAAGTGATAGGCGGTAAGCGACAAGCGATAAGGGGAGGGCGGCCGCGATGAGTTCGCCACGCAGGGAGGCGGCAAGGTTACAGGCCGCTGAGGTTGATCAGGTTGTAGCCGGTGGCGGTCAGGCGCTGGTTGGCACGGTAGAAGGGGTGCGCGTAGCGGGCCTGGGCGGTCGGGGTGTCGGCGGCGTTACGGTCGGCCCAGATACGGATGGTGCCGTCGGGATAATAGGACAGGACCTGCTCGCCGGGGCGGTCCGTGAACTTCGAGGCCATCGCGATATGGCCGCCAATGCTGCCGATGGATTTGCCCGTTTGATCGAGGACGGAGCCGTCGCCTTCGGCCAGGCCGCGGACCAGCTCGTGGATGCCGTCGCCGTTGAGGTCGACGGGCAGGGTGCAGAAAACGCTGAAGGGCAGGTCGTGCTTTTGGCCGGTGAAGGCGTCGTAGGTGAACTCCTCCACACCCTTGCGGAAGAAGCCCTTCTGTCCGGCCGACTTGGAGCCGATGCGGATGGCCAGGGCGACGGGTGCGCCGCTCTCGTCCAGCCGGGCGGTCCAGCCCATGTCGATGTGACCCTCCGTCAGGTCGGCCCAGACCCGCCGGCCCGCGTCGTCGAAGAGGGCGACGCGCGGGGAGCCGCCGTTTTCCCGGCAGGTGTAGAGGAACCAGCGGTTGGTCTTGCGGTCGAGGACCGGCTGCACCACGTCGGAATGGCCGCGATAGCTGTCCCGGTCGCCGCAGAAGAGCTCCCGGCCCGTGTCCAGCTCGAGGCAGCGCTCGCCCCAGAAGACCTCGTCGACGCCGTCGTGATTGAGATCGACCACGGGGCACATGTGGCTGCCCCGCGCCCCCGGCGAGTCACGCTCGATTTTGCGCTGCCAGCGCGGGCTCATGTCCCGGCTCCAGGCCTGGAGCTGCATTGAGCCGTAGGTGCCCTGGGCGGTGACGAGGACGGGTTGGCCCTTGGCGTAGCCGCCGAGGATGAAGTTGCGGAAGGTGTGGCTGGGACTCTGGTCGCTGTCGACCTCGGGCCAGGGCCATTGGCCGACCGTCCGGCCGGTCCGCGCGTCGAGACGCTCCAGCCGCCGGCCCCTGAGGCTCAGCGGGTGCTCGTCGTCGACGTTGTTCACGAACCAGATCTCATCGACGCCGTCGCCGTCGAGATCGAAGGGGAAGAAGGGCGTGAACCAGATGCCCGGAATCACGCCAGGACCGAGCTCTTTCTTCCAGACCGGCGTGCCGTCGAGTGCAAAGACGGCCAGCTTCAGGGAGTGCTTCGGGAAGAAGAACATCTCCACATAAGGATCGATCTCCGCATCCTCACAGTAAGCGACGAAGATGCCTTTCTTCTCGCCCAGGTCCACCGGCACGGCCCGGCACTGGCCCAACGTCGCGCCCAGGTTCAGCTCCAGGACGGGGCGGAGGTCGAACGGTCTCTCCGCGGCGGAGGAGGAAGGTGCGACGCCGCCAAGGACAGCGGCCAAGGCGAGAAGGATCGTTGCATGAGACGCACGATAGAGCCTGTTCATTGCCGGCCTCCTCGGAATAGGACCTATAGGACCGATGGGACCGATAGGACGTACGTGCGCGGGCGGTCACGTGTGGCTATCGCATTCCATCGGGAAGTAATTGCGAGCGTTGTTGAAGCAGATGTCCTCGACCATCGGGCCGAGCAGGCCGAGGTCGTTAGGGAGCAGGCCGGCTTCGACGTCGCCGCCGAGCATATTGCACAGGACCCGCCGGAAGTACTCGTGCCGCGGGTACGACAGGAAGCTGCGCGAATCGGTCAGCATGCCGACGAACCGGCTCAGCAGACCCATATTGGCGAGAGTGCGCATCTGGTTCTCCATGCCGTCCTTCTGGTCGAGGAACCACCAGCCGGAGCCGTATTGCAGCTTGCCGGGGACCGAGCCGTCCTGGAAGTTGCCGATCATCGTGGCGAAGACGGCGTTGTCCCGCGGATTGATGTTATAGAGAATCGTCTTGGGCAGCCTGCCCTGTTGGTCCAGGCGATCCAGGAATTTGGCGAGAGGTCTGGCCACGGGCAGGTCGCCGATCGAATCGCAGCCGATGTCCGGCCCGAGTTTCTGGAAGAGCCGGGTGCAGTTGTTCCGCAGCGGGCCGATGTGAAGCTGCTGGACCCATCCGCGCTCGGCATCCATCAAGCCGAACTCGATCATCATCGCCGACTTGAATTGCAGCGCCTCGTGTTCGCTCAGAGGCCGGTTGGAGCGTATCTTCGTGAAGATGGCCTGGATCTGCTCCTGCGTGTAGTCCTCCGCGTAGGCGGTTTCCAGGCCGTGGTCGGACAGCCGACAGCCGTTTTCATGAAAGTACGCGTGCCGCCGGCGCAGGGCCTCGATGTAGCTGTGGAAGTCGGCGATCTCCACGTTGCACAGCTCCTCCAGTTTGCCGATGAAGGTGTTGACCCTTTGCAGAGACGCCGGGTCCTGTGCCTCGACGGCCATCGCCTGGTCCGGCCGCCACGCGGTGTGCACCTTGATCTCGAAGCCGTCCTGCCGGATTCGCCAGTGGTGTTCGAGCAGATCGAGCGGGCCTTCGGTCGTGCAGACCAGCTTGACGTTCATTTTCCGCATGATGTTGCGGACGCTGAACTCGGTCGTGCGAAGCATCTCGCTGCACGTCTCGTAGATCTCCCGGGCGGTGCCGGGATCGAGCAGCTTTCCCGAGATTCCGAACGGCCTCTTGAGCTCCAGGTGTGTCCAGTGGTACAGCGGATTACCGAGACAGGCGGGGACCGTCTGGGCCCACTTCTCGAACTTTTCGTAGTCGTCGGCATCGCCCGTGATGAACCGCTCAGGCACGCCGTTGGTCCGCATCGTGCGCCACTTATAATGATCACCGGCCAGCCACGCCTGCGTGAGGTTCTCGAACCGGTGGTCGGCCGCGATCTGCTGGGCCGGCAGATGACAGTGGTAGTCGTAGATCGGCACGTGCGCCGCATGCTCGTGGTAAAGGATTTGAGCGGTCCGGGTATGAAGCAGAAAGTCCTCGGTCAGGAATTGTTTTTCCTCCATCATCCGTTCTCCGCCGGGTCATTCTCGCTGGGTTTCTTGGGTGCGGGGCTTTTGAACTCAGCCATTTTCTTGGCCCAGTCGGCGACCTCACCGCGGGTCTTGACGAGCCGCTCGCCGTGCTGCTTCGGCCGCTTTTCCTCTTCCTTGCGCATCTTATAATCCCAAACGAAATACGCGGCCCACCCCACCACCACGACGATCACCCCGATGATCATGAATATCTTGTACCAGCTCATGGTGCATTTCCTTCCTGCGGACCCCGGTTGTCAATCAAGATTCACCGCGCTACGCGCATCCTAACCCAACCGGGCCAGCAGGTCAACCGGCGCTGGTGCTTCAATGCCAGGATCCGCCCCTATTCCGCTCCGTGCTTTTGCAGCAGCGTGGCAACCTCCTTATGGCCATGCCGCACAGCGTACTGGATCGCCGTGTAGCCGCCGGAGGTAATGGCATTGACATCGGCCTTGTTCGCAAGAAGCGCCTCCACTACATCGGCATACCCCTCCCGGGCCGCAAAGTGCAACGCTGTCCAGCCGGCTGGTGTCTGCGCATTGACGTCAGCACCACGGGCCAGGAGCAGATCGACCGCACGCTTACGCGCGCCGACAAGGATCGACAGAGTTGCGTGATGCAAGGGAGTCATTCCTTCGCCATCCGTCACATTGGGATTGGCTCCTCTTGCGAGCAGCACCTCCGCCGCTTGTGTTGGCCCCGCCTTGATCGCGAGATGCAGAGGAGTCCGGCCCTGGTCGTCTCTTGCCTCCATGTCGGCGCCTTTGCTGACAAGCAGCCTCACCAGATCCACATTGCCCCCGAATAACGATCCATGGAGGGGCGTAGAGCCATTCTGCTCTTTCGCGTTGATGTCCGCGCCATGTGCAAGGAGCAAGCTGGCGATGTCGTAATGCCCAGAACGAGCCGCATCGTGCAAAGGTGTCGTACCATATTCGTCTTTTGCGTTGACATCGGCGCCTTTGCCGATAACCAACTCGGCGGTATCCTGGTCACCTACCGAGCACGCATAGTGCAAAGGCGTGCCACCGCCCGAATCCGTGGTACGTATGTTGGCGCCTTTGGAAATGAGCAGTCTGGCAATATCCGCGTGGCCCTCTTGGATGGCGGCCTGTAACGCAGTTCGATATTCACCCTCTCGATTGACATCGGCGCCCAGAGCAATCAACGACTCCGCGATATCCTTATATCCGGATCCAGCCGCACCAACTAAGGCCCTGCCGAGCATGTCGTGGATCTCGTCAGGATTTGTCTCTTTCGAGAGCAGGAGCTTCGCCACTTCGACGTTACCCTCGGCGATCGCGCAAAGCAAAGGTATCTGCTGGTCGCTATTCCTGGCGCGGATATCGGCGCCTTGGGTCACAAGGAATTCCGCCACCTCCGCATAACCCCAGCAGGCCGCAACGTGAAGCGGCGTCCAATTACTCTTATTCTTCGCGTTAACGTCGGCCCCTCGCGCAATGAGAAGCTCGACAACTTCCAGATGACCGACGCGTGCAGCTCGATGCAGCGGCGTACTGCCCTCTTTGTCTCTGGAATTGACATCGGCCCCGCCGGCAATGAGCTTTTGGCAGGACTTGGCGTCGCCGGCTTCTGCGGCTTGGTGCAGTTCCGTTGGAGCGGTGGTTTGGGCGGGTTTCTTCGCGCACCCATAAGCCAGGAACACCGCTGTCGCCGCAAGGCAAACGAGTCCCATCGGTCTCATCGGATCGGCTCCTTTATTTGGCTCCGTGTTGTCGCAGGATGTCCGCCACATCATGATGCCCCCGGCGGATGGCTTTGTCCAGAGGCGTGGTGCCCGCGTCGTCCTTCACCGCGACGTCGGCACCGTGGGCCAGGAGCAGCTCGACCGTGTCTTTGTGCCCCTTGAGCGCTGCCTGGTGCAGCGGCGTATCGCCATATCCACCCTTGGCCTTGACGTTGGCGCCCTTCGCTATGAGCAGTTCCGCGATACGCGTCTGCCCGGATGAGGCGGCGTAGTGCAGTGGCGAGGTACCTCGGGAATTGCCGGCGTTCACGTCCGCGCCTTTGTCGATCAGCAGTTCCGCAATCCGGGCATGACCTCCGCGTACCGCCGCATGCAATGGGGTATCGGCACTGTGGCTGCTGGCATTGATATCGGCGCCATAGTGCAGAAGAAGCTCGACCATGGCCCGATCATTCCTATCCATGGCATAATGAAGTGGTGCGCTGCCCGCGTCGTCCCTCCGGTTCACTTCCGCACCGTGGGTAATCAGAAACTCGGCAAAGTCTCTGTCGGAGCGGTTGACCGCGGCGAGCAGCGGCCAGTTGCCGCCGAAGTCATTGGCGTCGATCTGGGCACCCTTCGTGACCAGCAGTTGCGCGATGTCTTCATATCCGTGGGTGATTGCCTGCAGAAGGGGCGTGGCGCCCGTCCATACATCCTTCACGTCGGGGCTGACGCCGCCCTCCAGAAAGCGCTCCACGAGGTCCTTGCGACCGTGGCGGGCGGCGAAGAGCATCAAATGCCGGTCGGTGTACGCGTCCTGGGGCTCCGCGGCCGCGTTCCTCGCGAGCAGAAGCTCCACCATGTCGTTGCAGTCCAGGGCGGCCGCCAGGTGCAGGGCGGTCCAGCCCGATTGTTTCCGGGCGTCGATGTCGGCACCTTGGGACAGAAGCAGCTCCACCATGTTCTTGAGGTTCTTTCCGACCGCCTTATAAAGCGCGGTCTCGCCGCTGCTGCTCCGCGCGTTGACGTCGGCTCCGTTGGCAAGAAGCAGCTCCACAACAGAGGTGTGATCCCGGACGGCCGCGAGATGGAGAGGGGTCTCGCCATTGGCACTCGCGGCATCGACCTGTGCGCCTCGGGCGGTCAGCAGCTTGGCAACATCAACCTGACCTTCGGTTGCGGCCTCGTGCAGAGGGGTGTAGCCCAATTGATAGGCCCGTGCCTTCACGTCCGCACCGCAGTCGAGCAGCAGTGCCGCGACCTCAGTCTGTCCCGCGCCGGCCGCGAGATACAGTGGCGTGCGGTTGAACCGGTCTCGCGCGTTTACGTCCGCACCCGCTCCGAGGAGGCTCTCAACCTGCTCGTATCGCCCGAGCCAGGAGGCCAGATGAATCGTGACACGCGCGCCGGCATTCACCAGAAGCTCGACGATGTCCCTGTGCCGCTCGTCCATCGCGAGTACCGCCGGTGTCTGGTTCTCCTCGTCCGCGATGTTCGGGTCCGCCCCGTGCCGCACGAGCAGCTCGACCAATGCTCTGTCGCCTTTTCGCGCCGCCTCATGCAGCGGCGTGCGCCCTTCCTCGTTCCGCAGATTGACCTGGGCTCCTCGGGAAAGCAGCAATTCTGCCACAGCCATCCGCCCCTCGCGCGCCGCCCCATGCAAGGCCGTATCGCCGCCCGGACCTGTCGCGGAAACACCAACACCCCCTGCGAGCAGCGACTCGACCCTTTCGACATCGCCCGCTCCCGCCGCCCGGCACAGGTCCGCCGCCGTCCCCGCCGGTCTCTTCCCACACCCCCCGACCACGAGTGCCACCGCAACTACCAGCGAAATGAATCTCATCGGGTCCGCTCCATTACTTAGCCCCGTGCTTCCGCAGGATTTCGGCGATGTCCGTAAACCCGCGCGCGAGGGCCTCATCCAACGGCGTGTCACCTTCGTAATTCTTAGCGTTAGGGTCGGCACCATGGGCCAAAAACAACTCCACAATCTCTTTGTCGCCCCGGCTTACCGCGATATGCAGGGCATCACCTGCGTTGACGTTAGCGCCATTCGCCAAGAGCAACTCTATGCCCTCCTTGTTGAATTGGGTTGCATAGCGCAGGGGCGTCGCTCCACGTTCATCCCCTCTGTTGACATCTGCTCCGTGAGCTATCAGGAGCTTCATCATTTCCTTGTCCCCAAGGTTTATGGCTTCCAGCAGCAGGCTTTTGTCATCATACGGGTCCCTCGCATTTGCATTGACTCCAGAAACGAGAAGTCTTTCCGCAAGATCTCGCAGTCGATGACGAACGGCGAAACACAGCAGATTCTCGTTCTGATGGGCATCACCGGGAATGATTTGGGCGCCGCTGGCGAGGAGCAGTTCAACTACACCTGCCTTATTCGGATCACCGAACCCGTGCCCTGCATCATACAATGGAGTCCGACCCCACTCATCACTGACATTGATATCTGCACCCGCTGCGATGAGCAGCTCAGCAATGTCCCGGTGCCCCGTAGCGGCGGCAACGTGTAAGGCGGTGGAATCATGCGGACTTCTCGCATTCACGTCGGCACCTTTGGAAATCAGGAATTCTACGACTTTGGTTTGACCGTATAGTGCCGCCGAAGATAGTGGCGTATAGCCATCTTCATCTCGTGCATCAACGTCGCAGCCGTTCGCAATCAGGGATCGGGCGAGCTCGACGTCACCTTTTTGAGCAGCCAGATGAAGGCGGGCTGCAGGCGTGTTATCCTCTGCCGGCTGCTTCTTGCTGCACCCGGCGGCAAGCAGGATGCAGGCCAGAGCCAGATAAGCAAGCCTCTTTGCTTTCATTCCCGATCACCTCCGCGGAGTGCCGGCGAAGATACACGCTTCTGCATCTCTACACCGAGGCGCACGCCCGAGCGCGACGCGTGCGCACGTATATCTTAGCGAGTGGCATTCCTCGCGGCAAGGCGCACGGCTGTGGCGGGGGTGTACGACAAAGAAGTGGCAGTGGCCGAGGTGGAGCCCCATGGGTAGTTCACACGGAATTGGGGCAATTCTGGCATTGCTTGTCATGTCGAGCGGAGCGTAGCGCAGTCGAGACATCTGGCTGCGAATATGGCACTGCGCCCATTCGGGACCAGATTTCTCCGCGCGGCCTTCGGCCTTGGTCGAAATGACAACACCGGGCCACGACTTATTCCGCAGCGGCATTTCCGCCGATGGCGTGCTTGGCCTGCCACAATTTCGTCGTACACCCTGGCGGGTTTACCGGCCCTGGAGGAGGGTGTTGAGCAGGCCGGCGGCGGGGGCTTTGGCTTCGAATTTCAGGTCGGCCAGGCGGGTCTTGCCCATCCACTCGACCGTGACCCGGACGGATTCCTTGCCGGCCTCCTGGGCCTGGGTGATCAGCTTCTCGATGGTCCCGACGTTGTCCACCGGCGTGCCGTCGATGGCCCGGATCAGCTCGTAGGTATTGATGCGGGCCAGGGCCGTCGGCGTGCCTTGCTCGACTTTCGTCACGACCACGGCCGGTTCATCCGGCTTCAAGCGCAGGGCGGCACGGACCTCGTACGTCGCATCTTTCACCGTGATGCCGAGCTTGTCGCTCTTGTACTTGGCGGCGCTGAGCATGTCGCGCGGCGCCTGCCGAATCGTGAACTCCTTTTCCTGCGTCTCGGTGCCGTGGATATAGCTGAGCTTGACGGTCGTGCCCTGGCCGATATCGCCCAGCAGGCTGGTCAGGTAGTTGTCCTGGCTGGGCCACGGCCGCTTGCGCGGCATCTGGATGCCCATCGCCTGAAACTCCTTGGGGATGTCCGCTTCGTCGAAGTCGGGCATCTCGCTCTCGCCCTCCTCGGCCGTCAGCTCGATCGGCCATGGCGCGCCCGGAACGGCGATCTTGAGCAGCACGTCACCTTCCGCCAGGCCCAGTTCGGCCGCAGGCGAGCCTGCATATACGCGGTTGACCACCAGGCCGATGCGTCCATCCTGCGTGGGCTCGCGCAGGCCCATCTGCTTGATCATCTCTTTGTCCGGGGCCGTGTATTCCACACCCAGCCAGGCATGCCGCTTCTGCTCGTCCTTGGCTAAGTGGCGGATGTGCGGATCGTAACTCGCGGGCAGATCCCCGAGGATTCTGGCCATCTCCGCTCCGTCGAACAGACGCACGTCGCCGGCAGATTCCGCATGCCAGGCAGCCGCCATCATGCTTCGGCGCAGCCGCGGGACGAAGGAGCGCTCGTATGCCCGGTACCGGCCCTGCTCGGAGCCGAGCAGGTACGGCTCCAGGCGGCTGTGGTCGTACCGGGCCTCGCCGAAGAAGCCGATGAGATGACCCCGGCCGTCCAGCAGCCAACTGCCGGCGGCAACCGTCTTCTCCAATACCGGATACCATTTATCTTCATACCCCTGGTCCTTGTCGATCCAGCGGCCGAACTCGGTCCGCACGTCCAGGCCGGCCAGCTCGCTCGCGAAGGCGGACCAGAACGGCTCGATCCGGACTACTTTCCCCTCGGCCGGGAAAGGCACGGTGCGGGGCAGCTTGCCTTCCGGCAGCTCGATCACCGTCGCGGCGCACGGCCGGAGCACGCCGCCGAAGCGCGCCGGCACGTCCGCGTCGTCCACCTTGACCGTGATGGTATCGATCTTGGCGACCAGCTCCTTATCCAGAGCCTCGGGAATCAGCAGCTTATTGTCCGCGAAGCCCAGGCCATAGACCAGCGTCTCCTCGCCATCCTCCCTCCCGGCGTACCGCGATCGGAAACGAAACCGGCCGCCGAAGTCGTATTCCTCCTCCTCTTGCGGCTCGAGCCGGGGCATAATCCGGATTTCATAGATGTTCTTGGCGAACTCCCGCTTGATTTGGTCCTCGAGCTGTTTCTGCTGCTCGTCGGAGATGCCGGCGTCGGCGAGAATATCCCGGCCGCGCCAGACGGGCCCGCCGGGGCCGAGATCAATCTGGTCCAGGCACGTGACGCCTACGGGCCGGCCCTCGGCGTTGCAGAGCACGCCCGCCGTGTATAGGCCGGGCACCTGAAGACATGGACCCTGCTCGTCGGTACCGCCCCAGCCGCAACCGTACTCGCACGGCTTGATGTAAACGTGGTACTGCTTGTCCGCCCGAACCGTGGCCACGTAGAGCTTCGTCCCGGGCATCACCTCGCCCTGCTCGGCAAAGGCCAGAGGCTGCCATCCTTCCGGCAGACGGCCCTCGATTTGTACGATCCGGCCCGGCGCTTTGACCAGCAGCCGACCGGCCTTGGCCGGCAGGACGGTACCATCCGGGCCCTGCACCGTGATCCGGTCGATCACCTCTCGATACGTAGGCCCTTTCTCAAAGGCAAAGACCTCGCCCTGGTCGTTGAGAATCACGCCGACGGTATCCATCGCATTCTTGTTGATAATCCGCTGCAGGACGCTTCGCTGCCCGTACTCCGCTCCCTCGCCGTTCATGTAGGGCCGGTCGCTCTTCTTCAGGTGGTAACTGACAATCACGAAGCTGCGGGCCGTATGCTGATGGATTTCCTGCCACGGCTCGCCCTCGTCCTTCTGAGCCGACCGGACAGTCGATGGCGTTAGGTTCAAAGCCGCCACCACAGCCGCCAAGGCCAGCGCCCACACGTGCGTCTTTTGCGTTCGCATCATCTCTATTCCTCTTCGTAATCCCGACGATAGTCCAGCACAATCCATTTTCGCAGTCCGCTCCGCAGCACTTCCAGGACCACTTTCTTCTCCCGCTTCTCGTCCGTGACGATCCGCTGGTAGACCCGCTTGACGTCCTCGATGGTCTCGATGGACTCCTTGTCGATGGTCAGAAGGATATCCCGGTGGCTCAGTCCGGAGTTGCCGGCGTTGCCCGGATAGCGAATCCCCTGGACGAAGACGCCCTTGGCCTTGAGATAGTAGAGCTGCGGGGTCCGGTATTTGTTGATTTCCTTGACGGTCATATTCCAACGGCGGCAGTCGAAGTCCTCGCCTTCGGACGCGCCCTTTTGCTCCGGCGTGACCCGGACCTGCACCGCCTGACCGCCACGCTGCAAGTCCATCGGGACGGGGCCATCGACTTTCAGGTCCGCCAGCCGCCGCCAGATGGCCGGCAGCATCTCGGCATAAGTTCCCTCGACGGACTTTCCCTCCACGGCCAGCAGAATATCGCCCGCCCGGATTCCCGCCTCGGCGGCGGGACTGTTCTCCTCGACCCCGGCGATCAGAACGCCGTGCTCGCTCTCGACGAACGTATTGCTGTGGAAATCCTGGAGCGCCTGCAGACGCAGGCCCGTATACGCCCGCACGACTTTGCCGTCGCGCTTGAGCCGTGCGACGATATCCTCCACCATGGAGGCGGGGATACTGAAGCCGATGCCGCTGCCGTCCACGCCCAGGGTATTGATGCCGACGATGGCGCCGCCGGTGTCGATCAGGGGCCCGCCGCTGTTGCCCGGATTGATGGCGGCGTCCGTCTGAATCCAGGTATTGAACTTGTACTCCGTGTCGAAGCCGATGTAGCGCTGGGCGTTGGAGATGATGCCGAGACTGATGGAGCGCTGGAAGCCGAACGGACTGCCCAGCGCCATGACAAAGTCGCCTTCCTGCACCTTGGCGGTGTCGGCGAACCGTGCGTACGGGTAGGTCGTCCCCTGCGGCGGCGCCGGCAGCTTCAGCAGGGCCAGGTCCGTGTCGCGGTCCGAGCCGATGAGCTGCACCTCGACCTGGCGCTTATCGAACAGGACGCAGTTGATGCTGACGGCCTTGTCCACCACATGCCAGTTCGTCACCGCGTAACCGTCCGGGCTGATGAGGACGCCCGAGCCGAAGACCTCCTGCTGCTTCTTCTCGCCGCTGCCGTAGTCTTCCACGATGGGCTTGACGAAGATCAGGGCGGGAAAGACCTCCGACTTGGCGCGGCTGATGATCGCGCGAAAATCCCCGGGTTCCTGGCCGACCGCCCTGTGTGGAAAGCCCATCACAAGTGCTGTCAGCAGTACGACCACGAAAGGACACGCCGATATCTCTCTCGCGTTGTTACGCATGCGAATCTTCCTTGATCTGCAACGATCTCTACCGATGGCCTCAACCCAAAAACAGTCAGTTGAGACACAGGATTCTGCATCTCAGTCGGGGACGACAGGCTATCAGCGCCTCCCATCTCCGGACTGCCAACCGAAGGTAGGCTAACCATTCACCTCATCTCAGGCAAGGGAATTTTCGCTCCGAACCCGCGACGGGTGTGACGAAGACTCGTGGCAGGCCGTAATCACGTGGAAGCTGGCGCTTTGCCGAGACTCTATCATCCTGAGTGCAGCCCTTCATGGTCTTTGGATCCACCACAAAGAGGATGAAAATGGTCGGGTGGCACCGGCAAGGCCGAAGGCTTTGCCGCTGGCGGAGGGGCGAACCATCGGCAAGCTGGCGCTTGCCGCTGCCACCCAATTCTTGGTAGTGCATTTTGAGAGGAGCGAAGGATCTCGGCGGTGTAGGGGGCAGGCACGGGGGCCTGCCCCTACAAAAGGCAGTCACACACCCCGTGGCGCGTGATTCGAGTCATGGATCACGAGGCGGTGGAGACACAAAGTTGTGCGTCTTTGAGGGGGATGGCGAACCGGCACTTGCCCGTGTTCGGGTCGTTGGGAATCTCGTCGACGACGACGATCCGAGTGGTGATAAGCTGCTCCAGACGCTTGCAGCGCAGGATGGCGGCGATTTCCTCTCTCGCCCGCCTGACGGCCGTCTCGGCGTCGAGGGTGCTCTTGAGTCGCACGAGCAACTCGTTGGCCCCGGTTTGGACGATTTGCCACCTCTCGATGCCGGGCACATGAAGTCCGGCGATGATGAACGGATGGAGGTACTCGCTGGTGCCGTCGGGCCGTTCGAACCACAGGATCTCTTCCGTTCGTCCCGCAATTCGCTCGACGAGCTGAAACGGCGACCCGCACGGGCAGCGGCCACTCGCAGGCGGAGGGGAGGAGATGCCCGCCGTCTTTTGGCTTCCGTCCTCTGTCCTCTGTCCTCCGTCCGCCACCCGTATTTCATCGCTCATTTGATAGCGGATGAGTGGCTGCGTGTAGTTGTAGAGGTTGGTCAGGACCAGTCGTCCGCAGCATCCGGGCTGGGCCGGACGGCCCTTGTCATCGGTCAGCTCAATGCCGTGCCAGTCGTCGAACAGATGGATTCCCCGATTGTGACAGCAGGAGATGCCGATGGCCAGCGATTCACTGGCGGCATAGACATCTATGGGCGTGACCTGGAAGGCGTCCCTGATGGTCCGTGCCATCTCCTCCGTCAGAGGCTCGCCCGAGCTCATGACCCGGGCCGGTCGAATGTGAATTCTCCCCGCAAGCTGCTGTTGGGCGAGAAGGCACAAGCCCGAGCCATAGCCCGCCAGCAGGTGCGGCTGGAAACGCTGGACTTCACGGAGGGTCTGGTCTATCGGCGCCGCGATCGAGAGCGCCTGTTGCCGGAAGGCGATCCCGGGGGCGCCCTGGCACAGCTTGACGCCGCCGTAGTGACCATCGGTCTTCAGGATGAATGCATGCCGGATTCGGCCTATGGTTGGTCTGTACCTCAGGATGCGCGCCCCCACGAGCGCCTGCATCAGGTCCCAATCGCGCCGGCCGTAGACAAAAATGCCGAGCGATCCGGTCGAGCCGGACGTGTGGGCGACGTGATAGCGGCCTTGGTACCGGGCTTTCAAATCGGAGCTATCGCGGAGGAATTTCTCGACGCCCGCTCTCGTGATGGCCGGATCGCACACGAGCGCGTCGAAGTTCGCCATCATGATTTCCTTGTTGATCGGGGGAAGGTCCGCCAGTTGAATCTCATCGAGTACATCGGCGGTGATTCCATGCTCCCGGTAGTACGCGGCATAGAATCGCGACTTGGCCAGAACGTGGGCCACGAGCTTGCGGAGACGCTGTTGCTGTAGTGCCTTGACCTGGTCCGGGTCGAGACGTTCGGCCCGGCTCACCTGCCACATTTTCCAGACTACGCTTGGGATCGACATATTCAGTCGTAGGGGCAACCCGCCGTGGTTGCCCACCGATAGGGCAGGCACAGCGGCCTGCCCCTACAGCCCCATGTTCTTCTTACTCGAATGCATCGTGAATCGCTTGGCCGGCCCGCTCGATATCCTGACCCACACCTCTCACCGTATTGCAGCCGACCATCGATACGCCAAGCAGGACCAACACACACCAAACAACCAAGCTCCGCAAAGGTTTCATATCGTGTACCTCCAGACTGTACGCTTCCTTTATACCGCGCTGGCCGTCAAGGGGCCAGAACTTGTCGCAGGCCCCGGACCAGGCGGCCGATGCCCTCGGCGGCCGTGTCCTTCTCCAGGGCGCCGTAAGCGACGCGGAGCAGGCACTGGCCCCGGACGCCGAACGTGGTGCCGGGAATGACGGCGACTTTGTGCTCCTTGATGAGGCGTTGCGCGAGCGCCATCGGGTCCAGGTCGGCGTGGACGCGAAGCAGCAGGTAGAAGGCGCCGTCCGCGCGCGGGACGGCGACCAGATCGTCAATCTCTTTCAATCGTTCGAGAATGAGCCGGCGAATCGCCCGGGTCTCGCCGAGCTTGTCTTCGCAGTAGGCCCTGCCGGCGGCCATGGCGCCGACCGCGGCCCATTGCGAGATCACCGGCGGGCAGATGAGGACGGTGTCCTGGATCTTGCGGATGGGCTCAAACAGCCGCTCGGGAATCACCATCCAGCCGATCCGCCAGCTCGCGAAGCCGTAAGCCTTCGATAGCGAGAACAGCGAGATAGTGTGTGGGCCGCTTCCCGCCATGGAGCCGGGCGAGAAATGCCTGGCACCGTCGTACGTGAAGTACTCATAGGCCTCGTCGGAGATATGGTAGATGCCGTGACGCCGGCAGAGGTCGTTGACTCGGCGAAGTGACCCCTCGGGGTACACGGCTCCGGTCGGATTGTTGGGCGAGATCGTGACGACGGCCCGCGTCCGACCGGTAATCGCGCGTTCGATGGCGTCGGGCTGGAGTTGATAGTCCTCGTCCGTCGGCACGCACACGGCCTTGCAGTCGGCCATCGTGATCGCCATCTCGTGGTTGAAGTAGTAGGGCAGGTTCAGGATGATCTCATCGCCCGGGTCGGTGATGGCCAGGACCGCGTTGACGAAGCCCATGTTCGCGCCGGCGGTCACGACGAGCCGCTGGTCGCGGCCGAGGCGGATGCCATTCTCGGCGGCGAGCTTCTTTGCGACGGCCTCGAGAAGCTCCGGAATGCCCTGGACGAGCTTGTATTTGTGATTCTGCGGGTCGGCGAGGAATCGCTGAATGTATTCGACCGCCGAGGGCGGCGGCCCGTAGTACGCGACGCCCTGGCCGAGCGAGATCGTGCCGGGATGGGCGCGAATGAGCTCCCCGACGACCGGGATAATCGGCGTCTGCACGGACTGCATTCGAAAACTGTCGTACATCCACGTAGTTCCTGGCTTCTCTCGAAGGTCTCATAAGTGATGGGTGGCAGCGGCAAGACCGAAAAGGTCTTGCCGCTGGGTTCACCGGATTCGTGCGGAACCATCGGCAAGCTGGTGCTTGCCGCTGCCACCCGTACAGTGCGCAATCCTCCGTGGTCCTCCACGTCAGACCGTGTAGGTGGAAGCGGAGGTCGTGCCGCCGCGGCCGGTCCAGTTGGTGTGGAAGAACTGGCCGCGCGGCTTGTCCACGCGCTCATACGTGTGGGCGCCGAAGTAGTCGCGCTGGGCCTGGAGCAGGTTGGCCGGCAGCCGCTCGTGACGATAGCCGTCGTAGAAGGCCAGGGCCGCGCCGATCGCGGGCACCGGGATGCCCAGCTTGACCGCCGTCATGACCACGCGCCGCCACGCGCCGTGCGCTTTCGTCACCGCGCCCTTGAAAAACGGGTCGAGCAGCAGGTTCGGCAGATCGGACCGGCGGTCGAACGCCTCCTTGATCTTGCCCAGAAAGGCCGAGCGAATAATGCAGCCGCCCCGCCAGATGGAAGCGATGGCCCCGTAGTTGAGGTTCCACTTGTGCTCCTTGGCCGCCTCGCGCATCAGCATGAAGCCCTGGGTGTAGCTGATAATCTTGGAGGCGTACAGGGCCTGTCGCAGGTCGGTGATGAGATTCTGCTTCTTGCCCCGGAACACCGCCTTCGGGCCTTTGAGGACCTTCGAGGCATCGACGCGCTCGTCCTTTAGGGCCGACAGGATGCGCGCGAAGACGGCTTCCGCAATCAGCGTCAGCGGCTGGCCGGCGTCGAGCGCCTCGATAACCGTCCATTTGCCGGTGCCCTTTTGGCCGGCCGTGTCGAGGATCAGGTCGATCACGTAATTGCCCTCCTGGTCCTTGACCTGCAAGATGTCGGCGGTGATCTCGATCAGGTAGGAATCCAGCTCTTCCCTGTCCCACTCGGCGAATACGTCGTGCATCTCTTCGTTGCTCATGCCGAGACCTTCCTTCATGATTTCGTAGGTCTCGCAGATCATCTGCATGTCGCCGTACTCGATGCCGTTGTGCACCATCTTGACGAAGTGGCCGGCGCCGTTCTCGCCCATCCACTCGC
>Ga0315289_10004935_pt1 | contig 19832 bp, 16 predicted proteins | sample YL17G11_40_MG_FD_203452 | JGI IMG/M metagenome (GOLD analysis project Ga0315289, IMG submission 203452) | Sediment microbial communities from Yellowstone Lake, YNP, Wyoming, USA - YL17G11_40 | ecosystem: Environmental > Aquatic > Freshwater > Lake > Sediment | place: USA: Wyoming | collected...
GAACGAGGTGCTGATAGACGTAAAGGCGCAACTGATGAACACCGGGACGGAACTCGCCAATCTGGCCGGCATCACAAAGGCCATCGAACGCGGAGAGGTGACTTACCCGATCCGCCCGGGTGGCTCGGGCGCAGGGGAGGTCGTTGCGGTGGGCCCGGGCGTTACCGACCTGAAGGTGGGCGATCGCGTCCTCGGAGGCGGCCAGCACGCCACGCGGGCCATATCCCGCCGGGAAGCGGCGCGGCGCATACCCGAAGGCCTCTCCTTCGAGGAAGCCACATTCGCCGGCCTGAGCACCGTCGGCATGCAAGGCATTCGGATCGGGCAGCCCCAACTGGGCGAAGTGGTGGTGATCATAGGTCTGGGCATAATAGGGGCGCTGGCCCTCCAGTTCGCCAAGATGTGCGGCGCGGGGATGGTCGTGGCCGTGGACCTCAGCTCAAACCGCCTGAGAATGGCGCGGGAGCTCGGCGCCGATGAGGCCATCAACCCCTCAGAGACGGACGCACCCGAGGCTTTGAGCAAGTTGACCGGCGGCGAGATGGCTGACTTGGTGATCGAGGCCACCGGCAATCCCAGGACTTTCCCCATGGCCCTGAAGCTGGCCCGCGAACGGGGGAGGATCGTTGCCCTGGGCTCGCCGCGCGGCAACGTGCCCGAGTTGGACCTGTACACTGAGCTGCACTGCAAGGGCCTGATTCTCCTGGGCGCGCACAACATGACACATCCTGCCGTTGAGACGCCCTACAACAGGTGGACGCGGGCAAGGGATGCCCAGTTGGCACTTGAGCTGATTCGCAAGAGGAAGCTTCCGGCGGCGCAGATGATCACGCACCGGTTCCCATTCGACGATGCAGTGAAAGCATACAAAATGCTTGTGGACGACCGGACGCAGGCGCTGGGCGTTATCTTCGTGCGGTGACCTGATTCTCGTTTCAGCGTGGGGTTCGGACAGGCTGAGTGGGCAGCCACTTCCGTGCCAGCCCATCGACGAGACGCAACGTGGGGCACTCGACGGCCGCTGCGAAGCCCGTGCGGATGTACGTGGCGTGCCGCTGCGGGAAGTCCTGCCGCGCGGCGGACCATCCTGAGGGCGGGGCAGGTGCCCGCGGCTCCCGTGCAAGTGGCTGAGGATGAACATGCGGGATGCGGCGCACCAGAGCGCGGCCCGGCCGGGCCTGCGGCGTTTCTTCGGCGGGGATGCCGCGTGGGGCTGGGCGGCCTTCCTTTTCCTGCTGACGGTGTATCAGATCAACGGCGACATCCTGCCCGGCAATGACGCCAAGCCCAACACATACCTCCCTGTCAGCCTGCTAAGGGATGGGAACCTGTCCTTCACCCCGCGCGAAGCGCCGTTCATGTTCACATGGCACTTGCAGACCCCCGCCGGGCTGCAGACGGTCTGCTTCAACACGTGGGCCGACACGGTGGGCGGTCGGACCGCCTCCCAGCTCTACCATTCGGGCGCGCTGACCTTCCACAAGCCGCGCTATTTCCTCGTGCCGTCGGCGCGGGAAGGGATATACGTCTCGACGTTCGGCCCTGGCCCCGGCCTCTTTGCGCTCCCCGTAATGGCCGTCCTGGACCTCGTCACCGGCGACCTGACGGCATACCCGAAGGCCCTGTGGTACGGCGCAAAGTTCGCCGCCTCGCTGGCCGTCGCCGGTTCGGCCGTATTCGTGTTCCTGACTGCACTGGCGTTCACGGGCCGCTGGAAAGCCCTGGCCGTTGCGCTGGCCTACGGCCTGGGGACGTGCGTCTGGACCACCAGCAGCCAGGCGCTCTGGCAACACGGACCGAACGAGTTCTTCCTGGCGCTGGGCACCTTCTTGCTCACCCGCATAGGCCGGGGCCGGAAATACGCAGCCTTTTGCGCACTGGCCTACGCGTGCGCCGTCGTGTGCCGGCCCACCAGTGCGATCGTCGTCGTGGCGGTAGCGGCCTACCTGGCGGTTGCGGACCGGAAGGCTCTGCTGGCATATGTGCTTGCTGGCCTGCCGGTCGCGCTGCTGTTGGGATGGTACAATGCCCACTACTTCGGTTCGCCGTTCCGGTTCGGCCAGTCCCTCGTCGCGTCGGAGATAGCACAGTCTAAGACCGGCGTGCCCGATCCCTGGCAGACGCCGCTTTGGGAGGGCGCGGCAGGGCTCTTGGTCAGCCCCTCGCGAGGGCTGCTCGTGTACTCGCCCTTCATGGCCTTTGCCTTCTGGGGCATCTGGGTGAGTTGGCGGAACAGGACGTTTGCGCCGTTCCGGCCGCTGACGGTCGCCCTGGGCGTCCTGCTCTGCGTGGCGTTCAAGTGGTACGACTGGTGGGGCGGGTGGTCCTTCGGCTACCGTCCCATTGTGGACACGATGCCCATCCTGGCCGTGCTCCTCGTCCCTGCGGTTGAGGGCCTCTGGCGGCACAGGGCCCTGTTGGGGGCTTTCGGCGCCCTCTTAGCGTGGTCCGTCCTCGTGCAGGCCGTCGGGGCTTTCGCAAACGACGTCCCCGGCTGGAACGCGAAGAGGGAATATGAGTTGAGCGTCCCGGGGCGCTCGCAACCGGTCGTGGTGTCGGGCGACGCCGAGGCCAGGCGTCTGGCTACAACGGCCGGCGCGCGGGTCCTGAAGGTCCGCAAGCTGGACGTGGACCTGCCAGAGTATCGCCACCGCTTGTGGTCGCTCGCAGACAGCCAGATCCTTTACTGCCTGCGCACGCTCCGGGAGTCGCGCGAGTCCAAGCAAAAAACCGTGGCGCACTGGATCGAGACGCCGTCTGACTGATCGGCCTCCCGCGGCCGGCAGGAGGTCGCGAGGGAAGCACCATTGCAGTGCTCGGCAACGGGAACCGCCCTTGACAAACCTTAACGTCGAGATTGCGGTCGCCCCCAGTGGCAGGGAGCAGGACATAAGACATCCAGGTGGACAATGTCCACCACGCAGATTAGCGATGGCGAGCTGTTCGCAGGCAGCCCGTTGGGCTGCGCGCACGGGGACCGAGGGTGTGCCAGAGCATGTGTGACGAAGCGCTCGTCCCCAAAGGCAGGGACTCCTCGGACTGCTTCCTGCGCCGTCCATCCCATGAACGCTGGATCTCCTGTCGAGCGTGGAAGTCAGCGAACCTATTTCGAACCGTCTGACTAACGCGGGGCATCGCGCCGTACTCTTGGATGAGGCCCTAAACCTTAAGTGTAAGGTCGCAGGCCGAACTGGGCATACTTCTTGCCACGCCCAGTGTTGCTGAGATAGCGTGTGTGAGTTCCCCGGAAAGATAGCTTCAGGCGAGCCAAACACTTGCGGCGCCCAAGGCCCTTGACCCTCAGCGCCGCAAGATCCAACCTATGCTCTGCGACGGAGGGCTCGCCGGGCTGTCGAGCAGGCGCTTGCCTCCGAAGGCCGAAAGGATGCTGCCGCCGAACTGGCGCGCCTGACGGCCGAGAGGGGCGAGATACTCCGGAAGGCCAACAACATCCTCGACAACATCACGCCCACGAACAGGGAGTTTGCTGACCGGCGCATTGCGGATCTCAAGCGGGAGCTGCAGCAGATAGGGCCCCGTCTATCAGAGCTCGACAGCACCTCGGAGGCCGCCCCGACCTGGACGCGCTCACGGACGAGCTGCTTAGCTACATGGAGACCTTTGACGAAGTCGTAGCTGCAGGCTCCCTCGACGAGAAGCGCTCTCTCATCCGGGCCTTCGTGAGCCGAAGCGACGCTGACCCCCAGACGGGCAGAAGCGGCCTGCGGCTTATCGGATTGCCGGGCATTGGCTGAACCGCGCATACCCCCTCCAACGCACGGTAGCTCCAGAAGCCTAGACTGGTGCTGTTCCCTTCGGCACAATCGCCCCGATCGGATCGGCCGTGACGGCGTGCGCGACGGCCCTCAGGAGCAACAGAGTGCGGTCACGCAAGACCATCGAGTAGGCGCCCACAGCCATGCCCTTCTGGCCATCGATGGCGAATGTGTCCGCCACAAGTAGATCATCAGTGGGGACGCCAAACGCTCTGTCAGGCTCTCGGATCACAGCCGCAATGTTCCCGTGCTGGCACTCTCCTCGGAGAAGTCTTACCGGGCTCATCCAATCGATCCCCGGGTTCTTCTTCAGGATCAGGTCGACGGTGCAGTTATCCTGCACTTTCTGGGCGACCATGGGGAGATTAGCGTTCCTCTCCTCGAGTCCTAACCTGTAAGCCAGGTTGAGCATTCTCCCAAGAGTGTCAGCCGAGTTCACGCATGCAGCAACTATGCCGTCGAAGGCGGTCAGTACCATCATCCGTCCCGAATCCTGCGTCCGGACCTCAAGTACCACGGGGCCGCCTTCGCTCGACTCCCCGCAAGCGACACGCACTGGGTCGCCGAAACCTGGTGTTCCCAACCGGCAGACGTCAGCCCACTGGACGCCATTCAGGAACCCGCAGTAGTGATGCAGGAACCGAAGCTTCCAGCGGATGCTTTCGGCATAGCTCTTCAGGCCTTGGATTTCCGAGCCGCGCCGGTCCTCGCCCTCCGCGTTGCTCCGGAGTTGGCAGAGCACCTTGCGCATGTCCTCCACCGCTCTGTGCGTTTCTTCCATTACTCCAGCAACTCCTCGTCCTCGGCAAGGCCGCGCGCGATCTCCTGTTTCACCCAGCCAGCCAGCGCGGCATAGAAGCTGCTCACTGCGGGAATGCCTGCATACTCAGCAGCCAGCCGTTCTGCACGCTCCTGATCTTCGACGTACCGGGGCGGCGCCTTCCCAGGAGTGCCTTCCACGATGCCACCGATGGCCACCCCGAACAACCGTGACCGGGCTCTGTCGTAAGGCTCTTGGCCTGCCTGATTGGCGTGCGTCAGAACTTCGGCAACGAAGGCGTGCCGGTCGAAGACGAATTCGTGCTCTGCATCGTCAAGTAACCGTGCCGCGCCGACGATCTTCTCCGGCTCGCCTGACTCGACCCACTCGCCCAGCACCCCCAGGCTTGCTTCGCTGAAGCTTTCCGACACCAAGGCGTACAGCTCGGGGACGCAAACGTGGTACTGCCACTCTGGCCGAAGGACTGCATCACGAACTTGGCGCAGAAGGTTGGCGTATTCCGTGCTAGCAGAGAGGGCGTTCAGACCAGCGTAGAAGCCCGTGTGGGGCAGCGGCTCGTAGCCTTCGGGAGCGTCTCCTGACGCGCTACGGGCGATGCGTGACAGCAGGCATTCCACAACGGCGCCGGGTGCAGCCTTGCAGGCGAACCCAAGGAACTGGTCAATGTGGTATGCCCCTCGGGAGAGCGTCTGAACCGCGGCTGCCTTCTCAAGGAGCGCCCTGACGTCGGCGTCTGTCAGGAGTGCCGGATCGAGCCCATTCTGCCGGTCGAACACGCCCAAAGCCGCGTCCAGGAGCGCCCCGTCATCAGCGTAGTCCGCGCCCACGATCATCGCAACAGCCGGGCCTGCGTGACTCGGCGGCGCATTGCGTAGGGCCTCCAGGGCTAGCCTTCTCACTGCTGCTGCCGAGGACCGGACCAGACGCTCAAGTACCTCCATGTGACGCTCTGGATATTGGCCACTGGAGTAGAACCAGTTGTGCCAGTACCCGTTCGCGATGCCGAGACATAGCGCTTCCTGCCCGCTGTCCAGTGCGGCCTGGATCGCCCGAAAGGCTTGGTCTGGATCGGACTGCAGCCACTTGGCCATGGGAGCCACGATGCTGTGCTGCAGGGCCTGGTTTCCAGAGGCTATCACCGCCAGAGCTATGCCAGCAGGTTCGCCCTCTGCAAGCTTCCGAAGAAGACGCTCGGGCTGAGGCCCCCAGCCGGCGCAGCGCAGCGCCTCAGCGCAGAGGCCCACATGGGCGACAATGGCCTCCGGCGTGCTGTGCATGGCGCCCAACTGCTTTGTAGCCGAATCCTGCAGTTCACCATCGCGTCTGCGGAGCTCGTCATCCCCCGTCCCATGCCCGTGGACTTCCCACGCCGGCAGTAGCGCAAGGTAGACTTCCAGGTCATCAGGGGGTCGAAGTTGTGCGAAAGCGGTCTCCAGGTGCGGCACCAGATTGCGCCAGAATCTGCGTTTGCAGTGCTGCTGCAAGAGCAACCGAACGCGGAGTCGGACCAGGTCATGCGGGCTGTCGTTGGCGACTGCAACCAACATGTCGGCAGCTGTCTGAGCTTCCGGCAGCCAGGCATCCCGTTCGGCCTGAGTGATTGACCTTCCGAACATCGCACGCGGAACCGCCAGAAGGCCATCCATAGCACTGACGGCCGCCATTGCGATTCCTGGGTTGCCGCAGAGAGCCTGCTTCTTTAGCATGTCCAGCGCTAACTCCCGGATTGTCCGGACATCGGCGTTGGCGAGGTACTTGTAGAGCGGTATGGGCCCAATGGTGAACGTGTGCCCATCACTCCGGGCCCACTCACTCTCGCGCTTCAACGCCGCAGCAATGATGCCAGCAGCGTCCGGTTCCACGCCCCGCGCCCTCTGCAGAGCAAGGCAATCGGCAAGGCCTTTGAGCGCGAACAGCTGTAGGCGGAATGGCCTGCGCTCTCTGTAGCCTACGAGATCCTCTAACACGCGTCGCGGATGATCGGGGTAGGGATTCGGGTTCCTGTCGTCCTTCTGCGCGAGTTCCCATAATACTGCGGTGCACCGGTCCGTAAACTGATGGTGCCAAGCCACGTCTGCGAGTATGGGCGGGATCTGTTCAAGGACCATCGCGTAGGAATATGTCAGGAGCTCCTGGAACTCGCCCTCTTCGTCAGGTGCCTCCGGGTGGGCCAACAGCCACTCGACCAATCGGTAGGATTCTTCCGGGAAGAAGATGGCCCCATCCTTAAGAGCCTTGAGGAGCGAGTACCGCCCTCTGTGGGTCATGTTGGGCAGCTGTTGGGCGGCGGCGGCAAAGAACGCAGCCAGCACGTTGGCAGGGGTACCTAACACTTTGCAGCGCCATTCCAGTTCGCCGGCGTTCCTTAGGACATTCCCCAAGCAGTCAGGGGAGAACGCGGCGAGCACCTCGTCAATAAAGCCTGTGAGGCTGCCGTCCGCAACTGAGGCCCTGTACAGCATATGGTCTGATAGGACGTCCGGTTTCAGCCGCACCTTGTTTCCCCGCCGCAAGGTCAGGTGGCGTTCGCCGAGCTCTGACACAGCCCTAACGACTGAAGACTTGCTGACCCCCAGAAAAGCCGCTAGCTTGGCCTCCGTCTCTCCTGCACCTAGTTTGACGGGGGAGATAGCCGCCAGCGTCTCCAGGAGCTTGCGTGAAGGCACCTCATCCGCAATCCGCTCCGGAAGGTCCGACAGCAGCCCATCGAGAGCTGCCGTCCGGAATTCCTCGTGGTGAGCCAGCAAAGCAGGCGGGATGCGCCCCTTCTGCACCAGGCGTCCGCCCACAGTGATGATCAGGGCGTTGCCGTCCGACGCACCTACAAGTGCGTCCGCTAGTTGCCCGCCCTGTTTGCCCAGGCACTGGCGCGCGAGTTCAGGGGCGTCGGTCTGCAGTGGCAGGTCAGAGAGCACAGGGAAGATCGTCTTTTCATCTTCACCAACGCCCCTTAGAGCGCGTTCGACCAGCGTCAGCGCGTAGGGTCGACATGTCAGTAGCATCTTCAGCCGCCTCTCCGGGGCGGCGCCCGACACTATCTGCACGAGGCCGTCGAGGTCATCCCGCTGATGGGCATCGTCCACAATCAGACACAAGGGGCCCGCTGGCAGCTCGCGCAGGTGCCGTTCCGATACACTGAACTCCGGCCCAAGGAAGAGCACTCTAGGGTCCTCCCCCTCGCGTCTCCTGGCCAGCTCGAGCAGCAGCCGTGACTTTCCAGATCCGCCGGCGCCAGGCAGAACTGCGGCGCGCCGTCCGTCATCAAGGAAGTGCTCGAGATCCGCGAGGCAGGCCGCCCGTCCAACGAGGGCTTGGGTGTGGTTGAAAAGAGCGCCCGGATCAAGGAGACCTGCGAAGTAATCCTCGGCTTCCTGGAACGCTCTGAACTGCCCGCTGCGGTTGGCCCGTTTCGTAATGAACTTGTGGAGCGCGGCTACAGCGCTCCCGGGTAGGTCGGCAGGATCGTCAACGAGGTCGGCTTGCACATCGCCCAGGACTTCCTGTCTGAACGCGGCGAGCTGTTGAGACTCCTCACCCATTGTCTGTGTCGGGGGCTCAGCGGTTTTCAACACGCAGGCGAGGACAGGAATCCCGCACTGCATGGCCTCGCGGAATTCCCTGTGCGTGATTGACAGCCCGCTGTCCGGGTCGATGGTCCCGTAGCTGCGCCCAACGATCAGGATCACCACGTCAGACTGGCGGAGTTCTTCCAGACAGACGGATAACGGCAGCTCCGGGCGCGCCGAGAACTCCTCCATGCCGCTGATGGTCTCGCCGGCTTTCCGGATGTCCTGGATCAACTGGGAGCGGACGTCAACGAGGTCCCGGTACGTCGAGCTGACGAAGACGCGCATGTCTTTGCCCTCGGGCCTGGTCGGACCTGCGAAACCCCGCGCAGGTTACAGAAGGAGCGCTCAGATCACCAGCCTGCTGCGGGCCGCCGCCCCAAACGCTTGCGGCGCCAAGGGCGGTTGCCCCCAGCGCCGCAAGGTCTTCTTTAATATTGGTAGCGGGGGCCTGCTACGTAATCATCCGTAACGTGCTTGCCCACCTGCTCGTCAGGCGTTGGAGCCTACCCAAGCGGGGGCGACACATTGTGACGCGGCAGTGAACGCCAAGACCCGCGTGCTTCCAATGAGGGGGAAGGGAACCAACGGAAGGAAAGGGGAGGCGTCTGTCCGCCCGTCCGCAGTTCAGTTCTTGCGTCTGTCTGTCGGTCCGTGAAGCTGTCCCTTCGACGCGCCACTGTATCTTCCGGATTGATTTCGACTCGACCACTTGGTAGAGTGCAAAGGTGGTCTGAAGCAGAAAAGGACGGCCTCCAAAAAAACGCGCGGGGGCCGGGCCGCGATGGACACAAGGAGGCATGGGAAATGGGTCGGAAGAGTGGGATGGGCTTCCGGTTGAAGGCAAAGGTCGAAGTTGCTGCCCGGATGAGGGCGGAGGGGCTCGCATGGGATCACATAGCGGCCAGGCTCGGTTACGCGCATGGCAAGAGCTGCGAGCGGAACGTTGTCGAGCGGGACCGGGAGCTGTGGATGACTTGCTTCGAGGCTGCGGTACGCGAGTGGACGCAGCAGATGTTGGAGCCGTTGGCGTTGGAGACGATGCGGAAGTTGATGGCGGGGGCGGATAGCTCCGATGTGAACGAGAAGAAGGTGGCGGAGGCTGCGGCGCACAGCATCTTGGGGCATGCGGCGAAGTTGCGCGGGATGACGATCAAGTTGACGGGGACTGTGACGAGGGAAGAGGTAGATGCAGACCTTATCGCGGACGCTCGCCGGCTTGCCAATCGAGCTGCCGAAGGGGAATGAGCTTCAGGAAGCCCTCGAAAGGCCCAAGAAGGAGTCGTCGGGGGAGTCATGGTCTCAGCGGCAGACGCTGGGGGACAGCCGGCGCCAGAAGAGTGCGGCCCTCAGCGCTGCGAAACGCCGAAGGCCGCTTACGCCCACGGCCCCAGACAGGAGCTGTGGTCGCATGCAGTCACTTTACCCCGCCCGGCTCGTTGTGTCCAGCAGGCAAGAGAAACGGCCCCCGGCGCAGAGTCAAGCCTTGCAGCCAGGGGCCGCATGCGATACGGATTTCGCGGAGGGCTGCTACGTCCTCCCGCTGCCAGGGGGATCGGGCTTCTCAGAGGGTTGTAGCTCGGCAGCTTCGGCCACAAGCTCCGCTGCCTTGGCTGCCAGGTCGTTCAGGTTGTCCAGGTAACGCATCGTCGTCTGCGGGCTCGCATGCCGTGCGAACGCGGTGGCCGCGGCTACATTGCCCTTGGTGAGTTCGAGTACCTGGGTGATCGCCGTGTGACGGATTCCGTGCGGCCGAACGTCGCTTGCGCCCACGTCCCGGCCGTACTTCCCAATAAGGCGGTGAACGTGACGGCCTGAAAGCCTATGCCCTTTGTGCCTGCCCTTGATGGCTATGAACAGGGGGCCGGGCTCGCGCTTGCGAACTGCAAGCCAGGCGCGGAGTGCCCTGCACGTGGGCAAAGGGAGCTTGAGCATTTGACGCTCTGCCTGTCCTTTGCCCTGGATGCTGAGCTTGCGCTTCGCCAAGTTCAAGTGTTCAAGGTCAAGCTCGACTATCTCCCCGCGGCGCAAGCCCAGATCGTGCATCAGGTGAAGGATCGCCGCATCACGCGGGCTCGCGACGGTCAGCATGGCCCGATAGGCGTCTTTTCCGGGGCCTGCGGTGTCCTTGTATGCGCGGACCTTCTCGCCTTGTATCTCGACTGCCCATGTCAGGAGCCCCAGCGTCCGGCCCAGCTTCAAGGCCGAACGGATGGCCGATAACCTGCGGTTGCGTGTGGCCGGCGTGGTGTCGCTTTCGCTCATGTGCTGCTGGTACTGCATGACGATCAGGTTGGCTTGTGCGGGACTACTCCGAATGAGCTTGTCCATTGCGGCCACGGGCGTCGGTTCCCCCAGGAATGTGGCGAAATCCCGGAGGTCCGAGTCATAGGCTCGGCGCGTATTGGGGCTGCGTCGTGCAAGGAACTGCTCCACCAGATCATGCACCGTAGGCGCGCTTCGGGGCTTTGCCGGCAGCCGTGTTGTCCGCTTTGTTAGATGCTTGTCCATTGTTGGCGTCCTTTCGTGTGCGGCAGGGGGGAGAGGACAGAGGCCATGCGGCCCCTGCCCGTTGCCCCGTATCGTCATGCCAGCATATCCCCGGCCTCTACGGCCTGGAGCATCGCCCGAAGGTTGTTCCTGCACTCCTGTGCCAGCTTCACGTAAGCAGAGAAGGGCTTCCCGTCAAGCCCTTCTCTTTGGGCTATCTGCTTGGCCCGGACCGCAAAGGGCTCAGACAGGCCACGCCGCGCAAGGTCTATCCGCATGCAGCGACTCAGCAGCGGGGCCGTATCCTCTTGTCCGTCGAACAGCATGGCCTGGCCGTCGCACGTGGTCGTGAAGACGAACACCACATGCGGAGGCAAGTGTTCGAGAACGACGAGCAGCCGGCGGATGGTGTCCCGGCGCAGGCCATGTGCCTCGTTGATGATGTAGGCCCGGCCCATCTTGCTGCCGAGGCCCCTGAGCCACATGGTCTGCTCCACTTCGCGCAGACTGGCCGGGGTCAAGTCCGTAGCGTCAAGCTCCAGCACGTTCGCCATGTCGGCCACTTCCAGAGCCAGAAGGTGCGCCAGCGTGGTCTTGCCCGTGCCGCTTTGGCCGGAGAACCAGTAGGCGCGTCCGGCGAGTCCCCTGCGGCGCAGTGCCTTGACGGTAGATACGGCCTTATCCTGTCCGACAACGTCATCCCATGTCTGGGGCCTGTACTGCTCACAGAGTTGCATTGCCATTGCCCTTTCGCAGGAGGGGGCACACGGTTCGTGTGCGCTTCAGGCAGGAGGACAGCAAACGGGCAAGCACGTCCGGGTAGTGCTGCTGCATACTCGTCTTGCCTATGGGAGCCGCCAATCATGCGCCGAATCCTGGCCTTTCCTTTGCTGTTGTGGAGTGTTCTGTGTCTCTGCTTCCAATGTCCGATAATTAGGATTATAGGACATTATCTGGCCAAGTCAAGAGGCCAGTTGAGAATCCTTCCTAACTGGACAAGATCCCTGACCGGCCATGCTGACCACCTTCGTAGCACTGAACGGGGCTGCGGTCTGGGCAGATTGGCCGGGGCGCGTCGCGCTGTTGGTCAGGTCACTCGGCTGGGGGCTGATTCTGCGCCGATGGCGTTGGGGCTTGGGACAAGGAGCCGACCAGAGGAAACAGGCCTGGGAATCGGCGCACTGCCGCACGCCACCATCACCAAGGCACTGAGTGTGACAACACGCGGCATCTTGCCCGGCGTTCCCGGCGTTGCTGGGGGCCTGTTTCTGGCTTGTTCTGGCCTTGTTTCCGGGCATGTCGGGCCGTCTTACGCTCGGGGTTTGCCCCAAGGGAGCGGGGGATGGGCGCGCCTTTGCCCGCAAGGGGCTCGCCGCCCGAGTTGTAGCTAACCGGAAGGTGGCCTATCCGGGGGCCTCCCCCCCGGCGCCGCCGCGCGGCCTGGGCGAGCGAAGAATCGGCCTTTCACACAACTTATGCAATTTTCATTAAGGCGGCACTACATACAAATAGTGCAATGACTGAAGGGCGGAAGATGTGGCGTTCGGGATGGGCAAGATGCCGGATGTGTGGGCATCGGGAGGTCATGGTAGCGCTTATCAGCATGTTCCGCGATGGCGAGTGTTCCGCGTGCGGGCACTTTGCTGTGGTTTACGAAGGGGACTGGGACGAGGAAACTGACGGGCCACTTGAAACCCGAGATCGCCTGCGCATGTTTCGGAAAGGGGAAAGATGGTCGAAGCCGAAGAAGGCGGGCAGGGACGCAGGGACCCCCGGCCCCCCAGCGGCGACACCCGGCAAGGATAGCTTTCTCTCGCGCGGAATGCGTTTCGGACGCCAGGAACGGCCCTTCCCATGCCGCGCGCAACCCCCCAGGGGAGAGGCCGCGCGACTCGGGCACTTTCAATCCCATCTACCCGGACAGTTTTCGGTGCCCATAAGGCGGCCCTTCCGCGCCTGGCGGCCCCCTCAAGGAGTGCCTTTGCCCTGTTGAGGGCCAAAGAGCCGCACGGAGGGACGCTCCGCCTCGTCCCTGCGGGCCTCTGGTGGCCGCTGGTGGCAGATCTCAGGGCGAGGCCGAACGCTCTGCCCCGCTGGGCAGGAGGTTGCTTGGGACTGAGGGCGCAGGGCCGGGGTCTGCGTGGAGGGCACGGGTACCGGAAGGTTATCCGCCGTGACGGGAAATGATGCAGAAAAAGGCATGGGCTAACATACAGAGCTAACGCCAAGCTCACCTGCCACGGTGGCGGGGGAGACAGTGAACTCTGAAAAAACGTGATGCCACCGCCGTCAGGTGCAGCGCCTTGTTAGCCATTTGATTTCATCGCTTTATTGCCCGGATGGCTGCGGCTCGCTTACTGTTCACGCAATCGCTTTGCGTCATGCCTCAGGCAACGTCGTGAACCCTGAGCACTTCATCGCCGTAGTGGTTGATGACCTTGATGGCGATCTTGCCGCTCTCGGGCTTGTCGAACGGGCGGCTCACCGTTGAGTAGAGGCTCGCCCAGGCGGCCTCGTCTATCTCCGCCCGCAGCGTCGGCCGGAGCTTCTCGTACGGGTCTTCATCGCCGCAGAAGTAGGCGTGCCGCACGAAAAACGATTCGCCGTTGTAGTCCGTGTCTATGAACCAGCAGGCGATGTCGTCCGTGGTGTTCGAGCGTATCTCGCCCGTCGTGGGGTCGTATACGTCCAGCCCCTTGATCTTCACTTTCACCTGCCCGCCCTTCACCGGCGCTATCTCGATGTCCGGCTCGGCATAGACGGTGAACAGGCCATGCGCTGGCGCTGCCTCCTTCACAGTCTCAGCGGGGCGCATGTGGGGAGGCCGGAGAGGCGCTGTTCCCCTTTGGCTGCGGACTCAACGGTTAGATGTGAAAACGGCTTGTCGCACCGGATCGAAGGCATGCGCACCCACTTGGGTGGCAGAATTGGCATGCAACTTGCGCAGCACTCCCTTCTTGCTAATAGGGGAGGCGCGCGGCTTGTGGCTGGGGACGGTTGCACCGTTTGCCCCTCCACCGTCCTGCGACACCGCGCGGCCTCCCTTTTTTCCGGCCTCGACAGGCAAGCCCCGTCCTGGTAAAGGCGGCTGTGCCTGCCACGTTCACAGAAAGGATCCGAAGACACACTAACAATGCCACACGCGTGGCACCAATTCAAGGGCGAACGTTGCGGTTTCTGCCACCGACAGGACGAGGTTGCTGCAGTTCGCTTCTGGCGATTTGACGGTTTGGAGTCAGGGGGTGGCCCCGCGGGCAGCAGGTCTACGCGAAGAGGCAACAAGACAGCCGGCAACGGCCGCCTTCAGCTCGGGCCGGGCAGCGGCATCAGGCAATCGACCGAAGGCAAGGCGCCTATTCGAAGACGCGGCTGGGGAGGAAGTCGGTGGACGGCGATGAACTCAGCCGCTCCCACGGGCTCCATTCAAGCAACCGGCGAAGGCACAGCGTTCAGGGCCCGTCGGAGCACGTTCCTTAGTCTGTCGAGGTGGCATGGCTTCACGACATAATCGCTGGCTCCAAGCCTCATCGCCTTGACCGCCTTGTCAACCTGGTCAACCACAGTGAGGATCACGACCCGCGGCCTCGGGTCCAGCCCCGCCGTGTGGGACAGCACGGTGAAACCATCGCCCTCGGCCATGAGCATGTCCAGGAGGATCATGTCGACGGCAGTCTCCTCGAGAAAGCGTACTGCTGCTGACCCGCTGCTTACAGCGTGCACCGCGTACTCATCCGCCAGCGCCGTCGCCAGGCTCGACCGCAGCTCACTATCATCGTCGACTATGAGGATTGTCTGCATAATGGACCCTCTACCGGAGACGATGGCTCATTCTCCCATTGCCTCTTATAAGTTGCTGTCTGTGTAACCCGCTCCCTGGCCGCTAACGACCCGCTCAGTCTGAATGACAAGAGCGCCTTAACCGCCCTTGCCCATTTCCCGGGCCACATCCTCCAAGTGCTCTATCCGGCCGAGGTACTCGTCGGACATTCTGCGATATAGATCTGACTGGCTGGACTCGATCAAACCGCTGAAACACTCCCGTGCCTGTTTCAACTCCCGCTTGTCGAAATAGTATGCGCCGAGACGATACTTGACCTCATCTAGCTCCGGTTCCCTGGCATACTCGGTTTCGAAACGCCTAATAAGCTCTTGTGCATCGGCCAGCCTGTCCAGCCTCAAGAGTGTCGTGATCATGGCGACCAGGCACCATCTGTGCTGGTTCCCCTCCGTCATCTCCGGCTCGACGGATTTCAGGACTTCGAAGGCTTCTTTGTTCTCGCCTCCAACGTAATAGAGGCTACCGAGCAAAAGGCGTTCCTTCGTTGACAGTGTCCCGTGTTTGTTCTGCCATTCTGATAGTGCTTGGGCGGCCGGCGCGGGGATGCCCGCCTTGAGAGCTCGCTCCGCGAGGAAAACCAGGTTTTCCTTTGAGGCCTCTGGCGTTTCCTTTTTCAGGCAGAATGTGACGTAGGCTTGAAGCAAGGGACGTGCCTCTGTACGGCGCCCTTCCTCCATGAGGACAAGGGCATACTCGCGAAGGTACCGGGCCTCTCCGAGCCAGGGCTGGGGGACGGCCAGGCTCCGTTCGAGGAGGAACTGTGCAACCTTCTCCGCCCAGTCCCGCGTGGCTTTGTAGTTGCAGTGGGCTCTGGCGGCGTAGTACTGAAGTAAGCTCACATCCAGGTAGTGTGGGCTTTGCATGAGAACCGCCAGCGCCCGGGCTGTTCTGCCCTCCGCGGCGGCCCAGGCCCTGTCCAGACCCCGGTAGTACTCTTCGGGAGAGGCAGCGTCCTGCCTCTGCAGGGCTCTGAAGCACTCGAGCTCTTTTCTGACGTACTCCGCCTGACGTTTCGGTTCTTGTGGCCCTGCTATGAGACTGCGAAGGGCATCTTCTGCGGCCTGCCCCGCTCGTTCAGGTTCAGCGGACGCCGAAACGCCCTCCGTGATCGAGCTGTCAGCGGTTCTGTCGAACAGGTACAGGTCCGGAAACTCCAGCTTGTCCAGGAAGATACCCGAGATCTCGGCGTTCGGGCTCTGCCCGCGCTCAATAACGACGAGCAACTTGCCGGGCCCGATGACCGCGAAACGCCTGTATTTTCCTTTGAAGAAGTTGCTTGCCTCTGACGTAACAAGGGCGGCGCCTTCCTGTCCTTCCGCAAAGATCCGGATGCGGTAAGCGCGGTACTGGATCCAATCTATCTCGAAAAAATAGAGGGACAGGAGAAACTTGCCTTCCGGGACCGACAGGCGGATATGCAGGTCCGGTCCTTTGCCAAGCGGACGGGCCTCCCCGTGGTCGTCGAACGAGCCGGGAGTCCGCTTCAGAGCGTTCGGCTCCAGAAGGACGCTCCTGTCACGGTTGGCAGGCGCCGTAGACAGCCACGCTCTGCCCGTTTCCTTGGGGTCGCCCGTAGCTACCGAGAAGTCTAATGGCCACCCCTTGCCGCCGTAGAGTGACTCAGGCGCACGCATGCCGCAGAGGATGTATGCATAGCTCCCATACGTGCCGATCCAGTCCCCCCGGGTGTCAGCATCCTCCGCCAGTTCGACAACGAAGGGAGACCCTTCCTGACCGGCCACCGCAACGCCTCCTGCGGCGCTCGGAAACAGAAGCCACAGGAGGGCGCCTACCATCAACGCGCTCGCGAAGCGTGTCATTTGCCGGCTCCTCCACTTGCCGAAGCCGGCTTCTGAGCTAACCTGAGCCGCACCCACACTGTAGCCCCTGCACCTTCAGCCTTGCGAATCGGAACATTCACCAGATAACACTCCGTCCCGTTAACCTGCGCTTGGCTCACCGACAGTGGATCTTGAGCCTCTACCGTAAGCACGTGACCACCTTGGCAAGTCACGTCGAGAATTCGTTGCCCAGGCGGCACCTTTGAGTCGCCCGGGCCCGCAGGGTCCTCTTCCCCAGCGGGCGATTGCTCGGATGCAAGGGAAGGCGGTCCGGAGATCGGGATGACAAGCGCCAGCTTTGCGCGGTACTCTCCATCAACGGCACCAGCCGTGCGCATCTTGTATGCAACCACAACCGCATTGTCCGCCGCCGGCGTTAGCTTTGCCTCATAGCTGACAGGAACGTTCGAGCTGCCGGCGGCGTCACATTGTCCCGTCGCCCTGGCGTCCGCATCCGCGCCAGGTGGTTCCGCGCGCGCAGTCGCGTGCAGCCACTTGAGTTGCTCACCCTCGCGTGCGAGGCCGCCCTCCAGGATCCGGGCCCCGGCCGCGGCCAACGCAATCCCGCCGTATGGGTTCACTTCACACCGTCCCGGCCCCAGCGCGACACGATGGGCGGCGGTGTCTCCCAGCCAGACGTCGAAGGAGAAGGATGCGGTCTCTCCCCGGCTCAAAGGCTGTTTGAGGGCGTAGTCAGTGCCGATCAGCCAATAGGCGTTCACGTTCCAAGTGCGATAGTCGAGCAGCCTCCAGCCGAGGCTTCCCAAGCCGGCGACCATGACCCGCGGTTCATCCGCAACGAAGACGGTTGCGGTTCGCGCCGTCCCGGTGTAGAGGGTCGCCTTGTCCAGCTTTTCCGGCATAGCTGCGTTGCCGAGACCGGGGGAGAAGACGGCGTCGGCCTTGGCCGTCTCAGCAACGGGGAAATGCAAGGCCACGCCGAACGCGCCGATATCCCGTTTTGCCAACGGAGTAATGCTGTAAGAGAACCTGAGCCCCCCGGCAATGACCTCCGCGCTTTCAACAAACGTAAAGCGCGGATTTCTGTTGAAGTCGAAGAGGGTGCCGCGTATCAGGAGCTTCGTCGTCTTCTGCGTGGGGTCCGGTTGCCAGGAATCAGCGGCGTCGGACCTCCGGATCTGTGTGCCCCACTCCTTCCAGTCTGGCGATGCGTACGCCAGGCCCCCATCAAAGAGGTAATGCCCCTCCTTCGAGACTACAAAGGCGCCGTTCCGCGTGAAGTCGACGCGGTATCCGCCCGTCACCGCGCTGGGGAGGTCGTCAACGGGGACGACGAGTTGCGCGCTCCCTTCCGCGGCCGACACCGACAGGCAGCAAGAAAGGAAAAGGGCGGAGAGCAGCCACGTGGGTAGCCGTCTCATGAACGCATTGTTCGCAACGAAGATCGGGGCCGTCTTTCCCATGTTACTGCCCAAGTATCATAGTTCCTCAAGTCAGAGCTCGCAATCCTCCGAGCTCCCGAGCGGTACCCACTGTTTTGGTGCGACAGCGCCGGTCAAGGAGGTCCCGAGCGTATGAGCTGTCCGCCGGATCCCGGAATCGGCACGCAAGGGCCGAGAGCTTCCGAGGTGCGCTACTACGGATTCTGCTGAGACACCCAGTTGTCGAAGACCGGGGATGTCTGCACAACGATAGCCATCCCCGGCGACGCGCTCACGTCGCTTGTCACGAGCAACACGGTCACTTGGGGCTCGATAGTCTCCTTGGCGTCGATCAAGGACCCTCCCACATCTCTCGGCTGCACCTCAAGCCCGCCAAAAACGGAAAGGGCTCCGCCGATGGAGTGAGGGTAAATGGGTTCCTCGGCATCGTCCGCGAGGAGAGCGCCCCCAAGGGCGAGAGCCGCCAGACACGCCAGCGCGAGCACCGCCTTCCCGAACACCGAGTGCAATCCTGAAGGGCGCATTCAGCCACCTCCTTCCCCGTCTTGAGCCTTACTGTCGCCAGTGAAACTCGGGCTATCCTCCCTTGTTTCCCGGCACTGTCGCACCGCTTATGGACCAAGCAAACTTCAGCGGAGTATGCTGTAGCAGTGCTGTGAGGCACCGCACTAGGCACTCCCGCCGCTTCAGCTTGCCCACGGGCAAGCGCAAGGGCTATTCCAGCGGCCCGTTTGTGAGGCTCTGCATGGCAAGTGGCCGGCTGCCCCGTTATGGAAGCCTTTGAAGGCAAAGGGCTTGCGCCGAGGGTAAGCTCACGGGAAAGCGCGGAAACCGGAGTTGAGGTAGGGTGGAGAAGGAAGAAGTGAGCACGAAGCGATGGGCTTGCGCCGCGGGCTCGCACAAGAGGCAGTGCTTGCAGGGCCAGCCTTCAGGTCAGTCTTAGGCGAGGAGCCGAAGAAAGGCACCGAACCGAGGTTGGACGTGGGCAAGCAGGAGGCAGTCTACGCTTCTTAGGCGCCGCTTACAGGAAGCGATAAGCGGAACCGGGCGCCACCATGCGGGATGTTCTCCGCGGTGATCTGCCCGCCGTGTTCGCGGACGACCTTCTGGCAGAGGGCCAATCCGACCCCCGTGCCGGTCTTCTTGCTGGTCCGGAAGGGCTCGAACACATGGGGCAGTTCGTCATCCGGTATTCCGGCTCCGCTGTCCTCGAGGGCGATCTCCACGTGCGCCTCGTCCTGTCGGCGAACAGTCACGCGCAGTTCCTTCCGTGGTGCCTCCCCCATTGCCTCAAGGCTATTCTTTACCAGGTTCACGAGCACCTCGCGAACCCTTTCGCCGTCAGCGAGCACGACGGGAACATCCAGCCCAAAATCGGTGTGGACCCTGACCTGTTGCCGTTCGATCTGCGGACCCAAAGCCTCAAGGGCGGACTCAGCCAGGCTGACCAGGCTTACGGGCACTTTGATTAGCGGAGTCGGGCGGGCATAGTCCAGTATCTGGCTTACGGCTCTGTTGAGCCTGTCCACCTCGCGCGGGACCACTTCGAACACCTTCGCCCTCAGCTCCGGCTCGGCCCACCTTTCCTGAAGGGCGCCCACAAGGATCTGGATAGAGCCAAGAGGATTCTTCACTTCATGGGCAATGAAGGTTGCTACCTCGCCGATCGCCCGAAGCCGTTCCGAGAGGGCCAGTTGCATGCGGGCCGCGTCGAGTTCGTGGAACAACTGGGCGTTCCGAAGCGCAATGCCTACGTGATTGGCAAAGATGCCGAGCAGGTTCAAGGTATGCTGGTTGAATGCGCCGCTCACCAGTCGGTTATCCGCATACACAACACCCAGGAGTTCCCCTCGGGCCATCAATGGAGCGGCCATCACGGAGTGGAGTTGGAGGTGCAGGACGCTGGAAACTTGCGCAAACCGAGGATCCGTAGTCGCGTCGGCAACGAGGATGGGCTCTCGCTTGCGAGCAACGTCGTGGATCACGGCATGACTGACCTCGTTCTCCGGGCCTGGGATCGGGCGTCCCTTGAAAGTCACAGCGAGGCGGAACCTGATCCCGTCCTCCGGCCCCACGTCCGCAATGAACACCCGTTCCGCTTCGAAGATCTCGATGATCTGCTCAGCAGCAACTGTCA
>Ga0315289_10004936_pt1 | contig 19831 bp, 21 predicted proteins | sample YL17G11_40_MG_FD_203452 | JGI IMG/M metagenome (GOLD analysis project Ga0315289, IMG submission 203452) | Sediment microbial communities from Yellowstone Lake, YNP, Wyoming, USA - YL17G11_40 | ecosystem: Environmental > Aquatic > Freshwater > Lake > Sediment | place: USA: Wyoming | collected...
ACGCTCATCTGTTTCCGTACGAAGCCTCTTTAGTAGCTCCTCACTATTTTGTATTCTTACAATATCCCCCTTCATACGATATATTTTGTCTGTCCTATTATATCAATTTTCTCGTAAGACTATAATCTCTTTTCTTACATAGCGGTGCAGTCCTGCCGTGGGAGATGAGGCCGGGAAAGGCAAGAGCAGTCTTCAGGCCGACTCCAGCCTGCCATATTGATGGCAGAAAAACGCGAGTGGGGACGGCCACCGGCCTGGCGGCTGCCTGTGGGAATATTATCCCCCTCCAATCTTTGATCCTTGAGGTTTTTATATCAGCGCCGCCTTGCCATCAGGGATGAGACTGCGATCCTGCAAAAAAAGGTACAAAGATGACACTCACCGGGCACTGCCTCCCGAGGAGACCCTTGAGCGCATAGAGTCCAAGATGGCGGCTGCAGGAATAACCCGGGTGGCGGACATAACCAACCTCGATCGCATCGGCATCCCGGTCTTCTCCTCCATCCGGCCTATGGCTGAGAGGGGGGCCATAAGCGTCTACAACGGAAAAGGTGCAACCCCAGTGGAGGCCAAGGTCTCGGCCATGATGGAGGGCATCGAGCGATATTCGGCCGAGGTGGGGGACAGAAAGCTGATGGTATCCAGGTTTTCAGAGCTTGGCGAGGAGGCCCTCAACCCTGCCGACCTGGTCCTGCCCTCCGGTGCCGATGGGGGGGGCGAGATACCCTGGGTCCCGGGATGGGACCTCATCAATCATGAGGAGATGCTGGTCCCTGCCAATGCCGTCTTTCATCCCCTGCCCCCAGGCTACCGCAGGCTCTTTCGGACGAACACCAGCGGCCTGGCATCGGGCAACGAGATGGAAGAGGCGGTCTTCCACGGCCTGGCCGAGGTCATCGAGAGGGACGCCTGGTCCCTTGTCGAGGCCTCGCGCCAAACGGGGCCCATCATCCAGCAGGTGGGAAACGGCCTGGCTCGAGCATTGCTCGACAAGTTCGACCGGGCGGAGGTGGCCGTCTACTTGAAGGACATCACCAGCGATATAGGAATTCCCACCTGTGCCGCCGTCTCCGATGACATCAAGCTCAAGGACCCTACGCTTTTAACCACAGGCATGGGCACCCATACCAATGCTGGAGTGGCTGTGCTGCGCGCCCTGACCGAGGTGGCCCAGAGCCGTCTCACCCAGATACACGGGGCCAGGGAGGATACGACAGCTGCGGACTTTCGAAGGCAGATCGGCTATGAAAGATCAAAGCGGCTGAACGCGCACTGGTTTGAGGCATCTGCCCATGAGGACTTCGCGGAGATCAGATCCTACGACAGCGATGACTTCCTGGAAGACATCGACTATATGCTGGCCAGGCTGCAGGAGGCAGGAATGGACAGGGTCATAGCCGTGGACCTCTCGAGAGAGGAGATCGGCGTGCCTGTGGTGAGGATCATAGTGCCAGGTCTCGAGATATCGGCAGTGGACTCGGAGAGGATGGGCCGGCGGAGCAGAGATGCCAGAAACCGTCGTATTTCTGGGGCCAAGCCTTCCCGCAGATAGAGCCCGGCGGATTCTGGAGGCCGACTACAGGCCTCCTGCCCGGAGGGGAGATATCTACCAGGCGGCAGAGTCGGGGGCAAGCATCATCTGTCTGATAGACGGCGTCTTCTTTCAGGACTGCTCTGTAGCCCATAAGGAGGTTCTATACGCCATCGGGCGGGGCTGCAGAGTCCTGGGAGCCTCGAGCATGGGGGCCCTGAGGGCGGCGGAGCTGGACGTCTACGGCATGGAGGGAGTGGGTGAGATCTATATGGCATACAAGAAAGGGGATCTTGTCTCTGATGACGAGGTGGCCCTCATCTTCGATCCTTTCACTCTGGAGCCGCTATCCGAGCCCCTGGTCAACATCAGGCATAACCTGAAAATAGCCCGTGAGCGGGGGATAATTGACCGCAACATAGAAGAGGTGCTGCTAAAGATCGCCTCCGAGCTATACTTCCCGGATAGGAGCTACAAGAGGATTATGGAAAGAGCAGAAGGCTTGCTGCCTACCCAGAAGCTGGGACCCTTGGAAGCGTTCCTGGAGAGGGAGAGAAGAGATCTCAAGATGGAGGATGCGATGCTGGCTCTTCGGAGGGCAAAGGAGGTTATGGATGAAGGTTAAGGTCAAGGCCTTCGCCGGCTTCAGGCATATTCTAGGAAAGGAGATAGCGATGGAGCTGCCGGAGAAGGCCACTGTAAAGGATTTGCTGGATGCGCTCTGCAGCAGCCGCGCCCCGCTCCGCTCCTTGCTTTACGATTCAGGAAGCTTGCGAGAGGACGTAAACATCCTGATCAACGGCAAGAACGTCGCCTCTTTAAAAGGGGAAGGCTCGGAGCTGGCGGAGGGGGACGAGCTGGCCCTCTTCCCTGCGGCCATCGGCGGCTGAGGTAAAGCTCAGTTTAATCGTGGTAGTTCTATTAAGCGTATCTATTAAATAGGTTCAAATAATAGTTTTAGAGACTCCACCCTGTTCCATGACCTCTGTTGTTGAGATCCTCGCCCTGAAGAGGGAGCGCGACGCGGTTATCCTAGCCCATAACTACCAGATAGCCCCGGTGCAGGAGGCGGCCGACCTGGTGGGAGACTCCCTGGAGCTGAGCCGGGCTGCGGCCAGGCTGGAGGCTGATGTCATAATCTTTTGTGGCGTGGACTTCATGGCCGAGACTGCGGCCATCCTCTCTCCGGCCAAGACGGTAGTGCTTCCCGCTGCCGGCGCTTTCTGCCCCATGGCTCACATGATCGACGCCGAGCAGCTGCGGGATATGAAGTCTCTGTACCCGGAGGCGGCCGTGGTCTGCTATGTGAACTCGACAGCAGAGGTCAAGGCGGAAAGCGATATCTGCTGCACCTCAGCAAATGGAGTGCAGGTTGTCGCGTCCCTGGAGGAGAAGGAGGTCATCTTCGTCCCAGACGGGAATCTGGCCGCCTACGTTGCCCGCTTTACGAGGAAGTTGATAATCCCCTGGAACGGCTACTGCTACGTCCACGATCGGTTCCGCGCAGAGGATGTCCACGCTGCCCGCAGGCTGCACCCTGATGCAGAGGTCCTTGTGCATCCCGAATGCCGGCCGGAGGTGATCGATCTGGCGGACTACGTTTACAGCACCTCGGGCATGTCCAGGCATGCCATGAAGAGCGAAGGGCGGGAGTTTGTGATAGGAACTGAGGTGGGGATGATCTACCGTCTGAAGAAGGACAGCCCGGAGAAGGAGTTCTACCCCTTGAGCGAAAAGGCAGTATGTGAGAACATGAAGAAGACCGACCTCTCAATGGTAGAGAGAGCGCTGCAGACTCTGGAGCCGAAGGTGAGGGTGCCAGGGGATGTGGCAGAAAGGGCGAGGAAGGCGATAGAGAGGATGCTCGAGGTCAAGATCTGAGAACTCCCCCGCATCAACAGAGCAATTTTCGTCTTTATTGGGCTCGCGCAATCTGGTAGTCTACCTTCATTGAGTTGACTGCATATGTTTAGCTCTGCCAAATGGCTCGTCACTTCTCTTTAGGTCTGCCCGTTATCGAGCGCTAGAAGCTTACGACTTTTACTATTGCGCTTTTTACTATTGCGCTTTTTTCTGTGTCGCCCCGAGGCCCTTTACCTCCCGCTCCAGGCCGCGGGCGGCCCCCCTGACCCCGCGTCCGCGGGGAACACTAAGCGCGGGAGCGGGTCGAAAACGGTTGATTGGTCGATTTGCCCTTCCACCTCTGTGCAGCGAAAGGCCTGGTCTCTCTCTGGACCAAGAAAGCAGAAAGAGACCAGATTCTACAAAGAGAGACCTAAGATAAAGGCCAAACAGGATAAATTTGATGTTGCAGTCAATATGCCAACTCCTGGCACTGGCACCTGGCAGGTTACCCCAATCAGTGAAAAGGAGAGGTTTCTTGCCTCGCATAAGGTCAGGCTCACCCAAAGCGGTACGCTGAGATAGCCGCCCGGAAAAGCGAGAAAGCATAGCATGAAGAATACTGGAATTAAAGATTTGCAGGAAGTCGATCGAGAGGTGGCAGAAAAACAGAACCTTCTTTGAACCTTTCCTGCATGCCCTAAGCATGGGTGCTAGAGACAGTTCGGCTAAAGAGGGGCCTAATTCTGACTTAAGACACAAAAAGTATCTACAGTTAACACTAGCACAGGAGAGGATGCGGGAGGCCAGTATATAAGGCACATTATCCTTATCTGGCTAGGATGCAGCTCCTATGACCAAAGCATTTTTGAAATCTTTGCTTTATGTCGTAAGCTGGGAGCTATCTTTTTGGAGACAGAAAGGTGTATCTTGGACAATTTATTAGACATGAGATGGCATAATTTTGGTTTCAAGTGGATTGACGCACCGCTTTGAGCATATTTTATATTTTCTGTCGAAATGAGCCCTCTATTCTGTGGGAATTGCCGTTCCAAACCTTTCCGCCTTCTAAGAATTTACATCCATGCTGGCATTGCCAGGATCCCATAGGCCATCTACGATTCACCATTGCATTTCTAATATCAACATGCTTCTTTGAGCCGCAAATTTTGCAGACCATGAGTCCTAGAAGTTGATTTTCCCACTTCATTACTTTTTTATTTACGACTTTCAAACCGCTTTTTTCCATTTTCACTTCCTCTTTATTTTCCGTTGTCTAACCTAGTAATAATTCATGCTATCGTAGTTTGAGTTTGTATTGGACTTCAGGCAACGAATGTTTCCTTTCCTGCTGCTGCAGGTAGAGCCGGCAGGGAATTACTTTGATAATTGACTTCGCGAACTCTCTCACCACCTAACATCGTTTCCTCAATTAGAGCGTTTGCTTCTCAGATTCCTGCATTTTCAGAAAATCCGATACTAGCTGCTCAAGATATATCTCTCCCTTTTCACTTAGAATATACTCATCAATGCTAAGAAGCTGGGGATCAAAGTAGCCTTTTCGTTCTAGATATCTTAATGCTTCTCGTGCTCGTCGCTCACTGATGCCTATTTTGACAGATTCCTTGATGAGATCCCACTTCAATATCGGTTCCGTCCTGCATGTACTGTTTTCACAGTGAACCATTCCCAGAAGTCTCATCTCAATTTCTTCCATATCATTTCTTTCGCGTAGCATACACGTGCGTTACGCAATTTAAAGTATAAAAACATTTCGTCGACTTTTATATTATTTTTATTAATTCTATATAATTTAAGACCATAACATAACTTCCCTTAGTGTTTGCGAAAAAAAACCCATCAATTTGAAGAAGGCTAGCCTAGCCTTAAGCGGAAAGAAAGCCTAATTAAATCGCTAACGAGAGAAGGACTCAAATGGGGCCACAGCGATTTGAATGCCGGTTACAGGACCCTCAGTCCTGTAGGATACCAGGCTACCCTATGGCCCTTCGTGCACCCTAGGATAAGGATAATGAATATTAGGATTTCCCACTCGATGGCGCAATCCCCGAAATCCGGCGGCCTCCAAAAGCAGCAACATTGGGCAACGCGAATCCCTTCCCCGCAATCAGAAAAAGAAAACCACGGCAAATCAATCCATCAACCGTTATCGACGTGCCTCCGCCAATGGTGTTCCCCGCGAACGCGGGGTTAGGGGGGCCGCTCGCGGCCTTGAGCGAGAGCTAAGATGACCCGAGGCGACACAGAAAAGCGCAATGGTAACTTGATTCTTCCCGGAGGTGAAGCACGGAAGGACTGCTAGAACTATAAGCCATTCAAGGCTCACGACAACGAGCTAAACACATACGAATTCCATAATGAAAATTTTTCCCCATTCACGCCCGCCATGACTAAAGCCCTCCCCGGTAGAAGGCCAGCCTCCTGGCGTGAGGCCTGAAGATCTGGACCAGATCCTCCTGCTCCTCCGGGGAGATGGGCTGAAAGGCCCTTCCTGCATTGGCCAGAGACTTAACTTCGGAAGGGCTGGAGCAGCCCACAATTGCCGTGGCGACATCCTGGGAGAGAGCGAATCTGATCAGCTTTTCCGGAGATATTCCTGCCTTTGTAGAGTGGTAGTGAGATCCCCCCAGGACCTTCATGCCGATTACGGCCATCCCCCTCTCTCGAGCCGTCCTCAAGACTCTGTCCAGAAAGCCCCCCAGCACGGCCTCAATGGGATTGACCGGCATGAGCACGGCATCAACAGGCCAGCTCGAGACTGCCCTCTCCAGGACGGCAGGATTGTGGTGGCCGGTGACGCCTATGAACTTCGCCAGTCCCGTTTCCCTGGCCTGAAGGAAGGCCTCCAGAGCTCCGCCCGGCGCCTCTACGTCCTCAAGATCTCGCCCCGTCCTCAGGTCGTGGATCTGCCAGAGGTCGAGAAAGCTGCAGCCCAAGGTCTCAAGAGTCAGCGTAAGGTCATTTTGTGCACCATCCCTGTCCCGAGCTGCGGACTTGCTGATCTGAAAGGTGCTCTCCCGCAGAGAAGAGTGCTCCCGCCAGAAAGATCCATAGTAGCCCTCGCTGCCGGCATAAGCCCGGGCAGAGTCGAAATAGCCGATGCCTTGCTGAGCGGCCTCTTCGATCACCGCCATGGCCTCGGCTCCTCTGCCATATGTGCGGAGGACGCCCTCGCCGCCCAGCCCCACCAGAGTGATCGAGGGTCCCGATCTGCCAAATAGTCTCCTGAGCATGCCAGAGATCGATCCTGTCGAGTCTAGGACAGCAGATGTGATTATATAATTTTGGAGGAGCAAATCCTTGCTGCGGGTTTCTGCCGGATCTTGGCCTCAAGTTTTCTCTTTCACATGGCGGGACTACGCTTTGTTTGCGTGTCCAATCAGCTGAATTGCCAACAATGGGAATTATATATGGTTGAAAAGAGAATATAGAAGCCTATGCGACAAGTGATCATCTACCCCGGCGAGGACGATTATTGGGTGGCAGAAGTTCCGAGCCTCCCTGGCTGCATCAGTCAGGGAAAGACCCGAGAAGAAGCTGTCACTAATATAAAGGAAGCCATCAACGCATATATTAACGCACTGAAGGAGGATGGCCTTTCTGTTCCAGAAGAGCGCTTTGAGGCTCTCCTGGCGGTTGTATGAGCAAATTGCCCGTGATCTCCGGCCTTGAATGCATGAAGGCTTTGGAAAAGGCTGGTTTTTACTTCAAGCGGCAGGAAGGAAGCCATATCGTAATGAGGCGGGACAATCCCTTTGCGCAGGTCGTTGTCCCTAATCATGAGGAGACCGATCGAGGCACTTTGAGGGCCATAATTAGGCAAGCAGGTTTAAGCCCGAACGAGTTTTTAAGGTTGATGTGACTCTTCGGTTTGCAGATTAGCGTTTTCTATTATTCCACAATTCTCCACGGATTCGTATAGACGCTCATGCTCCTGCCGCGAACGAAGCCGGCGATGGTCAAGCCCGTCTTCTCCGCGATCTCCAGGGCCAGGCTTGTAGCCGCCCCCCGGCTGGCCGTCAAGGGAATCCCGGCTCGGGAGGCCTTCAGGGCCATCTCCGAGGATATCCTTCCCGTTGAGGCCACATAGGTCCGGCCGAAGCTCGCTCCCAGCTTGAGGCCGCGACCGATGACCTTGTCCAGGGCATTGTGCCTGCCGATCTCCTCCGCTAGGCATAACGCCCTGCCTTCAAGAAAGAGGCCCAGGGAATGAACTCCGCCTGTGGCCCTGTGAACTTCAGACTGCGAGACGGCCTTCATAGCCAGGAAGATCTCCTCCTTCCCTATCTTCAGCTCCGAGGGGATGACCGGCAGACGGCTAGGGTCCAGAAAGGAGGGCGATCCACCGCAGCCGCTCACGATGAGCCTCCTGGGAAGCCGAGCCTTGGCGGGGCTTGAGACGATGACCCTGGCAACGTTTCCCTCCAGCTCCAGGGACTCCACCTCTTCGAGGCCGGAGATGATGCCTTCACTGAAGAGATGGCCCAAGAGGAACTCCTCCTTCATCTCCGGGCTGATCATGGCCGTGGCAAGGTGCCGGCCATTCAAGAAGATGGAGAGAGGCATCTCCTCCGCAATCTGGCAGCTGGCTCTCGTCCAGCTCTCCTCCTCCAGACGGAGGCAGCTACAATCTTTTTTCATTTAGCTTCTACCGCTATATTCTACCGCTATATACTGGTCTTGCGCCGCTATCGCCAATGCCGAGATGCTCCACTATATCCTCAAACTTTAAATTTTCATCTCAAATTTCTGGCACCTAACCTCTCCATACCAATATTCCTCTGGAATTCCCTCCGGATACTCCAGGCATCGCGGGAGATCGGATACGTCGAGCATCTTCCAGCATCCAGCACATAATGGTATCACTCTTTGCCCTCCCTCTCCAGGATCGAAGCCTCCACCAGCTCTTCCCGGCTCTCCTCTTAGATAGGATCGTGGCCGCTTATATTTATGGCGCCTCCAGACTGCGATGACATCCGATATACTGCGATGGCATCCAATAACTAGAAGGCGATATCAGGGTCAATGCCAAGATAAAGAGCGATTGCTGTAATAGGAAAAGAAGAATTAGGTATTAGGCTGCGAGATAAGAATTGATGGGCCGATACTAGAGAAACCTCGAGGAGTGCGCGGGGTGTATGCAACAATGTCAAATCCTCGAAGCCCTGACCGCCGTAGCAATCCTTTTAATCGGGACATTAAGGACGCTGCTTCGCCTCAAAGCAAAATCGTAACTTCCGGTTTGTGGAAAAAATCATTAGCCTCTGCAAAATAGGAAGCCTTTTGCGAGGTTGGAGGTTACAGAATACCGCTGAAATCTCGACCAAAATACTAAATCAAGCCACCCTGGCGATCATCCCAACGGTCCGCAACAACTCATCCACCTCCTCCTCAGTGTTGTAAAGATAAAGGGACGCCCTCACTGTGCCCTCCGGCAGTCCCAAGTGTCTCATGAGAGGCATACAGCAATGGTGCCCGGACCTGACGGCGATTCCAGCCGCCTGGTCGAGCATCATGGCCACATGATGGGGATTTTGGCCCTCTAGGTTGAAGGAGACCACTCCGCCCCTGTCTTGAAGGTCCAAAGGTCCGTAAATGCACACGCTTTTGATCTCCTGCAGCCCTTGCAGAAGCCTTTTGGTCAGCCTGGCCTCATGGGCAAGGATATCCTCCATCCCCAGCCTGAGGAGGTAGTCGGCGGCCGCTCCCAGGCCAATGCCCCCGGCCACATCAGGGCTTCCTGCCTCCAGTCCCTCAAAGCCCTTCTTTCTTCTGTAGCCCTGGAGGGCGACCTCATCCACCATGCCTCCTCCTGCCAACAGAGGCTCGATATCTTCCTCATTTCTGATCCACAGAGCTCCTGTCCCCGTAGGCCCCAGCATCTTGTGGCCTGAGAAGCAGAGGAAGTCGCAGTCCAGGTCGTCGACCCCGAGGGGCATGTGGGGAACGGACTGGGCCCCGTCCACCAGCATCTGGGCGCCTCTTTCTCTGCAGATCTGCGAGATCTCTTCCATAGGCAGGACGCTTCCCAGGACGTTAGAGAGCTGGCTTAAGGCCACCAGCCTCGTCCCTTCCTCTATCGCCTCCTCGAAGTCTTCGAGGCAGAGCATCCCCTGCCGGTCCGGCACGACCAGCTTCAGATCTACTCCCCTCTCTCTGCACCTCATCCAGGGGAGGAGGTTGGAGTGGTGCTCGACGAGAGTGGTGACCACTTTATCGCCTTTTCTCCACTTTAGCCCTCCAGCCACCATGTTTATGGATTCGGTGGCATTCCTGGTGAAGACCAGAGTGCCAACTTTTGCGCCGATCAGATCTCCTACCTTGCGGTGGGCTTCCCTATACTTCTGCTCGGCCAGCATTGCAGAGCGATAGACTCCCCGGCCCACATTGGCTCTGTAATGGCGGTAGTAATCCAAAACCACCTCTAAAACCGGCTCCGGGGTGAGGCTGGTCGAGGCGCTGTCCAGGTATATCAAATCCTTCAAGATGGGAAAATCCTGTCTTATGGCATCGACATTCATAGGACCTCGTTCATGCTCCCGCTCCGGAAGCCCTCTAGGTCCAGGGTTATGTACTGGAATCCCAAGGCCTTTAGCGTCTCGGCGATCCTCTCTCTGCAGGCCAGAGCCCTCTTCAGCTCCTCCTGCGAAAGCTCTATTCTGGCCAGCTTTCCGTGGGCCCTCACCCTGAGCTGCCCAAATCCCATGCTTTTGAGGCGCTCCTCGGCCTCCTCCACCCGCTGTAGCTTCTCCTCCGTTATCCTCTCGCCGTAAGGTATTCTCGAGGCCAGGCAGGCCGAAGAGGGCTTGTTCCAGAAGGGGAGGCCCATGGCCCTGGCCGTCTTCCGGATGTCTTCCTTGGTAATTCCGGCTTCGGCGAAAGGATGCCAGATGCCCTCCTCATCGCTGGCCTGCATCCCCGGCCTGTAATCCTGGAGATCGGAGAGGTTTGCGCCGTCAGCGATGCAGCCTATCCCCCTCTGTTCAGCTATTTTTTTCAGGACGTTGCTTGAGCCCTTCTTACAGATGTAGCATCTGCCGAAGGGATTCCGGGTGAACTCTTCGCTCTCCATGATGGCGGAGCCATCGGCCACCAGAAGGTTCAGGCCCATGGATCTGGCCAGCTCCTCTGCAGCCTTTCGCTCGCTTCTGGGCAGGGTCTCCGAATCCAAAAGAACGCAGAGAGCTTTCTCTCCCAGGAGGTCACTGGCCACCTTGGCCAGGAGGCTGCTGTCTACGCCCCCAGAAAAGGACACTAGGATACATCCTTTCCTGGCGAGCTTATCTTTCAGATCCTGCAGCTTTTCTGAGCTGCTCATGTCTTTGCAGATGGCCATATTTCAGCGGAAGAACTTGTATCCTCGATCAGAGGACTAATGCTCATCTCGAGCGTGCAAGAGAAGTCATGCTTAAGATTTGCCTTAGCCTCGCTTGCACCGGCTAATCTTGCAGGCATTGTCGTCGTCCCGGACCGCCCGGCAGATCTCGCACATCCTCTCCACCAGGTTGTCCACCTTTTTGTCGACGAGCTCATCGGCCAGCTTGGCAATGTCCTCTCTGACCTCTTCTCCAAACTCGATGTTATAGCCCCTCTTCTTGGAGACGTACTGGGAGACGGCTGGAGGAGTAATTCCCAGAATGGCGGAGACCTCCTTCTGAGAGAGCCCCCTCCTGACCAGCTCTTCGGCGATGGCTGCTCTGATGCTAGGCAGCACATCCCAGACTATTACCTCGCAAGGTGATTTCATCTCATTTTATCCTCTTTTCCGCTTTGGCCCTTGGCATCACAATTGTTATGGGAGGGCTGTTCAGATATGAATCTTGCCCGGAATATATGCCATCTGCCGATCAAGTTTCACTAGAGCTTCCATCTCCTCTCCTGCCCGATCTTCGTCTACAGTCCTGATCTTCAATAAAACACCTTTGACCCGCTGGCTCGAGAAACAAAGACGAAAATAGAAGAGAGCTCAATAGTAGAAATAATCATCCAGAATAAAAATTTGAAAATGTTTTTCTGAAAAGGAGGGTCCCGGAGGGCTCCCGCCCAAAGACATGCAGCCCCTTTCGGGTCTCGGGCCTTACATCTTCCCTACGCCCTCGAAGAATACCGGCCAGAAGGGATCCTGCTCTGGTATCTCCAGGCGAGCCGCTCTTCCATCCAGGCGCCTCATAATTCTGGCGCTTTTATCCCCCGTAACCCTTCCTATAACTGAGGCCTCTATTCCCTCACCTTTCAGCCTTCTCAAGATCTCCCCGGAATGCGCGGGTCCGGCGGTTATGAGCAGAGAGCCTTCCGCAATAGCCTTTACGGGATCAATCCCGAAGGCCTCGCAGACCATCCTGACCTCCTCGGGATAGACGAAGGAGGCCTCGTCGATCTCCATGCCCACTCCGCTGGCATTGGCTATCTCAAAGAGCCCCCCCAAAACACCGCCCTCGGTGGCGTCGTGCATGGAGGTCACGCCTCCAGCCTCCATGGCCAGCAGTGCATCCTTTACCACAGTCATCTGCCGGCAGAGCGCTTTGGCCTTCTCCACGAGCGCGGATGGATATCTCTCCAGCAGCTCTTTTTCCCTTATCACTGAGAGTATGCCAGCCGTCTCAATGGCCGGGCCTTTGGTGAGAAGGACGTCGTCCCCTGGCCTGGCACCAGCGGGTGTGACGTAGGCACCTTTGCGGGCTGTAGCGAAGACTGTGACTCCGCCTATGGTGGGGGCGGCAAAGCCCGGATAGTAGCCCGTATGCCCGCCCACGATGGCGATCTCAAGCTCCACTGCCGCCTCATGAATGGCGTCCACGATTGCTCTGAAATCATCCACGCTCGTCTCCGGGGGCATGAGGAGGGTGTAGGTCATGTATCTGGGCTTTACACCCATCACTGCCACGTCGCTGGCGCCAATGTGAACAGTATACCAGCCGAACATATCCAGGGGCTGGCCGGGAACGGCGAAGATGGGGTCCTCGGCCACAATCAAGACCTGGTCCGATCCCAGGTCGACAATCCCAGCGTCCACGCCGGTCTGCGGCGGGACCAGAACGCTAGCATCCTTCTTTCCCAGGCGCTGGAGCAAGAAGCTCGTGAAGGTCTCCAGGTCAATCTTTCCGATCTTACCGTCGGGCATGATACGACCTCGCTATCTTGCCGATCTCCTCTGCCACCTCTATGGGATCTTTGCCCACCAGAACGGATACCGGCTCTTTCCCAACGGCTCCAGTCTCGTAGAATATCCTGGGCACCCGGCCGCCCGCGGCGCGAATGGCTTCTTGCACCTTCCAGGGCATGGAGGCGCCTTCAGTCTCCTTGATCTCCTCCGGCTCATTCCTGCGGTCAATGACGCTGAAGGTCCAGCCTCTGGCCTGGCAGTAGTCCTCTAACCATTTCGCTAGTCCGGGATCATTGGCAAAGTCTATGCCCGCTCTTACGGAAGTGTCGGCCTTTCCCATCTCCACTATCAGCCTGGCCATGTGGCTGGAGGCTCCGAACCTGGGCTTGCCCGCAGCCGTGGGGAAACCGTTTACGACTGTAATGCGTCCGTCTATGCCCAGGACCTCATAGCGGGTCCTGGCGCCAGGCCGGGCGTAGACCAGGTTGGTCCTGACCTCCGGGATCAGGGCGGCGAACTCCTGGCAGCCCTCCAGGATGTTCAGGGCCACAGCCATGCGGCCGTACATCTCGATCTCTTCGTCCTTCATCGGCTGGTCACCATATGCAGGTATATGGCAGAGCAACGATAAGAACTGATCGCTGCATATTGCAGATTCAATGTGTTTACATGCTGGCAAAACCATGGGTGTCATTTTTGGATTTAGAAGGGCACTCTGGCCGTTTTCTCAGAGGTCGAGCAGCTCAAGGGTCCCCCTTTTCCGGAAAAGCCTATAGATCATGAACCCTCTACCTAAACGTTGATGACCTTCAAGCAGGAGGTTGCCGAAGCCGTCAAAGATGCCGTCCGACCCCGCGAGGGCGCTTGCGGCATCTGCCATGCCGTGGCAGAGGAGATCTGCCGCGCGAAAGGCCGGATCGTGGCCTATGAGTGGCCGGGAGGCATTCTGGCCCAAATCTTCGACGACCAGGGCAATGTCGTGGGAGAGGGCTTCGGGGTAGTCTGGTCTCCGGCGGTGCTGGCAGCAGAGGTCGATGCCGGTCTGATCCCTCCTGAGGTGGCCGAAAAGCTCTTGAAGGAGGGCATAAACTCCGAGGAGGACATAAGGCTGACTGCAGAGCTGCAGGGCTACGGACGGGTGCTGACCGCCGCGGCCCTGGCCCTGATGGCCGTCAAAGAGCTGGGCGGGAGAACGCTGATCAGAAGAAAAGGCCTGGGCGTCGTGGCCACCTTCCTGGACAAAGACGGCAAGATCATAGCCGAGTCGCCAACCTCCTACTGCCCCACCTGCGCCGTGGCCATCGGCGCAGCCAGGACGCCTCTTCTGGCGGAGAGAATTAAGGAGGCTTTGAAGGACAGGCCCAACACTGGCAAAAAGAAGTTTGAAGAGAGCATCGAGAACCGTTACCAGGTCAAGGGTGGTACAGTCAAGGTGACACTGGCCAGGGGCGATGAGATCCTGGCCAAAAACGTCCGCGGCTGCTGTATGGCCTACGGCACGGCCAAGGCGGAGATAGTCGCAGGCCTGGTGCCTGAGGTCAGTGCGGAGCTCTTCAAGACCTACTGCAACCTCTGCCCCTTCAAGCACTGCTGGATGGAGAAGTCCATGGGGGCTACGGGAAACATTATCCTGCACCGGCTGAGCGAGATAGGCACAGAGATAGAGATCTCGGCCGAGGGCGGCATTGTGGCCAGGATCCCGGGCCAGGAGGTGGAAGGGCGTGGCACTTTGTGCTCGCTGAGCGCCCTGACCAACATGCTTCTCAGGGGAGATGCCCAGAAGATCCTCAAGCCCTCGGGAACGAGGAGATGGGAGGAGGAATAACGGGTGGGGGAAGGCATCACAGGAAAGCCATAGACAATAGATCCCGAGATCTTGAAGAGGCGCCGGAGATAAAGGGCGACTGTACAGCGCAGCTATCGCAACCATCTACGTCTTCGATTGCATTGCTGCTAGCGATGAGGACTTCCATGCTGGAGATGAATGGGCTCCCGGAGAGTATTTGGTGCAATTATCGAAGCGCATCCCGGACAGCATGGGTGCCTAGTTTTCGACCTAGCTCTTGCCGTGATCGTCGTTGCTCAGGGGGAGAAGGCAAGGCTGCAAGGCAGGCCGGGAAGCTCAACAGTAGCGCTGTGACATATGAAGCATAATGAGGTCAAGAGTCCAGTAGCAGGTTATAAAAACCGATAAAATTAGCGCTCACAATTTGATAGCTACCGGCGCGGACAAATTCCGATAGTATTCAAATAGTTCCATGCCCCAGTTCTTGGCCTTTTCTCCGTAGCAGAACAGATCGCTCAGCATATCGTAGGTTCCATCCGATCCAAAAAGGCCCAGGGATATCAGCTTGTCGGTGACCATGAATGCCACCTTGACATCCCTGTCGATCTTGTATAGCTTGAATTGGCTCGAGTTTTGCACCTCGTTGAGCAGATGGGAATGCTCTCTGTAGACTATATCCAAGATCTTATGGGTGAGAATAAGCTCTACCTTTGCCCCATTTCTCACGGCATGCGCTATGGCCGATGAATGATCTGGAAATATTATGGGCGAGACCCCATAGATCTCTTTAGAATTCTGCATCTCTTTGACAAAGGATTGATGGACTTTGAGGAGGGCGACGGGATCGGCAGAGATTATCTGAGATTCCCCGAGCATCCCTATCTTGACCAGGAGATCTTCAGGAATGCCGCTGATATCATGGGCGAGCCAAAATTCCTTATGCTGTTCCAGTATAATTATCGCGCTCACCAGATCGTCTATCAACCGCGTTTCGATCCTTCCTATGTTGGTCAGAGAATATGTTTGTCCCGACTTGCCCACCAGGCCGGACTCAATCATCTCCCTTATGGAGTGGAGGATGGTGGTTGCTCTGATTCCCATCTCCTCCTCCAGATGAGCTGCAGACATGGGCTTCTCCCTCAGGCAGAGCATTATCCTGGTCCTAACGGCCGACCTGGTGAAGGCTTTCAGCTTCTCTTCAGCCTGATCGTAGCTATAGGAGGAAGGCATGGCTATTCAACCTTGAATCTCATATTCTGTGAGCCTCGAAGGGAGCTCCTGATATCCCAATCATGCTCGTGTCCTGATAGTTGAAGGTCCCCTTAAGGGTATTGCTATCTTCAATACTGATTTCAGCAAGGGCTACTGATGCATCCGGACCGCCTTCCCTATTCTCCACGAGGTAGTATGCCCAAACGTTGTCTCCCTCAAGGGAGCCGAAGATAATTCCGGAATACTTATTCCCCGTTGATGGAGTGACTGTAAAAGATCCTAGAATATTATTGCCGACTTGCTGGATCTCGGCGGTCATCACCTCCTCTCCCGGGCCAAAATTATACTTTGATTCCCAGGTTCCCGTCAAGTCCACCGCCAAGACTGCTGAGCTCGACCAGGCCAGGATTGTACCCAGAACCAATAGATATTCCAGCGCTCGCATAGACCTCCTCCAGCACATATCTCGCCCTCCTTGTGCAGTTTGCTCTTTATTATCACCATACCAATACAAATAATTATTTATAACGACACACCGGGTTTGGCCTTGCATATATTATAAAATAGCGATAATCAAGACACATTTCTAAATATTGTTGTAAGATGAGAGAGAAGCGAACGAATTGGGGCAGCTCAAGCCCGACATACGAATATGAATCGTGTCAGGCTCCTGTGAACCCTATCGGTATGCTTCTCCAGGATCCGAAAGCCGCATGCCTCAACCTGTGGCTCGATGGGATTGTCAGCCATCACCACCATGCGCCTGCCTGGCTTCAGGACTCTGTGAAGCTCGGCCAGGCTCTCCTCAAGGAGGGCTTCCTTTGACCTGGCCCTGATCAGGGCAGACCGGCCATAGGGTGTGTCCAGCACGGCTGCCTCCAGCGAGGCTTCTTTGAAAGGCAGGCGCTTGGCGTCTCCCAGGAAGAGAGAACAATCCAGGCCGGTCAGGTTGTCCCGGCTGCCTTGAACCATCTTCCTCTGCACATCCAGCCCTACCCCCTTGATCCCCATCATGCACGCCTCCACCAGGATTCCCCCTGTGCCCGCGAAGGGGTCGAGGAGATTCTCCCCGCAGACGGCCTGGGAGAGGTTGACGAGAGCCCTTGCCATGCGCGGCATCAGCACGCCGGGATAGAAGAACGGCTTGAGATGAGGCCTCCTCTCTTGAAAGGAGCGGCGATCCGGACGCGCCACCTCCTTGCCCAGAACTGCCTGGCCAGAGGTGATTATGGCCCGCAGATCTATCTCCGGATCCTTCAGGTCGGCCTTTAGACCTCTCTGCAAAAGAATCCGGCCTACCTCCCGCTCCACGAGATCGCTTTTCAGCGAAGGCTCCCTGCTGTGGCAGCGGAAGCGGTAGCGCTTCACTGAGAGCTCTATCTTCTCCGCAGCGCGTACCAGAGACTCCGGTTGTGCCTGGCACACCGTCAAAACCTCGATGACGCTGTGGGTCATGGCCAGGCGAAGCTCCATGCAGGCAAGATCGAGGTCCTGGGCCTTGACCAGCATGCAACCGTTCAGGAAGAGGATCTCCTCGTAGCTGGAAGAGCATATTTCCAGCAAAGAGCGGACCTCGCTCCTGGGCAGAGTGGGATGCTCGCCGGAGAGATGGAAGGCGAAGGTCTTCATTTTATAATTTTACCTTATTCATTTTAAATAGCGGTTGACGTCCCTGTAGTCGAAGCTCTCCGATCGCAGCACATTCTCCAGGAAGTTGAAGAGGATTCTTCTGGTCTGGCCAGAAAGAAGGGGATACCAGGTGGGGCTGGCCACTACCGCTGCCCTGAAGGCGAAGAAGGGGGCGATGACGTTCTGCAGCTCATAGTCATGGGTTTTGTCGAGGTAGTTCTCAAAGAAGAGCTCGAAGATCTCCTGCAGATCTCCCGTCAGACGCCCATGCTTCTGCACTGAGTAAAAGATGTAGTTCATGGTCATGGCAGTCAGGTCGTCGGCTGCCTCTCCCCACTCTCCACGGCTTCGGTCGAGCACTGTGAAGTCAGTTCCCTCCCGGAACATGACGTTCCAGGGGTGGAAGTCCCCGTGCACCTGGCAAAGCCTGTGCGTCATCCCCCTTAGCTTCCAGCGCCACTCCACGCACAGCTTCTCGATCTGGCACAGCTCCCCAGGCTCAAGAAAACCAGGGGCTTCTGGATAATCGTCAAATATCCCGAAGATGCACTCTCCGTCTCCAACAGTCTCCCTGATCTTGCGCTGATAGAGCGGGGGCGAATCGAGCTTTACAGAGTGGATCTCCGCCAGGTAGCTGGAGAGGGCCAGAGCTCTCTTTCTGTCCAGCTCCTCCGCTCCTTTCTCCTTCACCTTGTCCAGGTCGTAGAAGTACTCCCTGCCTTCCACCTTCTCCATCAGAAGGAAGTACTCCTCTGCCTCTCCGGCTGAAACCAGCTTTCCCTCAGGGGTGAAGTATCCCACGTCCAGGGAAGGAACGTGCCTCGGCAGCCGTGCGAAGGTGTCGTTCTGCCAGATGAGTATTCCAGCCCTATCTGAGAAGTGGTCGTGGCCGAAGCCCTGCTGGACGCGCATGGTGGAGAGAACGGCCGACAGCTCCCTTCCGTCTTTAACATACTCCACCATGAGAGGCGATCCATAGCCGAAGCCCTTGACGTCTTCCTCTGTTGCTACAGTCTCTCCCATCTTGCGGATGCTCTTGAGCACAACATTCCGGCCGTAGATGCTCTTCAGGTACTCTTCCAGGCTCTCTCTTCTTACGTTCAAGGCCGACACCTCAGGTTCCCATCTGCCAGCTGTGCAGATACTTTTCCTGCTCAGCTGTGAGCTTCTCTATTCTTATGCCCATGGCGGCAAGCTTCAGCTCTGCCACTCTCCTGTCGATCTCTGCCGGCACGGAATAGACGCGCTTTTCAAGGCCTCGGCCCTTTTCTACGATATGTTTGACTGACAAGGCCTGGTTGGAGAAGGACATGTCCATGACTTCAGGAGGATGCCCCAGCGCAGCGGCCAGGTTTATGAGCCTGCCTTCAGCCAGAAGGTAAAGCCTTCTCCCGTCCTCCATCCTGTATTCTGTGACGTTGTTCTGCACCTCTCTCTTATCTGCCGCCATCTTCTCCAGTGCCGGGATGTCTATCTCCACGTTGAAGTGGCCGCTATTGGCCAGGATGGCCTGGTCCTTCATCGCTCGGAAGTGCTCTTTGCGCAGGACGTTGATATCTCCGGTGAGGGTCACAAATAGATCGCCCAGAGGTGCAGCCTCCCCCATGGGCATCACCATATAGCCGTCCATGGCCGCTTCCAGCGCCTTCCTGGGCTCGACCTCTACTACAATGACATTTGCCCCCAGGCCGCGGGCGCGCATGGCAAAGCCGCGGCCGCACCAGCCGTAGCCGCCCACGACTACGGTTTTTCCGGCGAAAAGGAAGTTAGTGGCGTTCATGATCCCGTGCACTGTGCTCTGGCCTGTGCCGTACCTGTTGTCGAACATCATCTTGGTCTCGGCGTCGTTGACTGCAATCACGGGATAGAGCAGAGCGCCGTCGGCTGCCATGGCCCGCAGGCGCATGACTCCGGTGGTTGTCTCCTCGCACCCGCCCCACATGCTCTCGGCCAGCCCGGGATACTCCTTATGAACCAGGGCGATTGTGTCTGCGCCGTCGTCCAGTGTCACATTGGGCGCAAGCTGGAGCGCCTTTTTGATGCAGTCGTAGTACTCGACCTCGTTCTCGCCCCGGAAGGCATAGACATGGTGCCCGCTGGCAGCCAGAGCTGCAGCCACATCGTCCTGCGTGGAGAGAGGATTGGAGCCGGTGACAGCCAGCTCGGCACCGCCTGCCTCCAAGGCCGCAATCAGGTTGGCGGTCTCCACAGTGACGTGCAGACAGGCCACGATCTTCGCTCCTTTCAGAGGCTTATCCCTCTCGAACTCCTCCTTGATGCTCTGCAGGACGGGCATATGCCTCCGGGCCCACTCGATGCGCCTCTCACCCTCGCCGGCCAGCCCGGGATCTTTCACAATGCTCTGGTGCAATTTACCACCCTGAATTTCATTATTGCCAAATCAGGAAAGAGATCATCTACAGCTACTTAAACCCAATCCCGGAATGCGGTAGTCTGGAGTGAACCCCTCTGAGTAGACAATAAGTTAAGCAACATCAACTCATGGAGGGAACTGCATGAAGAAGATGAGGCGGCGCTACGACCGAGAATTCAAGATATCAATAGTAGCAGAGCTTGAGTGCGGCAAGCCTCCTGCTCAGATCGCCCGCGAGCATGGCGTCCATCCGAGCCTACCCTCCCGGTGGAGAGATGAGTTGGCCGAAAATCCCGAAAAAGCATTCAGCGGGAATGGGAATAAGTACAAAGA
>Ga0315289_10004937_pt1 | contig 19830 bp, 26 predicted proteins | sample YL17G11_40_MG_FD_203452 | JGI IMG/M metagenome (GOLD analysis project Ga0315289, IMG submission 203452) | Sediment microbial communities from Yellowstone Lake, YNP, Wyoming, USA - YL17G11_40 | ecosystem: Environmental > Aquatic > Freshwater > Lake > Sediment | place: USA: Wyoming | collected...
TGGAGTGTTTAGCAAAGAGGTAATATATAATGATATTAAATGGTTTAAACCCTCTATAATCGAAATTAAAAGGGTTCTACGCTATATATATAACCATCAAGATATCATAAAAAAGAAAGCTGAAAGGGCATTAACAGATTGCAAAGAATGGACATGGGCAAATACCACTAAAAAATTGGTTAAGGAACTTGGTGTTGTATGAGGGGGTGGTATCAAGAACCAGAACCAAGTTCCCTACCAATGTAATCTTATTCTTTCTTTTTGAACCAACTTCTAATTAAATCAATTAAAGTTACACCAACTGTGGTTGAAAGTAAATCTAAATCGATTGAAACACCAAGACCATTTAGTATTCCATTCAATCCAAAATAAGCACTTAAAGATATTGCAGCAATCTGAACAACAGTTACTCCAAGTCTGTGCCATTCTATCTCATCAATGACATTATCTTTCATTGAATTAATAAACCATCCAATCGCACCTCGTGCTAAAGGAATTCCAACAACAACACCTAACTCCTTAATTATAGTTACTATTTCTATCATTTTTACTCCCTCCTTACCTTATGTGCATATTTATTAACATACCTAATACAACCCCAAACCCAGATAAAATAACATATTGAATTTTTTGGTGTAACTTATAAGACTTAATAAGTTTTATTGCTGCTAATGAATTTTTAAAAAGTAAAAGATTTTGTTCTTTAAGATTTAATCGCTTAAATTGTGCTTCACCAATTTCAAGACCATCACAATTATTATTACTTATCATAATACCCTCCATTATTCTATATCTGCCTTTTTCTGTGCCCACACAAACTCATCATTAAACGTCCACCAAATAGCATGATACTTTAACATATCTTTAGCTTCTGTGTTTAAAAATGAAAGTTCAGATTCATTAGAATAATAACACCAATCCAATATATACCATCTGTTGGTTTGTTCTGATAAATAATGCACTAAACAATGACCAACATCACTACCACCTTTAGGATTTTGAACCCATTGAGTAATACATTTAACTCTAAATGATGGTATCCCTGCCAACCTCATTAATGTTGTAATTAATAAGGCACCATCTTCACAATCACCTGTTCTTCGTTGATAAGTTATTTCTGGATTTTCCCAATACTCAGAAGTCTTTCTTGTTTCAAAATCACCCTTATAAGTTAAAACACCTCTAACACCTCTAAAAATCTTTAATGCTTTCTCATCATTACTTCCTTTATATAATTTTGCAATGGGTTCGAGTATATATGATTTAGTAAGAATTAAATTTCTAACATCCATCTGGTATCCTTCTTGTGCTTGGTAAGTTTGCATAATTTTTTTCCATTTATCATTCCACAATGTTGCTAAGATGTATTCCCACTTTGAATTTTTTTTAACTAAATTCCACATAGCATCTAATACAAAATAGTTGTTTACTATCATTTTATTTCCTCGTTTAAGTTAAGTCCATTTTCCAAACAGACCAATTATAAGTTAAAGTTCCTGTAGATGTTTTTCCACGAAATGAAATAGTAAATGCACTTTGTATCCAACTTGCTATCATCGTTGTTGCATTAATTGATACCGCAGTACCTTGTTCTAAATTGCATCCCTGTGCCAGCAATTTTGTGTTTGTACTGATATTATAAATTCGTACTGTATAATAAGAATGATGTCCTTGACCTGATTGTGTACAGGTAAGGTCTGCGGTATTTGTCCCATCATAAACTCTCACTATCATCTCATGCGTTGCAGTTGATTCGTTCGCATTAAGAACAGCAAATTCAACATAAATTATATCTCCATTCGCAAAATTATTAGCAGAGAATGTATGTGTATCTAATTCAGTATCTAAAGTTGAGGTAGTAGTTCCAACACTCGTGTGCATAAGTTTTATTTTTGGATTTTCAATAGTATCATTTAAATCTGCAGAAGTTAAGCTTTCCGCACCCCAATCTGTTCCACCTAAATATGTAGTTCTAACTGTCATTTAAAACACCTCATAATTATATTCAATCCTAAGTTCTTTTGTACCATCAAATGTCAATGCAATCCCAATATTTTCATAACCCCATAAATTGTTTGAAGGTGGACTACCTGTACATGGTGCAAACTCACAAAATTTATCTCCACTCATGGCAACAGCATCAAAATCTGTAGTCCATGTAACTGTTTTTGCTGTTCCACAATCAGTTTGCAAAAAAGGTTTAATATCAATAGGATTATAAAGACCTGTTTTACTTGTATCAGAAATACCACTACCACTTCCAATAGCCATATATGCAGGTTTATTTGTCGAACTACCACCTAATAATAATGTTACAAACCCTTTTCCAGCATCTGTTGAAACCATTTTACCATGTTCCTCCACTTTGATTAGCAACCCAAGTTCCTGACGCACCAGATAAACCATCTAATTTTAATCCTGAAACATTTAAAATAGAATTTGTTGCATGGTCTAAATAAAAAGCACTCCCAATATTTCTTGTGGAAACAGTATAATTTGTTTTTGTACCTACACTCCCAATAGCAAATTCAACCCTTGTTAGTATATCTGGTTCTAAAATATTATCCCCTTGCAAAAGTTTAACATCTTCAATTAGTTGTTTTAAAGTATCCGTAACATCACCAACCCTTTTATTAACTTTAATAGAAATAACCTGGTCAGTAAGTAAATTATTTTTATTCAAATCATAATATATCTCTATCATAGTATAAGTTTGGTTTGTAACCCCATCATTAGGAAGATTAACTATACAAGTTTGTCCAGCCACAAGATATACTACATCTTCAACATCTAAAGTCCCTTGCCGTTTTGGGTTTGCATATAACTCCAATTCTTTTTTAATTCTATCTACAGCTTCCTGTGGGTCTTTTATATTTTTATCACTAATAACTTTTTCTTTAATACCATACGCTGAGACGCTTACTCTATCCCTACCAAACTTAACGATAGGCATAGCTCTGTCATAAACTCCAGAAATTGCACCAGTACCTGATGTTGGAATATTATTTCCAGTATTAGTACCAGAAATAAATATAATTTGTTTATCATGATAATTGACTAAATAATGTGTTCCAGATTCAGGTTGAGAAACCATTTCAAAAACATCACCCCTCTTAACCACACCATTAACTGTAACAGTAATATTATGGGGTTCATAAGTTAAAGTATAGACACTTCCACCATTTGCAGTAAAAACATCAGTTTTCCCCATCATGATACTATCTCCATAAACCCAAGTCTGGTTAACCATTTCCCTTCTTGTTATTTTCCACTTTGCTTTTGTAGTATTAGTATTATCAAATGTTTTACCACTAATAACAGTTCCTTTTATCTTGAAGTGTAATACCTTATCTGTATCTATATAAAAATAACAATTACATAAGTCTGCTAATCGTTTAACAGCATCAAAAATAGAGGTATGATTAAATGAAATCCTATCTATCATTGTTCCTATAACCACTTTATTATAAGTGATATCTTCAGCATACTTAGCAATAAAATCATCTATAATATTACTAACTTCTTGATTAGTATAGACTTCTGGGGGGATGGTAATGTCTTGCATTCGTGCTGTATAATCTCTTCCTGAAATTACAATACTATTTTTAACTTGTGTTCCTGACATATCAATATCTTCAACAATACCAGTTATTATCTTAGTTGCGTTATTTGTATCAGTTATAACAGCATCATCTATCCAAACGTCTACAACATCACCAACATTAAATAATGCAGTATAATACCCTGTGTAATTCATATAAGTAAAGCTAAAATTAGTAGCTGTATTATTTTCACCAATACTGCTCACTACTTTTCCTGTAACATATTCAGGATATGCTGTACCATCAACCTTAACAACTGTATAAGTAGTCATTATTGAGCCACCATTTGAGTTAATCTCATTTGCAACGCCTCTGCAATATCATCTGGGTCTGTCCCATAAATATTATTACCATAGATATTTATTTCATAAACTTTTTTAGATTCTCTTCCATCTGGAAATTTTAAATTTTGTAATGTGTCTTTTATAGTAAAATCATAAGTTGGTTTTAATTCATTAGTAATAAAATTTTTGAAGACCTGTTCATTTTTAACTTCCGTCTGATTTTCAGGTCTAAAAAATTTACTGGTAGCAATACTACTAAAATTTTGCGAGTTTAAAGGGATAACAGCTTCAGGACCTTCTTCACCTATCAATGCTCTTGTAGGTTTTGTTACAATACCACCCGAAGCCATAGCTTTACTACTCCACCTTGTACCATTGTCGTCACTACTACCCTCTACCACCCATTTACCATTTGCAAGCCTAACAGTATTTGATTTCATTAATTCAGACTCAAGCTTTATTCCTCCAGTTGCTGAAGACCTATATACAGTACTTTTTTTAGTTTGAAGGTCATTATAATCACTTATCATTTGCTGTGTTAATTGTGCTATTTGGAATTTTAATAAGACTGCAGAGGCGGATGTCTTATTCTGTTCAAGACTTAATGCTAACTGTGCTTGTTGAAGTTGTGAATTGGTATCAATTAATCTTGATGCTATCCCTAACTCACGAATCGACATATCTCCTTCTTCTTGCATTAACCCTAACTTAGCTATTTCAACCGCACTTAAACCATCTGTAATATCAATAGTAGCTTTTCTTGCTTCATTTAATGATACTTCCCCTTCTATGCTTTGACTTATTGTTTGATACCCAACAATCATATTATTAGATAATTCTTTAATTTGTAATTTCAATAAAAGTGCAGATTCAGAATTCTTATTATCTTCTAATGATAATGATACTCTTGCTTCACTTAATTTTTTATTATTTTCTATAAGTTCTGTGGTTGCGGATATCTGTTCATTGGTTAATATTCCCTCATCAACTAATTTACTAATTCTTTCAACCTCAATAGCATTTAAACCATCTGCAACATTAATAGCTTCATTCCTTATTGATTGCAAACTTATTTCACTTTCACTAATTTGATTAACGTTTTCATTATAACTAAGTGTTGTATCAGTTAAACTATCTATTGCACCACCAGTAAGGTCTATCAATTCCAAAACTTTTGCTGTTCCTATCGCTCCTCCTTTTGATTCAATAAATTCACTTATTCCTTTTTGTGTTTTTAAATCAAATCCTTCTAAGGGTTTTGTTGTTAATTCTTCTAATTTTTTCGCTAATAATTGAGCCACAAGAGGGACTGCAATAGTAGGCAAAAGAGGTCCAAGAGATGCTGTTACTGCCAATGCAGTTCCAGCTACACCAGCACCTTTTGCAGCGACTCCACTAATACCACCACCCATTGCTGCTGGATTAGTTTCAAATGTCCGCATGGGAAATAATTGACTTCCCTTTAATAAATCATAAACAGTCAATCCTATTCCTGTAGCAGCAATACCAGCACCAGCAGTGACTACACCAGTTGAAATTAGTTTTTTCTTTGCTTCATCTAAACTATTAAATCGTTCAATTAATCCACCAAAAACATCTACTACACTATTAACAGCAGGAAGTAAAACTGCACCCAAACTCCTTGACATTTTTTCTATACTATCTTGTAAGTTACTTATTTTTCCTGTTGTAGTATCCATACTACGACTCATTAAATCTGCAAATGTACCACCCTCAGATGTCATTGTTCTAAATGCTTCTGCAACATCTTCAAAACTTATCTTTCCTGCTGTACCTAACTCTTTTATTGATGCTTCACTAACATTTAAATTCTTAGCCAATTCAGATATAATAGGAACACCTGCTCTTGCAAAATCCCTAAGTTCGGTTCCTAATAATCTACCTTGTGCTTTGACTTGCCCAAAATTCAAAGCTAATCTTTCAAAAGGAACATTTAACCCCGCACTAACATCTCCCAATGCTTTAATAGTAGGAAGGATATTCTCTGCTTCAATACCCATACCTAATAACAAACGAGAATTCTCTTCTAAATCCTTTAAAGTAAATGGTGTTACTCTTGAAAAGACAGCCAAATCATTTAACATTTTTTGTGCTTTAACAGCACTTCCTAACATAACTTCAAAAGAAATCTTGGTTCGTTCAAATGATGCCGCCTCCTTACCCATCAATGCAAATGAACCAGTAATGCCAACAGCCGAAACTTGAAACCCTTTCTTTAATAATCCTAAACTTGTTTGTGCTTTTGTAAATTCACTCGAGAACTGGTCAACAGCCCTAATAATAATACTAACTGTTGCCCCTCCTACCATCCCTCCCATCAAACTATCTCCAATTCCCATTTTATCACTTAGCAAATGCCATTGCAATAAACCAAATCATAAAACCCAAAAAAATTAAAGCACAAAACATAAGACCATATCCAACTACCGTAATTACTTTATTAACTACTCTATCTATAATATTAGTCTTATATTCTGCGTTTGCCTGAGTACTTTGCTTCAAGTTTTTTGTATTGATATTCTTTAGCTGATTGCTCATTATTATTTCCTTCAATTAACAAATTAATTTCCGGTATTGTTAATTTGAAAATATTAAAATAAGGCATATTAGCCTTATTAACTAAAAACCATCTTAGGTTTATTTCGTCTCTGTATTCATCAATGTATTCACTTTTTTTTTTAAATCTTCATCAGTTGAAAACTTAGCACCACTCTCTTTAAGTATTTTGGTCACCATTGGAATACAAAACTCCTTTTTTAGGAAACCTACTTCTTCTGTTGCATATGCGGGATTCTTAACACAATGCAATATAACTGAACCATCTGCATCTTTTGTCTCACTTCCGTCAGGTGCCTTTCCTGTCAATACATTAGCTAACTCAACCCGAGTAAGAATTATGGACAAGAAACTTTCCTTTGCAATCTGCCCATTTCTTTCATACTCAAATTCAAATTCCTGAGGGATAAGTTTATTATCTTTGTCCCTATCCCACATAGTATTTTTTTTATCTAACACTAATCCCACCTCCTCTATTTACCATGGTAAATATTTTACAACATCATCTTGCATTAATCCATCTACCACATGTGGTGTTAAGGTTAATGACCATTCATTTACACCTTCTATTGGGTTTGGGGCATCAAATCCAACAATATCACAACCACTCATAGTAATGAATGATACTCCACTTGCTGTATTACCAAATTTATTTAACTGTATTGCCGCATTAACTGAAGTTAATCCACCACTAACATATAATCCATATAGTCGTGCCGCTTGCGAACTATCACCATCCACTGTAAATGTAAATGTGTAATCTCTTTCTGTAGCAACTGGAGGAACTATTACCCTACTTCCATTCCCAACATGAGCATTATCTCTATCCATTTTATTGGTAAATGAAAAATCAAATGTCTTATAATCTAACATAGTTCCTGATGGTACATGCACCAATGCCATATAAGGTAAATAAGGCATATCAGTATTTTCTGTAGGTGCTGCATAACCTGCCCCAGAATTAAATGTTCTTGTTTGTGCTATAAATGTAAATGAACACATCAATGGCAATGAGTTATCCCTTTTACTTAATGAAAACTTTTCTACATTACATCCAATATAGGTTCTTATAAAATTAAGACCTGTTGGATTAAATTGCTGTATTGATTCTATGCTAAATGAAGTAAAAGGATTTCTTGTTCCTGATACCACTGGACTTTGTGTTGCACTATTTAGTTCTGTTACCACATGACTATAATATGCTGGACTTCCTGTTCCACTATCACTACCATTACCTAATCCAAAAAATAAGAATCTCATGTCTTGTGGATAAAAATCAATAGTTCCACCAAAGTTTTCTGCACCAGGTAAACTCTTAGCTACACTTCTTGAATTGGTTCCATGATACCTTATTTCCTGAACATTCTCAGTATCGTCTGATGTAAAATTCTGAACTAAACCAATCCATTGAACACTTCCACTTACATTCGCATATGTTCCACTTTCATACTTAAACGATGTTACGTTTTGATTTCCTGCATATCTTCCCATTTTATTTTTCCTCCACTAACTTGTTATAAAAATATATCTATATTCACAAATCTTGCTCTTAACCCCCTCTTCACCGGGGTCGTCCAAATCATTAGCAAAATTTATCCCAAAATCATAAAGTGTTACATTGGTTGAAGTATTTTCAGTTGTTGTTGGTAATTGCTGTGTCCTTAAATGATTATAAACTTCGCCAGTCAAATCATTTTTTTCTTTTTCATTCCTTGACCAAATCCTAACCTCAACAATTAACTTAACTAAAGCTTGTGTACTCATTTGCCCCAATTTAGTATCTCCAACAATTTTACCTTTAACTGTTATAATAGGATAGGTGACAGCTCTTCTTGGATAAGATGTCATGACAAACTCTTCGTCAGAAGGTCTTTTTTCTGATAAAGGGTCTTTGATACCTTCCCGCAATCTGTCCCTAATAAATAGAACTACATCACTTAATAAATTTGCACTTGTTATAGCCATTCATATTACCTCGTTTGGTATAATGATGTATCGTTTTACATCACTTTGCCGCTTGTCGTACTGCTTCTTGAATTTCTAATCTTTTACGACTTAATGAATTATCAAAATGATGTCTTGCTTCAATACGTACTGTCCCATGCTCCAAAAACTTTGGATAATCTAATGGTGTTGAAACAACCGACACCATATCTTCCGAATTATTAGTATTAACTGAATTTAAAAATCTTCCTGTATCAACACTTCGTGGTTCTGCTCTATGCCCTGCAATACTTTCCTTAACTTCAGCTTCAACATTAAAACCTTGTTTATGTATTGCATTGTTAATCTGACTAAGTCTTCTTTCCTTCTCTCTTGTCAGATAATCCGATACTTTCTCTAATCCTTCTATTATTATTGTTGGTTGCATTAGGAACATCTTCCATTTTTATACAATCACCACGTGCTAAAGCTTGTTTAGCAATCTCTTCATCTATCTCTCGTTCACCTATTGGTTGATGTAAATTAATACTATAAACTTTCATCTTAGCCATTACATTTCACCTGCTAAACTTCCTGTTGGTAAAACCCTGCAATATAATTTTTTATAAACTGAACTTCCTGTTGGAGGAACAATTTCCACACCATCAGGAACAATGAAATGTTCTACTATTGTTGGAGACCCTATTCCAACCTTTAATATTCCATCAGTTAATTGTGTTCCAGCAATATATAAAACCTTATCTGATGTTTTTATTTTTCCTTGCTCTAATAACAAAGCTTCTGAACTTCCCCACTTTCCTTTGATTGGCATTACTAATCCTGACATCCAAAGTGAAGTTCCACTTTGTGCTAATATAACATCATCATCATAATTTCCATCTGCAACCTGATTATATGAAGACCTTTCAAAATATTTTACTCTTACCCTATGATACAATATTTTCTGAACATCAGTTTGCAAACTATCAAATATATCTGTCATATTAACCTAATGCTTTGAAATAATTATAAGAACCTTTCAGTTCAGATAATACATTCATGGCTTCCTCTTCATATTTATCTGCTGACAAACTTGCTGATGACCCCTGACCTTTACTTATTGAAAAATCACCAAGTCTGATATTAGATGCGTCAGTTCCTTGTGTTTCAATTACTCTCAACACCTTAGCAATAGATAAACTCACTAATGGTTCTTGATAATCTTCTGTTATTGCACTACTCCCTATTGAAACATCTAAAAAAGTATTAATAAATCTAAGTCGTTTATCAACAATATCCAATAAAACAGTACCACTTATGGCGGTTGGAATATCATCTACCATAGCATGTATTCTATCTGTTACACTGCCTAAATTCCAAGTTGCCATAATTGACTACCTCTATGCTACACTTCCTAATTTTTGCCAAGTACTTCCTACTGTATTTTGATAAAATTGATTGTTAGCACTATCATAAGCAATAGTACAACCACTTGGTGCTCCTCCTGTTGCTGCCGGTGTCACAACCCCATTTGGGTCTCCAAGTACAAACATCATACTGGTTCCACCACCCAAATGTTTCTGCAATCCTGGAACTAATCCATAAACTCTACTTCCTGTAGTATCACTTCCCATAATAATTACCTCCTTGTTAATCCCTTAAAACATTTGGGACATTTGTAATCAGTGCCCGATGGTCCGCCACCAGTAATTTGCATTGGTGAACTACACCATGGACACAATATACTTACTTCTTCTTTTTTGATTTCTTTTTTGATGACACTTTCACCACTCTCCATTTTTTTAACTAGTTTTTTAGGCATAATAATCACCTCTAAGCAGCAGTCCTCTTTATTTGAGTGTCACCATCCTCTTGGTAATTGTCTGCCATTAATACTGTTGTTGGAACAAGATTATTTCCTGCTGCACCAAACGTTTTTCCACTACAAGCAAATCTATTTCCAGATAATAATCCGACACATCCAGTTAAGTCCACATTATTTTTATTTTCACCAGAAGTCAAATTAGGGAAACAAGTAAATTCATTATTTCTAATGATTACACCATTCATTCCACTTCCTCCTCCAATTAGGTAGAGGTTACAATCAACATTTGCAGCAGGTCCTGAAAAAATATTATCTTCAATAATAACATCTTGTGGAATAATAGCAAGTGTAGCCATTGAAACAATATCCCCAACATTTTTATAGAATCTATTACCTTTAATCAGAACTTGCCATGCTGCTCCTTCTGCTGTAGTTGCCCACATAATAGCACCACCAGTTGAGGCATCTGTTGCTGTAGCACCAACACAATTTTTAAAATGACAATTCATAATTGTAGTTCCAAATGCTGTTTTAGTTAACGCATCATCATCAAGTAATATTCCACCACCAGTTGAATCAATACCATTAAATCCCAAATTAGATATTACACAATTTGGTGCTCGTATTGTAAGCAATGCAGTTCCTCCATCCCCTATTCTTATTTGTGGTAATCCACCTTGTGTCCTTCCAGTATCTACACCTATTAACGACAGACCACATTTATCTGCTGGAATTATAAGTGTTTCAACATAATTTGCTGGGTCAGTTGCACCTGCAGATACACTCCTGGGTGCAATTAAAATAGTATCTCTTGCACTGGCAGCATCTATGGCTTCTTGAATTGTAATAAATGCTTCATCCCAAGAACTTCCATCTCCAGAACTTCCAGTGACAGAATCAGCATCAACATACCATGTATTAGATGGTGTAATAATACCTCCAGTAAACCTACCAGAAACATCAAGGTCTTTTACTTTAAAATCTCTTCGTCTTAATCCTGCTTTCATTTTCTCACCTACTCATCTTTTATTAAGATACAGGCACAAAGACCTGCTATTCGGTATCTAACTAAAAAAAAATAAAAAAAATATTTACGAAGAAGTTATCTTCGCCACTGCACTTGACCTTAATAATGTCACTTTAATTCTTTGTGTTATTGCTGCTCCTTGCATGTCCATTAATGGTATCGTAAAGTTCTCTACTGTAATTGGTCTCTTCTCAGCTATGCAAAATGCTTCCATCTTATCATAGACATAAGCATACTTAGCGTAGGTTGTGCTTGGTGCTGCATTAGTTGAAAACTTAATGACATTCAAACCATAAAGGGTTCCAACCATACCATTCCTTAGCATTTCATTACTTCCAAATTTCTGAGCCTCTACAAATGTATCAATGTTTCTACAGTCATTAATAACTTCATTTCCTACTAATAATGTTGTTGCATTGTAATCAGCATCATCCAAATACTGTGTTGCCCTTGTTATATTAGCAATCGTTACTGCTGTTCCACCACTAACTGTATTTGCTGCACCATCTAAAGCTGTCAGGATTAAATTTGTCTCATTCTCTGCAAAAAGCTTTCCTGCTCTTTTTACATTATGAGCCAACATATCCCACTTACTGTCTTCCATGAGTTCTTTAGTTATCTTTATTGCAACACCATACTTGACTGGTTTAACATTGGTTGTAGAATATTCTTCTTGGTCAAGATAAATCTCTGAACCTTCAGCAACAATCCTAACACTCATTTTATTAGGTGTTACTAAATCAATATCAACAGATGAACCAGGTATCCCAGCAGGTCCAATATAGAATGCCGCTTCAGTCCTTGGTATTAATGCCTTATCAACTTCATCTATTAATATATCATAGATTTTTCGTGGTACTAATAATTGTCCTTCTGTACTGTCACCAGTTGTCAATAACTCTTTAACATAAGATTCGGTTAGTTCTTGTTCCATCTTCTTCACCTCACTTTAACTCCACAAGTACATATCCACCAGATGTAGCTTCACTCCAAGCCCTTCCAATAGTACATCCAGCAGTTGCTGCAGTAACCACTTTATCAGCATTAACTAAATCAAGTGTTTTACCAGCTGTAATTGTACCTGCTGCTTTCATTATAACAAATCCTCTTGTGGCAACACCAACATAAGTACCGCTTGATACATTATCAATAGCTACACCATTAAACAACAAACCACTTGCTCCAGTAACTAAAAACACATCATCTGACGCCAATGATTTTAAGCCACTTGACACAGCATCTGCCGCACCCGAAACATAAACAGTCTCTCCACCACTAATTGTTGCCGCTGCTTTAACAGAAATAATACAAGGATTTCCCATATCTAATGGGCAAACATACCCTAAAGGGTTTCCTCCAAATGCCATTTTTCATTCACCTCTAAATTAATTTTCCGTCTGCTTTTGGTTGTTTCCATAGTGAAAACCCATGACCAAATTCACTACCTTCAACAACATACTGACCCGACTTCTCATTCTGAATAGCAGTATCTTCTCTTATTATCTTGCCTTTACTGTTATCTACTTTTTTGGTTTCTGCTACCTGCTTAATAGGTTCATTCAACTTAGCTTTCATCTCTAAAGCTTTTTCTTGCTTCTTAATTAACTCATCAATCTGAGACGAGTCAATTTCAATCTTAACTTTTGCTTCTTGCACAGTAGATTTCTCTGTCTGAACTGATGCTGGTTTAACAGCCTCTTGAACAGCGGGAGTTTCCACTGGCTTACTTGCATCTTCAACCATTTTGGTTTCCTCCGTCTTTTGACTAATATCTTCTTTTAACAAATACAAATATTTTTCTAATATATCTTTAGGTAATTCCACCTCCATATTTGATACCTGATTAAAATCCTCTACGATTGGCAAATACTTTCCTGTCAATTTAAAACTCTCTATTGCTTTTTGAATGGATGTTCCTTTAACTGCTGGTATTGGTGTTGTTGATAATTCCATAGCTTCTATTCCAACAGCCTTCCATGGATGTTCCATTGAAGGAAACATCTCACCACTCTCATCATCTTTAGGCTTAACTAATCTCTTTGCAAATGCACCAATACTAACCTCCTTAATCCTGCCATCGTTTATTTTTTCGATGGTTTTCTCATCCTTAATCCATCCATAATAATTAGGAATACCATTACCTTTAGATTCTGATTTAGTAACTAATCCTATTGTATCATCTGTTTTTCCTGAATGGTCTTTTAATATTGGCTTCCCTTTTAATGTTGGTGTAAACTCTTCTAATTCATTAATAGTATAAAGAATACCATTCTTACTAATCCCTGGTCTTATTGCAACTCCCTGAACTGGAAATGGTTCACTTTCCATTTTGACCTACCTCTAATGTGGCACTTAATATCAAAGGAACATTTTCTGCCATTATTATATTACCTTCACCATCCAACTTATTTTCAGGTTCAACATCTTCTTTCTTCTTCCTGAACTGACTATAACAAACAGCTAATCGTTGTTTCTGGTCTGGAAACTCTTTCTTCATTGTATCACTTCCCATACAACGACCCATAAAATCATTTTCTTTCTCTCCTGCTTTAGGATTTGGTAATGGCATACTTTAACCTCCCCATGGCATTTCTAATGTGCCATCTTCAATACATTTAGCATCTTTCCCTATCTTATTACAAAAGAACTTACCTTCATTTGTATAAGCAATAACCAAAACTTGTGGACATTGTGATAAATCAATCTTAACAAGTTCTTCAACTTTAGGAATCTCTAACCATAAACTATCACAAATTTTACCACCTAATTTATTAGGAATTGTATAACAGGTTTTAGACGTAGAAGATAAACTAAAGCAATGTGCAGTTAATTGTTTTACCTCACAATAATAATTGGGTTCGGGTGCGATATTAAACCCCAATGAAACTAATAATGCCACCGGCAATACTATCATTACATACTTTTTAATCTGTTCTGGTGATGGTGTCATTTTAATAAAACCCCACCCAATGACTACAATTACAACCATAATGCTTAAAGGTTGATGTATTATCGAAGTAAACTAATCCACAATTATCATAATCGCAAGTTGGAATGGTTATATTTGGTGCTATCATTAATTGTTTAAATGATGCTAATCCAGTATCAAGTACAAAATATATATATTCCAATGCACCCAAATATAGTATATTGTATCCTATATCAACATCTAAAACCCTAACAGTACTATTTAATATCTCTCTGTCATAATCATCTTCACAATACATATACCACCAAATCCTTTCACCATCCTGTGCTGTCAATGTTTCATTTCGTAATGTACCATTTGAAACTATTCTATCTGAAATATTAAACCCATAATTTCCTAATGCAGTATTCTTAGTAATCAATGAACAATTAAATTTAGTATGATTAGAATCTGCATAAGTATCAAGGACAGTATAAGATACACTAACAGAAGATGTGGTTTGTATGCTATATTGGTCTGGAGTTCTATATGAGTAACTAAAATTTAGACTTCTACTTACAACATGATAATATAGTCGTAAGTCATAAACTTCATCTGAACCTGATACAGATAATATATTTACCCATGCAGATGAATTATAACAATATGCTTTAATTGTTTGTGTACCATCATAATAATATGAATAGTTGACACCAACATTAGAATTATTCATATAATTAGTGAATAAAGTTATTGCACCTGTAGCATAATTAACTGAGTAATTCCCTGCAGTAATTTCAATAGGATTCTCTGTTGTATTTTTAAAATGAGAATAATTTATGCAATAAGTAGAGCCATTAATAGGAATAAGGCTGTTATTATAATTAAATTGCACTATACCAAGACTCTCAAATAATGTATAGTTTCCACTTTTAATAACTGCCTTAGATGAACAGTTAAACAAACTAAAAACACTAACAGATTGTGTATAAGCAAGTGTTGCATTTGTTCCAACTAACCAAATAAAGGTTTCATTATTTGTGGTTGTTTTAAATGATTGATTAAAAACAATTACAGTAGAATTTGGAACCCTTGTATGAGATAATGAAACAGCTGTTCCATTAATCCATCTTATAGTTTCATTTTCAACAAATGAAGTATAGTTTTGTGTGAAGTTCTGCTCTAACTTTATTACTTCTCTATCATTATATTTATAGTAGCATGATGCTAAAGAAAGATTGGAAGTAACACTAGTTCCAGAAGAATTATATTTTATTTGTATCGTACTTGTATCATCTGTATCATTATATTTCGTATAGTTAATTAAAAATACAGATAAATTCCATGCCCGAGAATATGTGCTCATATTACCATCTAATAAATTTTCTGGATTAACAGAATAAATAGCAGTCCAATTAGTAGCCAATGTTCTATTATAATCTTTAACCACTGATGGTAAAACAATTATTGTTGCAAATACAGAACAAAAAAATAATATCAAGATAAAAGGATAAAGTATAAGTTTATTGTTCATATTCTCTGTACCGCCCTTCTGGTATAGACATTACCCAAAGAATCAACTTTGAAAATTGTAAATCCATCTGAATCTTTGACTTGAAAAGTATCACTGCCCGAAGCATCATTAAGAGTTACTTGTTTTGAAGTTCCTGCTGTGAATTTGCCTCCACCAAACATTGACATTTTAAGCACCCTCCAAAACTCGTACTTCTGCTGTACCTTCTGCAACAATACCATAAATAGGAACAACACCAACATCAAATCCTTGTGCTTCCCCTGCTTTTAATGGAAATCCATCTGCAGTTGTAACAGAACTATTACCTAAATAAACAACAGTTGAACCATTATTATATAATAACAAGGTTCTCCTACCTTCTGCATTTGTAGTTGGAATAGCTGTTGCAGATGTAGAAACAGTTACAACACTTTGGGTTAATGCCCCAGTAATTTCGTTACCCATTTTATTTACCTCCTTATTAAATGTTTTCTATCATTTATAAATTTTTACCATTAAATTATATAATTTAGATAATTTCTTGATTACCTATACTTACATTATATAAACATCCTATTGGAACTGAAAGTAGTTTATTTGAATAAGACCAACATACCGAAGGTGGTGCTCCAGCAGTAACACTATAATAATATTGCCCTGAAGCATTCCAATTGTCACTTGTATCATTAGTGAAGATTTGCCAGTAAATCGTGCTTGTCGAAGAATTTATGATTTTAGTTACATTTGACCAATTAGTTGTTCCTATCATAGAAACCCAAGAATCATTAACCCAAGTAGAAGTTCCATTCCTAATACTAAAAATATAACCGCTTAATCCTGTTTCATCTGTCCAATATAATCTATGTTGAACTGCTTCTCCTGCTGTTCCTGTTGTGTTGGTTGAATTAGTTGAATATTGCGGTGCTTCATCACCACCAAAATCCAGATTATCTGGTTCTGTGTCACAAAAAACCACATTGCTATAATTTACACAAACGGTTGTATCCTGCAATCCTGTTAGATTTGAGGCTGAAAGATTTACAGTTACATTTAATTGCCAGACTGAATTTGAAGTATTTAGACCAAATTCATTATAAGTATTAAAAGTACAATTTCCTGATGTACAATTTGAGCAGTTTGTAGAACCACACTGTCCACAAGTAGCACCATTTCGATTATTACATTTCTTTGGTGTACAATTAACAGATATATTATCTAATGATGCTGCCCTTGTTGAAACATTAAAACCAGTGCCATTGAATCTATATCTAAATGTTGAAACATAATAAGAAGAATTCCAGATACTTATATTTTTTGTTGCTGCGGGGCTATCATCACAGAATATGGTGGTTTTATTACTCCAGCTTGTCCCACCATTGGCTGAAAAATCAACATAGATGCAATCGTTAGTAAGTGCTAAAGTCCCTACTTCTGCAACTTGACCAATATAAAGCCACAAACTACCGGGCGTACAGTTCGACATATCAACACTGCTTTGTTTTGTAATCACATTTGTCCCCTGAGATGTCCTATTAAACTGCATACATTGGTCATTATCATCATTTGAACATGAAACTGCGGAGGATATATTTGTCCAACCTGCACCTCTAGCCTCCCATGTTGCCCAATCTGCTGGTGCTGTTAAATCTGCTAAATTTCCGTCTATACTTCCATTCCAAGTGCATAAAGAACAGTTACTACATTGTGATTGGTTTGCATTGTAATTAGTACATGCTAATGTTCCTTCACAAATTGAATATGTTTGTATTGAAAGATTATTCACATTGTCTATAGTTGAATTTAAATAAGATACTCCAGATGTTAATGAAACTCCATCTTCCGTTACATTCATATAAATTGAGAAATTTGATAGGTTTGAAACTGAAAGTGGATTTGCTGTTGTTGGGTAAAACCAAGTTATTGAATAATTATTTACTGTTGTAAAACAATATTGAGATGTTTGATTTAATTGTCCAATAGAATCATTAGCAAAACATTGCCAACACATATATTTTCCAGTTCCTGCTGTGATTTGTGTTATATTAGTGTGATTATAATTTAATACTCCGTTTCTTGCTATCTTGGTTTCATTAATCCAAGAACCAGTGAAATTGTTGTGACACCATGTATAATTTAATCCAATATCATCTGAAAAATTAACAAACATTAAAACTGTATTTCCATTATTATATGTTGTTGTGTTTGTTCCGTTTGAAGAGTATGTTGGTGAATAGTCTGGTGGTTCAGAATAAGTAATGTTTAAATATGGTTGAGTCCCAGTAACTGGATTTTCTGAAGATGCAAACAAAAGATAATCCAATAAATATCCTGCGGAAAATAATAAATATGCAACATTGGTCACATCTAAAATAGAATTAATAACTAGATAATCTTGGTCTTCAAATCTAATAGTAACATAATTATTTCCTAATATTTGGTCGGTTTTTGTTATATTAGTAACGTCAATAGCAGACCATGTGCTTTGAGTTAAACTGAATGTTCTGTTTGTTTCGTTTGTTTTTGTTTGCCCATTAATCGTTGCCGCACTACTTGATTCAGTCCATGTTTGGTCATTAATTCTCCATAGTCGTATGTCGGTATCACCGGAAAAATATGATGAGTCATTTGTATATAAACCCAAAGTTGCGTTAATAATCGTTATTCCTGGATTATTTAAAATACTTATATTAAATTTAATTTGACCACCACTAGAACACATTACAGTGCAAAATGAATGATTTGTATAATAAATATCATCAGTTAAGTTACCATTTTTTAATTGGATAGATGTGCTATTCAACCCCCATTCAATCTCATCAGTAAAGATATTTATCGTTAGATTATAACAATTCCAGTCAGGAGTAAGTAATTTAGAAGCGTTCTTATTTGAGATTAAATCTTCTTTATCTTTAGAATCTAAAATTACCGATTTTGTGATAGGAACAGTAATCTCTGATTTAGTTATTTTTTGAGTAACTTGTTGTTGTGTTTTTGAATCAAAGGAATTATTAAGTGTATTTACTCTCAAAGGAATATTGCCCGTTTCATTTGAAGCGACACAAATATCAAAATTTGTTAGATTATAATCATTAACTACAATATGGTTTTTATTATCATAGTTAATAGATAATATATAGATTGAGTCGCAGAACTCACAGTTTTTTAGGCTTTTTCCGCTTTGTTCATATTCTGCTTTTAACGTGCCGTTAGAATCAACGAAATTAGAACCTATATAAATAGTTGCTACATTTCCAAGTCTATCCGCATATTCAATTATCTCGGTGTTTGGTGTGAAGGTGTGCTTGGTAACGGTTCTTTGTTCAATTCCTTCCCAAACTGGGTCTATAGTATTAAATGCCCCCCATTTAACAGAATCGCTTGGATTATATTTATAACCTAATATCCTTATCTGATAAACTTTACCTTTCCTGAAAGCAAAACTAAACAATCGTGTATCTTTAGAATTAGATAATCCACACCATGTTCCTGTACATGATTGATTTAATAAAATATTTCTCCATCCATTACCCCATTTTAACTGTAATCTCCAATCTCTAATTGCTGGTGAAAAATTAAATGTACTATTCCTACCATAAGGGTCATAATTAGTTGGATAGATAAAAATATCTTGTTTAGTTGTAAAGTTAATATAAGCATAACAAGGTTGTTCAATAGTACCAGCACAAACAGTATCATTAGAATAACCAGTTACAGTAATATACCCTAACTGTGCAAGATAAAGAAATATAAGTCCTATAACAGTTCCTCCTGATAAACCAATTCCCAACCCCCATTTAATAATAGATTGGGTATAAATCTTAGCAATCTTTAATCACCCTTGTATATAAACACCAGTTGAATTGAAAAACAAATACCTACAACAGTCACAAGTTGAATTTCTAAAACAAAGCCTTTGACCAATATCTAAAGTATAATTACCAGCTGTAACAATACTTCCTGTTCCAGATGAAATATTAACTTTACTATTTATAGATGTATCACCAGTAATTGTTCCACCTGTAACATTAAACTTCAAAGAATCATTATTTGCCATATCAGAAAATACACCACTTTTATCTGCACTCCAATTCCCTGCATTAGTAGTTATCCCACTTAATGATAAATTAGGCATAGAATTTATTTGTGTTTCATGTTTTGTAATATTAGGTAA
>Ga0315289_10004938_pt1 | contig 19828 bp, 10 predicted proteins | sample YL17G11_40_MG_FD_203452 | JGI IMG/M metagenome (GOLD analysis project Ga0315289, IMG submission 203452) | Sediment microbial communities from Yellowstone Lake, YNP, Wyoming, USA - YL17G11_40 | ecosystem: Environmental > Aquatic > Freshwater > Lake > Sediment | place: USA: Wyoming | collected...
GAACCAGGATTTGAATCAAATTATGGGGGATTGGGATTACAGTTCAACCGAGATTACTGTAAGAAAAATTATGGGAATGGATGGGAAGGAAAAGATTCAAATGCGAGTGGCTCTTGGACTTTTTCAAATGGAGATGACCGGAAGACCCGATGGTAAAAAGCCGTATGGTTTTGAATCTCTTTTTGATTTTTCTTTGAACAGACTCGAACAGCATACTCAAAAACATAGTTCAAGCGATGGTTTCTTTCTTGACCCCACAATTTGTATTGAATTACGGCAGGAATCTCTTCAGTACTATTACCGCTACTTAAGTCTCTTCATTCTTGGCGATTATGAATATGTGGTCAGGGATACTACGCGAAATTTACAACTATTTGATTTCATCAAAGAATATGCGAGAGATGATGTTGATAAGTTATCTATGGAGCAATACCGTCCTTATGTTATTATGATGTATTCAAGGTCTAAAGCCTATCTTGAGATGAAAAATGATGATTATTCAACAGCTGAGAATATTGTCGAAAATGCAATGATTGAGATTGAACAATTCTATATTTCTATGGGACAACCCGAATATGTTCAAAGTTCTTATGAGCTTGGTTTATTGAGGGAATTAAAAAAAGAAATTGTAGATAAGATGCCTGTGAATTATGTTGCCAAGCTTAAAATGGATTTGCAAAATGCGGTGAGTCGTGAAGATTTTGAAAAAGCCGCCGAATTACGAGACCTGATTAAAAAAATCGAGGGGCATAATTCTCACCCGTAAAAAAACTATTATTTATTAACCACGAAGAACACGAATTTTTCGAAATAGAGCCACAAAATTATACGAAAGTTCACGAAAAAACATAAAGATGTTTTGATTTCGTGTTATTTGGTGTTCTTTCGTGGCTATTTTTATCCTATTAATCGTTTTTAATTTATTTGTAGGGAACGGTTTGAAACCGTTCCCTTCTTCTTTATTGTGGTTAAATGGTAAAGAAAATGACTCAAGTTTTTATAGGTACTTCTGGTTGGACATATAATCATTGGAAAGGTGTTTTCTACCCTGAGACATTACCTCAATCAGAATGGTTTAAATTTTATTCTGAACGATTCAGGACAGTTGAAATAAACGCCACATTTTATCGCCTTATGCCTGAAACAATATTTAAGGGTTGGGCAAATAAAGCACCTGTGAATTTTTGCTTCGCGGTAAAAATGTGGCGAATGATTACCCATAGAAAATATCTGAAAGATTGTGAATCTCAAGTCAAAGACTTTATTAATCGATGTAAACTCCTCGAAAAATATCTTGGTCCCATTCTTATTCAACTTCCTCCTAATCTCAAAATTAATTTAGATTTACTCGAACAATTTATATCGATACTTCCTCGACCATTTGATTACACGATTGAATTCAGAAATAAAGAATGGATGTGTGATGATGTTTACAATTTGTTGAAGAAGAATAAAATTAGTTTTTGTATTTATGACCACCCTGATATTCCCTGCCCGAAAATAATTACTGCTGACCCTGTCTACATTCGCTTCCACGGACGAGAAAGTAGATATGCAGGGAAATATACAAAGGATGATATTAAGGAATGGGGAGATTTTATTAAGGATTGTTTGAACAATAGTTTTAGAGTTTACACCTATTTCAATAATGATTATCGAGGTTATGCGATTGAGAATGCAATTGAGTTAATGGAATATCTAAATAAAAAATAGATTTAACCACGAAGGGCACGAAAAACACGAAAAAAAGAATAAATAGCCACTACTTAAAAAATCTTCAAACAATTCCCTTGAGTTTCTCACAATTTTATTTTATTAAATCTCTAAAGTTACATTTCAAAGGTAAGAATAAATGGTTTTATTTTCAACTGATTATTTCTGGTTACATCTTGTTTATGTGTTTGTTTTTGGTCTCGTTTTTGGAAGTTTTTTTAACGTATGTATATATCGTATTCCCAGAGATGAATCGATTGTATTCCCAGCATCACACTGTCCTAAATGTAGTGCAAAAATAAAGTGGTATGACAACATCCCTTTAATCAGTTATATAATCCTCAAAGGCAGATGTAGAGCGTGCCAGAAACCGATTAGTTTTCGATACTTTTTTGTTGAACTTCTCACAGGTGTTTCATTTTCATTAGTTTTTTATATTCATCGCTACAACTGGGCAACACTTGCTTATATCATTCTCACGGGAATGCTTATCATTATTACATTCACGGATTTAGATAATTGGATAATCCCTGATGAAATAACATATATAGGAGCAATTATCGGTCTCATTTTTGGAATTTTGGCTCCTTTATTAGGAAATAATTTTATTATCTCAAATGTCAATTTTGAGAAAAGTTTTTACTTTGCACCTCTTGTAAATGCGCTAATTGGGTGTGCCTCAGGAGTTGTGCTTTTTTATGGCATTGGAGTTTTAGGTAAACTTATATTCCGCAAAGAAGCGATGGGATTGGGCGATGTGAAATTGATGGGAATGGTTGGAATATTTACAGGATGGAAAAATATTATCCTAATACTTGTTCTCGCATCGTTTTTAGGAAGCATAATTGGTGGAGGAGTGCTGTTAATAATGAAATTATTGAAAGGCAAGACAGAAGAAGAAAAAAATATTGGACAGGATGAACAGGATAAAGAACTAAGTAAAAGTTTCAAACAGACAACCGATAATTATTGTCCTCCGCCATCAGTTACCCGTGATAAGAGTGATCAGCAACCAGAAACCAACAACCAACGACCAACGACCAGCGACCAGCAATCAGCAACTAGCGACCAACGACCAACGACCAACAACAGTATTTCGTGTCATTCTGAGCGAAGTAAAGAATCTAATAAATATGATAACGAAGAAGATGATTGGCAGCCCCAACCCGGACACATTCCTTTCGGTCCCTTCCTTGCCTTAGCCACCTACATTACCATCCTTTACGGGGATAAAATCTTAGATTGGTATATAAATTTTATTTTAGGACAACCTAAAATTTAGTCATTGGAAATTACCCAAAAGTTTCTTATTCTTGGTTTCAAAACAATTAAATTATAATTGATAATTGTCTGTTAGGAAATTATTGAGAACTCAATTTTGAGATTTTGAACAATTATATAGATGATGGAGTAAATAAAATGAAATCAAACAAGTATTTAATAATCTCATTTTTATGTATTTTACATTTTATCTTCCTTATAACATTGAATATTTTTTCACAAGTTGCAGAGGAATGGGTAGCGAGTTATAATGGGGCTGGAAATGGGGGTGATGGGGCATATGCTATAGCGTTAGATAGTTTAGGGAATGTTTATGTTACAGGTGGCAGCACTGGTTCAGGAACTGGATATGATTATGCGACAATAAAATATAACGGTGCAGGAGACGAGCAGTGGGTTGCAAGATATAATGGACCAGGAAATGATCAAGATTTATCAAAGGATATAGAAGTAGATAAGTTAGGAAATGTTTATATTACAGGAACAAGTTGTGGATTCGGAACTTATGATGATTATGCTACTATTAAATACAATGACAAAGGAGAGCAGCAATGGGTAGCAAGATACAATGGACAACAAAATGATGTTGATGCTGGGAAAGCAATTATCATAGATGATTTAGGTAATGTTTATGTAACCGGTGGATCTCCTGGTTCAAATTATGCTACTGATTATTTAACTCTAAAATATAATGCTTCAGGGATTCAGCAGTGGACAGCGAGCTATAATGGACCTGGGAACTGGGATGATGAACCATATGCAATAGCAGTGGACAAGACGGGGAATATATATGTTACCGGAGAAAGCTCAAGATATAATGATGAACCTTATAACCCTGATTATGCAACGATAAAGTATAATAATGTAGGAGTTCAGTTGTGGACAGCTCGATATCAAGAACCTGGTATTGATCGCGCTGTTGACATAGTTGTAGATGATTCGGGTAATGTATATGTTACAGGTTGGAGTGATAGTTATAATGCATCCACTGATTATGCTACGATTAAATATAATAATGCTGGTGTAGAGCAATGGGTGGCACGATACAACGGACCAGCTAATGGTTTAGATTTTGCTTATGGAATAGCACTAGATAACATCGGTAATGTATATGTGACAGGGGAAAGTTATGATTCAGAGACTTATTTTGATTATGCAACAATAAAATATAATAGTTTGGGAATTCAACAATGGGTAAGAAGGTATAAAGGTGAAGAAAATATGTGGGATTTGGCAAGAGCTATAGTATTAGATAGTTCAAGAAATGTTTATGTTACTGGATTTGTAAATGGTGATGCTTTTATGGGAAATTCTTCTGATTGTGCCACAATCAAGTATGATACAGAAGGTGTTCAACAGTGGGTAATAAGATATAATGGACCCGCCAATAATTATGATTATGCAGGCTCAATTGCCTTAGATAATTCAGGTAATGTTTACATTGCAGGGTGGAGCAGCGGTTCAGGAACAGGTTCTGATTATATAACAATTAAGTATTCCCAACCATCGAAAATACGAGATGCAAAAATTGTTAATGCTTATATTCCCCAAATTATGAGTGCGAATAATACGTATTATGGATATGTTGAGATGAAAAACACAGGTTCGGCTGTATGGATGTCTGAAGGAGCAAATCCATATAGATTAGGAGCAGTAGGGGATTCAGATGATATAGCCGCTCCAGGTTATTTGCGAATTGATTTAGGTTCAGGAGAAACAATCTCTTATGGTCAGGCAAAGACATTCGAAATAATATTTGCTCCTGATATAGAAGATGCGAAAAAAGGTTCTGTAATAACAGATTGGCGAATGCTTCAAGAAGGTATTGAATGGTTTGGAGAAACTGCTATTCAAACAGTCCAATTTCCACCTTCTGCTAATAACTGGGAAATTTTTGAATAGAAAAAAATTGAGTGTCTAAGAGCTGTTGTAAGTTAAAATTCTCTCGTCGGTTAGAACCTTCCTGCTATGATAATGTATCAATTCAATATTAAGAACTAACAACAGACAACAGAACAATGAAGAATCAAATGTGAGATTCTTCGCTGTTCTCAGAATGAAAATAATACTCCATTACTTTTGCTCATAGAGACCCTATCAGTGTCATTGCGAGCCCTGAAACAAGTTCAACGCGTGGCAATCTCAGCCATGATATAATCAACTGAATATTTCAGAGGTCTCAATATTGCGACTAACTATCAAAAGGTATCAAAGCAGGAGCTTTGACAAGTATTTTTCTATTCCCAAAATGTGCCTTAAGAAAGAGGCAAAAGGGTAATGTTAAAATTTGAGAAAAATAATTGTGGGAAGATTATAATAAAAATGAGAAATAATTGTCTTATTTATTGTATAAAATAATTTAAAGGAGAATTAGTTATGAAGAAATCAAGAATTAACGTTCTTGGAGTAATTGTTTTTATGGTATTGATGTTTAGTTTATTAGCATTTGAACTTGTTGCTCAGCAAGAACCCGTTAGTCCTGAGAAGACCCCTGGTGTAGAGAGAGTCAGACAACGTCCTATGATGCCGATTATCGCGGCTCTTGATAAAAACAGCGATAGGATTATTGATGCTGACGAAATCAAAAGTGCTCCTACCGCATTGAAGACTCTCGATAAGAACTCAGACGGTAAATTAACAGAAGATGAATTTCGTACACAACATCCTGAAAGAGCTGATAGACAGCAAAAACCTGCTGAACCATCAAAGGAAGTCGAAAAAAGTTCTGAAAAAGCTGTTGAACAGCCCAAAGCCGAAAAATCACCGGGTCAAGTGGAATCCCCTGCTCCTGCTCAAGGTGTTCAACGGGAGAGACATTCTTTTGTATTACCTATCGTATCGGCACTGGATAAGAACCAGGATCAGGTAATTGATTCGGATGAGATTGAAAAGGCTTCTGATTCCCTAAAAACATTGGATAAAAATTCCGATGGACAATTAGCAATGGATGAACTTTTTCCTCAACGTTCCAGAGATAGAGAAAGCTCCCCTGAATCTAAACCAAAGAGTGAAAAGTAGTCTAAATAGCAATCTCTGAAGAAATTCGAAAACGAGATTAATTTGTCTGTTATGCTGAACTTGTTTCAGCATCAACATGCTCGGAATGACACCACACTCTTCACATTAGGAGTGTTCGCAATGACACTCATAGTTGGTAGTTCCTGCTTTAGCAGGTCTAATTTTCCCCACTAAAGTGGGAACTACAAGCAATCATTACGAGGAGCGATAGCGATGTGGTAATCTCGTTTTTATACCTTAGCGCAAATACGAGATTCTTCGCTTCGCTCAGAATGACACGAAATACTGTCGCTGGTCGTTGGTCGCTGGTTTCTGGGTACTGGTCACGCGTATCACGGGTAACTGATAGCGGAGGACAATAATTATCGGTTGTCTGTTTGAAATTTTTACTTAGTTCTTTATCCTGTTCATCCTGTCTATCCCTGTTAATTATAATTTATATCTTTGTGTTCTTTGTGCGCTTCGTGGTTAATCCTTGTCTTTCTTTGTGTCTTCTGTTGTTAAATAATTTTCAAATCCCTAAAGAATTATCCATTCCTGCCGATAAATATAGTGAAATGGAAATTGGAAAGAGATGATTCTCATCGATTTTCCAATTTCTTTTTTCAAGGAAGAAATGAAAAGAATAACAGGGAGGTTGTGTTATGGCTACTTCAATTATGGGAGGGCTATTACCCTCCGAATCCTCACTTTTTAGATTTAATCCTTATCAAACTTCATCAAATGATTCGTCTCAGGATAATACCAATAACAATGTTTCGAATTCTAACAATCAATTCTCGAGTAACACCTCTGTTTTAGTTGATGTCGTTACATTATCAGGTCAATCAGTGAATGCAGTAAATCCTGATACGCAGTCTGGACTTGACCAAAACGGATTGTATAATCCACAAACTATTCCTCGTAATATTTCTCAAACCAACGTATCTGTAGGTGTTAATGTAGACAATGAACTCAATATTGTTAATGGTAATGGGTCTTTATCGTTGAGTAATTCTGTCGATGTTGATGTAAATATTGATATTAGTGAAATTCTAAGACAGTTAACAGGAAAAGATGGTGATAGTTTAGCAGGTTTGATGCAAAGGCTTCGCGTAAATGTTGATGTTAATATAAGGCAATCAATTGGTATAATAGGCAGAGGGCTTGGGATAGGCAACAGAAATGGGATGGAGATTCGAGGTAATTCGTTGAACAGTATTTTAAATTTAGGACAGATGCGAAAGATGTCCCGACTCGGCAATATTGATATGATTAAGAATCAAATTGAAAGACTTTATAATCTTGATCCTGAGCTTCTGAAGGATTATTTGCTCATACTGGCAACATTCTTAGACAAAGCACCGGAAGGATTACAGAGTTTCCTCGACAGAATTCAGAACGTTCTTGATAATCTTGGGAAAGTGAATGGAAATATCGGTGATATACAAGAAGATGTTCAACAACCACCAAGTCAATCCCTTTCTGCGAATATTTCTACACAAGTAGAAGTTTTTGTAAATCAGATTCAAAACGGTTCGAACAACTCCATTGATGTTGAAGTGAATGTGAATACACAGGTAAATGTTGGCAATGGACAACAAGCTGACCCAATAATGTTTGATCTTGATGGAGATGGCTTTGAAACAACAGGAGCGGGTAATGGGGCGGATTTCGACATTAATGGTGATGGGAACGTAGATAAAACTTCTTTTGCTAATGGTGATGATGCCTTCCTAACATTTGATAAGAATGGTAATGGAAAAATTGATGGTGGTCAGGAGCTTTTTGGTGACCAGAATGGTGCAAAAAATGGCATCGAAGAATTAAAGAAATATGATTCGAACAATGATAATTATATTGATGAAAAAGACCCAATATTTAACGATTTAATGTTGTTAAAAAGCGATAGCAATGAGCTTACATCACTTAAAAATGCTGGTATAAGTGCAATCAAATTGAATTTAATTAATTATTATCAGAAGATGAATAACAATGATTTTGTCAATGGAGCGATAGAATTTATTAGAAACGATGGAAGCCGAGGATTAGCTGGTGATGTAATGCTGAATTATTATTAATAAATTTCTTTGCAGAAACCTTATTTCTGATGTAGGGAACAGTCGCGACTGTTCCCTACAAATAAGCGAGACCAAGTTCTTGCCATCCAACGCGGTAGCAAGTTACCGCACTCCACACAAAATTGAGCAATACTTCCTAAAAATTTATTATGCGTCCCCTAAGAAATTGAAAGAATTTTCTACTACAATGGTGCGTAGGCACTGAAATCCCCGCCATTTTGACTTTCTTCAACTCCTATCTTTAAATCAATTTAGAAAAGGTATTCTTTATCTAAATGTAATAAAGATTATTGTTTATTTTATCGAAATTAGGATTCTAATAAAATTAATTGCCACAAATTTTTTCTCTTGCTTATCATTATATTAGTGATATATAGAAATATAAAAAATGTTTACAAAATGGTGTAAATGTAATATAAAACAACTAATAAAAATTATTTTTTCTTGTCTAAATTATTGTTGGGTATTTATTTTTGTATCTTCACTTAAAATTTCCTGGAGGGAAATTAGATATGCGTAAAATTAAGTATAATGTTATTATATCTTTATCTTTTATTTTTATGCTGTTACTCACGATAAATTCATATTCCGTTCCTGCTCCTCCATATCCTTTAACTTATCAGCAAGAAGATGGGACTAAATTTAAAGTCAGATTATTTGGTGATGAGAGATATATTCGCATTGAAACAATAGATGGGTATACAATAATAGAAGAAGGCAAGAATTGGTATTATGCAAAAAGGGGAGCAGATGGAGATCTCGTTTCAACCAGTGTGCTTGTAGGGAAACAAGACCCGAAATCACTTGGTCTTGAAAAGCATATCTTACCTACTGAGGAAGTATTAGAAAAAATCAAAGCTTCAAGACTTCAATATTCTCTTAAGCCTATTAAAAGAAGACCCAATCCTAATTTACCGAATGCTGAAAAATATTCTAAAGACCCTGAACTCGAACCATCAATCTCAGGGACTGGTAAAATGCTGGTAATTCTTGCTGACTTTCCTCCTGGTCCACAAGCTCAGCATCATTTTACTACAGAGGATTTTACAGCTCTTTTTGATTTTACTGTTACTACTGAAGTAATACCGAAACCAAAACCCAAAAAAGAGATAGGTGAAAATGGAACCTTGAATGCCTATTTTAAAGAAAACTCTTATGGGCAGTTTGATGTCGGAGGTCAAATAGTCGATTGGGTATTGCTATCGAAAACTTATGATACTTACTGTGCTGGAGCTTGGGGAACGGGTACTTATCCCAATAATTCCCAAGGATTATGTGAGGATTTAATAAAAGCTGTGGATACTGATGTTGACTTTACACTTTTTGATACTGATGGCGACAGTGTTGTTGATGCAGTTACAATAGTATTTGAGGGATTTGCTACTGGTAGACCGGATCTTTTTTGGCCCCACGCTTGGGGTCTTGGTACTAAACCTGAATATGGTATGGATCACAATGTTTATGCGGATGGAATGCGGATAGAAAGATACAACATTGTCAATGAACAACAATGGAATGATTTAACTTATACAGTTGAAATTTGTCAAATTGGGACATTTTGCCACGAGTATACTCATGTTCTTGGAGCACCTGATTTATATGATTATAATCCTCCTTTTGACGAATCTGATCCTGTATCTACCTGGTGTTTAATGGCTATAGGTTGTTATGGTATTTCCAATGATTATATTCGTAATGCTACTCCTACTCATATGACGGGATTTATAAAAAGTGTATATATGGGTTGGTTAATCCCAACAGAAATCACTCACAATGGTGAATATCAGATTTTCAACCTTGAGACCCTTGATCCAGATATTCCTTCATTATATAAAGTTGGAATTACAGGGAAAGATAAGGAATATTTCCTGATAGAAAACAGAAATCGTTATTCAACTGGTATATTTGATAAGAATGATTTTTATGGTAAGCCTGATACAGGACTAACCAAAGATTTAAATTCGGGATTAATTATCACACACATCGATGAGAATATGCCAGATGGTGATGGACGATTCAATGATGGTCCTACAGACAATTCTAATTATGGAGTATTTGTGAATGACCTTGGTGAGCCTGATGATTTAACAGAATATCCTTGGCAGTATAAATTTAACGCTAATTTTTCAAAGACTGATGATCGGGTCAAATTTACCCCTAATACATATCCATATCAATCTAATGCGTATGATGAAACCTGGTCGGGGATAGGGATTGTAGAAATATCTGAACCGGGTGAAATTATGACATTTGTTAAGGAATATGTTTATCCGCCACTATTATATATCAGTTATTTTGATCCCGGTAATCATTTGGCATCTTCTATTTCCAATCCTTACCTTAATGAAGATGGTACCGTATGTTTTGTTGCGGTAGGTTCAACGAAGACTAATTATCCTGGTACTCTGTATTCTTTTAACACACTAAAATCTAACACTCAAGATCCAGAAGGACCCCTTCCTATTACAGATGTTGTTAAAGCGCTTGATACAGGTGCATATCCTGTTACCATAGATGCAGGATATAATGATAGTAGATTAGCTGTTATGTGTGCGAATGATAATATAATTTCTGTTTATAATGTTGATATGAGTACAGGTGTCCTATCCTTGAGATCAATATTTAAACCTTATGGCTCAGTTTTTAATAAATATACAGGTCTGGTGTTGCATCCAACATTACCAATTGGTTATGCAGCATCTCAAGATGATACGATAGGGATGCCTGGCGCTATATATGTCTTTTCACTTGACCAGACAGGATATTTCTGGGAGCCAATACAAAAAATATTGGTGGGTAATAATCCACAAAGTGTTTACTTGATTCCTTATCTTAACAGACTTGCTCTGGTAAATGCTGAAGGGAATGTTCAAATATTTAATGTAAATACTTCAACAGGACTTTTAACTGAACGAGGGAAATTTATACCTCCTGATGTCGATGGTAATGGTCAACTAACAACATTCAATGGTAACAATGTAATTTTAAGTCCTGGAGGAAGTAAAGGTTATATAGCCGGAAAAGATGAGGGTGTAATTTTTGTCTTTGATGCCACTTTGCCAGGTAATTATTCTTCTATTATTCAAACCATTCCAACAAGTCAAACTCCGCTATATATTGCAATGAATCCAAATGCTACTATGCTTTCAGTGATAAACGCTGGTGATGCGTATATTTATTATTATAAATGGGACCCTTTATTAGAGAAATTTACTAAAGTTGGTGATGTTAAACAGAAAGGGCAGGCATTTACCGATGTTCCTATTACAAGTAACATAATTATGATGTCAAACGGATTAGTGGGTTTTGCACCCTGTAGACCGACTGGACGCATCGTTGCATTTGATACGAGAAAGAAAAATAGTCAACCTGAAAGTCTACAATTTGTAACGGGAGGTAAATTACCAACCAATGGTGCTATCTCGCAGGATGAAACTGTTTATGCACTTAGTACTGAAGGGGAAAAAATCACTCGTATATATAGAGTGTTGTTTACAGTAGATTCGACGGATTGGGAGCTTTTTGAATAATTAATAGGGAGTTGTTAAAACATAAAAGTCAAGGTAAAGTTAAAAATAAAATATTTGTAATTCTAAAAATGAGTCCAAATGATTTAGGGTCCTTTTTTAATTTTTTTAATATCTCTCATAACTTCCTATTGACATTATTGTTTCTTAACAATAAAAATAAAATATAAATCTTACAAAATTCTTTTAATGAATGTTAAGTGAATGTTTAGCAAATTCAGATTTATTTTAAAATCTATTTATGTATTTTTTGTTATATTATCTATTGAGTCTATATCCTTTGCAGGGCTTGTAAACGTTAAACTCAACGGATCACTCGTCTTAAGCGGTGATGTATATATCTTTGAGATTAGTGATGATAGTAGCCGTGTAGTATATCGAGCAGACCAAGAAAAGGATGAGGTCTATGAGCTTTACAGTGTGCTTATTACGGGAGGGGCACCTGTGAAACTCAATGGTTCTCTTGTCACAAGCGGTGGTGTGGGTGACTTTGAGATTAGTGATAATAGTAGTAGTGTGGTTTATATAGCTGTCCAAGATATATATGGTGTTAGAGAACTCTATAGTGTGCCAATTACGGGAGGTGCATCTGTGAAGCTCAATGGTTCTCTTGTCACGAGCGGTGATGTGGTGAATTTTGATATTAGTGATAATAGTAGCCGTGTAGTTTATATAGCTGATCAGGCTACGGATGAGGTCTATGAGTTATACAGTGTTCCAATTACGGGTGGGACACCTGTGAAGCTCAATGGCTCTCTTGTCACGAGCGGTGATGTTTGTGAGTATGGCTATGAGATTAGCAATAATAGTAACCGGGTAGTCCATACAGCTGATCGGGCTACGGATGAGGTCAATGAGCTTTACAGTGTTCCAATTACGGGAGGAACACCTGTGAAACTTAATGGACCCCTTGTCTCAGGTGGTGATGTGGAGATTTTTGATATTAGTGATAATAGTAGCCGTATAGTGTATCGAGCAGATCAAGAAAATGATGAGGTCTACGAGTTATACAGTGTTCCAATTACAGGAGGGACACCAGTGAAACTCAATGGGACTCTTGTCTCGGGTGGTGACGTTGGTTGTGGTGAGTGGTGGGATTTTGAAATTAATGATAGTAGCCGTGTAGTGTATCTAGCTGACCAAGAAATAAATGATCGTGACGAACTCTATAGTGTGCCAATCACGGGGGGGACACCTGTGAAACTCAATGGGTCTCTTGTTTCAGGTGGTGATGTGTATTGGTTTGTAATCAGTCAAGACAGTAGCCGTGTAGTATATATGGCTGATCAGGAAAAGGATGAGGTCAATGAGCTTTACAGTGTTCCTATTACGGGAGGGACCCCTGTGAAGCTTAATGGGTCTCTTGTTTCAGGCGGCATTGGTGTTGATGCGGATTTTGAGATCAGTCAAGATAGTAGCCGTGTGGTTTATATAGCTGACCAAGAGATAATTTATATATTCGAACTCTATAGTGTTCCTATTACAGGAGGGACCCCTGTGAAGCTTAATGGGTCTCTTGTTTCAGGCGGTTATGTACATTTTTTTGAAATTAGTAATGATAGTGGCCGTGTAGTGTATCGAGCTGACCAAGAGATAAATGATCGTGACGAACTCTATAGTGTTCCAATCGCAGGTGGGACACCTATGAAACTCAATGGGGCTCTTGTTTCAGGTGGTGATGTGACTTGGTTTGAAATCAGTAATGATAATAGATATGTGGTTTACGAAGCTGACCAAAATACGTATGGAGTTGTCGAACTTTATGTTAGTTATTTTAACGGTACATCAGTTAGCAATTGGATTTTTTATGAGTAGTATAAATAATCGAATATTTGTTCCAATTAAAGTTTATTAAGGGTTTTTCTCATTTCCTTTTTATACTGTTCAACTTTTTTAGTCAAATCCTGGTATCTGAGGTTTGTCCTTAATAATCTTTCAGCAAGAGTTTTCGCAAGATTATAACTGAAGATTGGTGATGATTCGAGGAATTTCTCAAGTTTATCCTGGGTAATCTTGAGAAAGGTCGAAGGAACCACAGCTCTAATAGTTGCACTTCTTGGTGTTCCTAATATCCCTGACATTTCACCAATAAAAGAACCCACATTTGAAATGTAATCGAGATGAAGCCCTGACCTCATAACTTCAACTTTCCCTTTAAGGAGGATATATAACTCATTTGAATTTTCTTCTTCATAAAATAGAACGCTTCCTGGTTCACAGGTGATAGTTTCAAAGTTATATTTTTTAATCAATTCGATATCTGTAAAAAAGTCTTTTAGATTGTCAGTAATAGACTGAGAGAGAGGTTCAACTTTCTTCATTTTTTGTTCTATAATATAAACCGGTTCTTCATATTCGTATAATCCAAACTCCGGTTGCTCTCCCTTTTTTACCTTTAATAAGTCAATTAATAATTCTCCCGGTGTCTGGTATCTCTCAACTTTTTCCTTTTGAACCATTTTATTAATCACAGCAGCAAAATTACTTGAAATATCATCTTTGATAATTCTTACATAAGGAATTTTATCCGTGACGTGTTTTGTTCTTACCACTGCAGCGCTGAATCCGGAAAAAGGAAGTTGACCGGTTAATGTATGATAAAGTGTGATGCCTAAAGAATATATATCACTTCGAATATCAATATCTTCTAATCCTTGAGCCTGTTCAGGGGAAATATAATTTATGGTGCCAAGAATTATGCCTACCTGAGTGATGGCTGGGTCGGTAATATCCTTGCAAAGACCGAAATCAGCTATCTTAATTATGTTGTCTTTGGTTATAAGGATATTTTCAGGTTTTATATCTCTATGGACAATGTTATTGCTATGGGCGTGGTTAAGAGCCGAAGTGACTTGAATAGCAATGTCCATCGTCTGCTGTTCGGGAATAAATCCGAATTTTTTAATTAATGAACTGAGTGAAGTTCCATCAATATACTCCATTGCAAAATAATAATAACCATCTGCAAAACCAGCATCAAAGCCTTTAATAATGTTCTTATGTTTCAATTTTTGAGTCGATTTAATTTCTCTCTGAAATCTCTCAGTATATCTCCTATCGATATAATACTCGGGGAATAATATTTTCAATGCAACAATTTGATTTGTTTGTTCATCAATTCCTTTATAAACAACACCCATACCACCACTACTGATAAATTCGGTAATCAAGTATTTAGAGAATCTACGATTTTCGAGATTGAAAATAGCCTGGTCCGAACTCATCTTCGGGGTAAATTTACTATCAGCCACCTCTGTTAGATCTTTTTCTTTATATGCATCCTGTTCCGTCATAAGTATACCTTTTATATAAGTGGTGCGACATTTATGTCGCAATAAAAATACTGCGAGCTACAGCTCGCACCACATTGTGGCACGACATTTATGTCGCAAGAGATGCGAACTAAAGTTCGCACCACTGCGAGATAAATCTCACACTACATTAGATATTATATTCTTTATTGTAATTTCAAAATCTGTAAGGTTGAAAGGTTTTTTAAGAATATAAGAAATATTCAGGTCTTTAATTAAGTCATCTTTGAAATCAACACTAAAACCCGTGCAGAAAACGATTTTGGTTTTTATTTTGTTATCTTTAATTAATTGGGCGATTTCAAGCCCATTTATGTCCGGAAGAATGTAGTCTATAAAAACCATATCATAGCGATTATTTTTTAATCTCTCGATTCCAGCATAACCTTGCAATACCGATTCAACAGCAAAATCGTTATTTTTAAGTATATCACTCAATAATTCTCCAATAATGGGATTATCATCAATAACAAGAATTCTCTTCTTTTGAGTTTTTTGCTTTGTCATCTTGATATTATCTGGCATAAGAGGAAATGTGATTGTGAATTTTATTCCTTTTGGTATGGTTAGTTCGGCTGAAATTAATCCCTGACATTTTTCAATAGTTTTCTTTACGATAGATAAGTCAATTTTCAAACTGGATATTCTTTTTGTAAATCCGGCTTCAAATACCTTTTCAACATCCTCAATTTTCATTTTAACATCTTTACTTGAGATAGTAATAAATAAATCATTCGTTTCAGACTGAGTACTTATAATGATTTTGCCCCCATTAGGCATCATCTCGATACAGAAATAGATTATATTCTGGATAATGTCGAGACAGTCTCTCTCTTTGATAAAAATTTTTGGAACAGAAGATAAATTAGTTATAAATGAAATATGAGGTGAGACATCCCTTGTTATTACTGATACATCGATGAGGGATATGTTATCTATGATTTGGGTTATTAATTTATTTATATCAACATTTGTTTTGGTCAAGATATGAGAATGGCTGATTTGTTCCTGGAAGTCCCTCAGGATATTAGACATATTTTGAGAAGCATCTTCGATGGCTAAAAATTTTTGTTTCAGTTCATCCTGCAAGTGAATTTTTTTAGCCATTTGTACTGTGCCTAAAATAATAGTCAGAATGTTGTTGAGGGTGTTTATTCTTTCAGCAAAGGAATCAATAGTGGTGAAGAGCCTTTCAGCAGAATCGATTTTATTATTAAGGTTCTCGTATCTCTGGCTAATATTAAATAGTTCGTCCTGAAGAACCTTTATCTTATAACAAGTTCGAATCTTACGCCAGAACTCCTCTTCTGCAAAGGGTTTTAGAAGGAACTCATCGATGAAATTATAAATAGATTTATTTTTGAAATCAATCGTATTGTTTTCATCCGAGAGAAGTATTATGGGTATGTAAGGATTTTGCGGACCAATCTTTAGGATATTTAATATTCTGAGATCTTCCATTTCTAAGGAATTGGAATGTAAAATCATTATGTCAATTTTATGCTTTTTTACTATTTCGGTTGCTTCTTTAATGTTATTGATAAGTAAACTATTATAACCACGAGATTCAAGGATATGTTTTATATTTTTTATGTCGGATTTTAATTGGTTAATAATGAGTATACATTTTTTTGAGACAAATCTTTGATTAGTCAATGTGAGGTCTGAAAAGAGATAGTTTTCCATTTGAATTTTGTCATCAATAGAACAGGTTTTGTTTCTCCCTGAATTTTTGGCTTCGTAAAGGGCATTATCCGCTCTGATAACGAGGGTTTCATAAGAAAATATACTACTCTCTTCTTTCATTGAAGCGCATCCAAAGCTACAGGTAACATTGAGTCGTTTCCCTTCAAATTGAAATGGATAAATTTCAATCTGTCTTCTTATTTTCTCTGCGAGCTTTACTGCACCTGCTTGCTTTGTATTGGGTAGAATGATTAAGAATTCTTCTCCACCATATCTTCCCGGGATATCAATATCTCTCACGGAATTTTTTATTAAGAAGGCTATTTTTGATAGAACATAATCACCATATTTATGACCGTAAGTATCATTAATTGATTTAAAGAAATCTATGTCAATCATAATACAGGAAAGGGATTCAGAATATCTTTTTGCCCTTTTAAATTCTGCCTTTAACCGCTCTATAAGATAACGTCTATTATAAAGGTTTGTGAGGCTATCAGTTATGGATAGGACTTCAAATTGTTTTCTACTCTCATTGAGTTCAATATAGATAGAGTGAAGTGACAAATAAGCTTTTACTTTTGCGATAACCTCTTCCGGGATAAAAGGTCTTGTTAAGAAATCGTTTATACCGCTATTTAAATAACTTATAATCTGGGATTTGGACAATCTCCCACATATAAGGATAATAGGGATGTAATTATTTTGTCGTATTTTTACGATTTGCTTTAAGATGTCATCTTGATTTTCTTTAAACCATTTTTGGCTCAACAATATTAAATCTGGAAGAGATTTAGGCGATAACTTGGGGATTTGATTTTGTTTGGAAAAAATTTCAATTTCAAGAGACCCATCGGATAAAATTTCACTCAGGGCATCTGTGCAATTTTCATCCGGTTCGATAATTAATATGCTTTGTTTGTGTTGCATAGTTGTTATTAAATAGTAGGGGAGTGTGACAATACATCCATATAAAACTGGGTGATTTTTCCTTAATGATTTTTTCTAAAGAAATTGAATAATAAGGGATTACATTTATCAACAAAAATTTTCCATTATGCATCAATATTTGTAGGGGACACATATATGCGTCCCCTACATTTCAGGATATATATCCTGAACTATTAATAATTAATTAAAATATTAACGATTAGAGAGTTTAGTTTGTAGAAACTATTGCCGATTTAATTTGTAATAGAATATTTTATTTGGAATTTAACTGAGTCAGATGAGCAAGAAAACAGCTTTATTATATAATGCAAACTACAAATTGCACAATATGGGAAATCACCCAGAATCCCCTGAGAGAATCTCAAGTATTCTTAAGCTGATTAAAGAAAAGAAGATTGATAAAAATCTTAAGATTATCAGTGTGAATAGACCGGCTCAGGGTGAGATTTACCTTGTTCATAGGGATTATTATGTTAATTATATTCAGTATATGTGTAATAGGGGTTATGCACATATTGATACGGATACTTGGGTTTGTAAGAAAACACTCTCTGTGGCGAAATCGGCAGTTAAAGCTGTAATTGAGGGACTTGACTTAATAATATCAAAGAAAGTTAAAAATGCTTTTTGCCTTGTTAGACCACCTGGACATCATTCGTCTCCATCAAGGGCAATGGGTTTCTGTTTCTTTAATAACGTTGCCATAGCCGCACGTTATCTACAAAAAAATCATAAAGTAAAAAAGATTTTAATTGTGGATTGGGATGCTCATCATGGGAATGGAACACAGGAAATTTTTTATCGTGATAATTCTGTTATGTATTTCTCAATACATCAGAAAGATATGTTCCCTTTGACAGGTTATGAAGATGAAATCGGTGAAGGTAAAGGAAAGGGTTATACGGTTAATGTTCCTGTTATGGGAAATATTTCTGCTAAAGAGTATGTTAATTTGTTTGAGAAGAAGCTGAATTTTATTAGGGGGAAATTTAAACCTGAGTTTATATTAATATCTGCTGGTTTTGATGGGCATAAAGACGATGCTTATAGTAATCTATCCTTATCTGGAAAAGATTATGCGAAGATGACAAAGTTAATTCTCAATTTTGCGGATGAAACCTGCGATGGCAAGCTTTTATCAGTTTTAGAGGGCGGCTATCATTTAAATTCGTTACAAACTTCTGTTCTTTTCCACTTAAAGCAACTCATCAATTTTTCTGCTGATTAATACATATTTGAGACCTCTGAAATACTAACAAATTATATTGTGTCATTCCGAACTTGTTTCGGAATCTCAATTGGGATGCTGAAACGAGTTCAGCATGACAGATAAAAGAATTGCGCTTTTGAAGTGTTTCAGAGATATCTATTTAACATTGCAACACATAAATCCTCACAAATTTTTAACTTGCTTTTTATCCTCCCAATCAATTATTCAATACATCTTAAAATCGAATTGACAATTACGGTAGAAATCCATAGTCTTTAATTAATACTTTTTTGGAATGCAGCAAATAAATCACATAATATGACCTTAGAATATACCTTGTAATTGGAACGCATATATGCGTTCCCTACGATTCCCCTCTTGAGAGGGGATAGGGGTGTGTATATTAAGATTTTTTAATGTTAGGAATAAAGAATTTCATTTTGTTCTTATTCGTGTCATTTTGTGTTCTTTCGTGGCTATCTTTAAGTATTTACTCGCATCCAGCGATAAGTTCACAGAATTTAGGATGAGAATATTAAAATAAGAATTCTAAGAGAATTAATATTTCTCCTTAAAAGTGATGGATAATGCTTATTAATATAGAAGCTGGGGCTTCTAAAAAATATTTATGTTCCTAAGCAGGACTTGGGAACAAGATAACTTGAACTGCGTAGCAGTTAGATAACAAAGCTACGGGTTGCAAAGCTACCCGTAGATAAGAAATAGTCAAATATGTTTACCCCGTTAGGGGTTAGATAAAAGAATCTTTAAAAATAAATATTACCTATCCTTATTGCTGGATTGAAGTATTTATTTGAGAAAAAGATAATGTCAAAGAAAACAACTAAATTAAATCTCGATATACTTGAGATTGCGAAAAATTCTCTTCTTATTGAGGCTGATGCAATTAATGATTTGATTAAAAGGCTTGATAGTGGCTTTATAAAAGCTGTGGAGAAGATTAATGCCTGCACCGGGAAAGTGATTGTGACAGCGGTGGGGAAATCAGGTCATATAGGAAGAAAAATAGCTGCGACTTTTGCAAGTATCGGGACACCTGCATTTTATGTC
>Ga0315289_10004939_pt1 | contig 19827 bp, 13 predicted proteins | sample YL17G11_40_MG_FD_203452 | JGI IMG/M metagenome (GOLD analysis project Ga0315289, IMG submission 203452) | Sediment microbial communities from Yellowstone Lake, YNP, Wyoming, USA - YL17G11_40 | ecosystem: Environmental > Aquatic > Freshwater > Lake > Sediment | place: USA: Wyoming | collected...
CCCCCCCCTCACACACACACACGCACACCGCCACCACGTCATGCACTGGCTGGTCGGTGGCGGGTCCCGCGCGGTCGCGCCGACGCCGACTCCGGCCTCCCCCCTTACTTCGCCCGCCCCGTTGCGCATGAAGGCTTGGCGGGAGGGCGAGGGTCGCACCATGCAGCGGGTGAACCTGGTGATGGACGAGGAAGAGGGTGGCGTGTTGACCTTGCGCGTCACGTCGGCGGTATTCTCCGAGGTAAGTAGAGAGGGGATGAAGCGCGTGCTAAAAAGAAAAAAGCGCGCCCCCGTTCCCTCTTCATCCACCCACGCTCACCATCCCAGGCCTCGCCCGCCCTGGTCATCGACCTGGGCACCGTGAGCATCAGCGAACGGGACGGTGACGCTGAGAATGCGGGCTGTAACGTCGCCGCCCCGCAGGTAGGCTGGCTCCGCAACTTTTCTCTCAACTTGACCGCCTCCTCGGGAAACGCCCCCACCCCCTCCCCCGCCCCCGCCGCACCCCCCACCTCCTCGCCCGCCGGACCCTGGTGGTCGGGCCGGATCTGCCTCGCGCCAACGGCCGCCGCGGCCGGCCCTGCCACCACCGCGCCCAGCCCGGGCGCCGTCGTCGTCCTTGCGGGCGACACGAGGGCCGACCACGCCCGCCTGGCGGCCGCGCTCCGTATCGGCCACGCGGCCGCGAAGGCCGCCATCGACCCGCCCTGCCCGCCCGCCGCCGGGGGCGCGGCTTCCTCGCCGGGCGGGGTCGGCACCGGCACCGGCGATGCGGACGCCGTTGCCGCCGCCGTCGCCGCGCTGGCGGCCTTGGGCCTCCTATCAGTGCCCGCCTCCCCCTACCCGCCCGCCTACCCGGCCCTGTCGCCGGCGCTGTACGATCCCGACCTGCGCTGCTCGCCCGCCCATCCGGGCGGCCTGCCGTACTATGCGTCCGGGACGGGCAGCAACTTTTCGGTGAGGAGGGCGAGGGCGGAGAGAGAGAGGGAGAGGCGCGGGAGGGGGGAGAGAGGAGAGTTGAAGGCCGCGCCGGAGAAAAAACCTCCTCATCACCTTTTCTTTTATAACACGCCTACACAGCTCCCCGTCGCCATGGCCTTCGCGGTCGTCCTGGCCTCGTCCCTGGGCACGCGCATGGCCCTGGACTGCGGCATGGACCCCCCCCCGGCGGACGCGGCGGGCTCGGCGGCGGCGGAGCCCCACAAGGCGGACACGAAAGGCCGGCCCGGCGCCGCAGGGCCGGGACAGCAAGCCGCGGACCCGCTGCCAGAGGTGCCCGGCCGGCGCCTGCCCTTTGACGTGGCCGCGGTCCTCGCGGCCGCGCCGGCCCTGGCCTCCCGCCGGCGTCGGCCGCTCAAGACCCTGGTCACGGATCGGAGGGCTGGCACGGCCGCCCAGACGGCGGCCAATCGGCGGGCACACCCGGGGTGGGCGGTGCCGGCCCGGCTCTACCACGCCTACTCAGGGCGGGCCACCATTTAGTTTTTTTTTTTTTTTTTTTCAGTGGTGGGATTGTTTTTGTTCTGTGTCCCTGCTGCGCGCCGGGCTGTTGCGACCCACGTGCGCGCGCCCCCTTCATTGTATATGTATGCGTTGCTTTCGGCCTTCTTATCCGGTGCGTGTGTTTTGTGTGTTTGTACGTGTATTCGCTCACATGCTTTTTCCGTTGCTTTCTCAACAACAAATCATTTTTCAAATGCTGGGTAGTGCGACCGTCCTCGGAGCCGCTGCATCCCCAAACAGTTCGCGCAGGGCGTCCGAGATCGCGCCCGCGTCCACGTCCTCCCGCCAGGATGCCGCCAGGACGCGGGCGGCGGCCCGGGAGGTGGGCGGGAGGCGGCCGAGCGCGCGCTCGTCGTCCGTGCCTTCCCCAGCAGAGTCAGCCCCCGAGGCTCCCGCTGGGCTCCCCCCCCGCCCGTCCAGCAGCCCGCCCAGGCCGGGGGTGGGCATGGCGAGGCCGTCGTCGCCGTCCTCGTCCTCACTGGCAGCCGTGGTGGCGTCACCGTCGTCGTCGTCGCCGCTGCCGTCGGCGTCGGTCGCGCCGCCCTCCTCGCTCTCCCCCGGCGGGTCGGCGGACCCGCCCCGGCTGGAGGGCGCCGCGCTGCCCCCGCCCTTGCCGCCCCGCCGCCGGGTGGGCGCCTTGGGGGAGGGCTCGGGCGTGCCTTCCGCGCTGCCCCCACCCCCGCCGCGTCCCCGCTTGCGCGAGGAGGGGCGGCGGGCGAGGGCCGGCGGCGGCGACTCCACGGGCGTGGCCGCCGCGGCTGCGGGCGCTTTCCTGCCGGCCGAGGACGGGGTCCGAGCGAGGCGGCCGCCCTTCGCCGCCGCGCCTCCGCAGCCCGCCGGTTCCTTGGCGCCCTCGCCCTCCCCGACGCCTGCCACGCTGGCGCCCTGCAAGAGGGCGGGCGGGCGAGCGTGCGGCGGCGGCGGCGCCCGGGGCGCCCACCCACCATCCCCGCCCGCGGCCGCCGCCGCGCTCCCCCCGCCAAACAGGCAGGCCGCCGCCTCCTCAATGACCGCCGCCCGCACGCGCTCAACGGCGTACATGGCATCCGCGGCCGCCGCGGACGCGACCGCCGCCGCGGCGGCCCGGGTCTGGCGGGGCGGGGCGCGGGAGGAAGGGGTGGCGGCGGTGGTGGTCGCCGTGCCGGCCTGCTCGGCCGCGCTGGCCGCCGCCGCCAGGACGGGGGCGTACCCGGCCAGCGCGGGCAGCAGGATGCCTCGCACCGCGCGCCGCCCCAGCGACGCCAGGCCCCGGACGGCGCCGTAGTGGGAGCCCAGGGGCAGGCCCGGGTCGCGCAGGGCGCGCAGGAGGGCCCGCGACACGGCCGCCGGGATGGACTCCGCGTCCCGCCCGTACCGGGCGGCCACCACCCCCAGCGCCGCCGCTGCCGCGTCCCGGGCGGCCCAGTGGTCGGACCCGGGCGGGCCCAGGCGCCGGGCGACGGCGACGGTGAGGAGGGAGGGGAGGAGGAGGTGGAGGTAGGGCCCCAGGTCAAGGCCCGGGTTGGAGGCCAACGCAGCGCCGGCCCGTGCCAGCACGGTCAGGCGGGCCGGGTCGCTGAGGGCGGCCGCGACACCGTCCGCCAGGTGTTTCACCAGGTAGGGCGCCAGCGGGTGGAGGCCCGGGTCGGAGGCCAGGGAGGCGAGCGCGGCGGAGCGCAGGGCAGCGACGTCGGGGGGGGCGAGCAGCGCCGCCCCGCCCGCGGCCGCGGCCGCGTCGGACGCGCCCACCGCGGTGCCGGGCCCAAAGGTGACGCTCCCGTCGGGCGGGGCGGCCGCCGCAGCCCTCGCCGCCGCGACCGCCGGGTCGGGCAGGGCGGGGCAGGCGGCGGCGGCGGCGCCCGGCGGCCCCAGGAGGGCGGCCGTGACGCGGGCGAGGTACGCGGCCAACTCCTCGGACAGGGCGTGCCGGACGGGGGCCCGGATGAGGGCGCCCTCGCCGCCCGCGCCCGCGGCGGCCGCCGCGGCCGGGGTGAGGGGGGCCTGGGGGGCCGGCGCGGCGCCGGCGCCGCCCGCAGCCGCCGCCGCCGCCACGGCAGGCACGCCGCCAGCGACCCGCCGGTCCACGCGCGCTGGCGCGGCCCGCCCGCGCTTGGCCCGCCGCACGGGCAGGGGCGCATTCTCCGGGATGTCGGGCTGGACGCCGTCTACGGCCAGCCAGTGCGGGATAACGCCCGCCTCGACGGGGGGTTTGGGGAGCGGGGCGTCGATTATCTGCGAAAAAAGAAAATGGAAAATGATTTTGGGTTGAAGAAACGGATGAGGCAGGGGGGGGCCGGCCGCCTCGCCTTTCTCCTTCCTGCGCCCTCACCTCGTCCCACCCAGCCACTCGGTCGACCGCATAAAACACGTCCGCCGTGCCGGCCGCCCGCGCAAAGCGGGCCGCGTCACGGCCCCCGCCCCCGCCATGGCCCAGCAGTGGCGCGGCGCCCCGGGCGGCCAGGGCCGCATCTACGTCCGCCGCGATCAGGCAGGCCCGCTTGGACGCCCGCGCCACCTTGGCCGCGTCCTGGATGACCTCACGCAGGCGGACGTCGACCTGGGGGGCCAGGGCGGCGGCTGCTTCGCGGGACAGGCCGGCGATGCCGAGGCCGTCGGCGATGGCTTCTATCGTGTCGGCGCGGACGTGCGACATGGCCCAAGAGAGACGACGGAGCAGGAAGAGAAATCAAGGGGGGGAATGGGCTGTGGCGACCCTGTTGGGAAGCGCGTGACCCTGTGTGGGTGGGTGGGCGCACAGGGGCGCGCGGCCGTGAAGAAAAGGGAAAGCGCGGTCTCTTTGGCCGACTGGCGAGGCCGACTGACGAAAATGCAAGTGCAATGTTTGCACACACATATACGCCCGCTAGCCGCGTCATGCACCTCCCCGTCAAGCTGTCCACCCGCGTGGCCGGCCGGGTGGCCACCACCCCGCGGCCGTGCTGCCTGCCAACCAAAAGCAACGACCCAAACCACGCAACCGGGCCCGCCCGCACCAACCCGGTCGCGCCACACCGCCCCCCCACCCCCACCACCCTCCGTCCTCGCCCCGCAGCCCTGGCGGCCACGCCCGCCACCGCCACCCCCACCCCCGCCTCGGCCTCGGCCTTCGACTGGCACGCCCACTGGTACCCGGTCGCCGCCCTGGACTCCCTGCACGCGGACAAGCCCAACCAGGTGTACCTGTTGGGCCAGCGCCTGGTCGTCTGGCGGGACGCGTCCGCCACCTGGCGCGCCTTCGCCGACTTCTGCCCGCACCGCGGGGTGCCGCTGTCGGAGGGGCGCCTGGAGGAGGGCGGGGCCACCCTGGCCTGCGCCTACCACGGCTGGCGGTTCGAGCCCGGCGGCGCGTGCGTCGACATTCCCCAAGCCATCGGGCCGGCCGCTGTCGCGGCCGCGGTGGCGTCGCCCAAGGCCTGCGCGGTCCCCTTCCCCGTGTCCGCCCGCCCCGACGGCCTGCTGTGGGTGTGGCCGAGAGCGAACGACTTTGCCGCAGCGGACGCGACGCCGACCAGCGCGCCCGCGGTCAGTGAGGCGGGCTCGGGCGCGCTCTGGATGGCGCACTGGTTTGTGCGGGACGTCCCCTTTGGCGTCACGGAGCTCCTGGAGAATGGTGAGCAAGGGCCGGGTATGGAGATGGGGTGGAAAGGGGGTGGCGTTGAAAGAGAGCGAGAGAGAGGGTGCGGGGGCGGGACATGCCCCACCAGAGGCGTGCCGCACTGAGGTTTCCCTCTCTCCTCCCCCCCCCACACCCTTTTTTTTCCCACACAGTCGCCGACCCCGTCCACGTCGCCTTCTCCCACCACGGCATCCTGGGCTCCCGGTACGCGCCGCCCGTCCAAGACTTCCCCGCGTCTGAAATGGAGGCCGTCCCCGACACGTCCGGCTTCAGGGTCCGCTCCGTCGTCCGGGCGCGCAAGCGGTTGGAGGGCCCGGCCACGCCCGCCCCGCCCCCCGCGGAGGCGGCCGCCCCGCGCACGACCATCGAGTTCTCCCCGCCCGGCCTGAAGGTGCACTACACCTTCGGCGCGCTGGGCGGGAGCAACATGCTCACCTACAGCGTGCCCACGGCCCCCGGGCGGTCCCGCATCTTCTTCTCCGTCCTGCGCCCGGCCGCGGGCACGCCCCGCCTCATGGGCGCCATCCTCCGCCTGGTCGGCCTCCCCGCCTTCCGGTGGAAGCAGCACGCCGGCAACAACGCTGTCCTGTCCGGGGACAACGTCCTGTGCGGCGCCCAGACCGCGCTCCTGGACGCCCTGGCGGCGGAGGGGAAGACGTACAAGGACGCGTTCTACACGCCCACGGGCGCAGACTCGGCAGGTGAGGAAAATACAGTGAGGCGAAGGGGGTGGAGAGTGCGGGGCGGGCGGTGTTTTCTCTACCAATCTCATCAAAACGCGGGGCGGGGCGGTGTTTTTATCAACCATCTCATCAACATTCCTCCCTCACTCCCGCCTGAAGTCCTCCGCCTGCGCGCCTGGTTTGAGGCCGCCCCGCCCATCCCCTGGGCTCCCACCTCCCCGCCGCCCCCGCCGCCCGCGGACCGGCGCGCCCTGCTGGAACGCCTGGAGTCGCACACCAAGATCTGTTCGCACTGCTCCAAGGCGTTGAAGGTCTTCACGGCCGTCCGCGCGTGCGGGGTGGGCGTGGTGGGCGGCGCCGCTGTGTGGACCATCGCAGCCCGGGCGGCCGGCCGGGCGGTGCCGCCGGTGGTCCTGATCGCCGCCGCTCTGGCCGCTGCCCTCGCCGCGGGCGCCCACAAGGAGGTCCAGGGCCTGACCTTTGTGGATTACGTCCACCAGGAGAAGGACTGAGAGAGAGCGTTGGTTTTTTCTGTCTGTTTTTTTTTTTTTGCACCAACAAAAAAAAGGCAACACTCACTCGCACTCCATCCTCTGCCTCACCTCTCCATCTCAACCCCTCATTTCCCTTTTTTCTCTCCCTTCACCGCCCGACCCACGCGGCGACGCTTTCCCCTCCCACGACCGTCACCTGGCCATCATCCAGGCGCACGACCACGGAGTCGCCGCCCTCGTAGTTTATGACCGTCCCCAGGGCGCCCGACATGGGCCCGCGCAGCACCTTGGCCCGCCCGCCCTTGCTGGGCGGGAGGGGGCGGACCTCGACAGCCGAGAGCCAGCGCGAGGCGCCGCCGGGCGCGGGCGCCAGGCCGCCGTCCGCCCCGCCCACCACCGCGTCGTCGACCTGACAGTTGCCGCCGTTGTCGGTGGAGGTGACGATGCCGGCGCCGCCGCCGGGCAGGGCAACTGCAATGCCGCGCAGGTCAGAGGTGGGTGCGGCGCCGTAGGCGGGAGGGCCGCCCCCACCCCCACCACGCGCGCCGCCGCCACCCCACCCGTCGTCGCCGCCGGATGAGGGGTGCAAAGGCGTCGCCCCGCCCGCGCCATAGCCGGACGAGTGGTGCAAAGGCGTCGCGCCGCCGGCCGCGATGAAGCCGCCGCCGCCGCCGCCGTGGCCGGGGGTGGGGGCGTTCCAGGCCCCCCCCCCGCCAGGCGTTGCCCCGCCCGCCCCGCCCCACCCGCCGTGCATGGGCGTCGCCCCGCCGTGCATGGGCGTCGCCCCGCCATGCATGGGTGTCCGCCCGCCCAGGGAGGAGGAGGGCAGGCCGCCGCCCATGCCGCCCATGCCGCCCATGCCGCCCATGCCACCCGGGACGGGCGCAAAGGCTCCCGTGTCCTCATTGGCGAGGCAGGCCAGGGCCACCGTGACCGTCCGCTGGCCGGCCTCCAACTCCAGGCGGGCGTGCGTGTCGTTGGCGGACAGGACACGGGCGGCGTAGCCGCGCAGGTGGCCCTTGGCGACGGTGACACGCCGGCCGACCAGGGCGGCGTTGGCAGACCGGACGGGCGCGCGGCCGCCGCCGCCGCCCAGGGACGCGGGCGCGGCCGCGGACCGGGGCGCAAAGAGCGGGGCGGCGCCCCCGCCAGCCCCGCCCACGCCCACCCGGTGTGGGGCTGGGGATGCCGCCACGCCGAAGCGGTGCGGGGCGGGGGACTTCATGGGCAGGCCGCCATAGGCGGCAGGCCTGGCAGCACCAACGCTCGCCACGGCCCCACCCCCCCTCAGCGCGCACTGCCGCCCGCGCACGCACGCAAAGCCGCCGTGCTCCGGAATGTCCCGGGAGTGGATGAACAGGTGCTGCCGGAAGGCGAGCTTGACGGTGGCGGCCTTGCCCGCCAGGCGGCCGGCGCCCGTGACGCCGACCAGGTCGCCCGCGGACACCGGGTTGCCAGCCCGGTCCTGCGTGCTCGTCGCGCGGGGCAGCAGCTTGCGCTTGATGTCCACTAGGCGGGCGGTCCGGATGTCGGGCGCATCCAGGGCGCCCTGGTTGGTGAGGACGCGGACGGCGTCTGGCGGGGTGGGATGGGGGAAATGGGGTGAGAAAGTGTGGTGGTGGTCGCCTCCCCTTTTTGGTGTCTCCCATCCCCCCGACCCCCGACCTTCCCTCCTCTCTCTCTCTCTCTCTCTCCAAACTTCTCTCCTCGCTCCGCCCTGGCACACCTTTGTCGACCGCCACGATCACGCCCACCGTCGCCGCGTCCAGGACTACAAAGTCGTGCAGCTCGTACTGGCCCAGGGCGTCCAGGCCGCCCGCGGCCACCTCGGCCGATTCGGCCAGGTCCCGGGCAAAGACGCGGACCTCCTCGCGCGCCGCGTCTGAGAAGACGTGGCATACGGGCCCGTCCACGCGGACCACCATGCCCGTCGCGCCCTCGTGCGCGCCGCCCGTCACCTTGACGTGGTCGCCCGCCTCGAAGTGCTTGGCCAGGTGGGCCGCCGGGATGGCCTGGGGCTCAACATCCTCAAACTCGCCGACCGGCTTCACGAGCACTGCGCCCGCGCCCGCACCGGGCGCCGCGCCCAGGACGCGGCCGTGCAGGCCCGCCAGGTCGCCCGCCGTGACGACGACCTTGTCACCCTTGACGTAGGCGGAGGCCGCGCCGGCCCCGCCGCCCGCGGCGGCGGCGACGGAGGCGCCCTCCAAAAGGGAGGCCAATTCCGACCCGCCTGCCCTCAGGCGGGCCGTGCCCTGCCCGCCCCCACCCCCGTCCTCGTCCTCCAACTCCGCGGCCGCCGCCCGGGCCGCATCCCGGGCGGCCGCCCCCACCGCCGCAAAGCGCTGCACCTCGTCCAGGGGCGGGACGCCCGCCTCCAGGGTGAGGCCCTTGAGGGAGACGTCCCTCAGCAGGTACCCATCCACAAAGGGCCCCAGGCTGGACCCCCCCCCACCGCCGGAGTCGAGGTAGTACGAATAGCCGTCCGCCCCGTCCGGGTGCTTGCGCTTGTCCACGTACAGGCGGGCGGCCTTGGCGTCGGCCAGGGCGAAGCCGCGAGGGGCCGGGCGGGCGGCGCCGGACGCGGGCGCGCCCCGGCCCGGGCCGGGGCCGCCCCCGCGCGCGAGGGCGGCCGCCTTGGCCGCAAAGTCGATGCGCGGGACCAGCCGCACCTGGGCCCGCCCCGCACTCGCGTCCACGTCCGCCACCCGCGCCAGGTCGCCCCGGTACGCGCCCGCCCGAATGCGCACCCAAGCGCCGGGGGTGATGGAGGCCGCGGACTCCCGGGTCACGGCCAGGGCGTCCGGCATCTCGGCGAGCGGCACCATTTTCGTGCCCTTCCCGCCCAGGCAGGGGCGCAGCCCGCGCACCGCGTCCAGGACGTGCGCCTCCTTGTGGGCTTCCAGGTAGATGTAGCCGCGCAGGTGGTCGTGCGCGATGGCGGCCTTGATCTGCAGGGGCAGGCCCGTCGCCGCCCGGTCGACCGCCTTCTGCATGATGCAGATGACGGCCTCCCGCTCCATGCCGGTGCGGGTCTCGATCACCCACAGCTTTGGGTCGTCGTGGGTGGGCAGAGCGGCGGGCGCGGCCGACGGCCCCGCGCCCGCGCCGCCGCCCTCCAAGGCATCGCCCGCCCGCCCCCCGTACCGGCCTTTCAGGTGGGCGGCCAGCTCCTCCGCGGTCATGTTGGCGATGTCGAGTGGGGCGGGCGAGCCGGGGCGGCCGCCGTCGCGGGCGGTGCCGGCCGCCCGCTCCCGGGCGGCGCGCGCCACGTCGGCCGCGCGCGCGGCCGCGGCCGCTTCCGCCTGGGCGACCTCCGCCGCGTCGTCCGCGGCGATCAGGTCGTCATCCTCCGCGCCCTCGTCCTCGTCCTCATCGTCACTCTCGTCCACACCCGCAATGTCATCAATGAAGCGGGATGACCGCTTGGCCTTTGCGGCCGCGCCCTTTTTCTTTTTAGCAGCGGGCGCGGCGGCGGCCTTTTTCTTCTTTTTGGCCGGGGGGGCGGCACCGTCGTCGCCAGACCCCGATTGTTCCTCGCCCTCGTCATCATCAGACGCGTTGTCCACATCCCCGTCCTCCGAGTAGTCTTCCTCCTCGTCGTCATCGTCCTCGTCGTCGGAAGGGGTGCGCTGTGAATGGTATGAGTGAAAATGAGAGCAGGTTGATGACGCCAAGCGCCGCAATCTCACGCCCCGCATCTTCTCTTCTCTGTGCGCGCGACCCTTCCAACCTTGCATACCTGCTTCCGCTTCTTGGGCGCCTTGGTCTTGGTGGGCGCCGGTTTTTTGCCGGCTTTTTTGGCGGCGGCCGTGTCTTTCTTCGACCGAGCGGCCGCAGCGGCGCCGGCGCCGGCGCTCTCTTCATCCTCCTCCTCCTCGTCGGCGCCCGCGCCGGCCTCCTCCTCATCGTCCTCCGACTCGACAGGCATATCCTCCGCCCGGACCGCGCCCGCGGGTGAGGGGCCGGCGCCGGCGTCGTCGTCCCCTTCCTCCTCATCATCTCGCCGCTTGCGGCCGACACCGCCGCCGTCCGAGTCGTCCTCGTCCGACGACGACTTGTTGACGATGAAGGCCCACTTGCCCTTGCCCTTGCCGCCGGCGCGGCCTGTGAGGCGGGCCATGGGTGTGGGTGTGGGTGGGTGGGTGTGGGTGGTGGGTGAATGTAGAGGCGGGGCTGAGATCGGGGCCCCCAACAAAGCGAATTGCAGGTGTAATGGCCTCTCCATTTTGTCATCGACAAAAAAGGAAAAAAGAGGGGGCCGGCTGCCGTCCACCCCCTTTCCTCGCCTGTTCTCGAGACGGCGCGTCTCAGCCTGTGAAGGCGGTCGATCACCCAGTCCTCCTCAAATGCTCTTCCGCGCGGCGGCCACCACCGCCCGCCTGGCGGCCGGGCGGGCGGCGACCTTTGCGCAGCCGTCGCTTCCGCCCCTGTTCTCAATTCGCCCGCTGCGGACCTCCACGATCACCTGCATGGGTCGGCGGTCCGCCAAGATCGCAACCAGGAAGGTTTGTAGCGATTGCCGTGGTATGAAAGAGGATGGCGAGAAAAGATGAGGAGGCAAAGGGGCTGGTCAGTTCTCAACCTAGCCACCCATCATCCCCTTCGCACAGGGCGCCCAAGACATGAAGCGCGCCAAGGTGTATGGCAAGCTAGGCAAGCTCATCCTGCAGGCTGCAAAGGCAGGCGGGCCCGACCCGATCGGGAACACGCGCCTGCGGGAGGCCCTGGCGACCGCGAAACAGGCAAACTGCCCGAAGGACATCATCGAGCGCAACGTGAAAAAGGCCGGCGACAAGAGCATTGCCGACTTCCAGGAGATCCTGTATGAAGCGTACGGTCCGGGCGGGACGGGGCTGCTGATCGCGGCGCTGACTGACAGCCCTAACCGCGCGGCCGGCGATGTGAGGACCGTGTTCTCCAAAGCGAAGGGCGGGGCCAAGCTGGCCGAGTCTGGGTCGGTCGCCTTCTCCTTCACCCGCGTCGGCGTCATCACGCTGGAAGCGGCGGAGGGGCTGGACGAGGACACCGTGCTGACTGCCGCAGCGGACGCGGGCGCCGAGGACGCGGCACCCGCGACTGGTGGCCGGTGGCGGGTCACGGCCGCGCCGTCCGACTTTGGGGCGGTCCGTGACGCGCTTGCCGGGGCGGGCCTGAGCGTCGCTGCCGACGCGTCTGGCTTGGAGTACGCGCCCAACGCGCTCGTCGCCCTGTCGGACGAGGATTTCGAGGCCAATGAGGCGCTGATTGAAAAACTGCTGGCCTTAGATGATGTGGATGCTGTTTACTGTTCGGGCGAGGGCGTGATGGAAGAGGAGGAGGAGGAATGAGTCTGGGAATGGAGAGTGCTGTTCCTTCCTGCCCACCGCAAAGTATGCACCAAAAAAAGAATGACGGCCATCAACAACACACCCGCGATCTCTCTACGGATGGAATAAGAGTCGCTGTTGTTCCTTCCTGCCCACCGCAAAGTATGCACCAAAAAGAGCCATCAACACACCCCTCCATTCTCTCTCCCTCCCCTTTTCTCTCCTCTCATTTCCCTTTGTCGTCCCACCCCTTCTTCCAGGCGACGCCCGCCGGGGCACGCGCGGCCGCCGGTGCGCCCGCTGCCAGCCGCTCCGCCACCCCGCCCGCAATCGCGGTGAACACAGGGTTGGTCGCGATGTGCGGCGGCGGCGGCGCCTGCCCCGTCAACCAGGAGAAGAGGTCGGGGTTTTCAGCGGCCAGCAGGTCAGACAGGGCGGCCCGCCCGCCCGCATCCAGGCCGGCCGCGTGCTGCTCCGCCCACCGCCCCAGAAGTAGGTCCAGCTCCAGGAAGCCGCGCTGGCGGGCCCGGTAGAGGAGGGCGTTGAGTTCAGAGGAGGAGGGCGGGGGTGGGGTGGACGGGGAGGAAGTTGAGAACCGGGCGGCCGCGGATGAGGAAGCAGCGGCTGTGGCGCCAATGCCAAGGGGAAGCGTGCTGGCCCAAGCCGTCGCCGGCGCCAGGGCCCGAGACGCCAGGCGGGTGAGGAAGGGCATCAGGGATGGACGTGCGTGGGTGTGTGCGTGTGCGTAGGTCGGGGGCGGGGCGCGTGGGTGCTGCACGCGCGGCGGATGAAAAAGTAAAAAGTGAGAGGGTGTGGCCCCCCCGCCTGCGAATGAAAAAAAAAAAAAAGGAGTCAAGGGGCCGGACCTAGCCACCTTGTCCCCGCCCCTGCAGCCCACACGGACCGCCCGGGCCGCCACACACTCTACCTCCTGCCAGGCAGCAGAGTTCTTTAGTCAAGCGAGCTGAGGGCGGTGCGGCGTCCCGGAGGGGGCGGGGCGGTGCCGTGGAGGATGAAAAACAAAAAGGGGGGCACAGCGTAGCGAGTGTTTGTTTGTGTGGGTACGCACCGCCGGCATCCGGCCTGTGACCGCCAACCGCATTTCAATACCACCAAAACGTGCGGTAGAAGACTGGCTTGCCATTGATGTGTGAGTAAAGGCGGTGCGCGGCGTTGAAGGGTGCAAAAAACTACAAAAATGCAAGAACGGTGGGCGGCGGCGGCGGCGCTCACCAGCTGGCCGTCCTCAGGTTGCCTCTTTCCACTTGCGGGCCCAGCCGGCCGGTCTCCCGCGCATGGAAGTGTCCCACGCTCTGGGTGGGCCAGGAGTCCGGCCGACCGCGACGGTCGCCCAGGGCTTTCGCTGGCATCGCGTGTGTGCGCTATTCCAGCCCAAGTCTTTCCGTCACATGTGCTCGTCAGCTGAGCTCACCATGGGGTGGGAGCGCGGCCGCTCGCTTGCGCCCAGGCGGGCGTTAGCAGTGCCGCAAAAAAAAAAATGGAACGCGGGGCATGGAGCGTCTGAGGGTGGTTGGCTCCGTCGCATCGCCTGCGCATGCCCTTCCTGAAGCCCGCCATAAGAGCAGAGGCTTGGAGTCGAATCACAGGCGCGGTCTGGCTGCCCGGACCGGGCAAGCAGAGAGACTTTGAAAGAGGGCTGCACGAGAAAATGAAAATGAAAAGAGAGCCTTTGACGCCAAAAAAGCACAGCCCTTGTGCTATTTTTCATTTGCCCGTCTTCTAGGGGCGTACCTGTACCTTGGGCGTCCACGCCACGCCCGCAGGCGCCATCTGCCGCGTGTGTTTAACTCGACCCGCGTGTGAGGGCAAGGAGGCGCTTGCATTGAGGGCGCGTTTCGGCGTCATGTGGTCACCCGCGCGCCCGCCGACCACCCGCTCTGCAACCGCAGCGTGGCTTTTTTAGCTCTTTTGTTGCGTGTGCCTTCGCCTGCCGCCAGCCTGCTCGTGCTCGACCGCCCTCGCCCTCGCCCTTGCAATAGCCCCTCCCTGAGCTGACCCGGATACGTGGTCGCCAGGAATCAACAATGAACAGGAGTCAGTGGCGGTGAAGGAAGGGCGAAATCTTGGAAAAAAACTGCATTTTCTTTTTTGTCTTCTCATTGCCACCACGCCTACAAAGTGGACGTGCACCGCCTTGCCGCTACATGCACAGCACGCACGAGCATGCTAGCTACACATCGGCGTGCTTGTGAGGACGAATGTGGGCGCGGGCCGGTCGGCGTGCGTCCAAAAAAAAACATGCCTCTCTCTCTCTCTCTCTCTTCTCCGGCCAGGTGGCGACCGCCCGGGCCAGTTGTTGGCGGGGCGGGCGCGCGGCCCGACAGGGCAGCACATAGGCACGCCTGCGGCTTGCAGGGACGTGAAGGGACCCCCGGCATCGACGCCGAAAAAAAGGAGAGGAGAGAAAAGAGAAGAAATCTTCAGGTGGGAAAAGAGAGGAAAGAGGGGGTGGCCTCGGCCGCGCGCCTCCTCGGCTCCTCACTCATCTCTTTTTTTCTACAAAGTTTTTTCTCCTGCGCCCCGCCCCGCGCACCCACCCACTCCCACCCACCCACCCACCCACCCACCCCCCACCTGACACGATGGCCGATCGGTGAGTCTACCAGCAGGCGGGCCCGAGCCCGGCCACACGCTCCGTCTCGGCGGCCGCGTCTTTCGTGTGTTCCTTCTTCTACACACACAACACGCCTACAACTCTCACACACAACACGCCCTTGCCCTCCCCTCTTTCCCTTTCAGTGCCGCCGACCGCTGGGCGGCCAACGCCCGCGTCGCCCAAGATTACGGCCCCGGCGTATTGGCTTCCTCCATTCGTCTTGGCCCCAACAACCGGGTGATGGGCATCGATGCGGTCGACGATGATGGCGTCCAGATCAAGCCCAAGGTGAGTGTCGAAACTGCCGCCCGGCGGGGAGTGCGTCTCCGGTGGCAGGGCGGCACCGGCGCCGGTCCTGCCTTTTGGCGGCCCAGCCTTTGGGCAGGGGCCGCCGGTTCAGAGGCGGGCCGCCGCCCTCTCTTAGGCCGGGCAGGGCGGGAGGCGGGCTGCTTACAGCCGGTTGTTCTTTTTTTTTTGCACGCGCGCGCGCCCTTCGCCCTGCGCCCTGCGCTCACACGCTTTCCGCCTCCGCCACACACACGCCCGCCCCACCCACCGCGCACGCCCGCATCCACGGTGCGCCAGCATTTGCATGCGGGCCTCCTAGCCGGCGTCTCCTACCCTCCTGATCACACCCCTCTCTCTCTCTTCAGGTCGAATGCTTGCTAGCGAAAAAAGCCGTCGCCCTCGGCCTCGTGCGCGCCTCCCGCAACCGGCGCCTAGGGCGCACATGGGCCGCCCAGGTCGCGGCCATCCACGCCATCATGGCGCTCGTCTGTTCGACCGCTCGCTCTTGGCTGGTGGGCCTGCACGCGTCCGTGTTCGGCTCGCTCCGGATGCCGTACTTCAAACACGACATGTTTTACCAGAACGAGGCGGGCGAGGCCTGCCACCTTATGGACATCGCCTCCCCTCTGGTGACGGGCTGGCTGGCCAAGTCCGACCGCTTCACCCGGCGGCCAGGTGGGCTGTTGGACATTCTGAGCCGCCTGGCGGCAAAGGCCGTGGCCCTGGTCACGGACACGGGCCTGGATGGTGTAGTCCTCGTGCATGGTGGGTCGGTGATCATCGACACCGCCCTCACGTCACATCGCCCCCGCGTGCTGGCCGCCGCCCGCCGCGTCGGCGCCGACGTCCGCCACCCGGGTGTGCCTGTGTCCGGCTTCCCGGGCGGACCTGCTGGCGCTCCCCACTCGGATGATGAAGATGAGCAACTGGATGAGCAAGTGTTTGCGCACGCCGACGTGGACGGCGGCGGGGTCCAGGGCGGCCTCCCGCCCCACTTTGTCTCCGCCGTCATCGACTTGGGCGAGGAAGAAGGGGCCCAGGACAATATCGTGCCGTTTGGCAATCCCGCCTGGCTCGAGGACGCCTTGCGCCGGGACGACGAGCGCGCGCCCCGGCCCCCGCCCGGCCCGCCGCCGCCGCCGCCGCCGCCGCCGCCGCCGCCGCCGCCTGGGCCGGCGCCTCTCCTCCCGCACGTCCAATGCTCCAAAGCCGTCCTGGACGCTGTGCTGAGCGCCCTGCGGGGCACGGCGGCCTTGTCCGACGCCCTGGCCGCGGAGACCGCGGGGGCCATCGCGGGGGCGGCAGCCTACTCTCACGCCACCATCCGCGCGTTTTTGGAGCGCAACCGCGGGTCGGCGGAGCTGTGCATGGAAACCGCCCGCCGCGGGGCCGGTGACCCGGAAGCTGGCGCCCGGCTGGCCGATTTGCTGGTTGCACTGGGCGCCCGGGTGGCCAACCTGCTGCTGGGCGACCTGGATCAGCCCATGTGCGCGGCCGCCGTGATTCCGTTCACCCGCCTGGTGGAGGCCTTTGACGAGGCTGGCGTCGCACTGGCCGCCGCGGCCGCCGCGGCGGCCGCGGCGGCCGCGGCGGCCGCGGCGGCTGCCGCCCTGCCAGACATTCATGTTCACGATGACTTGAACTACTCTGGCATGGGCCTGCGCGTCTTCTGGTGGGTGGCGGTGGACGGCACGGAGCAGGCCATCCTCCTGCGGGCGGGGGCGGTCGTGTTTGATGCGCTGGAGCGGGCCATGGATGCCGCCGACCAGGAAGCCGCCCGCGCCGCCGCGCGGGCCGATGCTGCACAGGCCGCCGGAGCGGATGAAGCTGCCGTGCGGGCCGCGGCGGAGGCGGCCACCCAGGCAGAGGTGGCCGCCCGCCTCATCGCAACCAACATCTTGGCCGGCCACGCCCAGCTGCGCTGCCTGGCCGCCTGCGCCGTCATGTCCGAGGCCGGCGACCTGTTCTCCCACCTCGGCATCCGGGCCGGGGCGTGCCGGTCCTTTGAGGGCGTGGTCGGCCGCGTCGTGGCCGATGACAACCGCCACCCCGACGCAATGGCGGGCGAGGTCGCGCCCGACGCGCTGGCGGGCGATGGGACGGCTGCCCGTGCTTTCGGGGACAAGTTGGCCTACTTGGCGCGCGACCTGCACGACCATGGCCGCCACTTCCTACTTCTGGCGGTGCGCATGTCCGGCTTCCGCCCGACGCAAGAGGTAAGAGTGGGAGGCGGCGAGTGGGAGGCGGGTGGGGTCGTTGCCCTCCCGAAGAAAAAGGGTACGGCGCCCCCCCCCCCCCCTATCCCCCCCATCCCCCCTCGCTTCCTTTTCTCTCTTCCCCGCCAGCTCTCACCCCCTCCCCTCCTCCATCCCTTCCTCTCCACTCACCCCTCACCCCTCCCACCAGATGCCCGCCACCACCGCCCACATCAACTGCTTACGGACCCTGGGCGCCCTGCTGGTCGAGGCGCACGCCGGCCTGTTCCCAGGCGAGCAGGCCCTACGCATTGTCGTGCGGGTGTACTACCAGTCCGTGGACGGCGAGCTCCTGGCCACGGAGGGGGACGTCCGCGCCCGGGTGCCGGGCCTGCGACTGTGGGAGGAGGTGAACCGCGCGCAGGCCGGGTTCGCGCAGGCCGGGCCCGCCTGCGAGAAAGACAAGCTGGCCGTCATGGTCTTGGACGCGACGCGCTTTGCGCGGTCCGGCCCGCTCATGGAGGGCCTGGCCGACCACGCGGATAGCATCAAGGTTCGCCTCTATACCGCCTTCATGGACGCCAACGCAACCCGCCTGGTCTCCGAGGGGGTGGTCGCCCCGGCGGGCGTGCCCCGGGCTGAGCTGGCCATTTTCCTTGAGCGGCCCGAGCACATCGACTCGCTGCCCCACCTGCGCAACTTTTTCATGCTGCCTGGCAGCGCCTGCACCTTTGCCCCTGTGTGCATCGCGTCTGGCGACCCGCATGAGCCCGCCCCGGCTGGCAACCTCGCCTGGGCGGTGTGGGTGGCAGTGCAGGGCGGCCTGTCTGTGACGATGCTGCGGCGCGGCCTGTCCTTCCAAACGTGGTCAAGCCCGCCGATTGCGGTCACGCGCGCGGCGCTGGCGAGGCCTTACCGCCTCGTGGGTGAGCGCATCTGCCCGGCTGGGGAGGTCCACACCAAACTCTACAATGTCAACCTGCGTCAGGCTCTCGGCGTAGCCCTGCACAGCCAGGCCGTGCCGGAAGGCGGCGGGTTGGTGGGGCCAAACCCCATTCCGGGCGCCCAGCACTTGAGCGGGTCGGCCGCAGCGGCGGTCGCCACCTACTTCCGTGACGACGCCATCTACCGCACCCGCACCGCGGCTGTCGGCTACCTGGCGAGCCTGCCCGAATTGCGCCCGGGGCTGAGGCGCCGCATGCTGCCGTTTGTGCAAGAAGCGATGCCCGTGGACTGGGCCCGCATCCGCCCGCGCGGCGACCAGGGCCTGCAGGATTCCGGCCTGCGCGTGCGAGACTTGATCGCGGTCGACCTGCGACCCCATCCGGACCTGGAGGGCCAGCGCCTGTTCCTGATGTGCAGGATTGCTGCAATCAACACGGGGCAGGCGCCGGACTGGTGGGGAGACGAGTTCCTGCGCCCGCAAGACCTTCGCGTGGGTGTCGTCACCGGGGCGGTCGAGGTTTTCCGCTGCGATTTCACCGGCCCCATCCTCAGCCTCCGCCGCGTCGTCCGCCAGTACGCCGACCCGGCCACCCCGGACGAGCTGGACCCGCCGGTGGGCGTGCCGCCCTTAAACGTTTTCCGGGCGCACCCGGTGCGTCATCGGCCGCCCGCTCGCGGGGAGGATGAAAGGCCGGTCGGCATGGCCGCCGTGGGCGGCCTTGTCCTTCGCCGCCGTGATGGTCCCGGGGTTCCTCTCATGGACCCCGCCGTAGCGGCACCGGCCCATCTGGTCGGCCAGGGTGAACGGTTGAACCGGGGCAGGGGCGGGGGTCGCCAGCCTCTCCGGGATGAGGCTGGCGGTGGTTGATGGTTGTGAGAGTGTGCAGAGAGTGGAGTATGGAGAGGTGAGGGAGACTTGTTTCATACACAAAACGAGAATGGGGCGACCCTCAGACGCTCTCTCGCCGGCGATGGCGCCCGTGCTGCCTCCTCTCCAGTGGACTCCACCTCCACCACTGCGCCGCCGCCTACGTCTAGAGACGAACGCCCGGTGCGCTCCGCCGGCGCCGGAGGGGGCGCCCGGCACTTCCACGCACGCCAGCATGGAAGCGCAGTCGGCTCTCGCCCGTCCTAATGGGAGCCTAGTAAAAAAGAGGGGCAAAGGCACGCGCAGGCGGGGGTGCAAAAAAGGCAAAACGCACAGGGGCGCTGCAGGGCGGGTGGTCGGCGGGCGCACAGGTGACCACATGACGCCACAACGCGCCCTCAATGCAAGCGCCTCCTTGCCCTCACACGCGGGTCGAGTTAAACACACGCGGCAGATGGCGTCTGCGGGCGTGGCGTGGACGCCCAAGGTACAGGTACGCCCCTAGAAGACGGGCAAATGAAAAATAGCACAAGGGCGGTGCTTTTTTGGCGTCAAAGGCTCTCTTTTCATTTTCATTTTCTCGTGGAGCCCTCTTTCAAAGTCTCTCTGCTTGCCCGGTCCGGGCAGCCAGACCGCGCCTGTGATTCGACTCCAAGCCTCTGCTCTTATGGCGGGCTTCAGGAAGGGCATGCGCAGGCGATGCGACGGAGCCAACCACCCTCAGACGCTCCATGCCCCGCGTTCCAAAAAACTTTTTTTGCGGCACTGCTAACGCCCGCCTGGGCGCAAGCGAGCGGCCGCGCTCCCACCCCATGGTGAGCTCAGCTGACGAGCACATGTGATGTAAAAAAACTTGGGCTGGAATAGCGCACACACGCGATGCCAGCGGAAGCCCTGGGCGACCGTCGCTGTCGGCCGGTCTCCTGGCCCACCCAGAGCGTGGGACACCTCCATGCGCGGGAGACCGGGCGGCTGGGCCCGCAAGCGGAAAGAGGCAACCTGAGGACGGCCAGCTGGTGAGCGGGGGCGGCGAGCGCGTGCCTGTCGCGCATGGCGCGGGGTAGAGCGAGCGCGGGGAGCGTGCGAAGAGAGTCTCCCTATTGGCTCGGCGGCGTGAGAGAGCGGCAGGCAGCGCTGGGTGAGTGAGCCTCTCCTCCTCTTCGTACGCGCGCGTGCCTTTCTCTCTCGCGTTATTTCGTCTCGGAAGGCGGCTCTCCCTTCACTCTCAGTCCCTGCATCTCCCCGCGGTAAGCGCCCTCAGTGATGGGCGCCCTCAGTGATTTTGAGGCTGTATGTGTGCGGAGCGGCGCTGGAGAGTGAGAGCTGGAGA
>Ga0315289_10004940_pt1 | contig 19823 bp, 17 predicted proteins | sample YL17G11_40_MG_FD_203452 | JGI IMG/M metagenome (GOLD analysis project Ga0315289, IMG submission 203452) | Sediment microbial communities from Yellowstone Lake, YNP, Wyoming, USA - YL17G11_40 | ecosystem: Environmental > Aquatic > Freshwater > Lake > Sediment | place: USA: Wyoming | collected...
ACCTTAGCAAACTTGATTTGAAGGCTAAATGGGTTGCTGTCTTCCACACCCACATGGCCGAGGACCTAAGGGCTGTAGAGAAGATGGAGAAAAGAATAGGTGAAAAGGTTCCAGGCTTGAAGCTAATAGCTGCAAGCTTATCAATAAAAGTCAACGGAATGACAGGCCCAATCACAGATGGAGAACTTCTTAAATGCAAAGATTTCGGAAAGAAGATAGCAGAACGGCTTATGAAGCCATGACATCTATAATACATACAACCTTGTTTCAACAGCCACGTCTAGACATCAGTGAAATCTTTCTAGAGGTATTCTAGAAAAATAGGTATAAATATTTTGAGGATTTAGATTAGTGTAGTTGAAGAAATTTTTATGGTTGATGCCTATAGATGTTTAAGATGCGGTAAGAATCCCACTGAAATCATTTTTACCAGCGAAGCTGCACATTGTGCCTTCTGCTACGGAGACGTAGCAATTATAGAGGAAGGCCTAAAATGTCCAAAATGCCATTCTAATATTCCCATTAACAGAACCTACATAGATACATTTTTCTACTTTCATACAAATATTAAAAGGGAATACTGTAAATGCCTTAAATGTGGCTACTTCCTATATATTAAAAGAGATATCGTTTAATTAGTAAAGATAGAATTTACAGAAAAATTAATATAAACATTTGGGGTAATAGTTATATTCAGAAGGAATGGTGCGGTAAATTCTATGTTGTCATCTGAAGATAAGACAAAGATAAAAGAGCTTGTTGATGGAGCCTTAAATAAGCCTGTAGACGTACTCATCTTTTCACAGAAATTTGCATGCGAAACTTGTAAGGCTGTAATTGAATTAATGGAAGAACTAGCTTCTCTGAACGATAATATCAAAGTCAAAATTTTGTATTTGGAAGAGGAGACAAACCTTGCTAAGGAAGTCGGTGTAGATAAAGTACCTGCGATTCTTATCAAATCCTCCAACGATGTGTATAATTTGAAGTATTTTGGAATTCCCGCAGGTTATGAATTTATGGTAATACTTGAGGCATTAGTGATGGCTTCTTCAGGAGTAACTCCATTGAGAAGTGGGAATAAAGAAATTATTAGGAAGATACGTAAAAAGCTTAACATTAAAGTCTTCGTCACACCGACATGCCCATACTGTCCCACTGTCGGTAAAAATGCTTTCATGGTTGCATTGGAGAATCCTAACATAACTTCTGAAATAATAGAAATTACGGAGTATCCACATCTGGCTCAGAAGTATAATGTTCGAGGAGTGCCCAAAGCTGTCATAGATGATGGATTCTCTATAGAAGGAGCGTATCCAGAAGACCTGTTTGTAAATACTCTTGCTAGAATAGCAGGAGTTAGTGTGCCCTCTTCTGATAGAGGCGTGTTTGATGTAGCGATAATCGGCGGAGGTGGTGCAGGTATTACAGCCGCAATATATGCAGTAAGACAGGGGTTAAAGACAGCTTTAATAGAAAGGCAGGATATCGGTGGCCAGCTTTTAGAGGCAAGCACCATCGACAACTATCCTGGACTACTTGGCGTAATGGGTCCAGATATGGCGAAGGTCTTTAATGCACAACTACTACAATTTGATGCTGATATAATATTCGATGAAGTATCAGATGTTCTCAAGGAAGGAGAAATCTTCGATTTGAAATTAAAAAGTGGAGAGCCATTGAAGTCAAAGACCGTGATTATAACCAGCGGAATGAAGCATCGAAAACTGGAAGTGGATGGAGAATCAAAACTTGTAGGAAAAGGAGTCAGCTACTGTGCAACATGTGATGGAGACCTGTACAAAGGCAAAAAGGTAGCAGTAGTAGGTGGAGGAGATACAGCACTCAGTTACACGATTTATTTATCTTACATATGCGGGAAGGTATACCTAATTCATAGAAGAGAAGAATTCAGAGCTGAAAAAAATCTACTAGAGCAAATGAAGAACAGGCCAAGCCTTCAGATAATGACACCATATACTGTTTCAGAAATAATTGGTGATACAAAGGTTGAAAAAATTAAGGTGAGAAACGAAAAGGATGGAAAAGAGAAATTAGTCGAAGTAGATGCAGTCTTTATATCCATAGGATATAGGCCCAACCTCTCATTCCTTAACAGCCTTAAACCGATGACGACGGAGCAACATTTTATAAAAGTCGATGTAAAAATGAGAACGAATATTGAAGGAATGTTCGCAGCTGGGGACATTACTGGCATTGAGACTCAGCTGATAGTTGCCGGAGCTCAAGGGGCAATAGCTGCATTGACAGTAACCAAATATCTGAGAGAAAAACAAGGATGGACTTTTAATCCAATCAACTGATGATGAAGCCCAATTACTATTTTTCTATTCCACTATGACTAATTCTAGTGGAGCGGTCAACCTCCATGGAAACATCTGCCCAACTCCTCTCGAAACATATAATGTAGTTCTTTCATTGAGCTTGTAGAGACCACGTGAGTAAATTGAGTTGGAAAGTTCCATTCCAGCTATCACTATACCTCCATGAGTGTGACCAGACAATATTACGGCTCTCCCTGAAATGGATACTGCAGCATTTGGATCGTGAACAAGTACAATTCCTTCAGTCTCTATATGTGGATATTTTCTGTCTTCTCTCCAATCTAGCCCATAGACTTTTCCTGCCAAACTCAAGGCAGTTGAATCGTAAAGTATGTTAAACTCTAAGTTTTTGAGAATTTTAGCCAACTCTTCAGCCTTCCCGCTCCAGTATTCGTGGTTGCCCATGACAGCAAACTTTTCTTGAGCTTCCAAGGCTGAAAGATACCTTGACACTGTTTTCATGTCTGTAGTATACTCGTCGACGGTATCTCCTCCTAGCATAATTATGTCAGGGGCTTCTTCATTAACAATTCTAATCGAATCCTCTACCACACCGCCTAAGGCGTTGATGTGAAGGTCGGTTAGGAAGACGATCTTCCTCCCAATGTTCATATCGAGTCGGCTAACTTCTATTCTTCTTGTCTCAACATATCCTGCCCCAAGACCTAATGCCAACAGAGAGGCGGTTGAAGCGTAAAGTAACCGGCGTCTTGTCAAATTTGTAATGTTGTGCACGTGCAGCTCTAAATCATAATTTTCAGCATAGGTTAAAAAAGGTTATACCACTTAAGTATCCACATCAAATCTATCTACAGGAATCGACAGCAATAAGAATTTAAACAACCAAGTACAAATGCAAATCATAAAAGATGGATAAAAAAGATAAAGTACATTGGAGACGGATTCTTGGGTTTGCAGCCATCTATTTCTCTATCTACATCACCTCAGCCTTCTTATACACAATTGGGTCACTCGAAGGATCGCCTGAACTACCGTGGTATCTTCAACATCTCTGATATACTGCCATTGGGATAATTGCCGAGGTCGCTCAAAGTCCACTTATGATGTTTTCACTTATTCAAATAACACTAAGTTCACTCTTCCTAGGCTTCATTACAGATTGGACCCTGCGGACTATCAAAAGATATGTTCCACCCAAAAAGCTTAACGACAAAGCTATTGTCAATTAAACTCACATACCGAACGCCTGCAAGAGAAAGCAGGTACGAATGCACACATCGTAACATATCCTTCAGTGGATTTCATCAAGTCTTCTGTGAACTTTTTCTATAGCTTTGATGACTGCTTTCTTGTCTATTCCGCATATCTCGCAGATCTTCTCGGTCAGAGCCCATCCACCGTGAGGTGGGCAACCATCCACAAACTGACCTTTGTTCCTAAACTCCCGCGTACACTGACCCATAAAGAGGACCTTGCCATCCACTTTCGGTGCAACGGCTTGCTTGCCCATGACCACCGTTAAGCCTTTGAGCTGGTCAGCTAGCCCTGCCTGACGGATATAGAAGAGGGGGCTATGCAGCTCACCCTCGCAAGCGGTGCAAGCCTGCTCATTAAGGAGAGTCAGGCCGGGATAGGTCTCAGCAAAGACTCGTTGGGGGTCTCTAAACTTGCGCATGACGCTTTCAATCGAGGCACCCCTCACCTCGATCTCCTCAAGATCTCCAATTCCTAGACCTTCCTCGCAGGCAAGGGAGATCGTCTTGATTTTTAAGGGGTCGAAGCCCATTATCTTCGCACAGACCGCGTCCACAGACACCGCGTCTCGGCCTGCAACGATCAGATTCATCTTCACCCGACTATCCTCGGAACGAGCTTCGCCTTGGCTGCAGACCAATCCATCGGCCACGACAAAACTTGATCGGAGGGTGCGGTTAAGGTCTACGATCGCCTTGTCCAAGCCGAGCCTGTGCGTCTTCCGCTTCTCATCTAAGGGGAGCACGCCCTTCATGTTTTTGTAGGCGAGGGTGACGATTGTTCTGCGATGGGTTTTCATCACAGGCACATTGATGATCACATCGCTGTCCACCACTGTCTTCGCGATTTTGAAACTGTCCGCTACTAGGGGATGGTCAACCTTTACTTCAACCGGAACATCTCGGTTCAGGTCTACCACTTCAACTCCCAGCCTCTTAGCTACCTCTAAAGTCCCTGATGACTTGAACGCGTCCATCGTCTGCAAACCGCGACCCTCCCACGGAGACGTCACATCGTATCCGAAGCCGCTACCTTCCCCGATCACAACTCGCGCTGGATTCATTTCCAAGGCAAGTCTCGCCACTGCCTCGGTGACGTGACAATCAGTGACCTCACCAGACCCCGAGGGACTCGGGCTGACCAAATTGGGCTTTATCAACACTCTGCTCCCACCCATAACTATGCCTCCAAGGCCGCCTGCAAGTCTGACCGCCTCACGGACGGTTGTCTCCACATCTCTTCCATTACTCTTGACCACTGAAACTAGACTCATTCCGCTCACCCCACTATTGCGTACAGAAAGAAATCTTGGCAATCAATAAATTTACCTGATGAACAAATAAAAACTTTACAAAGACGCCTAACGATTCAAATTCCTCAACGTCCGGGATTTATCTCCGAACGAGTATGCAACTGGACAAAATAGGATTCTTATTCTAATGTCACCTTGGGATAGCAAGCTTGGTGGGATTTATATCCAAATGGGTTTAAGTTCCGATTTATTTTCGAAGCCAAGGCTTCTTTAAGCGTAACCAGCTCAGTTTCACCAATCTTCAATCTATAATGTCGGAGCCTAAGAAGAGACCTAAGCCAAATAATAGTGCAACTACTATGATGATTTCTACAATTGCATGCCCAACAATGACCATGAAACCATTGGACAGACAAACTATTAAGTGAATAGAAACTAAAGGTTCAAGTAAAAATTGAAAAAGTGATGAGTATAGATTGTACAGACTATTAAAGAAAAATTGAAAATGTTGAATCTGACATAGCCTAAGTTTTTAAAAGTATTAGAAGAACTGATATTCCCCTAAAATTCATTATGCTTAATGCTCGGCAGAAACTCTAGCACTCCTTATTTTCGTCAGATGTTTACATTTCTTTTGCCGGAACCGCTGTCAGCGTCTCCATGGTGTACTGTGTTGTGAATCCTACTTCCATTATGAATTTCATGGCTTCCTTTTCGTTTGGGGCTTCGAATATTATTACGCCATCGTATCTGCCGAATGTGAATAAAACGTCTCTTATCTTGATTCCTTTAGACGCCTTAACCTCTTTGAGGTATTTGACGGTTTCTGCTCCCTTCCCTTTGGGCTGCATTAAGCTTACGAACAACATATCTTTCAATACAATATCATTTTAAGACGCTTAAAAAGTTTAAGGATTTTGAAGTTCTAATTCAATCAGTATACCATAGGCTTTCTTTTCGAAGTTGTCTTATTCTTCATAATTGTTCTGATCTCTTTCGTTTTTATAATCTCGTATCTCCTACTCAAGACCCGCAAAAAGGCATATTTAGACCCTATCAGACCATTCTTCCAAAAACTTTAGATATTTCTTGATGATCAAAGCAAGGGGGAGAAAGTTGAAAAGGATCGCTGTTATGATAATATTGGTCCTAATACTGCTGCCCATATCCACGACAGTGTTTGCAGCTAATCTAACATCTGATTGGACTCTAGCCATATTTCTTGATTCAGACAATAATCTTGACCTCTGGGCTCAAAAGGATTTGAATGAGATGATGGCGGTTGGTTCCACTCCATCGATGAATATTATTGTCTATTGGGATAGATACGATGGTCCAGCGCACTGCTACAAAGTTGTCAAAGACAACCTTATAGAATTGAAGGATTCCAAGCTGAATGGAATTGAGCCGAACATGGGTGATCCAATGACCCTGAGAGAATTCGTAAAATATGCTTACGGAAAATTCCCAGCCCGCAAACATGCGATACTTTGCTTTGATCACGGGGACGACTTCAGAGGATGTATGTACGACGAACATATTCCATTCGAAGGGTTCGACCTGTTGACACATCAGGAAGTGGTTACTGCTCTCTCAAACTTCAAGATAGATGTCCTAATATATAGTGCATGCGTCTTATCGACGATAGAAGTCGCCTACGAATACTATGCATCAGGGTTGGACATCAATTACTATGTCGCAAACGAGGGCTATGATCCAATGGACGGCTTCCCATACGACCAGATACTGTCAAGGCTCAAGGCTCAACCAAACATAGAACCATTCGAACTGTCCAGGATATTCGTTGACGAATACATAGACTATTACACTTACACCGGCAAAGCCTACTCTCAAGCAGTTACACTCTCTGTGACAAAGATTAACGAAATAGGCAAGGTAACGTCGGACACGAAGAATATGGTGCAAGCAATAGAGCAAGATATGCAAGGCTACACAGGGATAGTATCTGACGCGAGAGGTCAAGCTAACCTGCCATGGTCCGAAAATGGCTGGGAGAGGCTCATCGACCTGCAAACATTCGTGAAGACAATCCACAACGAAAGCCTGAAACCAGAAAACACAAAGAACATCGAACCAACCGTGAAAAACGCTGTCCTATCATCAAGTGCAGCTCTTTTGACAAGCTTATCCAATGCAATCGTGTATCATCGAAACACACCTGCAATGGAAAAGGCAGGATGCAAGGGTATATGTGTATACTTCCCTACAAGCCAAGGGTCATATCAGAATAACAAAAACCTCTACGGGTCACTCTACGAGACAATGAAGTTTGCTGGAGAAGGATGGCTGGGCTTCCTCAACGCATACTGGAGCACTTAGAAGACTTAGAAATGGCGCAGTGAAGGAGTATATTTACTACATTAGTTTATCGAAGTCCAAAAGACAATTTGACAAGTGCATAAAAATTTCCGCCACCATTGGAGACTCATGGAAATTGTTTTTTATATCCCAATATTAAGATATCTAAGACGAGAGCTTATGATGAATTGATGTGTTTTTTTACAGTGTAATCAATTACAATACTAATTCAAGAGTCAAATCAATTATTCATAATATATAACCCCATATCAATACTTATAGTTACATTTAGATTTGGGCTAGGCTCTATCTACTTATCTAAAGTTTCTATCAGTGACATCTACCACGAACATGACAAATTTCTAAGGGTTTCTTTTAGTCAATAATACAAAATCTTATATGATATCACTTTCTTGATGAATCTATCTACGACAAAGATGACAACAACACGCCTTCCTATTCCGAATAGGCTTTTACGATTCTTTGTATTCATTTTAACTCCTTACTTCATGGTAATATATATGTCTTAGTGAAAAAGATATCTTAGACTATCTCAAAGAACTAGGTAAAGTCAAGGAAAGCTTATCCTTTATTGGGACATTATATCACATAAGACTTTACACTTAAACTGAGCTATAGAATGAAGTGTAAACAAGCCCTATATTTATATACTTTCTTTACCTTCTTTTTTGATGAGAAAAATTGGACAAATTAGGAGTGGCTTTTATAGGAGCAGGTTTTGCAAATTCCTTTCATGCCAAAGCTTGGATAGGAGTAAGAGATTCAGAAATAGTTGCTGTCTGTGATTTGCAAAAGGAAAGGGCTCAAAATTTGTCTTCTCAGTGTAAGGATCTTAGAATAGGAAGTCCAAAGGTTTATTCAGATGTGGCGGATGCCATTAGGGATCCGAAAGTAAATGCTGCGTGGATAGCTGTACCAAATTTTGCAAGGTTACAGATTGTGAAGACTATCGCAGAGGAAGTGACACAGGGCAGAACTAATCTTGTCGGAGTAGTATGTGAAAAACCATTGGCAACAAATCTGAAGGTTGCAAAAGAAATGCTACGCCTTATAAAAAAGGCAGGGCTTCTACATGGGTACCTAGAGAACCAAGTATTTTCTCCTTCTGTAGTCAAAGGCAAGGAAATAATATGGAGAAGAGGCTCTCCTATCGCAGGCAGACCATACCTAGCAAGAGCAGCTGAAGAACATAGTGGACCTCACGAACCTTGGTTCTGGCAGGGTACTAAGTCTGGTGGCGGTGTACTGTTAGATATGATGTGTCACAGTCATGAAGCATCTAGATTCCTATTGGTTGGACCTGACGAAGATAAAGCAACTTTCAAGCCTAGGGCCATCAGTGCAGAGGTAGCATCTTTGAAATGGACTAGGCCAAAATATATTAGTAGACTGAAGGAGAGAACGGGTGGAATTGTAGACTATTCTAAGGCAGCTGCTGAAGACTTTGCTAGAGCAAATGTGATTTATGAAGCTCAAGACGGCACCATTTGTGTAAGTGAAGCCACGACCTCATGGAGTTTTTGTGGAGCAGGTCTTCGATTAACATTTGAGCTCTTAGGTCCAGAATATTCTATGCAGATAAACTCACTTCAACCTGAACTATATGTTTTTTTGAGCAGAGAAATCAAGGGGACACAAGGTGAGGATCTTGTTGAAAAGCAGTTGGCTGAACATGGTGTTATGCCTGTATTAGCAGACGAAGCTATAACTTATGGTTATCAAGGAGAAGATAGGTATATGGTAAGGAGCTTCCTAGAAAAGAAGATGCCTTATGAAAACTGGAATGATGGCGTATTTGTTGTGGAATTATGTATGGCAAGTTATATGGCGGCTGAAAAAGGTAGAAGATTAAAGTTCCCAATAAGTGGACTTGAAGACTTCGTGCCAAAAGTTGCAAAAGGTGAATGGAATCCAAGGTCTATCATAGAAAAGAGTAGAATCTAGAATATTATTTGCAACAGATAAACTCCCATACATTCTACTTTTGAATCATAAAATGTTAAGAGCAAGTTTAAACCATACTATTCACCAAAACATTTTTATGCTTTCGCTCCAACGTAAATTGGATGATTAACTTATGAGAATTGTTCAGGTACTTGGGCATATGAAAGATATTCTCCAACAATGGTCTTCGATAAAGTTGCTAAAATGGGTTTTGAAGCCATAGAAATATCGGATGGATTAGAAATCAAAGATACAATAACTATGTAATAAGTTCAATCATTTCTATATCCAAAATCTTCTCTGAATTATTAACTATAATTCTATTATGAGCAAATTTTAGAATAACTCGGAAGCATTTATGGTCAAGCTTAGAGCTGCTGTGACAAGACTATTACTACATTAAATTATCTAAGGAAGACTATGTCTACTTTTGTTCTACTGTGGGTTGCGCAAATTCTATTGTAATGTGTCTAAAATAGAGGGGACATCTACTTCCTCTTTGAGTGGGAGTTTTACTGGTTTGCCTTCTTTGAGTGATTGATAGCATGCCAAACATATTTCTAGGAGTGCACGGGCATCGTATCCTGTTAGGGCAGGTTTTCTATCTTCCTTTACGCAGTTTATAAACTCGTCTATGGTTGGTTTGAATCCCATGGCAAAAGGTGTAACAGGTACTGCTTTTTCAACATACGTTCGAGAGAAAACAGGGTTTGGCGCTAAATTCTCAATAAAGGTTCTCTGTCTATAAGGCTCTTTTTTACTCCAAATAAATATTCCATTTTTTTCTACGGCAATTTCTCCTTCTGTTCCAATTATTATTTTACGGTTATGAGATTCTATAACAGCGGTGAATGTTGATTCGATTGTGGCAAGAGAGCCGTTCTTAAATCTTAAGAGTGCAACACCATAGTCTTCAACTTTGTATTCTTTATGAATAAATTTATCCATTTCAGCATAAACCCTCTCAACTCCGCTGTTGAAGTATTTCCGCAGAAGGGCTGCATCATAAACCGCATGGTCAACGAAACCCCCGCCAGCAGCCTCGTATGGATCAACAAACCAACCCGGTTCTTCAATACCAGGCGCACGCAACGGAGGGATAGCATACATTGAAAAGTTAGCAGCAAACGGCTTTCCTATAACTCCCTTGTTTATCAAGTTCATTAAAGGGTCTCCTGGTAAAGGTCCAGCTGCCATAGCCATCAACTTAACTCCAGCCTTTTCTGCAGACATTATAATCTCATCAGCTTCTTTAAGTGTTCTAGCTATAGGCTTACCTACCAGTATATCTTTGCCCGCTTTTGCTGCTTCTACGGCTACTCTTGAATGCAAACTTGTTGTGGTTGTTATTATGATAGCTTTAACATCAGGGTTCTCGAGCAACTTATGATAATCAGTGTAGTAGGTTTTAGCTCCAAAGATTTTAGATATTCTTTTCACTTCCTTTTCGTTGGAGTTTGATATTGCTATCAATTCTGCATCAGGATTTATGGCGATATTGTAAGCAGAGCCAAGTGCCCAATACCAATGATCTAAACCTATGACTCCAAAACCAATTTTAGTCATGTTCACTTTTCAGCTTAAGAATTGAACATTTATAAGGTTTCACAAAGATTTGCTTTGTTATATAATTCATGTTTGATGGCCAATCTCATTTTATAAATACTTTATGAATATCTTAGATGATTGTAGATTGAACTACCATGGTGAATAGGAATTGGCATGAACATGTTGAAAAGTTGATCAACTAAACGCTTAACATGTTCGTAGACACTGAACTCCTGCTCAACCAGAACGAAGAGCTAAAAGAAATGAACGATGGTAAGAGGGCAGACCATACCAATACTCAAGCGCTCTAATAGTACCTACATTAGCCGTTAGAGAGTATTTTAGATTGCCATACGGTTGGACCGAGGGATTCACAACATTGCGAGAAGGAATATAAGGCGCCAGCACACACTCGTTTGCACAAGCTATTCTTACAAAAATAACTTGAAAGAAAAGTAGGTAATCTGTTAACGCTAAAGTCTTAGACCTTCAGATTTTACCCTAGACAATATTTTATAAAGGAATTACTTGATTTTCTACTTTAGATTATAGGGGCAAGTATTCGATAGCCTTCAATCCCGCAAAAGGCACAGTAACTTCTTTAAATGCCTCTGCGTACATCACCCTAGATTTTAGACCCCAATATCGGTTCATTCCTTGCACCATAGTGACCCATCTCTCGGAACTAGCTCCACCAAAAGCTTCTATCATCGACTTATGACATTTTGCAGCTTCAATTTTCTTATTTATGACATCACTTATGTCGACAATGATGTTTGGCTCGAAACTCACGCAAGTTGATGGTACCTCAAAAGTGTATATTTTTTCAACCATATGTGGAGGATGGTCTGTTTTAATAGCACCTAAGTACGCTAGAAGGCATGCATCGATTGTTGCTTGTCCAGTATTACTTAGATCCGATGCGTAATCGTTAGGCCAGTGTGTAATCACAATATCGGGTTTCAACTCCCTTATAATACGTGCGATCGACATCCTCAACTCGGGTGTATTGAAAATCTCTGTGTCTTTGAAGTTTAGGATTTTCACTTCCTTCACACCTTCAATTTTTGCCGCTTTCTGTAACTCTTTTGTTCTAATCTTTGTTAACTCCTCAGGTGGTATAGTAGGGTGCCCTAACTCACCAGGCGAAACAGATATTATATACGCATCATCACCTCTTTCTGTATGCTTTATGATAGTGCCCCCAAAGAATAGTTCAGTGTAATCGGGATGGGCAATAAAAGCTGCTATACGAGCTGCCATTTTCAATCTCAATAAGTTGCTGCATTATTACTATTTAAGACTTTCGCCACAATTTATCTTCGCAAAACTTGTTTTCGTGACACGTTCCTTTAGGTGAAAATACATAAATATATCGCATGTACAAAAACGGTGATTAACATGGAATTTGTTGATAGAAGTGTGTGCTATTTTACGAAGCCAGGTCCTGAAAATACTAGTAAAACAATCAAACTTGTTGAGAAAAGAGTTAAAGAACTTGGGATAAGAGATATTGTGGTCGCCTCAACGTATGGAGATACCGGACTCAAGATCGCTGAAGTATTTAAGGAGCTCAAAGACGTAAACATTGTCGTTGTAACCATTTGCAGTGGTTTTACCGAAGAAGGATGGGTCATGACCGATGAGAGGAGGAAGGAGCTTGACGCCAAAGGCATAAAAGTCCTCAAGTGCCCTCACGCACTTGGTGATAGCGTGGGTTCTGCTCTTACAGAGAAATTTGGCGGAAAAACATTCGAAGAGATAGTTGCGCAAACTTTGTATAGATTTTCTCAAGGAATGAAAGTATGTGTAGAAATAACTTTGATGGCAGCTGATGCGGGTATGATTAGGGTGGATCGTGATGTCATAGCCATGGCCGGAACTGATCGAGGTGCTGATACTGCTGTGGTTTTGAAGCCATCGTACTCAAGGAAGTTTCTGGAGTTGAAGATAAAAGAGATAATAGCGAAACCATTGTAAAGATAGAATTTTATCTTAAAAGAAAGAACAGATTTAATAAAGTGCTTAACGAACTTTAGTAATTTGCCGAAACTTGCTGAATTCTCACCATAACTTTCTAAGATCTCTAATCTCTTTCACAGGATTTTGATAAGGAGCATTCATAACATGGGTGGCCCAAAATCGCTAACAATAGATAACCTACTATCGTACATGTCCACTGCTTTGTCGATGTACTAACTCAAAACACTAGCTTTTGTGAGGAAAGTTTTTAGGCTCAAAACTTGTGCTTAGTTCAAAAGCTTTTTCTTTCTTTGATGATTCAAGCGCTTTCTCAAGTATTTCGATAACATGCACCTGATGTTCTCCTAGGCAACTTATGTCAACATCTTTTTGCAAGAAGCCTATGAAACAATCAATAATTGGTTCATTAGGGAAAGAGGCTGCTAGCGGATATTGTGATGTGAGTAAACCTTTGACGTTGTATTGTGAAGTTAAGAACTTAAGATAATTGTTCTCAACAAATGCTGCACCTTTACTCCCATATAATTCGAGTGAAGGGCCATGATTTACTTGTGTACAATAGTTTGCAACTACATCACCAAAAGTTCCTTCTCCAAAGTCTAGGTTTACGATTATATTATCTTCCACTTCCACTGAGATTTCTTTATCTTCGACAAAGCGTTTTGCGATAGAAGTGCCTGAAATTGCGGTAACTTTTTTTGCAGGTCCAACTATAGCTGTTAATGTAGTAATTGGATAGATGGCCAAGTCGAACGTTACTCCTCCAGAGCCTGGTTTATAAAACCATTCAGCATGCCCGGGACCCATATGAGCAGTTTTGCCACGTACAAGACAGATTTTTCCTAGATGACCTTGGTCTACCATTTCCCTTATTTTGTAAAAGCAATCATCTAAGAACCATGGTGCGGGCATGAGCTTGACCTTTTTCTTTTTCGCTTCCTCTACGAGTATCTTAGCCTCTTGTGAGGAAGTGGTTAGGGGTTTTTCAACAATCAAATGTTTACCGGCTTTTATTGCATCTAAAGCCATTGAGAAATGGTATTTGCTAGGCGTTGTAATAATGAGGGCATCCATATCCGATCTTTCAAGCATTTCTTTATAGTTCGTATAAGTTTCTTTAACTCTATAGACTCTTTTTACTTCATCGAGTCTCTCTTTTGCCACATCACAAATAGCAGTCAATTCAGCATTCGGATTTTTTTCAATCTGTGGGAAATGACGCGCCCATGCAATGGAAGGCACAAAATAATGCATATTAGCAACCCATCGTGGATCTTTCTTAGGAACTCCTACGCCAACCACACCAAATTTAACTTTTTCACTCATCTTATAAATTCATCTTGTACAAGCTTGGGCAAGACGATTTATATATTTTTCTTATAACGGCTGGAGATTATAATTCTTAGTTATAACTTTATATACATGCACTGCTTAAAATTGAAATTATGAGTCAAGAACCAAAGAAGATGGATAGAAGGACTTTTATCTATGCTGGACTTGGTGCTGCAATAATCATTGTAGGTGGAGCTGCAGTCTACTTTGCAACGAAGCCTGCTGAAACTGTTACTTCGATATCAACTTCAACGGTTCCTACAACTACTACAGCTACAACAACCGCGACTTCTACGACTACTGCGACAACGACTCAGACTAGCGCCACAACAACGACCGCTACCGCCACAACTACAACCGCCACAACAATAACCACATCACCTCTTTCTGCAAGTTTAGCATACCTCTGCGAAGCTGGCCCAGAACCGGAATTAGCTGCTGAAACGTTCAAGTGGTTTGTTCAGGAACATCCTGAAACAAAAATAACCTTTAAACCCGATATAGCCCCAAGAGATATTGCCAGAATGAAAATGATGTCAGAGATGACACAGAAAAGTAGTATATACCAACTTTTCTTCGTATGGTTAGGGGACACGAGTCTCTGGCTTGATAAAGACATGCTTGCTGCAATGAATGACTTGCTGCCTGCTGATCTGATTACAAAGATCGAAGCTAATCTGCCAAGCTTTCTCTTGCAATCTGTTCAAAAGAACGGAAAAACTTACAATCTACCAATATACTGGAACTCGCTCTCCTTGTTCTATAGAAAAGACCTCTTTGACAACTCTACTGAAAAAGCTAATTTCAAGGCTAAATATGGTTATGACCTTAGACCCCCTCGAACCTTTAAAGAATGGGTTGACGCAGCAGAGTTTTTCACCCGTCCACCCGATCTATACGGTTATTCGATAAACGGTCAAGGATGGGCATTCTTCTGGGATGAGTATATGACAACGAGTTTAGCATGTGCAGGTCTATACCCTCACTTTGACATAGAAAAAGAGACAACCAACATTAATTCACCAGCAGGAGTTAAAGTTATGGAAACATTAGCAAAACTCGCAAAATCCTCTCCACCAGGCTGGGAAGATGCTGAATGGTTCGGCACTGGTGACCCGATGTTTGCGGAGGGAAAGCTAGCTATGTGGGGTAACTGGTATTATCCGTGGCCGATGTTTCAAAATCCTGAAAAATCAAAAGTTGTCGGTAAAGTTGGAGTGGCTCCCTGGCCTACACTTGATGAGACAATAAAAACAAACACATGGTTAAGTGGTGGTGGTGTAGCTGTTAACAAATGGGCTACTGAAACGGAAAAAAGAGCTGCCACGGAATACCTAAAATGGATGGAGTCGGACCCTGTGCAAAAGAAAATGGCTCTAACAGGTGAACTTTTTCTTTACTCAAGGCTAGACATCCTTAAAGATCCAGAAGTTCAGGCAAAATTGCAACCTGATCCTTTCACTCAATTACCTAATGTACAAGCATTCTTCTCTTATACACCTGAGGAAAATGCAATTTCAGCATTGTGGACGAACGAATCAGCAGAAGCACATCATAGAGTTGCACATGGTGAAATGTCTGCGCAAGCCGCGTGTGATTGGCTTGCTCAACATCTAATAAAAGTGATCAAAGATTCTAAAGCACAGACATAAACTCCCAGCTAGGTGCTTACTATGAAACTTAAGACGGGCATCGTAGGGCTATGTAGCGACCACTTATGGCCAGTTTGGGGAAAAGGAGTGATAAAAGAACTTCAAGAAACTGGAAAATATGGATTAATAGCAGCAGCAGACAGGAATCCAGAACTTCTAGACAGAATTAAGAAAGAATTTGGTGTAACAAAAACATACAACTCATACCAAGAAATGGTAAGAAAAGAATCTTTAGACGTCGTAGTCATAGGAGTTCCAAATAATGAAAAAGCAGATGTAGTTGAAACCGTAGCAGAGAAAAGCATCCACGTGTTAATAGATAAACCACTCTCTGCGAACTTAAACCAAGCAGAGAAAACACTAAACGCAACAAAAAAGCATAACATAAAAGGTTTAGTATACTACCCTACAATCTATGACCCAAGATCATACGAAGTGCACAAATATATTGCAAGAGGAGAAATAGGGCGAGTGTTCCAAATAGAGTCTCGCACAGCGAACGCTGGACCAGAACTACACGGTTGTTCCAAATACTTCTTAGAATGGTTGTTTGATAAAGAAAGAAATGGTGGAGGTGCTTCAATAGACTACTGTTGCTACGGTGCACTGCGTTCTAGATGGCTTATTGGCCAGCCTGAGGGTGTTATGGGTTTAGGTGGCAGGTATGTTAAAGAGAATATTCAAGCTGAAGACAATGCAGTCCTTCTCCTGAGATATCCAAAAGCCATGGCTATAGTCGAAGGAAGCTGGTCACAGTTTGCTTCTGACACTGCTTGGAAAGCGTACTGTGTACCTTTGCTTGCAGTTTACGGATCAGAGGGTTCAATTCTCTGGAAACATTGGAGTGATGAGACGATAACACTGATAACAGAAGACTACCCAGAAGGAAAAGAAATAAAGCCTGAACCGCCACCAAAAGAAATGGAGAATGCAGCCGAATATTTCGCTTACTGTATCTTAAAAGATAAGCCAGTCGAAGGAGGCGGTAACCTACAAATTTGCAGAGACGTTCAAGAGATACTTGAAGCAGGTTACAGATCTATCGAAGCCAGAAAAGAAATTCCATTACCCATTAAATAGGTGAGAAGATGAAAAAAATAGGAAGACTACTGTTAGTTCCAGCTATAGTGTTACTGCTATTCCTTTTTGTATACCCCCTTTTTTTTAATTTTTACCTCAGCTTTTTTTGGCTAAATCTTTATGCAGGATATGAACCAAGATTTATTGGTTTTTATAATTATGTAAGTGTACTTACTGATCCTATATTTTATAATGCATTTTTTAATACGCTTGTCTTCACAGTCGTGAGTGTTATGTTGGAATTCATAGTGGGGTTGGCTGTCGCATTACAACTCAGTAAATTAAAAGCCAGCTGGATGGGAGTGGTAAGTGCTTTATGCATGACACCGATGTTTCTCTCAGAAGTCATTGAAGGTATAATAGGTAGGTTTCTGTTCTCACCCCGCATAGGCTTAATAAACGCTATCACGGAATCATTATTTGCCACCACCTTACCTTGGCTTACGGATAAGACATTTGCTATGTGGGCAGTCATTCTAGTTGATTTATGGAAAATGTTTCCATTTCTTGTTATAATATTCTTGGCAGCCATTATTTCTATTCCAAAAGATTTAATGGACGCTATGAGTCTCGATGGAGCCTCACAAATCCAACAGTTGAGGTATCTTATAATTCCATGTATGCTGCCTGTTTTTGCCATTTCTATTCTCGTGAGAAGTATTGACGCATTTACAAAAGTATTCGGTGTCGTGTATGTTATGACTGCCGGCGGCCCTGGTATAGGAACAGATGTTATTCCTTTAAGGATTTTTAACATTGCGTTAAGGGCCTTTCAGTGGGGGATAGCTACGACTTGGGGAGTTTTTGCGTTTCTATTCTCTGTGCTCCTGATGGTCATATATTTGTATGTCATGAGGTGGAAGCGATGAGATTGTTAACTTGGATAAGCTTAATTTTAATAGTAATTGTTATCCTCAGTCCTATTGCGTGGCTATTTGTGCTGTCAATTAAACCTGAGGCGGCCATCATGTCTTCACCCTTTGGACCTTTTGAACCTACATTTGAGAATTACGTTGCTATCTTTGAGAGGTTTAGACTTGACGTTGCCACACAAACAAGCTTGTTGATTGTATTCATTGTGTTAGCGATTACAGTGCCTATTTCAACTCTTGCGGCATATAGCTTATCAAGATTCCCCTTTAGAGGTGCGCAATGGATATTGATTTTTCTTGTTTTTTGCAGAATGATGGTACCCTCTATTCTAATTCTTCCGCTGTTTCAGGTGATATCTATTTTGGGTTTACGTGACACAATTTGGGGTGTAGTTCTCGGCCATTTAAGCTGGACATTACCCTTCGCAATTCTAATCTTGCATGGCTTTTGCGAAGAAATGCCTAGAGATGTTGAAGAAGCAGCTCAACTAGATGGTTTAGGTGTTTGGGGAATTTTTTGGAAAATTGTTTTCCCATTGATGGCTCCTGGTGTTGGAGTCGCGAGCCTATTTACTTTTGGGACATCTTGGGGTGAGTTTTTGTTTGCGGTAGCTTTCTCGACCGTAGATGTGAGAACCGGGCCTGTGCAAATCTCACTTATGACAACACAATATAAAGTTTGGTGGGGTGCACTTGCAGCCTCAGGAATTTATTGGTCTATTCCCATGATGGTTATGGCGATTCTATTTAACAGATACATGACGAGAGGACTGAGATTAGGCTTTTAACTCATTTATTTCTTAAATAACAAATTTATTCTTAAAAGAACAATAAACGGCTGATCTATAACATAGTACTCTCTGGATGATTTACACAATTGGAAAATAGGGTTTTAAAAGACTTGTCCTGTAATTTTTATCATCAATTACTCAGCTTCATTATTATAGAAAAGAGAGTGGGACTAGATTTTATGATATCTGTGTATTTCTTCCTCATACCGTGCAAGCTTTCCAGATACAACATCTTCCACCTGAATTGGTGCGTCTGCTAAAGATGATTCCAACATGGCTGAAGCAGCTGCTAGATCTTTGAGACACTCCAAACCACTTGTCTCTATCTCTCTTCCGTGGTAATGAACCAAGTCAAGGAATCCTACTCTAATCTTTTATGCCATCTCAACCATTGTTGAGGTTTATACTTCTGCTATAAGTTTCTTCATGTATTTTGTGGCAAGCTTGTTCTTTCTATCGTTTTCTTCGAATCCACCATACTTGTGGTTTCTTATTACTGGTGAGCATTGCTCTTGAAGCAAATATTCATTGTAATTGATTCTGTTGAGTTCCTTAATAGAGGTTCTGTAATTGATTAGTACACCTCCAATCCAATCTTCTGGTTTTTGGACAACTTCGCCATTCTCCTCTTCAAAGTTCCATGCACCATAATGTGACATTACAATTAGGTCTCGGCATGCTTCAACTGCTTCGTGAATGTATTCATCACTTTGCTTTTGCTGAAAGAGAGGGACATCCAGACATAGCTTTAAATTATCCATATTAACTTCTTTGACCATTTGAAGTGCATCCTCATATCCCCAACGAATTACAGGAGGATGATTTTGCAATGCAACAGTTATCCCCAAGTCCTTTGCCCATCTGCAAACTTCTTTGATCCCTTCGCGTGCTCTATTCCAACGTTTCATATCTTCATAATTTAGAAACCGAGAAATGGTATGAGGCACGTATTCAGCCACCTCTCCAATGTCATTTATCACACCAGCCCAAGCAGCGAAAATCTTAACCTTTTTAACCTCTAGATCATTAGCTAGTTCTAAGATATCGTGCATCATAGCCAGATTGTTTTCTCTCTGTTCCATAACTTCACTAGCGAAATTAGACATACTCTCACAAGCAACTAGTTCTATACCTTGAGACTTAGCAAACTCCTTTATTTCTTTCCTAACCTTTTTATCTAAATCTAAAGGAAAAGCAACAGGGCGTTTACATTCTATTGAGAGACCTTGAAAGCCAAGCTCCTTAGCTTTTAAAATTTGTTCCTTTATGGAAAGCGCTTTGCCAGCATACCACAGACTGCTATAAGCAACAGAAAATAGACCTAATTTAATCATAGAATATCGAGAAAAGGGATAGCTGAAATTCATATATATGTCTTACCCTTAAGACTTATAAGAATCAAAAACAAAAAAATGTGGAGAATGAATTGGTTAATATAAGTTGTTCTGTTTCCTCGAAGCCCACAAGGA
>Ga0315289_10004941_pt1 | contig 19819 bp, 18 predicted proteins | sample YL17G11_40_MG_FD_203452 | JGI IMG/M metagenome (GOLD analysis project Ga0315289, IMG submission 203452) | Sediment microbial communities from Yellowstone Lake, YNP, Wyoming, USA - YL17G11_40 | ecosystem: Environmental > Aquatic > Freshwater > Lake > Sediment | place: USA: Wyoming | collected...
CAGGGGATTGTAGTAGAAGCAGTGGTCGTGGCGCTGCCGGCTCCGCTGGTGCAGCAGGTTGAACACCACCACCTGGCTCGTCAGCCCCATCAGGCGCTTCAGCGCCCGCCGAAGGAACCGGCGATTGTTGCCCAGGTCCAGGTTGAACACGCCGGAGCAGAACGTCACGTCGAACCGCCGCTGGCCGAAGGGGTTGGACGCGAACACGTCGGCGGCCAGGAACCGCCCCCTCGGGTAGGTTTGCTGGGCGGTCTGGATCATCCGCTCCAGGATGTCCACGCCGGTGTAGTCGACGCGTAGGCGGCGAGCCCGCAGGAAGGCCCACAGGTCTCCCAGCCCGCAGCCGACGTCCAGCAGGGTCTTGCCGCGCAGGTCGACGTGCCGCACGAGCACCTCGAACCGCGCCCGCTGGCCGGCGGCGTCGGCCCAGTCGAGGATGTCAAAGTGCTCGCTGCGGCCCGACAGCCGCGGCTCGTAGTGCTTCCGGATGGCGGCCTTGCGGCCCATGGGCGCTCCGTTAGGCTGGGCTTGGATAGTTTAGCTCACGTCGCGGGCGGGCACAAATGCGGCCTGGCGGGCTAACTGTCCCAACGATTGCGGAGGTTCTTTCGACGGCGGGGCGCCCCAACCCCGGGGAGTTAGATCACCTGTCGCAGGTCGCGGGTCCCCTCCTGGCCCCGCGGGAAGAACGCCCGGTGCGGGTGGGCCAGCACCTGGGGCATCGACTTGAACCCCCGCATCGTCTTGGCGCGAATCTTGAACCTCAGGGCGATGAGTCGTTCCCTAGCGTCGTTGGTTGGGTCGGCCGGATCATCGCTGACCGTCTCCCACATCCGCCCCATGTGCCGTAAGAGCTGGTTGACTCTCCACGGCAAGCCCTTCCGCGCGTTGAGATACCTCCTGACCAGACGGCTTAGTTGTGGTAGCGACTACTTGACCTGGCAGTCACGCCACTTTTCCGGCTGTCTATAGGGTCTGATTGAGCAAATTCCCTTTGACCAGCGGCAGGCTCCAGGAACGCTTGCATCGGGGTCTTGACGAAGCAGTATTCCCGCTGTGCGGCCGTGACTGGTCGCAGTCGGCCAGCCAAGCATCCCGGCCTGCGCCCCCTACACCAACCCCTGTCTCTTGCGGAGCACCCACTCGGCCGACAGCAGGGCGATGATGGCCACGATCACCGGCCAGCGGAACGTCACGGACAGGTCGTTGCGCTGCTGCACGCGCCGCACCTCCGGCTGCACCTGTCGGGCCAGCTCCCCCAGCAGGTAGTCCAACTGCGCCAGGGGCACGTAGATGCCCTTGCTGGCCGAGGCCATGTCGCGCATCAACTGCCCGTTGGCCAGCACCTCCATCGCTTCCAAGTCCTGCGCGACCACCTCGAAGCGGTGGTTCGCCGCCATCAGGCCGCCCTTGCCGTCGGGGGCGCTGACCCGCAGCGTGTACAGCCCCTCGTCCCGCAACTGGCTTAGCTGGCCGCGGCGCAGGTCGCCCTCCTGCCGCAGAGGCACCTTGCTCTGCTGGCCATTGGGGACGATCAGCACGGCCTGTATCTCCCCCGCCACGGGCCGGCCCTGGGCGTCCTCCATTCCCGCGGAGATCTCCACCACCTCCGCGCCCCGGGCCAGCAGCTCTCGCTGGTAGACGCTTTGGTCGGTGGTGATCCAGATGTTGCCCTTGGGCGCCGCCAGGTACAGCACCACCTGCCGCCAGAACCGCTGCTGGGCCTCCCGCGCCACGTCGTCCTCGGAGAGCACCCATCGCGTCCCGGTGGAGTCGATCCCTATGGCCAGCGACCGCCCCGCCCCCACCTGCTGGGCGACGATCAACGGCCGGCCGCCGGCGTCGCGGGCCAGCACCATGGCGGCCGCCGACAGCCCCTCCAGCACGTTGGCCCCATCCAGCGGCGGCAGGCGGCTCCAGTCGATCGGCTGGTCCGTCTCCATCGCCAGCGACATCACCCCGCTCTGGCTGCCCTCTGGCGTCGGCTGGACCTGGATCGGCTGGGTGATCCGCCCCCGCGAGGCCCCCACGTCCACGGGCAGCAGGTCCGCCAAGGCCGTCTTTTCCCATCCGGGGGCAAAGTCCTGGCCCGAGCCGATCACGGCCAAGCCCTTGCCGTATTTGGTCACCAGCTCGCGGATGATCTCGATCTGCTGGGGCGTGAAGCGGTCGGCCCCGACCCCCTGGATGATGATCGCATGGTACGGTAGGAACTCCTCCAGCGTCTGGCCCAACCCATTGGGCTGCTGGGCGGCCGGCGCGTTGGGCATGCTGCTGGTGACCACGAACCGCTCGGCCGCCACCAGCGCCTGCACAATGAACTTGCCCTCCGGGTGCAACGTCCGCACGTATAGCACCCGGATGTGGCGATCCACCACGTGCACCAGCGCGCCGGCGGAGTGCTGGCCCTTGAGCTGGTCAGCCGGCACGGACGGGCAGGCCGCCTCGATGCTCAGGCGGTGGAAGCCGGTCGCCAGCGGGATGTGCGAGAACTCCACCGGAAAGCTCTGTTGCTGGCCGTCCACTTCCAGCGTTTGCGAGCCCACGATCACCTCACCAAACCGGTACGTCACCGAGACGGTCTTGCCCTGTAGCCCGGTGGCCTCGATCCGCGCGGTGGCGGTCATGCGGCTGAAGGCGTCCATTTGCTCGGGCGCCTCCAGGTCCCGCATGCTCAGGGCCCGCAGGTCCGCGGTGGGGCGCTCCGAACCCACCAGCACGGTGTGCACCGGCACGTCCCGCAAGCCCATCAGCGCCGCGAACTTGGCCGGAGCGATTGTCTGGTTCATGTTGTTGCACCCGTCGGACAGCAGCACGATTCCCAGAACGCGGCGTCCGGCTGAGGCCAGGGGGTCGAAGGCCCGGGCCAGCGCGTCGCCGATGGCGGTGCCGGTTCCGTCGGGTTTGAGCTGCGCCAGGTTCTTCCAGGCGTCGTCGGAGGCGACGTTGACGGGCTGGTTGCCCGCCGTGGCAAAAGAGAACAGCTCGACGTCCGCGTCGCGGGATAGGTCCTCCAGGCTGCGGCGCTGGTTGACCAGCGCCTGCCGCAGCGACTCAAAACGCTGCGCGCGGCTCATCGGCGCCATTGCCCCCCCGCTGAGTACATCCTGACGGACCATGGAGGCCGAGGCGTCCACCGCCAGCAACACCGCCCCCCGCCGGGTCTGCTCCTGCTGCATCAGGATCACCGGGCGCAGGGCCCACAGGCCCAGGATCGTAATGGCGCCGAGGCGCATCGCCAGCGCGGGCGCCCGGCGGCGCCACGGCCCCCCGCCGCGACGGTACGACCGCACGGACCACAGCAGGGCCGCCCCCACCAGGCTGGCCAGCGCCCCCACACCCAGCCAGAACGCCGTCAGCAGGGCAAAGATCGACACGGGCGAACCGCGCAGGCCGGCCAACAACCAACCCCGCAGGCGATGCGGATCCCCTTGCCGGGCCAGGAGCCTGCCGGCCGCCGCCAGCGCCACCAGCGGGCCACCCAGGAGCAGCAAGGCGCCGACCCCCACGGCCCGTCCTCGCGGCCAGCGGCGCAGGACATAGCCGACCAGCTCCACCGCCTCCAGGAGGATTGCCGCCGCGGCGCAGACCACCAGCAGCAGGTGCCAGGAAGGCGTTTCGAACGTCATGGGCGCCAGGGCTACGGCCATGGCCATAGACTAGCAGATGCCCAGGCCCCCTGGCAATGAACCTTGCGCAGCGGCGCCGCACGGACCTAATTGCTCCCAGGTTGACCGGGGCAGCCGTGGGTACGAGTCAGCCATGGGCCGATGTCGGACCGGCGGATCTCCAGTCGCTCACTGATGTTGCCGCTAGCGCCTCAGACCGCTTCGTCGCCGCGCAGTCGGGCAGACCCGTGAAGTTGTCGTTATTTGCTTGAAATATCTCCCGATCGAGGTAAGCTACCACGCAAACGGAGACGCACCTCGTTGTGGGCCTATCGGCCTGGGCATTGGCGGAAGGAGTAGCGACATGGGCAGGATGCTTACCATCGCGGCGGCGGTGTGGGTGACGGCGGGCGCGGCGGGGGCGGCGCCGATCTACGACAAGTCATTCTTCACGGGCAAGCCCCACACGCTGATCGCCTTTGAGACCAACGGGTCCGGCGGGACGATCACCCTGGCCAACGGGGACTTTACCGCCCTCCCGGCGGCGGAGTACTCATCGCAGGGCGTGACCTTCAGCCAGGACATCCAGTGGATCAACGATTCGGGCGCCAGCTTTGACGCCGCCCAGCTTATCGGCGGCTCGCCGGAGATCACCATCCCCGGCCCGCCCCATGACGACTTCCGCATGAGCTTCAGCGGAACGGTCAAGGCCTTCGGGTTCTTCGTCATCAACAAGACCACCAATCCGGTCACCCCTCTTTTTACCGCCTATGACGGCTCCGGGGGGGCGATTGAGACGGCGACGTTCACCGGCTCCTTCATCGATGGCATAACCGGCACGGCCGCCTACGGCTTCATGGGGATTTGCTCGGACACGCCCATCGCCAGCGTGCAAATCTACAAGGATTCCACCGCCCTGGACGACCTGTACTTCTCCAGTGTGCCCGAACCGGCCGGCCTGGCGCTGCTGGGTTTGGCCGGGCTGAGACTGTTCTCCCGCCAGCGGCGATCCTAGCAGCCGCGGGAGCTTTCAGCCTTGGCGTGGGACAGCCGGCCGGGCACGTGACCGATTCGTTCGCCGGCGGCGGGGCCTGGCGGCGGGCATTGGCGGGAAATTCTAAGGAGGCCGGACTGGCGCCCCGGACCGGTCACTTAACGTCCCCGGCCGCGAAAACCGGCCGTGAATGGCTTAAACGGTCCGGGGGACATTGGCCCCTCCGGCCGCCCCAGAGAATCCTCACAGCCGGCCCGGATTATCTTTTGTGCCCCGATCTTTGGGAGCACCACGCCGCCGGTCCGCCAAACGTCGAAAAACCGGCTGTAAACACCCTATTTTTTCCCGGTCCGGAGGACCGCGTTTTGCATGGGCAACAAGTGCGCCCAATGATTCCGCGTGCAACCCGCCGCCTAGCGGCGGCTAAGTTGCACGTCCTACCTCGCTGAATTGCTTTGACTTTCCCCGCGTGGAAGGCTACGCTTGTGCCATTCTATTAGGGTCGGTGGTTGCCGAGGAAAGGTTCCTCGCTCTGCCGGCGAACTCGGCTTGGCACCCGCGTTCTTTTGCAGCTTGCACCAAGTTCCCGCCCCTGTGAATAGTTGCCCCTTCACGCAGCGGATAGGTTTGCTTGGGTCAGTATAGCTTGCGAATCCGATCTGCTGATTTCAGAAGGAGCCATGGTAATGGCTACTGGTAAGGTGAAGTGGTTCAATGATTCAAAGGGTTTTGGATTCATCACGGCAGACGACGGCACCGATGCATTCGTCCATCATGGTGACATCCAGGGCGAGGGGTTCAAGTCGCTGGCCGAAGGCGAGACCGTGACCTTCGACCTGACGCAAGGCCCCAAAGGCCCCAAGGCCGTCAATGTCCGCAAGGGTTAATCCCGATTGCGGCGTGAATCGCGGGAACGCCACTCCGACAGGGGTGGCGTTCCGTTTTCTGGTCTGACGGTTGGCAGGGAACCTTATGCGCCTCTATCTGATCAATCCGTCCAACCCGCTGGTGAGCCTGGCCAACGTCAAGGAGAGCCGTTGGAACCGTTATCGGGTCTGGAAGCCCCTGGGCCTGCTGGTGCTGGCGGGCCTGACGCCGCCGGATTGGGAAATCACCATTATCGACGAGAACCTCGACCTGCGGGACTACTCGGCCATGCCGCGCCCGGACCTGGTGGGCATCACCGCCTTCACGTCCCAGGCCAGCCGCGCCTATGACGTGGCGGCCGAATTCCGCGCGCTGGGCGTGCCCGTGGTCATGGGCGGAATCCATGCCACCATGTGCTGCCAGGAGGCCTTGGAGCACGTCGACGCGGTGGTGACCGGGGAGGCCGAAGGCGTCTGGGCCAAGGTCCTAGCCGACGCCCGACGCGGGCAGTTGCAGAGCACCTACCCCGGCTGGCACGTGGACATGGCCGACGTCCCCCAGGCTCGGCATGACCTGCTGAGCGAGGGCTACGCCTTCGGCGCCATTCAGACCACGCGCGGCTGTCCCCTCAATTGCAGCTTTTGCAGCGTGTCGGCCTTCAACGGCCACCGTTACCGGCACCGTCCCATCGACCAGGTGATCCGGGAACTGCGGTCCATCCGGGAAAAGTGGGTCCTGGTGGTGGATGACAATCTTACCGGCATCAATGCGTCGCATCTTGCCCGGGCCAAGGAACTGTTCCGCGCGATGATCCGAGCCGACCTTGGCAAGAACTGGATCGGTCAGGCTACCATCAACATAGCTGACGACGAGGAGTTGCTGGACTTGGCGGCGCAGGCCGGCTGCCGGGGCGTGTTCATCGGGTTTGAGTCTCCCACCGCCCAGGGGCTTGCTGAGGTGGGCAAGAAGTTCAACCTGCTCAAGGGGCGGAACTTCAGGACCTCCGTCCGACGAATCCAGCGGCACAACATCCTGGTGGCCGGGTCGTTCATCATTGGGCTGGACAGCGACGAGCCCGGCATCGGGCGGCGTATCGCCAAGGCGGCCAGCAGCTACGGCGCGGACATCCTTAACGCCCTGTTCCTGACGCCGCTGCCGGGCACCCGCCTATGGGACCAGATGAAGAGCCAGGATCGGATCGCGGCCAACGATTTCCCCAGCGACTGGCGCTACTACACGTTGGGGTTCCCGACGGCGCACTACAAGCATTTCTCCTGGTCGGCCCTCGTGGAAGAGATGAACTCCTGCGACCGGCGGTTCTACTCGCTGGGGGGCATCCTTCGCCGCGTGGTCGGCAACCTCCTGCGGAGGCGAAGGCCCATCCTGTCGCTGGTGAGCAATCTGTCCTACCGAAACAACGCCCGGCTGGCCCGCCGAACGTATGCTGAGTTGGACCCGGTCCGTTGCGTGCAGCACCAGGAGTGACGGATGCTGAAGTGCGAACTGACTGACCCGTCTGGGGATGCCTTGGTGGTCCAGGCGCGGCAAGCCTATCGGAGAGTCCTGGCTCGACACGGCCTGCTCATTTTCAAACCGGAGGAAGTCGCGCGAGCCCGGGCCATGATGGAATCCCAGGGGGACTCGCGGATTAGCCCAGATGACATCAGGTTCCAAGCTTCGGTCATTCGGCTCCGATCGCGGAATCTGTCACGCGAGGCGGTAGAGGAGGCGGTCAGGGAGCTAATAGAGGCCGAATGCGAGTGTGACCAGGCCAGGTGGGAGCGCGACTGCCACCGGGCCGCCCTGATGGAGCATCTGCACTTCAAGCTTCCGCCCCGGGGCGGCGCCCCGGGCTTGCCGGCGGCAGGGGCGAGCATCGCGCCGACCGGCTCCATGCGGTGCGACGCATGATCCGGCCCTGCCAAGGCCCCGGGCACGGCCCGATCCGGGCAACGGACAGATAGGGGACGACGGCCAGAGCACTTTAGCTTTGCATGGTTAGACTCGCCGGGCAGAATGCCCTGGCAATTGGCCAGAAGACCCAACATCTGCCGGTCCGGAGTAACCACGCATTCTTAAACTGCTCCAGCCCCACGCGCCCAACTGCCCGCGGCCGACCTTCGCCAACAGGCGCGCCGACCTCCTCCCCTGTCAGCCGTCTTTGACGGGTCCCTCATCTTCGGAACGTGCGCATCCCACGCGCCCCCTGTCCACCCTGCCAGCCGAATTCCTCATCTTCGGAACGTACTCGCCTTATCCGCCAGCCCGGCCACTCGCCGCAAACCTCACTGAACCATCCCCCCTACCAGGCGTCTCAGATGGGTCAGGCATTCTCGGAACGTGCGCGGCCTACGCGCCCGGCCCGGTGGTGCTGCTGGCAGGCGCCGCGCCGCCAGTGCGCGCAAGGGCGAAAACCCGGCTGTAAACACCCTACTTTTTTCGGATTTATCTCCGGATAATCGGCGAACACCCCTGACGCCCCCCAGGCGCCAAACTCCCCCGAATCTTGCCGGGCCCCGGCAAATCGCGATCAATCTGGCAGACCGAACGCTCCCTTGCGTAACTTCTTGGACCTCTCGGTGCCGATAAGCCAGTCAAAATGCGCTCGATACATAGGGGGAAGACTGTCAAATCCCCTGCGATTGATGGCAGCGGCAAGTGTGCATCCATGCCCAAGAACTCCGCGCAGGGACTTCGAAAACTCCACCAAAGCATCTCTCCCAAGGGATTCGAATAGTGGAATCCTAAACTTCGAGACGGCGATCCCGCCAGGATGCACGATCGAATTCAGATCCTTTCGTTCCCTCCGCAACGCGTCTACAGCCTTAGCCCCGAGCCCGGACGGCTCTTCCTTCATCCTCTCCTTGGCATAGTTGGCGTAGAACGTGCTCTCGCGGCGAGCACAGAAGTCTATTGGGTTGTCAAGGCTCTTGGCGTAACCTGCCGTTGGGTTCGCCTCAAAGATGGCCCATTCCACAGGATGATCACTAAAGTAAGTCGTCCAGAACAGCAGTTCGATGAACCGCCGCAACTCGATGCGGCCAACTGCCAACTGCCCCGTACCAACAAGCAAAGGGATGCGTTGAACGATTGACCGAGCAGCCTTCAGACTCGGCCGCATCCTCTTGGCGTGCAGCTTTGAGAGCGCCGCATCCGCCGCTAAGCACACCCGGTAGACAGCTCTGAACTCCGACAGCTTTTGCAGACGCCTGAACTGCGTACCAATAGTGGCAAGCGCATCTTCTAGGTACGCCGCTGCCTCTGCCTGTATCTCGGATGTATGCGGCAAGGGACCCGCCATCAGCGTGATTTCCTTATGACGTTGACCCATCCTTCGGTCTGGTCGTCACGGCTCGCCAGGATCGCATCCATCGCTTTCCTGCGGACGTCATCGGGTGCCGCTGCTATCGCGACGGCCAATTTCCTAACTGCACGTAGCCACGACTCTTTCTTGCGGCAACCAATCACGAGCCCTATTGCCCTCGCGAAGTTCACCACCTCCGCTTTCGTCGACAATCGCGGGGAGTCTAGGATCAAGGCCAGCACTTGGTCCTCTGTTCCGCCACCTTCAAGAAATCCGCCACCGGGATATGCCTTCGGAGTCGCTGCGTTCTGCATCTCTGTCCTTCGAGACAATTCGTCGGCTCGTCCATCCTTTCTCGACTCGCGATTCCGCTCTTTGGCGAGCGCACCGAGTGCTTCTCGCAGGAAGGGCGATACGCTCCGCAGCCTACTCGCCCTTTCCAGGTCGTCAGGCTGTGCAATGCTCAAAAGGCTATGAAGTTGGCCGAGGATCGCGTGTAACTTCGGGTCCATTGCGGTTGCTCCTTGACTACTTCGTTACAGTGAGTGAATTCATGCGCTGCAACATCTCTTTCGCTATCGCTGAAGCAGCGTTCTTGCTAGAGGCATGCGCATACCAGGTCCGGAAAATGGGCGTTTGATCTTTCACCGCCCGATTGAACGATCTCGAGTATTTCAAAGCCGCCGCAAACACGTACCCGCCTTCTCTGAGGGCCCGGGCCCTAATGTCAGCCATACATTCAGTGTCAACAGCAGAGTTCTCCACGACTTGCGTAAACACGATGCCCAAGTCTTTGACGGCATGGGGATCAGGGCAATTGGTTCTGAATAAATCCACGGTCTGCTGTAGGTTCTCCACGCCCAGGATGGAGAAGCGGTCTGGCCGCACCGGGACAAGGAGAAAATCCGAAGCCGTCAAAGCCATCGTGGTCAGAACGGAATCCGTTGGTGCACAGTCTATGAATACGAATTCATAGTCGCTTCTCAAACCTTGAAGGAGTTTCTCCAGCTTGTAGTCCATTTGCGCTGGGTTTTTGACAACCCAGGCCTAGTTCAGCTCTGACGGCAACAGGTCAAAGCAATTGGAACCACGTTTCTGTATGTTGTAGAGCACATTGTGTGCATCCTTCGATGGCTTCTTCGGTCGCGTGCCCATCCGAGGTTGGTCGATAAGCAGGTTTGCTAGAGTTCCCGCGTTCTTCCTATGGGAGTCGAAAGCACTGTAATCCATGACATACTGCGTCGCGTTGAATTGCGGGTCCAGGTCTACCAAGAGGACGTTGCAGTCTTGTTTCTCATACATGAACCAAGCGAGATTCACTGCGAGCGTCGTTTTCCCGACGCCACCCTTCATGTTCAGGAGTGAGATAACCGTGCTCATGTCGGCTCCTTTTCCAAGCCCACGTAGTCATCCGGCGGGGCCAGTAGCGTCGCACCAACCAGCCCAATCCCGGCCTTCAGGCCCACTGCCGATTGTCCAGCGACGGGACCGCACGGTCAAGGAGTTTGTTGTGATCGTCGGATGGCCGAAGCCTCCCCGCAGAATTCGCGTGCCCAGTAAACTTGTGCTGCTCATCCCACCGTAACGGCAGGTTCCGGTGCAGCTTCACCAACGACAGCCCTCCGGTCTCCTTGCCCTTCAGGGCGGTCTGCGTAAGGTCGGGCGCTAGCATCACCAGGTCGAGGATTCGGGTGACGTACGCCCGCGCCGCGCCATGCTGGGCTGCGATTGCGTCCACCCCCGGCAGCCTGGTCGCGATGGTCAGCAATAATGTAGTAGGTCGGGCATGCTTACCGGACACACACGCTAACGCCTTGCCCTAGATCAGCCCCGGCTGCGCCTTGGCCCATTCCATCGTCCGCTGGAGGCCCTCGTCGAAGTCCACCTGCGCCTCAAAGTCAAACAGCCGCTTGGCTTTCGAGGTATCCAGTCGCCGGCGCGGCTGGCCGTCCGGTTGGCCGGCGTCCCAGACGACCTGGCCGCGAAAGCCCGCCAGGCGCTGAATCTTTTCGGCCAGGTCGCGGATGGCGATCTCAAAGCCCGCGCCGACGTTGACCGGCTCGGGGCCGTCGTATCGCTCCAGCGCCAACGTCAGCGCGCGGGCGCAATCCTCCACGTACAGGAACTCCCGGCTGGCCGACCCGGTGCCCCAGACTTCCACCGCCGGCAGGTTCTCCTTGGCGGCGTGGAGGAACTTGCGGATCAGCGCGGGGATCACGTGGCTGGTGGCCGGGTCGAAGTTGTCGCCGGGGCCGTACAGGTTCACCGGCAGCAGGTAGATGCCGTTGAAACCGTACTGTTGGCGATAGGACTGGAGCATCACCAGCAGGGCCTTCTTGGCGATGCCGTACGGGGCGTTGGTCTCCTCGGGGTAGCCGTTCCACAGGTCCTCCTCCCGGAAGGGCACGGGCGTGAACTTGGGATACGCGCACACGGTGCCCACCTGGAGGAACTTGCGGAGGCCGCGCCGCCGGCCCTGCTCGATCAGGTGCAGCCCCATGGCCATGTTGGCGTAGAAGAACCGCCCCGGATTGGCGCGGTTGGCGCCGATGCCGCCGACCTCGGCCGCCAGGTGCGCCACCACCGTGGGCCGCAGGTCCTCGTACATCCGCTGCACGTGGCCCTGGTCGGTCAGGTCGTAGTCCCGGATCAGGGGGATCAGCAGCTCCTTAGCGCCCGCGCGGCGCAGTTGGACCTGGAGATGCCGGCCCAGAAAGCCGTCCCCGCCGGTGATGCAGATTCTCTCGGCCGACAGGTCCAGCATGTCAGGGCCGCTTTCCGTTGCGGTGGTTGCGGACCACCCGCTCGTCCTCCGCCAGCACGAGGTCGTGATCGACCATCATCTTGACCAGCTCCTTGAACTTCATCCGCCCCTGCCAGCCGAGCTGCCGCCGCGCCTTGCCGGGGTCGCCTAACAGCCTATCCACCTCGGCCGGGCGAAAGTATCGCGGGTCGATCTCCACGTGCTTTCGCCAGTCCAGGTCCAGCAGGCCGAACGCCTCCTCCAGGAACTCCCGGACGCCATGGCTTTCCCCCGTGGCAATGACGAAATCGTCCGGCTGGTCCTGCTGGAGCATCCGATACATGGCCTCGACGAACTCGCCCGCGAAGCCCCAGTCTCTCTGGGCGTCGAGGTTGCCCAGGAAGAGCTTGTCCTGGAGGCCCAGCTTGATGCGAGTGGCGGCGCGGGTGATCTTTCGCGTCACGAACGTCTCCCCGCGGCGGGGGCTTTCATGGTTGAAGAGGATGCCGTTGCACGCGAACAGCCCGTAGGCCTCGCGGTAGTTCACCGTCTGGTGGAAGCCGAACACCTTCGCGCAGGCATACGGGCTGCGGGGGTGGAAGGGGGTCGTTTCGGTCTGGGGCGTCTGGACGGCCTGGCCGTACATCTCGCTGCTGGAGGCCTGGTAGAACCGCGCGGGCCGTTTCAGGCAGCGGACGGCCTCCAGCAAGTTCAGCACCCCGATGGCGTCGGCCTGGGCGGTGTAAACCGGCTGATCGAAGCTCACCCGCACGTGGGACTGGGCGCCCAGGTTGTAGACCTCGTCGGGTTCCAGGCGCCCCAGAAGGGCCGTCAAGGCGCTGCCGTCGGTCAAGTCCCCGTAGTGCAGGAACAGCCGCGTGCCGGCCACGTGCGGGTCGGTGTAGAGGTGGTTGATCCGCTCCGTGCCGAAGACGCTGCTTCGCCGCACCAGGCCGTGAACCTGGTAGCCCTTGCTCAGCAGCAGTTCCGCCAGGTAGCTGCCATCCTGGCCCGTGATGCCCGTGATGAATGCCTTCTTCATAGTTCTGATCCAGTCTTCAAGCCCCGCCCGGGGGCAGGTACAACTGTAGGGTGTGCAGGCGTTCTCTTGCCTGCACGCCAAATCGCTGCGCACAGTAAACTACCAGCCCGTGGCCAGAAAGCCAACCCGCCGGCCGGGCGGTAACTGTCCCAACGATTGTGGAACTATTGTCCAGGCCCAAACCCTTGAGTTTTTCGCTGCCTCTTGCCCCCTACAGATGGGGCTTCTGAGGGCACACCACAGACTTTGGGACAGTTACGCCGGGCCTTGCCCCTCGTTGCCTCGGCGGTATCATGCCGGCATGCTGAAGATCTCCATCGTCACGCCGTCATTCAACCAGGCCCGCTACATCGAGCGCACGCTTGAATCGGTGCAATGCCAGCGCGGGCCTTTCGAGTTGGAACACATCGTGATCGACGGCGCCTCGACGGACGGCTCCGTGGACATCCTGCGCGCCTGGAGCGGCCGCATCCGCTGGGTCAGCCAGCCCGACCGGGGCCAGGCCGACGCGCTGAACAAGGGCCTGGCGATGGCGAGGGGGGATGTCATCGGGTGGCTCAACAGCGACGACGTATACGAGGACGGGGCCCTGGCGGCCGTGGCGGAGGTTTTCGCCACCCATCCGCGGACGCAGTGGCTCTACGGCAAGGTGCGGATCATCGACGAGCACGACCGCGAGATCCGCCGGGCCATCACGCTTTACAAGAACCTCCGCATGCGGCGATACGACTTCGCGCGGCTGCTGAGGGAGAACTGGATCTCGCAGATGGGGGTCTTCTGGCGATCGGCGGCCGCCCGGGAGGTGGGGCCGTTCCGCACGGACCTGCACTGGTGCATGGACTACGATTACTGGCTCCGCTTGGGCCGGCGCTGGCCGGGGCGGTTTGTGGACCGTTACCTGGCGGCCTTCCGCTGGTACCGCTCCAGCAAGTCCGGGACCGGCTATGTGAGCCAGTTCCGCGAGGAGTTGGAGGTCACCCGCGCCGCTGCCGGGCCCGAGCACGCCTGGGACATCCGCCGGCACCGTCTAAATGCACTGAAAATCGTAACGGCTTATCGAATCATGAGTTGGATGGGCTGGTAGGGGCGAAGGGCTGTTGCTTTTGAAGCTCCATCAGCCGCTGCTCGGTCAGCGCCAGTCGCTGCGCGATTTGCCGCTGGTCGTCCGCCAGGCGGCTGATGACCACCGCCAAGTGAATCACCAGCAGCGCCAGGAAGCTAAACGACAGCAGGATCATCACCGTCAGGTAGTACACCCCCAGCCAGCGCGACAGGTGCCACAGCAGCCGAGGGAAGATCGCGAACACCAGCAGCACCGCCGATGCCCCCAGCCACAACATGGCGTACTCCTCGCGGAGCTTGCGACGCCGGATCAGCTCGACGGTGACGGCGGTGATCAGCAGCGACGCCGCCAGCGGCACCAGGTGCTGCATGAGCGTAATGTCCTTGGGAATGCCTTCGTTCATGCTAAGGCTCCGGCCTGATGCGTTCCTCCAGGCAGTCCACCAGCACCGCCAGGACGATCCGCAAGGTGTGCAGGAAACCGCGCAGGCTGCCCGTGGCCGACGTGCCGGCCTTGCGCTGCCGCATGCGGGCGGGGACCTCGACGATCTTCAGCCCCCCGCGCGACGCCCACACCAGCGCCTCGGCCGTGTCGCCCAGGTAGCTCTGGGGGTAGTACCGCGCGAAGAAGCGGACGGCCCGCGACGAAGCGGCCCGGAAGCCGCTGGTGGGGTCGCTAAGGCGGCGGCCGGCGATCCGCGACACCAGGGCCGACAGCAACCGGTTGCCGATGAATCGCAGCGGGTGGAAGCGGAAGCGGATGCCCTCGGCCAGGCGGCTGCCGATCACCAGGTCCGCCTGCTGGGCCGCCAGGCCGCTGACCAGGTGCTCAATCTCGGAGGCGCGGTGCTGGCCGTCGCCGTCGAACTGCACCGCCGCCTCGTAGCCGTGCCGGAGGGCGTACTGATAGCCGGTCTGAACCGCCCCGCCCACGCCCAGGTTGCAGGCCAGGCTCAGGGTGGGAACTCCGGCGGCGCGGGCGATCCGGGCGGTGGCGTCGCTTGAGCCGTCATCCACGACCACCACGTCGGCCCACGGCGCCCGCCGGCGGAGGTCGTCCAGCGCCTGCTCGATGTTGAGCGCCTCGTTGTAGGCCGGCACAATGACGACCGTACGGGGCAATCGCGATGTCGGAGCCTGTTCCACGACCCAACTCCGCCGGCCTTGACGCACGCACGGCCAACCGGCGCTGTCCCGGCGCCTCTGATCGAACCGCCGGCCCGCGCGCCCGCCGCCGGCGCCTATGCCCGCGCCACGTGGCGCGCGCTGCGATGAAGCCATTCTGGGCCGCCGGGCGTCGCCGGGTCAAGTTTCTTCGCTTCCGCCACCGGGGCCGACTTTCCTCCTTTGCGCGGCTTACGTCACCGCCTGATTGCCCTGTCATCTCCCAGAGCTTGCTATGCGCCCCCAAGCCGTTGCCGGATGGTTGCCTTACCGGCCGCCCCGCCAGGTTTGGGAGTAGCGACACTAGCGCCGCTGGCGATTGTGCCGGATTTCAGACAGGCCCAACGAAAGGCCGAAAAGCTTGTATGTGGGCCTGGTTGACCCTATGGTCTAATGTGACAAGCGCGGTGCCCGTAGCTCAACCGGACAGAGCAGCGGTCTTCTAAACCGCAGGTTACAGGTTCGAGTCCTGTCGGGCGCGGTGATGAGACCCCCTGTGAATGTTGGTTTTCGCCAATGTTTACAGGGGTTTTCTTGCCGTCGTCCGGTTGGGCCGTCGGTGCATCGTCGCGCGACGAAGCGCGAGAAAATGAGCCTTCCCACGCCAAGCAGAACGCCGAGTCGTTCTCCCCCGCGTTCCTGTCGTCAACCCCAAGTCGCGGGCGGTCTATCGGTCGAGCTGTGGGGGGGTACGCCTGCCCTCGCAAGGCACGGGACTAACCGCCCTGGCAAGCCTGCTTCCGCAAGAGGAAGCGTGGCACCTGTCTGGTGCGCAACATCGGGCTAGCGCTCACGGGCAGAGGGCGGCGCCGGTGGACGGTGTATCACAGCGACGACGACCAGGTGAAGCGCAAGGAATGGGCCAGCCTGTATCACGATCGCGTGGGTGACGCCGTGCGGCAGGCCAACAGGATTCACGCCCGCTGCCGGATGCACGGTCTGTGTCCGCCGCGGGAGGGCATGTGGAAGACCGCCGGCCGGTGCGACGAGGCCTGCGCGTGCCGTCGATGACCCAGCCAACGACCACAGCGGTGGTTCAGGAAACACCGTGGCCCTATACTGGGCCAATACCTCGCCGGAGCTCCTGCCGTGCCACTGGGCGGTCCTTCGGGATCAGCTCCCAAACGCAAATAGGCTCAGCGGGGCTTGCTACGCCCGAATGATCTTCATGGGCCTCCTAGACCCGCAGAGCTCTGGATAGGTGCTTGGCGGCATCGTTTGCTGATGGCCGTCCCGAAAAACAGGATGGATCAATCGGTCCACTGGCCCCCGAACAATGGCTCGGAGTTAGCGACGACTCGACGACAACAGCCAAGACGGAACGGCTTGCACCTGACCGGGGTATGCCCTTCGAAGTCTCCGACGGGCCGGTGGCGGATTATTGTTGACTCCTGGCTCTTCATAGGTGGCACGGGCATCTTGCCCATGCGTCCGGCGGGCGGTCTGGCCCGTGGATAACCGCCGAAGGCAGGGCCAAGGCGGCCCTGCGACGCATGGCCAGGATATGTCTCCGGGGCCACCCTGGCGAAATCCCATGCCCCTGCCACTTTTCAACGGGCAGTTGTGCGACCCCATCGCCGCCGGCGGCAGAACAGTCTCAGCCCGGCCAGGCCCAGCAGCGCCAAGCCGCCCGGCTCGGGGACCGGGGCGCCGGGCGGGGCGGTCCATCCCCAGTTGCCCGCCAGGATGCCCAGGTCGCCGACGTTGACCAAGCCGTCATGGCTAAAGTCGCCATGAATCCAGAACTTGCCGCCCAGGCCCCAGCTGCCCGCCAGGATGCCCAAGTCCCCGACGTTGACCGCTCCGTCCCCATTGGCGTCGCCAGCGTGCATGATCGACGAGACCAGAATCTCCAGGCTGCCGTTCATCCCGCTGGCGGGGTCTCCCCGCGTGAAGTCTCCCCAGCTCCCGGCGCTGTTCTTGCAGTCGGCCGCCACGACCATCCCCAGCGAGGGGAACATCGTCATCACGTCCACACCCCAGCGCCCGTTGGCCTGGAACGTATCGGCAGGGGCCGAGGGCCAAGTCAACGACCCAGTGCCCTCGTAGCTGGTGTTGTGCCACCAGTTGAACCCGTAGATGCCAGGGCCCTGGTCGGTCTGGTTGACCCCGCCACCGTAGCTGGTGACGCCCAGGTAGTCGGTGGCGTCGTAGGTGCTGCTGCGGGGCGTCGTGGACGGAATATCCGCCTTGCAGTAGTTGTCGAAATAGCTCTGCGGGATGAACTGGCTGGCGCCCCACCGGCCCTTGTTGAGCCACATCCAGCCGATGCGGGCGAAGTCGCGGGAACTGGCTTTGACCCGCAGCCCAGGCCGGGTGTTGGTGTACGTGTCGAACAGCCACCCGTCCTGGAACCCAAGCGGGATCATCAGCCGCGCCTTGCCCTCGTCGTACAGGCCGGCGTGGTCGTCCTCGCCCGGGAAGATCCGGTCCAGGCTCTTGCCGTAGAGGCTGATCGCGAAGTCGTTGTACGAGTACGTGGTGCCGGGGTTCTCCGGCAGGCCGTAGCCGCTGGTCATGTCGCCCAGGTGGCGCCATTTCATGGGCTGGTCCTTTGGGATGAACGCCCAGCCGGCGTCGGACACGGTGTCATCCACGCTGTCCACAAGATGCTCCTCGATGGCCTGGAAGAGCATCGTGGACATCACCGGCTTGGAGGCCGAGTACCAGTCATATATCCCGGCGGAGTCGCCCCAGGAGTAGATCAGGTAACCGTCCTTGATCACGACGCCCCGTCCGCCGAGGCGGGCTTGGAAGGCCGCCAACTGGCTCGTCTTGACCCCCACGGTCTCGGGCGTCTGCGTCTGCCAGGTCGCCCCCGGAAAGACCCAGTTGGGGTAGGCGCCCCATGCCCCATCCGCCAGGACCCCCGCCAGCAAAAGCCACAAAGCCAATCCAGTTTTTCCGGCGTTCATGTCCCTGTTCTCCCGGCGCCCGTCCCCAGACTCCTGGGAATGGGTCCGCCAAGCCGCCATTCTACCACAACCTGCCGTTTCGGCAACGGTTGTCCGGACGTCCTAACCATTCCGACGATTGCGGAGCTTTTTGTGGCAGCGGCGCAAGCCGGCGGCGAAGCGGCAGAACTCGTAGAGGATGGGGGGGCGAAGTGCTGGGCGGCCTGGCCTTGCTCCGCCGACGAGCCTGATACTCCGTGGCGTGATTCCTGACAGTCATCAGCACCGGGCCGCCCCCGGCGCTGATTGTCTGGTCAGGCTGGAACGAAAGCCGCCTCCGTCAAACCCCTATGGCGGTCGCGCGTGCCAGTCGGCTCGCCCTGCCCGGGTCTTCCCGCTTGTCGAAAGCTCCGCAGCGGCCTATAAGGCACTCGTCCGGCATGGCGGCAGGGATGCCCACCTGCTTCCTGCCCGGCAAGGAGGCATCGGCCATGTACGTCGTCTGCGTGAACATCCTAGTCAAACCCGACCACCTGGATGCCTTCCTTCAAGCCACGTTGGACAATGCCCGCCATACCCGCCGGGAGCCGGGCAACCTTCGTTTCGACGTGCTGGCGGCGGAGGACGACCCCAATCGTCTCATGCTCTACGAGGCCTATCGCACCCAGGATGACTTTGTCGCACACCAGCAGAGCGAGCACTATCATCGCTGGCGACAGCAGGTGGCCGACTGGATGGCCCAGCCGCGCCAGGGGATAAAGTATCACAGCCTATTCTTCGGTGACGAAAAGACTTAGGAACACAACCCCCGGCTTGCCGTCCAGGCCGGCCCGCCCGGCTGGCACTGGTCTTCGGCCCCCCTTGCCGGCTGCCAGAAGGGCCCAGCCCGAGGGCCGTCAGAGGCGGCCGAGCTACGTTTCGCCGGGCTTGGGCTTGACCTTGCCCGACAAGGGGATATGATTATTAGTTGTGGGTCCTCGGCAGGATGGGCCGAGGGGGTTGTACCCGTTTACCCGCGCTGGTTTTGCACCAGGTTCTTTTGACTGGAAAGGGCTGTCCATGTACGCGCATCCGGATCGCATCCCCGTCCTTGAGCCGCTCGAGCCCCGGCTGCTGCTGGTGGGCTACTATGGCTTGGAGATGCCCGATGGGTGGAACCCCCAGCAACCAGATCCAGGCGACCTCGTGGACGCAGTGTTTGTTCCCGAGTACGATTGGATCCGCGACAACGCCGACTACGACTGGTGGTATGGCTCCGGGCCGACGGTGGGCGCGATGCTCACGGCCTGGCACGAGCGGACGCTCCAGGTCACCAACCAGGACTACGGCCTGAGCCTGTTCCCCGGCGATCCCACGAGCTGGCAGTACGGCCAGATAGGCCCCGGCGCCAGCGTGGATCGTCAGACGAGCATCGACTCGGCACTGTTCAAGGTGCCGGATTTCGCCAATGGGGCCGCCGCGGGTTGGGCCTACGCTTCCGAGGCCTTCTGGTCAGCCTTCAGGCTTGACGGTTTGTACGATGAGATGTGGAGCGGAGAGGGATGGGTGTCCAAGCTGGATGGGAGCCAGCATCCCCCCGACTCTCTGGCTGATTTCCTTGAGACCCAGACCCTCGGCGCAATGTCAGAAGAGACGCTCGTCTGGACTCAGGATCGCGGACAGACGCCAGCCACTGCCACCGCGTGGGGCCTCCAGAATTACTTTGCGTGGGATGATCCGCGCACCGTTGAGAACGAGTCCTGGGCTGCCAGCGCGACGTACTTCCCTCGCGAGGTGATCGATGCGGAGGGCGAAGAGCATGACGTAGACACACTGAACATCCTGGCGGGCATATACAAGGTGGAGATTTCAGTAGGCAGACCGGCGATCCTCCTCATCCAGCGTTATGAGCGGGTCACCGTCATGGGGATCGAAGTGGATGAGCCTCGCGGGGCCCTGGCCGTCTTGGGGGTGGGGTATAACGGCCTGGAGGTAAGCGGGGCAGGGGTGGTCAGCGGGAACTACGACCTCTTCACCGGCTGGAATACCGGCTTGGAGGAATGGTCGTTTGCCGACTGGCAGGGCGACAACCTGACCTGGAAGATCGAAGGCCTGGTGCTCTTGGAGCTTGACGGCCCGGATATGGACACGCCCACCGCCTA
>Ga0315289_10004942_pt1 | contig 19812 bp, 17 predicted proteins | sample YL17G11_40_MG_FD_203452 | JGI IMG/M metagenome (GOLD analysis project Ga0315289, IMG submission 203452) | Sediment microbial communities from Yellowstone Lake, YNP, Wyoming, USA - YL17G11_40 | ecosystem: Environmental > Aquatic > Freshwater > Lake > Sediment | place: USA: Wyoming | collected...
TGGACAGCGGAATTACGCTAATCGGTATCGCTCCCCAGCTGTGGGGCAGCATTGATTTTACAAAAGGCACCCTGGGTGCAGCAGACCCTAAAGTCCGTAGACTGGCATTGGATGTGATCAAACGGGTGATTGACTTGGCTTCAGAAGCAGGTAGCCCTTATATTAACATTTAGCCTGGCCAAGATGGCTATGATTATTACTTTGAAGCGGATTACCAGGCTATGTAAGATTGGTGGGTAGAAGGGATGTGCGCCGCCACCGATCATAACCCGAAAATCAAACTTGGACTGGAACCCAAGCCCAGTGAACCGCGCTCTTACTCTTTTATCAGCACTGTACCAAAATCGCTCATGCTTGTTCGGGATATTGACAGAAGTAACGTTGGCATCAATATTGATGTTGGTTATTCACTTTACGCGCATGAAAATCTGGCTGAAACGGTTGTCCTGTGCCAACGGGAAGGCAACAAGCTCTTTCACTTGCATCTTAATGACAATTATGCGGACGCGGACGGAGATATGATATTCGCTTCAGTCCATTTCCTGGCGTATCTGGAAATGTTTTACTGGCTGCGCAAGACCACCTATTCTGGATGGAAGTCACTTGAGCTCTTCCCTTATCGCACTAACCCGGATGATACCATTGGTGAGGGTGTGCGCTGGATGATGGAATTTGACGACCTGATCGATGAAGTAGGGATGGATAAGCTTGGTGCTTTAATCAAGAAGGGTAACGCGCCAGAAAATATGGCGCTCTTCCGCAAGCTGTTTTTCAGGAAATAAATTAGATACTTATACAACAAAACACAGTAAGGTGTTCTAAAAGTCCATTTTTTCATGTTGGGCTTAATGATTGGGAACTATACCCAAAGGGAAGACATATCACTTTAATAAGCAGAAACTCCTTCCCTTCGGGTATCCTCCCTGGAGGCTTCGCTCCGCTATGCAGCCGCTACACCCACTCTAATTGTGCTTTTCGAGAGGATTGACAATATTCTTTTTAGACAGCCTCTCACCTTTTTAAATTCCAATGAGTTTATTTGGAAATAGCCAGGCGCAATTCTTCATGCGTTTTGGCATATTCTTCAAGAGTGATGCCAGCATTAAACGCATCTGCCGCTTGATAAAGCGCGGTAGTACCCGCTTTGACGCCCATGGGATGCAGAGTGATGCCCGTTCCGGCCAGCATCAATGCGGCGGTGCCAAATACCTCAAGATTCGGAGCGAGCGTTTTTGGACTCAACCCACCGGATACCGCGGGTATCATTGGTTTGATCTTACCCATTGGCTCTGACATAACCTTGAATAAAGCGCGGCCTTCCTCAGGTGAAGCGCCCACAAGATAACCACCGATGGAACTCTGGCGGAAGATATCCCCGCCCAGCAGCCGTACAAAACGAATGATGGCTACTGGATCAACCCCCTGCCCGGGCGCGCGGCCAAGAGCTTCTTTTCCGCCGCAGTGGGCATAAATAGGGACGTTCGGGTTTACCTGAGAGCGCAGTGTTTGCAGGCTGTTAAAACCAGCGGCAAAAAAGTTTACCATCAATCCGGTTGCGCCATTCTTTAGAGCGATTTCAGCATTCTTCAACAGATATTCTGGTTGCGCTGTGATATGGGGTGTATAAAGCACATTCTGTCCGGTGGCATCCTCGACCTGTTTCAGACCTTCGCATACCAATTTTACTCTTTCAGCCAGTGGGCAATAAGGTGTGTTCATCATTTTTTCGTCATCCTTGATGAAGCGTACACCACCCATAGCGGCTTTGGTGCAGATATCCGCCACTTCGGCAGGGGTTAGGCCGGCAGTTGGTTTAACGATTGTCCCTATCAATAACTCATCCGGCGCCGCGCCGAGCAATTTTCTAATACCCTCTGGACCGTAACCTGGGCCTGGCATTTTATCCAGAACTGAGTCGGGCAGTTGAAAATCCAGAAGGCGGGATTTTTCATAGGCTGCCAAAGCGTGTGTTCCGCCGCCGATCATGGTCAGCCACAATGAAGGGAAGGCGGCTGTTTCCATATTCAGGTTTGCTACCGGGAAGAGGATATCGAATTCACCTTTGCCAGGGCAGATTTCGCGCACATCACCGACAATTGCACGGCAATTGAGATATAACTCAGTAGGCTGCCCTGTCCCAAGCCAGGGACCGGTGCTTTCTATGTCCGCGATGGTTTCAGCAACCTTTTTCAAGGGCTGCGGTGATTCCACATAATAGGTTGCGACAAAATAATCATTTTTATTGTATTGCATCACTTTCTCCATTTTCTAAAAATCCTGGTAATTATTAATCCAGCCTTGTTCGATATGGGTTTTCTCGCCGCGAACGGCATCTTTCCACGAGCGGGCAGAGTGATTGACAATTTCGACCAAATGGTTCATCCTGTCCTTGCCGGTTTTGGATAGGAAATCAATTCGTTCCTGTCCTTTTAGAGGTGCAGCTTCTTTCCAAATAGCTCTGCCTGCCACAAAGCCGCTCGCGCCTGCCTTGCAGGCTACCCCCAATTGTTCCTTGAATACGTCAAAATCAACCCCTGCTGAGAGTAGAACCCAAGGGACTGGTGAGACTTTTGTGATCTCTTCGCAGGCTTTAAGCCAGATGGATTTATCTGTTTCAAATTCGGTATCACAGGGGAATTCCATTTTCAGCAGGTCAACACCCAATGCACCCAGCCGCTCGGCGGTATCGCATACAATTTGCGGACGGATTTTTGCAAACTCGGGTGATTTTTTCGGAGTGGATGGATCAGCCGAATAGCTCATCGGTTCTAAAAGCAAGGGAAAATCCAGGTCAACTGATCCTTCAATAATATCACTGATGAACCGTTCCTGGTGGTCCGCCAGCTTTTTATTGCGCGGGTCATAATAAGCCAGAAGTTTAGCCGCAGAGGCACCCATCCTCTTGGCTTTACCTAATGACCAGTTCGGAATAAACGGGTTGAGACGCCCATCTGGCGAATCCACATATCCGGTTTCTTCCAGGGTGACAATCAGACCTTTCTGGCCAGAGATCCAGCCTTCGCTGATAGCTTCCGCGGCGGCGAATTCAGGATCCAACAGAACCGCGCTGCAAGCGGGCATTAGTTCGCTGGTGGTCGCTTTCTTAAACTCGCGGACAACCTGGTAAAGCGCGGGATCACTCTCACTTATACCAAGTGCCTTAAAAAGCGATCCGCGCTGATCCAGGGCGAGGACGGTAATAAATCCTTCAGGAGATGAAATTTCCTGCAACCCTCTTAATTTTCCGATATTCATAATGTCAATTACCTCCGAATAAATAATTTATTTCATGCATAACTTTATTGATTTCTGTAAGTTTTGTCTTGGCAGACAGATAAACTCTTTCGTAAATTAAATTGTAACAGTTAACCCAATCGGGATCAGGATAAATTACTTGTACAGGATAATCCAGTATCTCGGGCGCTTCCTGAAATGAAGCGATTGCACCTGTCCCGACTGCTGCCAATAGCGCGGCGCCCACCGCAGAAGCCTCGGGAACAGTTGGAGAATTGACTGGGTAATTTGTGATACTGGCTTTTATCATCCGCATAAGCAGGTTCTGGTTCACCCCACCGATTGTGATAATTTCTTTTGGCTGGGTCTCGTTTATTTTTTGGAAAGTATCGATATTCTCACGCAACCAGAATCCCAAACCTTCAAACAGGGCAATTACGATATCTTCACGGGAATGTTCCAGTGTCAGGCCGATGAGACTGGCGCGATTAAATGGCTCTATCCCCGGTGTACCTGACCCATGAAAAAAAGGTAACCATAGCGGTCTTTCATTTATATTTTTTTCATAATGCTTGAGCAAGAGATTATTATCAAAATGACCATCATTCCCTATAAATGATGCTAACCACTCCACAGCTTTCCCCGCGGTTTTGAGACCGCCTTTTAATACATATACGTCCGGAACCACATGGATGTAATTTACAAAACCGGATTCCGCGATCTTTTTTTCCGGATTGAACCGGCTGGTAAGCGCCATAACGGCACAGGCAGTCCCGCTGGAGTCAATAACCTTGCCCGCGCGAATACCACCGCTTGCGAAAGCGCCGCACAAATGGTCGTGTCCGCCGAGTACACACGGCATTCCAGCGGGCAACCCAGTTAGGTCGCTGGCATCTTGAGTGATAGTGCCCATCACTGTGCCAGAGGGCAGCAAGGTGGGCAGCTTGCTGGGTTCCAATCCGGCATAAGAAAGTAATTCCTCTGACCAATCTCTTTTATTCTGGTCGAAAAGCATAGTACGCGAGGCCTGGGTATACTCGGTTGCCTTTTTACCGGTCAGGCGATATAAAACATAATCCGGTACGGACAACCAACAAGCTATATCCCGGATTCGATCTGGATAGTTCTCTTTGATCCACAGGTATTTGAACAGTCCAAAGGAAAAACTGACCTTCTGGCCAGTTATCTCAAACAGGCGCTTTTCAGAAAATGACTTCAAAATCCTGTCGGCCTGTGGTTGTGAGCGGGGATCGTACCAGGCGATGATCGGAAATAATGGATTTCCGGAGCGATTCAGCGGTAAACCCGCTTCTGCCAGACTGCTGACCCCCAGGGCATGTACCGGGTAGCTGCCAATAGATCTTTTAATGCATTGTGCAATTGTTGTAAAAAGAACCTGTGGGTCATGTTCATCCTGGTTGGGTCCGGAATGATGGATGGGTGTGGGTAGACTAACCGTGGAAATAATTTTGCCTTGATCACTGTCTAAAAGGACGGCTTTTATGTTGGTGGTACCAATATCCAAACCCAGAAAATTGGGCATTATTTGGCCATTTGGGGAACGATTTCAGAATTTGCACCAATGAATTTCAGTAATGTTTTAAGGTCAGGGATTCCGGCCCTGCCGCCAGGCTTGGTGGCTTTAATAGCAGCAGCCGCAGACGCCTGGATGACAGCTGTGGTATTGCCCTCGCCCCTGACCAGAGCAGCGGCGTATGCGCCGTGAAAGACATCTCCGCAGCCGGTAGTATCCACCGTGTCTACATTGAAGGCAGGCATGTGATAGACAGCGCTGCTTTTCTCCTGAAACCAGCAGCCCCGTTTCCCTTCAGTAATGACTGAGCATTTACGTTGAGGCGTATTCAATTTATGCAGAATTTCATCCGGAGAGCTTGCGGCAGTGATTTGTGTGGCAAGATCCTTGCTCAGGATCAAATAGTCAATTGCGTCCATCGCCTCCGGGAAATCCATAATCCTGGGGGACTCAATGTCCGCGATCACAGGTGTATCCCATTCGTGGAATAACTTCACCAAATATCCTATTAATGAAAGGAAATAGGTATCTACAAACACCAGTTTACAATCAGCTGGAAGGGTTTTGGGAATAAGTTCTGGATCTGGAGGTGTGAAATTCTGAAGGGAATACAAAATGGTTCTTTCACCGGTGGACGTGTCAACGATGATAGATGAGTAGATTGGCATTGCTTTTTCATTTCTCGGGCATAGCGAAGTGTCAACGCATTCCCTGGTAAATTCCCTGATCGTAAAGTCTGAAAGATCATTGTTTCCAAGCAAGCCAAAGTATGCCGAGCGGGCACCCAAACGCGAGGCAGCTACAAGCGCAGTGCCGGCCAGTCCGCCGCCCTGGCGTTCGCGTTTGATGACTTCAATTTTTGTGTTGGGCTGAGGGAAGGAAGGGACAGACAGCAGATCGTCCACAGCAATAGCACCAAAACCGATAACATCCCATTTTCTGGCTGAATTCATGGCAGCAATAATTATATTGGTAAATTCAAGAAAAATAGAACCATCAATGAAAATAAATTGAGGATTGTTCCTTTTATCGGTTGGATAACCACACGTAAAAATCATTAAAACCGGAAACATTTATGGAAATTAAGGGTAAAATCGCGGTCGTTACAGGCGCGAGCAGCGGCATAGGCAAAGCTACCTGTCTTAAACTGGCAGCGTCTCAGGCGTTAAACTGGCACTGGTCGCCAGGACAGAAGAAAAGCTCGAAAAAGTAAAACCGGAAGTACAGAATCTGGGTGCTGAAGCTTTAAGCATTCCGACTGATGTAACCCACAATAAAGATATTGTGACAATGGTTAAAAAAGTAATTGAGAAATTTGGCCGAACGGATATTTTGGTTAACAGCGCTTTCTGGGGGTCTCCAGGCAGCCTGGAACAGATTAATTAAGAATTCTGGGGTCATACTCTGGATACCACTTTACACTGAATCACAAGAGTGCCCTCCAAGACCTGGGTGGCAGCACGTTCACCATAACCAATCTCGGCATGGCAGGTGTGGATTCCTTCAATCCACTCATCAATCCGCCTGAAGCGGGTATCTTAGGCATCAATCGCTTTGTGGAAAAGGAAGGATCATATACAGCAACCTTTAGCCTCACCTTTGACCATCGCGTAATTGACGTTGCACCCGCCGCACAATTCCTTCAACGAATGGGTGAGTCAATCTCGGTTTTTAAATAACCAATCGCAAGTAGATCATAAGGATGGTATTTATTTCGCCTTCCTTTATTTGTATTTAAAATTCCTGAATTGTTTGGCACCGACTCATATATAATCTGGATTACTATGGAATTTCATATTTCCCTACAGGCGCGTAGCCGTTATAAATTCGACGACTCTCTGTTTTCATTTAAAGGCAATGTTATTTTTGCTAATTTCCATGCCGCGCGTGTATTTGCGCAGCGTATGAATGATAAGCGTGACTTGAAGACGCATCCAGAACAGGCAGTGCAGGCCGGTCATATCAATGCTCTGGGACTAATTAATGAGATCCTGCATATGGTTGTTAACCACTACCGCACGCAAAAAAACCCTTCACTATATGATAATTTGCTCGCAGAGCTGGAAGAAAAGCTCGGCAAGCGCAAACTAAATACCACGATACGTGCGTTCACCCGGGAATTTCCACCCTTGCCGGTTTACCAGAAAACGCTCAGTATTGATCAGTACCTGGTCGGTGATTCGGACGGCATCCCCAACCGTGCGGCAGCCCTTGAAGAACTTGCAATGCTTTGGCTGACAAACTGCAATCCAGCCTGCCAGCCGTACAAAGAATTATTTGAGGATACTCACCTCAAAGAATCCACAGCTTACATTGGGTTAATTGATGTGCTTCATGGTTTCTTTGAAAATCAGCCCTTTTATGGGCCGGATAACCAGAACCTGGTGGATATGCTGCGCAGCCCGGCTATCGCGGTACCTGAATCGCTCAAAGGCCAGCTGGATTACATTCGTACACGCTGGGGGGAACTGCTGGGGCATTATCTGCTCAAGCTATTGGGCAGCCTGGACATGCTTTCTGAAGAAGAATTAAAGCGCGGACTGGGACCTGGGCAAGTACGTATTCCGGTTTATGGTAAAGATGCCGAAATGGATGGCGAACACTTTAGCCCGGATGCAGACTGGATGCCGAAGCTTGTAATGATTGCGAAAAACACCTATGTATGGCTTGACCAGCTCAGCAAAAAGTACCAGAAACCTGTCACACGCCTGGACCAGATTCCGGATGAAGAACTGGACCAACTGGCAGGGTGGGGTTTCAGCGGCCTGTGGCTGATTGGCCTGTGGGAGCGCAGCCGCGCTTCAGCGCGCATTAAAAAATTATGCGGCAATCCCGAAGCAATCGCCTCCGCATATTCCCTAAAAGAATATAGAATCGCTAACGATCTGGGCGGAGAAGGTGCACTGCAAAAACTTCGTGAACGTGCTTGGCGCAAGGGCATCCGCCTGGCCAGTGATATGGTGCCTAATCATATGGCTATTGACTCCACTTGGGTTTATGACCATCCTGACTGGTTCATCTCACTGCCTTATTCACCTTTCCCTTCATATTCATTTAATGGCGTTAATTTGAGCGAGGATAATCGCGGCGCTATTCATATTGAGGACCACTATTACGACCATACTGATGCTGCTGTGGCTTTTAAATTTCATACCAATCGGACTAACCGCACTTACTTTATGTATCACGGCAATGACGGTACCAGCATGCCCTGGAACGACACCGCACAGCTTGATTACCTGAATCCTGAGGTGCGTGAAGCTGTCATTCAAACCATACTGGATGTTGCCCGACGCTTCCCGATCATCCGCTTTGACGCTGCTATGACCCTGGCCAAACGCCATTACCAACGTTTATGGTACCCTCTGCCTGGCGGCGGATGCGACATTCCTTCACGAAGCGGGTTCGGCATGACACAGGAACAATTTAACCAACACATACCTGAAGAATTTTGGCGCGAAGTAGTGGATCGTGTTGCAAAGGATGCACCTGATACTCTTCTTCTTGCGGAAGCTTTTTGGTTGATGGAAGGTTACTTCGTGCGTACGCTGGGTATGCACCGTGTTTATAATTCGGCTTTTATGAACCTGTTGCGCGATGAAGATAACGCCAAGTACCGCCAGGTGATGAAAAATACGATGGAGTTTGACCCTGAGATCCTGAAGCGTTATGTTAATTTCATGAACAATCCAGATGAACAAACCGCCGCCACACAATTTGGGATAGGCGACAAGTACTTTGGTATTTGTACCTTGTTGGTAACTATGCCGGGATTACCGATGTTTGGGCACGGACAAATTGAAGGATTTTCCGAAAAATATGGCATGGAATATAAACGCGCTTATCGGGATGAACAGCTTGATCAGCAATTGATAGAACGTCACACTTGGCAGATTTTCCCGCTGCTTAAACGCCGTTATTTGTTCTCGGGCGTGGAACACTTCTACTTATATGACTTTTATACACCCGATGGGCAGGTGAATGAGAACGTTTTTACTTATTCCAACTGCAGCGGTAACGAACGTTCACTGGTTGTTTACCATAACTGTTTTGCGGATACCACCGGCTGGATCAGGACTTCCGCTGCATTTATGGACAAGAGAAAAGGTATGCTGAGCCAGGTAGACCTGCGTACCGGTTTGAACCTGCCGGACGGAAAGCGGCAGTATGTTATTTTTCGCGACCAGCTTTCCGGACTTGAATATATCCGCAATTGCAGCGAGATTGCCAAAAAAGGTCTTATTGTGCAGCTCGATGCATACCGCGCACATGTATTTACAGATTTCCGCATTGAGCTGGATGACAATAATAAGCAATGGGGTCAGCTGCATGACCATCTCAACGGACGCGGCACTGCCGATATTCTTACCCTGCACTGGGAATTACCCTTGCGGCCTGTACTTCAGTCACTGCGCGAGATTGCCAACCCCGGCTATTTCAGTTTTCTCCTTTCACAGCGGCCAAAAGTCACAGGAAGCGTAGCCCCCGATTTTCTTCTAAATGAGGCTGATCACAAAATAAGTAAACTGATCCACGGCGCAGCGGAACTACTGCAGTCAACGCTGGACGCTGAAACATCCTGCAGAGATTTCCACAAAAAGGTGTCATTGATTTATCGGCTGGAATGGCTGGAAGAATCACTGGGCAGCAGTCTGACGCTGTCGATTAAGAAACTGATTCGTTGGCTGAAGGAATATCTCACCAGTGATGTGTGGCTGGCATTGTTCTGCTGGGCGTACCTGGACTGCCTGCGCAGCGCTATTGTAATGCGCAATGACCAATTCATTGAGCAAATTTCGAAATGGCGGTTTTTCGGTATTATCGAATCTGCCCTTTGGGATATCGGTACACAAATCCACTCACCCGGTGACCTGGCGCGTTCGGTTGCTCTGCTTCTACGTGTCAACAAATGGCTGAAGGAAAGTAGCCGGCGAAGTATTGTAAATATCATGCGCGGACTGCTGGCGGATGAGTTCATGCGTGATTATCTGCGCGTAAATGACTATGAGGGTAAAACCTGGTTCGGCAAAGAAAGCTATGAGACGGCTTTAATGCTACTGATGCTTGAAGGGGTAATGGAAATTCTAGCACAGGTTAATCTACCGCGAAAAACGATGATTTCCCGTTTGGAAAAGTTAGCTAATTACAACAAGGTTTTCAGGAATGCTGCTCAAGCCTCGGGTTATGACTTGAAAATATTCCTTGAAAAATTAAATCAGTCCTGACCCAGGCGCGCCAGATTCTCAAATTTCTTAAGGGAACCTAAAAAGGCCATATCGCCGGTTAGTCCGGATAGTTCGCTGCGCGCTTCGCTAATTATTGATATAAGCCCATCCGAAGGATCCTGGCCGGTAGCCTGCTCCACCAAGTTTGCCGCGTGCGCTGCATATTTGAGCGCGTTGAGAGGTTCTATGCGGTCTAGGTCAAAGAAGAACCAGGCATCGGATGATAACATCCGCAGCCGTTCGAACTGTGCTTCCGCCAGCAGCCTGACCATGGATGCCATTCCGGGAGTCAGGAGGTAAGTAGCATGCCTCTGGATAAGCTCATTTATTTTCTCCGAACCCAGCAGCACGGCTGCATAGTCATCACGCAGCGCCCAGGGATCGTGAATGATGTCTTTCAGGCGGGTCTCAAAGATGGCGTCAATAGCGTTAGCCAACTTTTCTAAAAACTGACGCAGCGGTTTCTTCCAGATAGCTGTTGGCGCATCGCCGCAAACATCCCGCCAACGTTCAATACCGTGGTGGCAGGACCAGGAAGTGTTTTCATTGATCTCCGCGAATTCCTTAGCCGGGTGATCACGAAGCCATAAAGCCGGGTACTGCCTCTGGATGCCTTGCTTTTCCACCGCGCCATCCAACAGGTAGCTGAGAAATTTATCGCGGAATGGTTGGTGATGACCGTAAAGCTCGCCGTCTGACGCGGCCACAATCAACCGGTCGCTATCCCTGTTTAGGTATTCGGATTGGGGAATCAGCCATTCACGCACAAAGTCATCCGCGTTTTCACTGGCAGCAGGATTGAAGCTGATCTCCCCGGAAAGAAAAGCATTATAAAAGAAAACAACCATGTCCTTGCTGTTTGGTAATTTAACGCGCCAGGGTTTGGTCGTATCCAGAACCGGGTTTTTGGCCTGCCAGGGTGCCAGGAAGGTAAAAGCGATGCCATGGTCTGCCAGCGCTTCAAGCGAAGCCAAATCCACCGCGGTTTCTGGCAACCACATGCCCTGCGGGGGGCGGCCGAAATGCGCTTCAAAATCGCGGATGCCCCATCGCACCATGGTGGTTTTGTCGCGTGCTGAAGCCAGAGGCAAAACAAGGTGAAAGTAGGGCTGTGCCATGGCGTTGCTGATCCCGGTGCGATGAAAGACCATGGCCTCCTGTTCAACGATGGCGCGCACAGTTTCAGGATGTTTCTGGTCCAGCCATTCAAACAGGGTCGCGCCAATATTAAAGCTGATCTTCTGAAAATTTCCTATAGTCGCGTTGGGCAGATAGCATTCGCGATAAATCTTCTCCGTCCAGTTTCCGTAGGGTTCAGCGCCATACTCTTCAGGGATTTCCTGGGTGAAGGGATCCACACGCGGAGGCTGGTAAAAATGGCCATGTACGCAAAAATTCAATTGAGGCAATAATAATTATTCCTTGTTCATAATTTTAGAACCTTGCCATTTTACCGTAAAAAATAGTAGGGTGCGAACCCTTGCGCACCGAAATTGTTTTTTTATAAAGTCTTTTGATGGCTGAGCCCGTCGAAGCCAACGGATGATGATTTTTCGTCGGCTTCAACCGAAAACAAACTTGAATATCAAAAAAGACCGTGTTTTAAGCAGCCTTTTCAGCACAAACCAAAGCTGGTGAAATTCAATGTAGCTTAATCGTTCTTGAGCTCTTCAATCTTGGCTTTTTTGCCCTCTATCTTTGCTTTAATACCACCAATTTTTGCCACTAATTCCTCTAAAGCGGGATCTAAAGAAGTTCCTTTGGTAATTAACTCAACTGCCTTTTCTCCGATTTCTACTTTGATAGCTTGTATCTCGTCATCCAGTTTGTTGATTTCCTGCTGGATCTCAAAGGTCTGCATGGTATCGCTGGCTTTCTCACCGACCTGTTTGAGCCCTTTTTCAGCTTCTTCAATCCCCTTCTTTAATCCTTTTGAAATATCATCTAAAATAGGCACTTCAACCTCCAATTCTTGTTTAACTTCATTATATTAGATTGTATGCTTAGTAGGTTAAGATGGAGCTTTTTTAACCCAACTTACGCTACATAATAAAAAAAAATTAATTGAGAATGGCCTGTTATTCACAGGCCATTCTCTGGGGAGTAGGAGGGTAGGAATTATTTAATCTTTAAGCGTAATTTTGATCTTTCTCCTCTTCTTTTTCTTCGATTCCTTGTTCGTAAAAATGCTAACCACAACCGGAATGAACAGAAGCAGGACCAGCACTGCCAGTATGATTCCGAAGGTTATCCATGGTGCTGGTTTTGCCACCTCAGGTACCAACCCGCCAGGGTTGAAGCTGGTCTGCGATTCACCGCCTACACCGATAAACCGGTCGGAGAGCGTCATTGTTAGCGCGCGCTGTACGCCATCGCGAAGGGAAAGCGGGGTGACGTAACTGATCACCGCTTCACTTTGCAATGTGCGACGCATCTGGTCATATAACGCGGAAAGCTGAGCCTTGTCTTCAGCATACCCGTACTGCCCGCCTGCGTTTTCAGCGATCATACTCAGGGTTGGCACGTCAATTCCTTTATACTGGTCGGTTTGTTCTTCTCCTTCAGGCAATTGGCCGAACCCGACTGTGGAGATGGACAGACCGCCGAAGCCGATGGCGCCCAGCGCTCCCTCCGATGTGGTCTTGCTTGAATTATCCATGCCGTCCGTCAGGACAATGATTGCCTTGCGGCCGGGCAGCGGATTTAGGATACCGATGGCGGTGGAAAGCGCGTCGTAAACAGCGGTGTCATCCCGAGCGGTGATGCTATCGATGGCTTTCAAAAGCGCTTCACGATCAGCGGTGATGTCCTGTACTACGGCTACTTTGGTATTGAAGGTGATCACGCCCGCCTGATCGACGGAACGCATCTGGTCCAGGTATTCTTTGGCAACCGCTTTGGCGCTATCAAGCTTGCCTACAAAATTCATGCTACCGGAGTTGTCTATCAGCAGCATGGTAGTCAGTGGACCTACTTCGCCTGATCCCTGGATACTCTGGTTGTTTACCAGCTGACCGTTTTCCAAAAGCTGCAACTTGCCAGTGTTGATAACCTGCGGTTCGCCTGCCGAGTCGCGCACCGAGACATACACATTCACCAGCGGAAACTGAGTGGTGTCAATCTGCGTGATCTGCAGGACGTAATCACCGCTGGATTCCACCTTGGGTGTTGCCTGGCAGGCCGGCAGTAAAAACAGCGCCATCAGAAGCGGGAGGATGAGAAATGATCTTAATGATTTCTTCATAATTACCTCTTTTCGTGATAGACCATCTCGGATTTGCCCATACGGATGCGCTGGTTGGCGCGCAGGCGGGAAATTTCAATCTTCTTCCCGTCCAGATAGGTGCCGGTCATACTGATATCTTTTAGTGTGAAGTAAGTTCCTTCGCCGGTCAGGATGGCATGCTGCGGCGCAATGTCCGGGTCGGCAATGACGATATCCGATTTCAATGGGCTGCTGCCGATGGCAGCAGAAGGTCCGCCCTTGGCAAGGAATTTATCCAGAATGAATTCCATGCCCTTCATCTTGCCGCTGGCCACTTCCAGCCAGGCGCGCGATAGCATGAATACGATCAAGGCGATGAAAACGCCCACGGCCAGGCCTAAAAGCATCAGGCCGGCGGCTTTGCCCATTAAGGGGTCAGAGAATAATTGTCGTGCGCCTTCCAAAAGCGCACCGCCCAGTGCACCACCGATCAACCCGCCCAGGCCGCCTTTCCAAAGCTGCGCCCCGCCGGTAAAACCGGCTGCCAGCCCTGTTAGCAGTCCGAAGATTGCCCAGCCGATTGGCCGGCTCCAGGCCGGACCACCAATAGATAAAAATACGCCTTCCGCGATGGGCAAAGCGATTGCGCCGCCCAGCGCGCCCAGAAGGGCGCTGAGCAGGGCTTTGCGCAGCCCAAACAGAATATTCTGCGCGGCATAGCCTTCTCCGAATCCGATGAAAAAGCCGATCACACCGCCCAAAAGGGCGCCGACAATCACCTCGCTCAGGAAAAGATTATCCGTGAAGGACAGCCCGAGAATGTTGCTGATCTGCCATCCGAAAAGCCCACCGATGGCTCCAAGCAACCCGTAGGTATAAAAACGCATTAAACGATTCATTTAGATAGGACCTCCTCAGTCTCATCATTAAACTGCGGGGCAGGCTGCAGGTTCCGCCAAAAGACCACGCTCCTCTGGCTGCTATTGGTCAGCTCATAGAAGCCAAAGTACGCGCGCTGGTCCAGGCTGCCGTCCGCCTGGCGGATGAAGAATCCACCAACCGAGCGGTGCGGTTCAATCACCAGCGCAACCTGCCACGCTTCAGGAAAAAAATTTTGGTGCAGCCATGCGTCCCAATGGGAAAAGAACACCCCCATGCGTGGATGCGTATGGTACCAGCCCAGAAAGACTTTGTCTGGAAAATGTTCTTCCAGATGGTTGTGCAGCGCGATCTGTGTGTCACCGGTGAAGGTAAGGTGCGCCGCGTCTTGGTTAGTATGAATGGCGGGCAGGATGGTGTCAATTACGATAAATGGTGTGCCATGTAGGGAATCACGGCAGTATTTACCAGCCATCCACCCACCGACCTCGTTGTCAAGGTCGCTACCCGCGTGCGCGCACATGCGCACAAAGGCATTTTGGGTCAGAAACACATTCAGGGGCGGTTCAACGCTGTTAAGGTCTCCATCCTTCGGCACCCAGCGCAGCGCCCTGTGCAAGGGGATGCGGGAGGGATGCGGCAGGAACTTTTTCTGGGTCGCAAGTTTCACGCGCGGAGTGATGTTCAAGGCGGCTGCTCCGTTATGCAACAATAAAGACTATCCCGCGGTGATATCAGCAGTGATCATCAGGCGGTCGTCATCGGGCACTGCTGCGCCTGAAAGCGTTTCATCATCTTTCAGCTCGCGGCCAAGCGCCTTGCTATCCAGCCGGTAGCTCACGGGTCGGCCGTCAGGGCCTACGGTAGGCAGTTCCAGTGTGGTAGCCAGTTCGGGCATCAGTTCCTTCACGGTTACATCATCGGGAACTTCCGCACTGCGGGTTCCTCCGGAAGGCAGTACCAGGGTAACAGATTTATCAGCCATTGTTGTTCTCCTTTCTTCTTATTTAAGCTTGATTTTTGGTTTGACTAACTGCGCCTTGGGTTTGCTGATTTTTATCCGTTCGGGGCGCAGAAGTTCACGTTTATCCAGCGGAAAAAATTTGGGATGGGTTTTACGGAACTGCCGGCACCAGGTGGCAGCCTCCATATCCCAGGGGTAGGGCGCTTTGGTGGGGTCGTCGTGGAAGTTCTTGAACTGCACCATTTCACCCAGCATGATCACGAGCCGGTCCAGCGAACGGCTGGCAGACCACCATGCAGCGTCAATACATACGCTGCCGTTGGCGTGATTGATATTGGGATGCCAGATAGGCGTCAGCCATTTCATCCCCGGCCAGCGTTGGGGATACTGGCTGTGAAGGTAAATCTCAACCTGGTGTTTCTCGCCAATTTTTGGGTTGCCCTTGCTGTCAACGCCAATAATGCCTTTGCATTTATAGGTAATAATGTACCTTTCAGGCGGGAGACCGATTTTTTCCTGTTTGGCCTGCACCTGGATCAGATCGCTGCGTGCGTCCAGTTCCTGGATTAACTCGAAATCTTTGCGCAGCCGGCGCAGGCGAGGGTTGGAATCCACTGAAATACCACCGGCGGTGATATCGGTTGTGATCATCAGCCGGTCATCAGAAGGTATGCCCGCGCCTGCCAGGGTTTCATCCTCGCGCAGTTCGCGCCCAAGCGCTTTGCTATCGACCCGGTAACCCATTGGTCGGCCGTCCGGTCCCACTGTAGGCAGTTCCAACAGGGAGGTCAATTCCTCAATCAGGTCGCGGATCGGAACATCATCTGGCATATCCGCCCGGCGGGCGCCGCCGTTGGGTAAAACGATTGTAGTTGCAATATCAGCCATTTACTCTACTCCTCCAAATATAAAAAATTTCAAAGTTCATTGCGATGAGCAACCCCGCATGAACCAGTCAGGTTCCAGCAATCTTGGTGGTGCCAGGTGCCGCATTCCGGGCAAACTTTCACACCGCGGCTGTCGCCTTTTGCCACTTCTTCCAGGCAATAGGGACATACATGCTCTTCTTCACCCATCAACTTTACATCCGCTTGGTTGCCCCTGAAAAATTTACTGGGCAGTTTGAGCTTTTTCGGTGCGGGCTTGGCAGAAGCGTTTTTTCGGATGGTCACCGGCTGGGATGTGGTGATTGAGGCATTTGGACGCGCAAGAGATAAAACCGGTTTTGCCGAATTGGTTGCTTTTACCGGTGCGTGTTTTACAACCCTGGTTTTGGGTTTTTTCCAAAATCTCCATTTGCTCGGATCCACCTTGGCCAAAATCGGTTGAACGATCTGAGAAAAGGACTTGTGCTGCTTTTTGGGCTTGGGTGCTTTTTGCGGTTTAGCACTTGTTTTAGACTTACGCCTTAAAGCGAGCAGCGGAAGCAGGGATACTAGGGTCATTAATAAAAACTGGCTGCCGTCGCTGAAAGTCGGAGTCCGAAGACTGAAATCATTCTCTAAAAACTGGAATTGGTAAGCCGTTGTATAAAAATGGTCAATCGCAAGAACGGCGAGCAGGCTGGATAACATGGAAAAAATGATAATGATAACTGGTGGTATCCTTCTGAAAAGCGCTCTGGCAACCAGCCCGCTGGTGAATCCAACCGCTGCCAGCTGGATCAGGCGCAGCAGGTAAGCGCTGAGTTCGGATTTGGAGGATAGAAAAATAATGACCAGCAACCCAGCGGACAACGCCAGAGCCAAGTTTAAAATCCATTTTAGAATTCCGTTGAGCAGCTTCATGAATGATTATTTTCCCTTGGCCTTGATTTCAATCTTCTCGTGGGCATCCTCACGTCTGCCTGCGGTTGAAACCGCTGGAGTGTGCAACTTGATCATTGGCCGAGCTTTCACGATTATTTTTTCTTTTAATTTGATGCGTCCGCTCAATTTGAGCGGTTTTTCATAAGCTGGCTGTTCGAAATGGCTGAAATGCAACGCGTCTGGCAGGTCACCAGTCATTTCATAAAAACGATATTCCTGCGCGTTATATGCCCGGATGATGTGTAGCGCTGGAACACCCACGCTGGCTAGCGTGCGTGTTAGGAAGTTTTCATCACCATTAATGGTATGTGAAAGTTCGGTTTCGCGCAGAATGCCACAGGTGGGACAGTGGGCGCGATTGAAACCCACTTCGGAAATTGGCTGCAGCACTTCTTCCCGTGTACCGCAATTGGGGCAGATGAGCGCCAGCACAAGTTCTTGATCCAGTTCCAAAACGGCGTCTGGACCGAGATCGCTGTGGGCAATGCGCAGCATATCCTGCAGCGTGGTGGTATCGGCGCGCAAAGGCAGCTCGGTAATTTCGCCATAGGTCCAGTGGCTCTCACAGTCTTCCACTGGCGTATAGGCAGTGGTGTGCATTTCGTTGGTCATTCCGTTATAGTGCATCACGTTGCCGGGTTTGACAGGTTTGTTGTGGAGAAGTTTCAGCGCCTCCTGCGCTAGAATACCGCCAATAATGGATGCAATGGTAGGTGTCGTGGGTACCTTGCCCAGCAGCACGTTTTCGCGTGCCAGTAACGGGCAGGAATAGCGGATGGACAGGTCGCGGCGGGCTTGCTCGGTAAGGCTGCATTCAAAACAGGCGCCTTCGCCGGGCACAAACACTCGCGCCAGGCCGAGGAATTCCTGAATTGCGCCGTCCACCCAGGGTTTGTTGATCCAATAGGCAAAGCGGTTAACCGCAAGGCGCGCCTCTCGATTATCCAGGCAGCCGATGATGACATCCATACGGCGGAAGATTCCCAGCCCCAATGCAGAAGTTACATCGCCTTGAAAATACTGAACGTGCACATTGGGATTGATCTCCCTGGCGCGCGCTGCAGCGACTTCGGCCTTTTTACGGCCGGAATCGGATTCGCGGAATAGCACCGAACGGGAAAGGTTGGCCAGTTCAATCTCGTCAAAATCAACGATAAAAATATTACCAATACCCATCAGCACCAGGTTTTTGATGACTTCATTACCAAGCGCGCCAGCGCCAACAACCATCACTTTGGCGTTTTCTACTTTTTCGCGTTCCCACCAGGAAATAAACTCAAACGTCCCCAGGCGGTCCTTTTTAAGGTTGGGGATGATAATCGGTTTTTCAGGAGTAACAGGCAAGCGGCGTGGACCATCTGGAGAATCGCCAGGCAAAAGGCGGATCGTGGGAATAGGCGATTCTGCCGCCTGGGCGATGGTGTGGGCTGTTGAGAGATTGTTCTCATCCAGTTTTGAAGCGAACCAGCCAACGCCGTGTCGAGATTCAATCAGATTGCTTTCTTCCAACGCCTTTAATGCTTCGCGCAGGGTGGAACGGCTGACGCCGAACTGCTTGATCAGGTCTCGTTCCGCCGGGAGCTGATAGCCTGATTTGTATGTGCCGCCCAGGATCTGGGCGGCAAGTTTGCCGGCGACAATTTCGGACAATGACATGCGTGAGATCTCGTCCATAAAACCTCTTGTATGGTATGTTGGTCAGACCACTATACCATATTATAGGAGATTTACCAAGATTGTCAATATGTCAATTCTGGGAAAAGGTTAATGTTTATTTAGTGGTTATAAACTTTTTTGGAAAAGAATAATGTAGCCTACAATTTAACCGAGTAACTTTTTTCTGCCAAGGTGGTTAATTAATTATATTTATTTAATTTACGAAAAAAAATCGCAAGGAGTTAAATAGCATGACGAAAATCGCATTTATAACTGATAGCACAGCCTATCTTCAGGGTGAGTTTGCCACAAAACATAATATCAAGGTTGTGCCGCTGAATTTACATTGGGATAATGAAACCTTCAAAGATAATGTGGATATCACTGCCCAGGCGTTTTATGAGCGGCTTGAAAAATCGAATTCTATCCCAACCACTTCCCAGCCTTCCAGTGGCGAATTCTTGGCTGCATTTAATGAAAGCTCCAGAGGTGCAGAGGCTCTGGTAGCAGTACTGATCTCTTCTGGAATCAGCGGCACTTTGGATTCAGCGTTGATGGCAAAGAAAGAATTCAACCAGATTCCCCTTGAAGTCGTGGACTCCAAAGTTACGTCTGCCGGATTGGCGCTCTTGATCAAAGCCATGACTGCTGTGGCTGAAAAGGACGGGTCAGTGGATGACGTCGTTAGAATGGGAAAACGTGTGTTTGATACCATGGGGGTCTTCTTTGTGGTGGATACCTTGAAATATCTACACAAGGGCGGTCGCATTGGCGGAGCGTCTGCGTTTTTGGGGTCTGCGCTGGATCTCAAGCCTATCCTTTATTTAAGTGCTGAGGGCAAAATTGAAGCGCTTGAAAAAGTTCGCACCAAGAAAAAAGCTGTCAACCGCCTGATTGACATTGCCGTGGAAAAAACGGGCGGCAAAAAAGCACACGTGGGTATCATGCAGGCGAACGCATTGGAAGGCGCCCAGGCGATTAAAGCTGAACTGGAAAAACGCATGGACCTGGCCGAGCTTGAGATTTATGAACTCAGCCCGGTCATCGGCACGCACGCCGGTCCGGGAACGTTGGGAATCGCAGTACACACGACAGAATACTAATTAGTAAGGCGCCTACCTCTGGGCGCCTTTTTTTTGTTGCGTCGTTTTATGGGCAATAAATTCATGTGTAGCACCAAAATATAATTATCCAGAGCGTAGCGTGGGATTATTATCCAGAGCGTAGCGTGGGATTATTATCCAGAGCGTAGCGTGGGATTATTATCCAGAGCGTAGCGTGGGATTATTATCCAGAGCGTAGCGTGG
>Ga0315289_10004943_pt1 | contig 19811 bp, 20 predicted proteins | sample YL17G11_40_MG_FD_203452 | JGI IMG/M metagenome (GOLD analysis project Ga0315289, IMG submission 203452) | Sediment microbial communities from Yellowstone Lake, YNP, Wyoming, USA - YL17G11_40 | ecosystem: Environmental > Aquatic > Freshwater > Lake > Sediment | place: USA: Wyoming | collected...
CCTGACTCACGTCGAGCGGCGCCAGGCCCACCGCACCCATCGTCTTGCCGTGAAAGTCGCGGTGAAAGGAGATGAACTCGAACTTGCCCGTCGCCGCGCGCATTACGCGCAGGCCGGCCTCCACCGCCGTCGTGCCAGAGTCATACAACTGCATCCCGCTCAACTTGTGCGCGCCTTCACCCATCGCAACGTCGGCCAGTTTTTCCAGCAGGCGCATCTTGATGGGGGTGGTGAAATCGTGGCAGTTCATCAATTCACCGGCGGCCTTTTGCACCGCCTCGGTCACCTTGGGGTGACAGTGGCCCAGCCCGGTCACGTAGATGCCGGACGAAAAGTCAATGTAGACGTTGCCATCCACGTCGGTGAGCGTGACACCGTGGCCCGATTGGAACACGACCGGGAACAGGCGCACCTGTGACGAGTAGCCCTTCATATACTTGGCTGCCCGCACGTGCATCTCCTGTGATTTCGGGCCGGGCGGGGCAACGACGACGTGCGGCACCGCATTCACGTCTACTTTAGCCCAGTTCTTGTCGTACATGTCTTCCTCCTAGTCACCTGCGCTGTGGGAAGCGCGGCTGTTATGAACTATGAATCAAGAACCATTGCTCAGCGTCCCACACCATCGCGCCGGTGAACCCGGCCTCCAGCGCGCCCAGGAGCCGCGTCGTGGAAGCCCAGGCCACGTACCATTCCTTCTCGCCCGATTGGTCCAGGTCGCCATATTCGCTCATCCACAGGCGCATCCCTGCATCCAGCCCCGGCTGCGCCACCTGCATAAACGCGGCGTATTCTTCCGGCGGGATGTCGCGGTAGGTATGCATCCCCAAGACGCCGATGCGCTGCCGCAGTGGTTCGCTCGTGAGCAATTCGCGCACGTAATCGGCGTTAAAGTTGGCCTGCTCGGCCACCACCAGGCGGATGTCGTCCAGCCCGCGCCCGGCAAGTTTGCGGTCGAGCGTCTCCATCACCCGGACGAACTCTTGCGCCGACACCGACGGCCCCTCCGGGCTGCCGATGTCGGTTTCGTTGAGCGGGCCAAAATAGCGGAAGCGCAGCCCCTCGCGCCGCCTGGCCCATTCCACCATTGAGACGAGCATCTCGCAAAACTCGTCGTAGGCGGCGAGTGTCTTGCCGTCGGGAGCGAGCATCCAGCGCGGCACGTCGCCGCTGGCGGTCAGGTACGGCTCGATACCGCGCTCGTTCAGATAGCGCATCAGTGCCCAGCCCTTGCGGAACGTGTCGCCGGTGGTTACGTCATCCCCGGTGTCCGCCCAATCGGATTTGCCCCAGATATCCACCCGGTAGAGCGTCGCGCCCAGGCCTGCCCTGAGCCCGGCCGAAGGGCCGTTGACGAGCAGTTCCAGCGCCGTGTCAAAGGCTGGCGCGCCCCAGTATTTGGAGTTGATGTTGACGCCAAAGCCATCTATGGTCTGATAATCTTGCGCGGCGTCTACCGCGACGTTCACGTAACGCAAAGCCTCGGTCATTGTACACCTCTCCACGGCTGCACAACGGCAACCTCGCCCTCAAACGCGGGCACGCCCACCAATTCGCCGCTGATTTCGCCGCCTGCCTCGTGAAACAGCCAAAAGTGCGTGGGCACATCGGCGCGGCCGGTGAAGCGCGCAGTGACCTGCCCGGCGGCGGGGTCGTACGCGGCGGACGCCAGGCGCGCGGTCTTGGTCGCGCGCACGTAGCGGACGCCTTCTTCGATGGTCACGTAGACCGGGTTATAGTCCGCGATGCCCGCGGCAATCTGCGCCAGTTCCTCTTCCCACGCGCCGGGGCAGATCGTGTAGATGTAGTCCGTCTCGTGGGTGAAGAGCACCGCCAGTGCCATGCTATCCAGCACGCGGCGCAACTGGCGTACACCTCGCCCGACCGTCCCCGCCACGTCGTTGCCCGGCCGCCACTCGTACCCGGTCTCGTCGCGGATTTCGGTGCAGCACAGGAAGAACTGCCGGTTAGCAAAGTTGACAAAGTCGGTGTAATAGACAGGCCGTTGACCCCGTTTGGCTGAGTCGAACAGGGCGCTGCCGGGTTTCTCGTACTTGCGGAACGGCCCGGCCACCAGCCAGGAGGCCCCTTCGAGCGGGGCATCCAGGCCGTGATAGGTGGCGATCAAGTCGCAGCCCCAGCGGTCGTGAACGTGCGGGATGACGTTGGCACCCATCTCGCCCCAGTGAGCGATGGCATACGGCGACATCGGCAGCGGCGCGTGGGCGGCGTACCACTCGTCCACGGCAGCCAACCCGCGGGCGGCTTCGGCATCGGACCAGGGACGGCGCCGGTGATGGTCGAAGTAGATGAACTCGTCGTAATCGGTCGCACGTAGAGGTAGGGCATCCTTGTAGTAGTAGAAATCGCTGTCAGCCGTGCGTGGCGGTCTGCCGAAGGTATGGGGGAAGGCCGTCGCCTGACCCCGCCGGATGAGGTCGCGCAGTTCGTTCACCGCGGGTTCTGTGAGGTTATAGATGAACAGCCCCAGCCACGGCTTGAAGCCGTGCCGGTTGGCAGCGTGTGCCCAGTAGAGCGGGCTTTGCCCCCACAACCCGCCTCTGCCGGCGACGTCATCCACGCGCATCGTGACGAGTGGCGGCAGGCCGCGCAGTGCGAACGGTTTGCGGGCCGCCCACACCAGGCTGCGCCAGAGCACGTCGTCCAACCCGCCCAGCGGCCCCAAGACAGAGGTATGCAGCCAGCGCGAGGTGGCCCACTGTACGACTCGCCCTTGCCCCAGGGTTGCTGCCGAAAATAGAGGCCGCCCACCCGCCGTGAGCAGCACATCGCCTGCAGCGGAGAGCGCCGGGACTCGTAGGGGACCAAAGAGCGCAAGCGTCTCACCCAGTGCATGCCGGGCGGTGATATAATGGACGTGCAGCGCGAACTCGACCGTCTCTGCTTTGCCTGCGCTGGGCGTGGAAGTCGAGGACACGTCGAGTTCCGCCGGGGACGGCAGCGCCGGGTCAAAACTCACCAGGCCACAACCACTCCGCACCGCATCAAGAAGCGCGCGGCGTCCGGCCCTGCCCAGGTACGAGCCTCGCGGGTCAAGCCCCCGGTGAGCGACGACGATCAGTGCGTAGCGGGCTGCATCCGCCGGGAGTGGCGCCACCGCCAGATCGAGCACAGTGTACGGTACACCCAGATGATCGAGGTGAGGTAAGATCGTCTCGGTGCCCTCACGGGAAGCGGGGCTGGAAGAGTTGAGTAAGACGAGAGCATCCATTTATTGCCTCTGCTCGGCGCGGATGGCAGCCCACGCTATACGCCGCCGGACTGTCCGGCGGAAGCGAATGTCAGCGGTCCACAATCGCCTTGATGTCCAGCAGGTAGCACAAGCTCAGCAATTCGTCCACGTAATCGCCGAAGACGGCAGCAAAGTGCTGCGATTGCACGTGGTCGAGAATACGATGCACGCTGCCGTCGGGGTAGAACTTGACGCTCGGCCACGAAGGGAGCGGTACGCCCATCTCTACCCACTGTGGCGGCGTCTTGCCTTCGCCGGTGACGATGTGCATGCGGTAGCCCTCGTCGTCCTCAGATAGACACGCCAGCGTCAACCGCCCCGTCTTCATGCGCGAGCAGAACACCAGGCCGTCCAGCAACACGGTGGATATCGGCTTGACCTGGGGCTTCCCTTCGACCATCTGCGCGGGGATGAAGCCATCTACCCCCAGCAGAATCCAATCGGGGTGGTGCTCGTAGTGCTCCAGGAAGGTGACCGGCTGCCCGCCGGAGAGCCACTTGAGCATCAGTTCGGCCACCAGGTTGCCTACGTCGTCCTCGTCCACGTAGGGGTAGCCCGCCGAAGCCACCAGTGCCGAGGGCACGCTGTGCACGGCGTTCATGAAAGCGGGAATGCCTTCCACGCACTTGTACGAAACGGCGCTAAAGCTCTTCTCTTTGCAGATCTCCACCGTCGCCAGGTACATACGGATGGCGCGTTCGATGGCTGCCTCTTTTGGCTTGCCGAGCGGGTATTCCCAGTCGGCGGTGATGCGGGCGACTTCGGTTTTCACCATCGCGTCGTCCAGCGCGGCCATCTTGCGCTCCAGTTGCAGCATGTCGAAACTTTCAACTTCGGGGCCGATCTTGCCGCGCAGCGAGGTGACGCTGAAGCCGGTGGTATAGAGCCCCATGTCGTTGAAGCCAAGGATGCCCACTCGCGCCCGGCGCAGCCGCTTCATCGTCTGGGCCGCCCGCCCGAACTTGACGACGCCTGCCACATCCATCGGCGTATCGGGAGCGTTGAACAGGTACTTGAACTTGATGCCCCAGCGCTCCATCGGGAAGCGCAGGGCGGTGGAACCGGCCCCGGCAGCAGGGGAGATGAGCGTATCGCCCTCGGTGAACCCGCCCAGGCTGTACAACACCATGGGCTCGTTGCGAAACTCGTACAGGATGCGGGCAGCCGCGCGCGGGTCAATCCAGTTGACGACGTTGGCGATGAGGAAATCCCACGGCTGCGCTTTGAGTTCGCGGATGGCCCGCTCCTCTTCGCCCAGCGTGACGACCGGGTCGGTGCGCACGAGTTCGATCCCGGCGTCGGTCAGTTGCTTTTCGGCGCGGGCGGTGATCTCTTTCACCCGCTCCGGCACGTAGAATCCCGTGCCAAATGAGACGTAACCGGCCTTTAAGGCGTTCATCATCGTTTTCCTTTCTGATCCAACTATTGGTTTGCGATGGGCTTACTGCTGCCCCAATTGCGGACATTTTGGCTGTTCGTGACCCACTCTTCTCGCTGCTCTTTGATGCCAGGAGTACTCCCCTCGCCGTAACTGAGGCTGTCCAGGAAGGCGATCACCTCCCCCAACCGCCCCTCGATCAGGTTCACTCCCACCGGCCGGGTGGGGCCGTACTTCTGGTGCCAGTGGAAGCCGTGAATGATCCATCTCATAAAGCCGGCGGATCTTGGTCTGACTGATGCGCGGGGCCCATTGGGGAAGTATCTTCACGCTCACCCATCCTCTTGTGCCCGGAACATTGGCGCCAGCCGCTCGTACAGTTCCAGATAGCGCACATAACTCTGGGCATAGACGTCGGCGTTGGCAGGGTCGGGTTGGACCGGTTCGCGCAGGCGCACCATGCGGGCGACGCCTGCATCGAGGCTGGCGAAGTGGCCGGTGGCGGTCGCACCCAGGAGCGCTGCGCCCAGGCAGGCGGCTTCTTCGACCGCGACGGCGGCGACCGGCTTCTGCAGCACATCGGCCTTGATCTGCAGCCACAGGTCGCTGCGCGCCCCGCCGCCCATACTGCGGATCTCGGTCACGCCCACGCCCAGTTGCTCGACGATGTCGAGGTTGCGCTTGAGCATATAGGCGACCGCCTCCATCACCCCCCGCGCCAGGTGCGCGCGCGTGTGACGCAGCGTCGCGCCGTAAAAAACCGCCTTCGCCGCGGGGTTGAACTCCGGGCAGGTGGCGCCTTCGAGGTGCGGCAGCACCACCAGCCCATCCGACCCGGCGGGCACCTGCGCCGCCTGCGCGGTCATCACGTCGTACGGGTCGCGGCCCTCGGCGCGGGCTGCCTCTGCTTCCAGCGGGAAGAATTGGTCGCGCAGCCACTTGAACGCCATCCCCGCCGTCTGCCCCCAGGGCAGCAGGCAATAGGTGCTCTGGCGCGCGTGGTAGTGGCACGGCACGCGGCGCTGCGGGTCGAAAAGCGGGCGATCCAGCGTCGCCAGGATCGCCAGCGCGCCGCCCGTCGTCTCCGAGACGATGCCCGGTACGACGTTGCCTGCCCCCACCGCGCCGACCGCCTGGTCCATCGCGCCGGTCACGGCCAGCGTGCGCGTGGAAAGCCCCAGCGCCGCGGCCCCCTCCCGGCTGAGTGGCCCGACGGCTGCACCCGGCTCCATCAGGCGACCCAACCGCTCCGGCAAGACGCCTACAAAGTCAAGCATCGGCTGCCACCAGCGCTTGTTGCGGATATCGAGCAGCAGCGAGGACGTCTGCAGGCCGTACTCGGTGACGAACTGGCCCGTCATCCGCTGGAGCAGGTAATCTTCGAGCAGCAAGAAGCGGGCGGAGCGGGCGAATACCTCCGGCTCGTTGCGCTTGATCCACAGGATCTTGGGCGCAGGCCAGGTGGGCGTGACTTCGGGCTGGCCAGTGGTGTGGTAGAGTTCCTCCGCATCGAACCGGCTGCCGACCAGCCGGGCCTCTTCGACGGCGCGATTGTCCAGCCAGACGATGGCCGGGCGCGTAGGAGTGCCTGCTCCATCTACGGGAACCAGCGTCTCGCCCTGGCTGGAGATACACAACGAAGCGATCTCTTCGACGCGCACGCCTGCACGCTCGACGACGGCGCGGACGGCGCGGCAGCAAGCCTGCCAGTACGCCTCCGCATCGAGTTCGACCACGGCGGGCGAGGGTGTGAACAGCGCGTATTCCTGGCGGTCGAGCGCCAGCAGGCGGCCGTCCAGGTCGAACAGCGCTGCTTTCAGCGCAGTGGTGCCCGCGTCAATACCGAGGAATGTGATCATCTCATCAAACCTTGATCAGGTAAACCATGGTCGAGGGATTCCACCTGGGCTGTGGGCCGATCTCGAAGCGGAGCACGCCGTCTTTGTATTCCGTTGGCAACCGGGTGACCGCTTCCCCCTTGTCGCTGATGACCCACACCTTGAGGTTAGGGCGCACCGTCGCCATCCCAATCTGCGCCTCGATGGCCTCGATCAAGGTGGGGGCGCGCCCATAGTTCAACTGGCGCGTGCGATCCTCGTTGTACTCGACCGCGCTGTTCTCACAGCGCCCCACAGCCGTCAGGAGCAAAGAGTCGGACCCGGCGATCGGATCGTCCGTCAGCGAACTGAGCGCGATGACCGCAAAAGGCGTTTGGACACTCAACTGCAGCCCTTGGAGTGCAATCAGTCCGGCCTCGCCGAGGAAGCCATACGCCGCCTTGGTGCGGGGCGTATCAATCCAGCCGATGCGCTTCGACCAACTGCGCCACAGTTCTCCCGTGTCTGACCGGACCTCGTCGCCCTCCAACTCTGCGACATCGTCCACTGCCACGACCGTATCCGCGTCCAAAGATTCCCCAGGCAGTGCCAGTCCCAGGCGGTGCTTTTCGACCAACCTGAGCGCCGGTATGTCTCCCGCTCGCTTCAGCATCCAGGCGTCCATATCCTCGGCGATGCGGACGGCCACACGCTTTTTCCCCGGCCGCACGTCGCCCCGGCGCAGGAGCAGCGCCGCGTGGTAGAACAACCCGAACTTGGCCGGGTCGTTGAATGTGTCGAAATAGTTCCGGTACACGACACCGTTGATCGTCGAGGTGCCACCGCCCAGGCGCTCTTCCGGCTGCCACGTGCTGTAGCGGTAGGTGTGGATCGTCGCGCCGCCCCAGCCCTGGAATGCGGCGATAGCGGCGTAGGCCAGCGGGCTTTCGGCGCGCCAGACGTGGGGATACGCCTGGTCCCACTCTGAGACAAAGAACGGCCGCTCCGGCGCGCACATAAAGGACAGGTCGGCAAAGGTGTTGTGGGTCGCGCCGACCATCGGCGCTGCGCGCACCGTACCCGGCGGGTCCGCCCACGGATAGTCCCAATAGGCGTGGGAATCGTTAAAGTCCGTCGTGGTCTGCGCAGCAGTCACGCCCAGGGTCTGGCTCCAGTTGGTGCCGGCGATGGGGATACGGACGCCGATTTGACGCAGATAGGCGATCATACCGGCGTAAAAATCCCGCATCACCTGGCTGAGAAAACACGCCATCTGTTGATCGGGCCTGGAAAAGTCAACCTGTCCACCCGCAACTGGCAGGCCTTCCCGCTCAGCCCATGCGCGGTACAGTTCCTCCAGTCGGGAGCGATACGACTCCAAGACCGCCGGCTGCGTGAACAGGTCGCTCTCATTCTTGATCTCGGTGAGCGCGATGGCCGGGTCATCCTTGTAGGCCAGACCGGTGTACGGGTTGATGTGCGTCCACAGGTCGCGGGCGAACTCTTTTTGCAGCGCGATCAACCGGGAGTCAAAGTAGGTGTAGGGCTTGGCGGCCTGGGGTAATTGATCCACCGCGTCCACATCATCGCCAGGGCGGAACTGCCGGTAGGTGAGCATGTCCATGTAGACGTAAATGCCCTGCTGTTTCAGGCAGTAGATCATATAGTCCAGGCGCTCTATGCTCTGCGGGTCAAAGGTGCGTGTGTCACCCTTGGGCCTGGCGCGGTTGAACTGGAAGATGCTGGGGGTGGCCCACTCGGCATCCATCTGATGGAAGCGCACGATGCTGTTGGCTTCCCCGAACCCAACAAAGCCTGCCCTGATCTTCGGTAAGTTCACTTTTCCCCCCCCTTTCCAACCGTGACCAGGATAACCTCAATTCCACGTTCTCTCAGCATTGCCACGAACTCGCTGGGCGCACCGGCATCGGTCACGAAGACGTGGATGGTATCGAAAGACAGCAAGGTCTGCAACTGGTTGACGCCGATCTTGCCGGAGTCAGTCACCACCACCACCCGATCGGCGCACTGGGCCATCAGTGGATACAGCCCAGCCTCAAGCACGTTGTCGGCGGTCAGGCCACGATCCGGCACCACGCCATCCGTGCCGATGAACAACGTATTGACGTGCAACCCTCGCAGGGCAGTCTCGACCTGGGAGCCGACGAAAGTATCGAGGTCGTGCTCGTATACCCCACCCAGAACGATGAGGCGGACTTGCCGCTGACCGCGCAACTCCGAAGCGATAACCAGAGAACGGGTAACGACGGTCAACCCACCCTCGTCAATAACGGATTGGGGGATGTGGCGGGCAACCTCCAGCACGGTCGTCCCGGAGTCGAGGAAGATCGTATCACCGGGGCGGATGAGCGCCGCCGCCGCTTGTCCGATGGCCTGCTTGACCTCTGCGCGTTGCAGCCGGCGGGCGTCGAACAGAGCCGTCTTGGAGGCGCGGGGAAGCGCCTGCGCGCCGCCGTGGACACGCTGCAGCAGGCCCATCTTCTCCAGCAGTTCGAGGTCGCGGCGGATAGAGACTTCAGAGATGCCGAAGTGCCGACTCAGGGCAGCTACACTGACGCGCTGCTGCTCCTGCACCTGCTGCAAGATCGCCCAGCGCCGGTCGTCGGCGCTGGAGACATTCAGAGAGCGGGGGGCCAGTTGGTTACCCATAGCGAGGTTTCACTTTCAATCGAATTATACTATATTTCGTTTGTGGCGTCAAGTGAAACACCAAATTGAGCAATTTCGTAGTCCAAGAGCAGTTGCGGAAACAAAACGACCGGCACTGGAAATCCAGCGCCGGTCACATTGACGGCTGTGTGCTTCTAAGCCGGAGAGCATCTAAGGCCGGAAGTGCTGCCCTCACAAACAGTGGATAATTCCGGTACCACCTCGCAGGCAACAGAGGGCTTTTCGCTTAAACTGAACGTCCACAGCCGCTCGGGTGCAGTCGAGCGAACAAGGAAACTGGGGCCATTGTAGCCCAGGGAGATTGGCTGCTTGGCCGGTAACGGGATTGGACAGGTGAAGGATGAGCATCGGTCTGTGGCAGAACCCTAACTTTCGCAAACTGTGGCTCGGGCAGAGCATCTCTGCCGTCGGCTCACAAATCACCTTCGTCGCGTTACCGCTGACGGCTGTGCTGCTGCTCAACGCCTCGGCCGCACAGATGGGTATCTTGACCGCGGCCGTGACGCTGCCCTATCTGTTGGTCGGGTTGCCTGCCGGCGTGTGGGTGGATCGGCTGCGCCGTCGCTCCATCCTCATCACCGCTGACGTATGCCGTGCTGCGCTGTTGGCCACCATCCCGCTGGCCGCCCTGCTGAACCTGCTGCGCATCGAACATCTCTACCTGGTAGCGTTTTCGAGCGGCATATTCACCGTGTTTTACGACGTGGCCGAGGAGGCCTTCCTGCCGTCGTTGATTCGACGCGACCAACTGGTCGAAGGCAACAGCAAGATGGCGGCGCCCCCTAGACCTGGCAGGTTTCGGAAAACCTGCCAGGTCTTGCGATTAGGAGATCACAGGCCCAGGCATTGGAGGCGGGCTGGTGCAGTGGCTCACGGCACCGGTTGCCATCGTCGCGGACGTGCTGTCGTTCGTCGTTTCGGCCTAAGTCCATCCACGTCGCTAAGCCTGGACCTGCTCGGCCCCAAGAGCACCGGACCCTGATGGCAGAGATTGGCGAGGGGTTTCGCTTCGTGTTGCGGCATCCGCTGCTGCGCCCCATCACAGCCACGACCGCCACATTCCAGCTCTTCGGCGGCATGTTCGACGCACTCCTGGCGCTCTTCATCACGCGCGAACTGGACCTTCCGCCCGCGACATTTGGCCTGGTGTACGCCATCGGCAGCGCCAGCGGGTTGATTGGCGCGGCATCCGGCGCAAGGCTCACCCGGCGGGCAGGTCTCGGGTGGATGATCGTGGTAGCCGCCTCCGCTATTGGCGCTGGCTGGTTGACGATGTCATTTGCGAAGGGTGTGCCCGCCATCGCATTTGCGATCCTCGCGGCGGGCTTTGTGGTGGCAGGGCTGGGCAACACACTCTACAACATCGGTGTGGCCAGCCTATCACAGGCCATCACGCCCGATCGCCTGCTGGGCAGGATGAACGCGACCAGGCTGTTCATCGGCTGGGGCACCTTGCCGATTGGCTCGCTCATCGGTGGGTTTCTGGGCGAGGCGATCGGCGTACGAACGACGCTACTCGTCGCAGGGATTGGGCTGGCATCAGGGTTTCTGTGGGTGGCGCTCTCACCTCTGCGCAAGTATACTCACTGACCCCTCGCACTCTCCGCCAGTCGTTGCGCCTCGCCCAGCGCCTCTGCGGGGGTGGCCTCCTCGTTGACGACCTTGGCGACCGCCTGTGCGAATACCTGCATGGTGTTTTCCCACTCGCCAAACGCCCGCGGATTGATCAAAATCGCGTTCTCCATCGGATGTACTCATCCGCGGACGCCCGCGCCGTGCGGGCGACCTCTTCGCCTGCCAGTTGCTCGTACGCTTTCGATTCCGCCAGCGTCCTGCGCGCCTCCTTGGGTGTCGGGGCGACGTCGTATTCGTGGTACAGGTCGGCGTACCACTCCAACGCCTCGACCGTCAACGGATCGTCAAACGTGGTGCGGGTGGGAGCCTGCAGGCTATCGAAGAGCCGTCCGCCGTGCAGGTAGACGAGCAGCGCAGCGTCCAAGTACGAAGGTTCGTTCGTCGTACCGCTCGTCACGTAGCCGTAGATACCGGTGTCGGGATCCCTAATCTCGACGGCGCTGCGCAGCAGGTCATTCCACGTCCACCCGACGTCAGGATACGGCAGGCCGTGCTGGTCGAACAAGTCGCGGTTGTAAAAGGTCACCAGCACGTCCAGCCCGCCCGGAACAGCCCACGTTCTACCCTCAATGGAAAAGAGTTCGAACGTACCGGGGTAGAAATCGGATAGAGCGAAGGATTCGTCCTGCTCGGTGAACGGGTCCAGGTTCAGGATGGCTCCCTCGGCCTGCAGTTCGCCCACGGCCCAGGGAGCGACGACGAGCACATTCACGTCAGCGGTGTTGATATCGTTTAGCGGGCCCCCGCTCATGGAACGCAATTCAACCGTGAGGTGAGGGTATTGCTCGTTGAACTGCTGGGCCAATTCCTCGTAATACCCTTTGTCAACGTCGGGGCAGGCGAAGGTGATCGTGGCCGGTTCGAGAGGCGGCACCGGTTCGGCACAACCGGCCAGTGGAATGGCAACCAGGCAGGCAATACCCCATGCCAATACCAGGCGTTCCGCTCCTGGGTGTAGACTATTGAAAAAATCGGCATAGTCTGTCCCGTAGCGTACCTTTACTGATCGTGATGACCATCGCCGCTCATGAACCGCCTGGCAAACCTCTCCAGGAATGTGAGTTCAAGCCCATAAGACCCTGGCAGCATTTGAAGGATCACCTGGCCCTGGTACTGCGGAGAGTGTGAGACACCGTAGCTTGCGTCAAACCGACAAGCCCTGTACAATTATCCAAATCACAAATGACTCAGGTTCCTGCTGCCTCAGAATTGAAAGTCGCCTGAAAATCCAGGGGGTGTAATCATGTGGAAAAGTCTGTCACGCATCATCCTCTATGTGGTCTTGGTTCTAGTCCCCCTGCTTCTGGTCACTTTGTATAGCCCCCAACCCAACGTCAGTATCGTTTATAGAATTGGGAGAAGTCGGTCTGTTGAAAGCGCGGTCAAGGCCCTGCGGAGTGTACAGAGATAGGCGAAGGGGGCTGTATTCCAACAAGAACAGATCGCCCGGGCTGTGGAGCTGGGTTGGGGCATAAGGAGTCCTGAGAAGATCAAGTTTTCGCTATCCAGGGCCAAGGAGGGAGTCTCGTGAAGAAGAAACTGCGTGGACTCAAGCAGCGTGACATTCAACTGGATTTCAGCCTCTACCGGGTTGGTGTGCCCATACGGGGTCTTTCCGACATGGAACTGAGCGTGGTGGACATTTGGCCGGAGGGGGCCGAAAAGGCGATCGTGTTCGTGCACGGCTACGCCGGCTGTGCCGAGACCTGGGAATACCAGGTCAACCACTTTGCGCGCCGGTATCGCGTCGTCGCGCCCGACCTGCGCGGCCATGGCCAGAGCGATGCCCCCTTCACTGCGTACACCATGGCGGAACTGGTGGACGACATCCATACGCTCGCGGAGACGCTCGACCTGCCGGAGAAATTCATCCTGGTCGGGCATTCTTTCGGCGGCTCCATCTGCGTCGAGTACGCCAACGCGCACGCGGAACGGCTGGAGAAGTTGGTCCTGATCTCGACGGCTGGCGAGTATCCGGTTCCCCGCACGGCGTCCTGGCTCTCGCGCGTCCCCACCGCCGCTTTCCGCCCCTGGTGGAAATACCGCCCGCGTTGGAACGCCGAAGTGCACGTGATGAAGCGCATGATGCTGAACAATATGCGCAAGTGGCAGGGCTGGCCGCTGCTACGGAACTTATGCACCCCCACGCTCATCATCACGGGGGAACGGGATCGCTATTTTCCCCGGTACGTGTTCGAAGAGGTGGGCAAGATGGTGCCAGGGGCCGAGGTGATTGACGTAGGCGCATCCAAGCACAAGGTGCAGATCGAGCGGTCCCAGGCGGTCAACCGCGCTATCGAGCGCTTCATCGGTGAAGAAGCCGAGGGGCACCGGCTGTCCTGGCGTGAGCAGACCGCGTGTGCCACACTGCCGGCGAATCGCCCCTGGCTCAGGAGCTACGGCAGTCATACGCCATGTACCGTTCCCATTCCACGCCAGCCACTCCACCGATTCCTGGAAGCAGCAGCCGAAAATGTACCCAAGCGCACGGCGACCGTATTCTATGGCTCCAGCCTGACCTATCAGCAACTCGAATGGCAGGCCAACCAGTTCGCCCACGCATTGCACGGCCTGGGCATCCGGCCGGGAGAGCGGGTCATGGTGGTGCTGCCCAACATGCCGCAGATGATCGTGGCCTACTATGCCACGCTCAAGATCGGCGGCGTGGTGGTGCTCCCCAACCCTGACGCCGACGCGCCGGCCATCATCGAGCAGGTCCGGCAGACCGGCGCGCAGGTGCTGGTCACGCTGCGGGAGTTTGGCGGCCTGGCACGGGCGGTACAGGCGCACGTCCCGCTCACCCTCGTCTTCGCCGACGTCCGCGAAGCCGTTTCCACCTCCGTCTACAAGCAACTCCTGGCCCGCTGGGAAGCGGCTGGCCTGGGCGAACAAGACAAGGCCGACGAGAGTTACGGGGGCCACCTGATGAGAAGGTTGATGATAGACGCGGCCCGCACGCCGCCCCAAGTCGAGGTCACCAGCCAGGACCTGGCCGCCGTCCTCTACACCAGTGGAACGACCGACGAACCCAAGGGCGTACGCCTGACCCACGCCAACCTGGTCGCCAACGCCATCCAGACCCGCCACTGGATCCCCGACCTGCGTTATGGCCAGGAGACCTTTCTCTCGGTCATCCCGCTGACCCACAGTTACGGCATGACCAGCGCGATGAACGTCCCGATTGCCCTGGGGGCCACCATCGTACTGCTCCCTGTCTTCGAGTTGGGGCAGGTACTCCAGCACATCAAGCAATACAGCCCCACCATCTTTCCCGGCGTCCCCTCGATCTACATGGCCATCAACCACGCACCCAACGTGCGCTCCTACGGGGTATCGTCCATCAAGGCCTGTATCAGCGGCGCGGCTCCTCTGCCCATCGAGGTGCAGGAGGCGTTCGAGAAACTCACCCACGGTCGGCTGGTCGAAGGGTACGGGTTGACCGAGGCCTCGCCCGTGACGCACGCCAATCCCCTCGAGGGGGTCCGCAAAGCCGGCTCGATTGGCATCCCGGTCCCCAACACCGACGCCAGGATCGTAGACCTGGTGACCGGGGAGGATCTTCCCGTCGGGCAGATCGGCGAATTGCTGGTCAAAGGGCCACAGGTGATGCAAGGGTACTGGGCCAAGGAAGACCCAGGGGACTCGGAGTCGGTGCTGAAAGATGGGTGGCTCTATACGGGTGACGTGGCGGTGATGGACAGCGACGGCTATTTCCAGATCATCAGCCGCAAGCGGGATGCGATCCTGGCCGGCGATTATAGCGTGTATCCCCGAGACGTGGAGGAGGTGCTGTACGAGAACAGCAAGGTCATGGAAGTGGCCGTCGTGGGCATTCCACGGGGAGAGGGCAGGCAACAGGTCAAAGCCTTCGTGGTCCCCCGCCCCGGCTCCACCCTCTCCAAAGAGGAATTGCTCGACCTGTGCCGGCGCCGCCTGGAAGCGTACGCCGTGCCGTGGGACATCGAGTTCCGCGAGACGCTACCCAAGTCGTTTGTGGGCAAGGTGTTGCGACGCATGCTGGTTGAGGAAGGGTGACTCGGCGCTTTGACCATATTGCGACCCGACTGGATCGTCGCACGGCTGGCGAAACAGTCCCCCAACGTAGCATATTTCGTCGAGACCGAGGAACCGGTCGTCGCCCTGACGATTGACGATGGGCCGGACCCCGCCACGACGCCCAACATCCTGGACGTGCTCAAGCGACACGGTGCGCGCGCCACGTTTTTCTTGATCGCGAGCCACATCCAGGGGAACGAAGAGGTGGTTGCTCGCACCGTGGAAGAGCATCACGAAATCGGCAATCACCTTACGACGGACGAACCGAGCGTTCTGCTGGACGGTGCTGAGTTTGAGCGGCGCTTGCTGGAGGCCGACGGTGTGCTCTCGCAGTTCGCGGAGGTGCACTGGTTCCGGCCGGGATCGGGCTGGTACAACAGAGAGATGCTCTCGATCCTCGACGAGCACGGGTATCGGTGCGCCCTCGGCTCCGTCTACCCCTTCGACCCGCAGTTTCCGTCGGCCTGGTTCGCGGCACGCTACGTGTTGTGGGCCGTGCGCCCTGGCTCAATCATCATTTTGCACGACTATGGAGGACGTGGCGAGCGCACAGCGACCGCGCTGGCCACGATACTGCCAGAACTCGGCCGCCGCGGCTGGCGCGTGGTCACGTTGTCAGAAATCACGTAGCACAACAAGCGACCGCGCCCCGAGGATGGGGCGCGGTCAATGCGTGCGACGGGGAACTATCCGTCAACGCTCGGCGTAGAAGGCGATGCCCACCGTGCCAGGGCCGGCGTGGGTGCCGATGGCGGGGCTGACCGTAGTGCGGTAGACCGTGGAGACGCCAAAGCGCTCCTCGACCTGCCCGACGATCTCGTCCCCCTCCTCGGGGCTGCCCACGTCAATGATGGCAGCCTCGGCCATCCGTTTCCCGTTCAGCCGCTCTTGTGCCACGTCCAGCATCTGGGCGACCGCCTTGCGCTTAGTGCGAATCTGGCACAGCGGCTCGACGGTTCCATGTTCCAGATGCAACAAGGGCTTGATGTTGAGCGCAGTACCGAGCAGACGCTTGGCCCCGCCGATGCGTCCACCCAGGTACAGGTACTCGAGTGTGTCCACGGCGAACAGCACGTGTACCCTGTCCCGCATGTCCTCAGCCGCCGCCACGACCTCATCGAGGGATTGGCCAGCCGCCGCCGCCTGCGCCGTGGCCAGCACGATGAACCCTAATCCCATCGAGGTCGAGAGAGAATCCACCACGCGGATGGTGAACTCGGGCATCTGCGCCTGCGCTGCCAGCGCGTTGGCAACCGTGCCGCTGAGCTTCGAGGAGAGGAAGACGCCGACGACCGCGTCAGCCCCGGCACCGGTCTGGCGGAAAAACTCCTCGAATTCTCCAGCCGAGGGCTGAGAGGTGGTGGGGATGACCTTGTCCGCCCGCAGACGGCGGTAGAACGCCGGGGGGTCTATGTCCACCCCGTCCCGGAGGCGCTCTTCACCCCAGGTGAGCCAGAGAGGGATCACCGGGATGCTCAGGCTGTCCAGCGCTTCCTTGGGGATGTAGGCCGAACTATCCGTCACCACTACGATCAACCGATTGCTCATTATTACCTCCCTTCCTGATGAATCCAAGAATGCTGACAGTTAGAACACTGAACCGGGGAGCAGGATACGCCGGTAGACCGGGCTGCGCCGAAAGAGACGGGGGGACAAGGAGACAAGGGGACGAGGAGATTCGGGGACCAGCGACGCCCCACAGCCATCAGGGCTATATCCCTGCACGATCGAGCAAGAAACTGAGCGCGATGGACACCAGGCCGGCGACCAGGGTGCGCAATCCATAACCGATCAGGCTGCGCCCGGAGATGTGTCCCAGGAACATCCCCAGCCCGAACAGGCCAATCAAGGCGACAACCAGAGAGAGCGCATAACTGACCAGGATGTTGCCAATCAGGGAGGCCACGAAGAGCGGGACAAGCACGACCAGCGCGGCCAGGCAAGGGGCCAAGCCGTCCACCAGCGCCACGATGACCACTGCCAGGCGCGATGCACGTCCGATCTTGGTCTTTCTCTGGTCGGTGAACGACAGCCGCTCCAGTTCGACGAGTTCCCGTTGGCGCTCGGCCGCCTCGGTGAGATAGGCCCCCCACAGGCCCGAAACCCCCATGGAGATGGAGGTAGCGACGCCAATGTGGATCACGCTGCGCGCGTCGCGGACGCCACCAATGTAACTCCCCATCAGGATGCCGATCGTGGTCAGTACGCCATCGAAGGCATTCATGGCGAAATAGCGGCGGGCGATCTCTGCCACGCCAGCGATACGGCTGTACTCGCGCAGGTGATTGACACCTTGGGCGAGACGGCCCATACCGTCACGATGGCCTTCCATGGCTAGTCTTGTGTCGTGGCGACATCCTCGATCAGCAGGTTACCGGCTGCCACCTCATCAACCGAGTGAATGGCGCCGCCGTTCTCCTCGACGACGCCCTTGATCATCTCGTAACTTAGACTGCGGCCCTCAATAGTGATCTTGACGTTTTCGACACGCCGGTCAATCTCGGAAAGCGAGATGTTGACCCCATCCACCCCTTCCAGGTCCGCCAGCAATTGGACCAGGGTCACGACACCCGGATCCAGGGGTTTTAGCACATCCAGCACCAATCGTCGCAGGTTCCCCATCTTTCTTCTGATTCACTCCTTCAACGGCATGAGCGCCCGGGCAAAAATCAAGTAGCCGGTGTGGGCCACCATGCGGTCCATCGGCCGCAGGCGTGCGGGCACCGCCTTGTATGGCCGAAGCAACAACTCCTCCACTTCGATCAGGCCAAAGTTGGCCTCGTCCAGTGCACCGATCAGGCGAGCAACCTGATTGGTGGTCGGCAGGATACAGCCAAAGAAACCGCCGCTGGCAAGCGCCACGTGGGCCTGTGCCAGATAATCCCACGGATTGGACAAGTCCAGGAACAGCGCATCGGCGTCGCGCTCGTCGAACCCTTCCGCGACGTCGCGCAGTTTCAGCTCCACGAACTCGGCCAACCCCAACCGTTCCAGGTTCTGGTGGGCCAGGTGCTGCATCTCTGGGCGCACCTCGTAGGAGTACACGCGCCCCGTGGGGCGGACTGCCCGCGCCAGGACCAGCGTCAACCCACCACTGCCGGTACCGGCCTCGACCACGCGGCATCCCGTGCCGACGCTCATTTTCATCAGGATGTAGCCAGCATCTTTGGGATAGACGATCTGCGTCGTGCGCTTGAGATCGCGCAAGAGGTCATCAGCAGAGGGCTTGAGGAACAGGAACGGATGCCCCAGATGGGTAGACAACCGCATCCCCCAAGGGGCTCCGATCAGATCGTCGTGGGCCAATATCCCACGGTGGGTATGAAGCTGCGCGCCTGGCTCCAGCCGGACGATGAACGATTTGCGGTCGCCACCGACCAGCAGAGCCAGGTCACCAGGGTGTGCATCTTGCACGGCTTTCTCGGCAACCAACTTGTCCTCAGGCATGATTATAATACACTTCCGCCACAGCGCAACCTTGACCTTCCCGAAAGTTTCCAAGTATGCTGCGAATATCAAGGATGCCCCAAAGTAGCGGTGCGCGTGCTGAGTGCTTTCACTTGAACTTTCGGGAAGGTGGCAGTTTGACTTGAAGGCAAGATAGTGGTACACTGGGTGTAGCAGTGTGGGCCACAATGTTGACGTTCCGATCTGCACGATTTTATCAGCAAACTCCAGGATAAGGAGGATCACCGCATGGCGGAGAAGAAAAAAGTGGTCATCTGCATCGAGGATGAACCCGAGATGATTGACCTGGTTCAGTTGATCCTCGGGCGCAAGGGATTCGATCTCGTCGGCGCCGTTGGTGGCCGGGAGGGCCTGGAAACGGTGCGCCGGCTCAAGCCCGACCTGGTGCTGTTGGACCTCATGATGCCGGACATGGACGGCTGGGAGGTCTATCAGCAGATGAAGGCCGACGAAGAACTCAAGAGCATCCCGGTCATCGTCGTCACGGCGAAGGCACAGAGCATTGACAAAGTCCTGGGACTGCACATTGCCAAGGTAGACGACTATGTGACCAAGCCGTTCGGCCCGCAGGAATTGCTACAGAGCGTGAACAAGGTACTGGGACTATAATCCTGAGCCCGGTGGTTCCCATCATCGTGTCCATAGGGCATGTCCGACCACCGGACGTGTCACCGTTGGCACTCTAATGGGTGAACGGTGATGCGTTCCACCTTTGCGGGAGGCAGGCGATGGAACTGAAGGTAGTGCGGATCGAAAAGCCAGAGACGGTGAACCTCATTCTGGGCCAGGCACACTTTATCAAGACAGTCGAAGACCTCCACGAAGCGTTGGTGAGCAGTGTACCGGGCATCAAGTTCGGCCTGGCCTTCTGTGAGTCTTCGGGGCCGGCACTGGTGCGCGCCAGCGGCACCGACGACGAATTGCTGGAACTGGCCAAGCGGAACGCGCTGGAGTTGAGCGCAGGGCATAGTTTCATCATATTCCTGGGCGCAGGGTTTTATCCGGTCAACGTACTGAACGCGGTCAAGATGGTACCCGAAGTATGCCGCATCTTCTGCGCCACAGCCAACCCGGTGGAAGTCATCCTGGCGGAGACGGAGCAAGGGCGCGGCATCCTCGGCGTCGTAGACGGCATTCTCACCAAAGGCATCGAAACGGAAGGCGACGTCGTCTGGCGCAAGGGCTTGCTCCGCACGATTGGGTACAAGTTGTAGCAGTTCCCTATACGATGTGGACAACGGTGCGGAACGAGACACGAGGCGAGCGACTGTTGGGGCATGTGCGTCGCTGCGCCAGTTTCCTGTGTCGCCTGCGAGGGCTGACCTTCCGGCGAACCATGGGCGAAGACGAAGGATGCCTGCTGGTGGGAGACCGTGAGAGCCGCGCGGACGCCGCCATTCACATGTTCTTTGTTTTCTTTCCCATCGCCGCGATATGGCTGGATAGGAGCGGGCGCGTGGTAGACGCCAAACTGGCGCGGCCGTTCCGCCCCCTCTACGTCCCTCGTGCGCCA
>Ga0315289_10004945_pt1 | contig 19807 bp, 14 predicted proteins | sample YL17G11_40_MG_FD_203452 | JGI IMG/M metagenome (GOLD analysis project Ga0315289, IMG submission 203452) | Sediment microbial communities from Yellowstone Lake, YNP, Wyoming, USA - YL17G11_40 | ecosystem: Environmental > Aquatic > Freshwater > Lake > Sediment | place: USA: Wyoming | collected...
TCCAGCGACGCTATCTTGCCCAGGCCCACCGCGTTGGACTGGCCCATCAGAATGTAAACCTGTACGGGTTTGCTCATGTCCGCCGGCTTGCCATCGGGCCTCGGCAACTGGGCCGGAATCTCCAGAGCCGCGGCGGGTAGTACCAGGGCCGCCATCACCAGGGCGGCCAGGGTCAAAATCATCTTGGTTCGGTTTGGTGACATCATGGTTCGGTTCTCCTTGTCAGTGGGTTTCGTGGAAGATCCCTTGGTCATTGCCTTGCGTTGGGGATGGATCGCCTTGTGCATCGCTTGTTCCTTTACATCCAACCTGCCGCCAAGGCCGTCCCTGTCCATCCAAGGCGTCCGGCCATTGCCGCTCCCGAAAAGCAAGTGTTCCGGCCCCATTTTGTTGAACCGTTTGTGGGGCGGTCGGTTCCGGTCGAATTGGCGGCGACGCGGGTATGCCAGGATTCTCCGGCATGGGCGCGTTCGCCCCGAGCCCGAGGCCAATCGCGGCGCCGCATTGACGCTTTCACTCAAACCCGTGTATAATCACCGCTTCAGACGGTCATAGCGGCGCAGGATGGACCACGGAATGGCACTGGAAATCGTCGGCGAAATTTTCGGCAAGGTGGCGCGCGCGATCTTCGGGTCGCGCAACGAGCGTCTGGTGCGCGCGTACCAGGAGACGGCGGAGAAGATTAACGTGCTCGAGCCGGAGTTCCAGCGCCTGACGGACGAGGCACTTCGGGCGAAGACGGACGAACTGCGGTCGCGCCTGCCGTGCGACGAAATCGCGAAGGCCTGCCGCGCGTTCAGCAAACGAATCGCGGCGGCGACCGACCAGCAGGAGCAGAAACGCCTGCGAACGGAATTGCGCGGCCTCATCAACGGGTACCTGGACCCCCTCTTGCCGGAGGCGTTTGCGGCCGCGCGGGAGGCGGCGAAGCGGACGGTCTGGCTCGGCCACGCGGAGGCGCCGGCGGATTATCATCCGGAGATCCAGGAGCGGATCCGCCAGGCGATGCGCGGCGAGGCCAGCCTCCTGGACTCTTCGACCGGCAAGCCCATCGAGACGTTCGGCCTCTACGGCATGAGGCCGTACGATGTCCAACTCATCGGGGCGATGGTGCTGCACGAGGGCAAGATCGCCGAGATGGCCACCGGCGAGGGGAAGACGCTGGTGGCGTCGCTGGCGGTGTACCTGAACGCGCTGGCCGGCCGGCCGGTGCACATCGTATCGACGAACGATTACCTGGTGCGCGTGGGGCGGGAGTGGAACGAGCCGATCTTCCGCCGCCTCGGCCTCTCGGTCGGGGCGATCCAGGCCGGCATGGACAGCCACGAGCGCAAACCCCAGTACGCATGCGACATCACGTACGGGACGAACAACGAGTTCGGCTTCGACTACCTGCGCGACAACATGAAGACCAGCCGGGCCGAACAGGTCCAGGGGCTCCTTGCGTACGCCATCGTCGACGAGTGCGACTCGGTCCTGGTTGACGAGGCCCGGACGCCGCTCATCATTTCCGGCCCGGTGTTCGAATCCACCGACCAGTATCTCGTGGTGGACCAGATCGCGCGACAACTGAGGGCGGGAAAACTGGGGACGGCCGACAGCCCGGAGAGCGGAGATTTCGAGATCAAGGAGAAGGAGCACCAGTGCCCCCTGACGGAACAGGGGCGCCGGCGGGCGGAGCGACTGGCCGGCGTCGGGAGTTTCTACGTCGCGGGCAACATGGATTGGCCGCACCTGATTGACCAGGCGCTGCGGGCGCATCACCTCTATCGGCTCGACAAGGAATACGTCGTGCACGGGGAGGACGTGATCATCGTGGACGAGTTCACGGGCCGGCTGATGCCCGGGCGTCAATGGTCGGAAGGTCTGCACCAGGCCGTCGAGGGGAAGGAATGCATAAATAAGCTCTTGGCGGACTCGTCCTTGAAGGGCAACGCGAAGGTTTGGCTTCAGGATTTGCTCAACCCGGAAGATAGCACGCAGGCCCCAGAGCGGTTGAAGGAGAAACGGGCGATGGCTTTGCAGCAATTGAAGCGGGCTATCGAGAGTCGCCCTGACGTGAAACTCAAGGAAGAGACGCAGACGCTGGCGACGATCACGCTCCAGAACTTTTTCCGGATGTACGACAAACTCGCCGGCATGACAGGGACGGCGATGACCGAGGCCGAGGAGTTCCACAAGATTTACGACCTGGACGTGGTGCAGGCGCCGACGAACCGCCCCCTCTCGCGCGTCGGCCACGCGGACCTGGTCTTCCGGACCGAGAAGGAAAAGTTCGAGGCGATCGTCGAGGAGATCAAGGAGTACCACGAGCGCGGGCTGCCGGTCCTGGTGGGCACGACGAGCATCGAGAAGAACGAACTCCTGAGCCGGATGCTCGAGCGGACGCACGGCATTCTGCACGAGGTGCTGAACGCGAAACACCACGAGAAGGAAGCCGAAATCGTCGCCGTCGCCGGCCAACAGCACGTCGGGCGCGATGGAAAACCCAAGGGCAACGTCACGATCGCGACGAACATGGCGGGACGCGGGACCGATATCAAACTGGGCCCGGTCGTCGTCTTTCCAGCGTGCTACGGGCCTTGGGATACGGCGAAGCAGAGCATCCCGTCGGACTTCGGGTTCAAGTGCTGCGTCGGATGCCCCGAGTATGACCCGCGCACCAACTGTGCCCACTGCTTTAAGCCGCGTGTGGACCCCGCGTTTCCGGAGCGCGGGCGCACGGAGTGCGTCGAGAACCCGCCGTGCGGCCTGCACGTCATCGGGACGGAGCGGCACGAGGCGCGGCGGATTGACAACCAGTTGCGCGGGCGCTCGGGACGCCAAGGCGACCCGGGCTCGAGCCGATTCTTTCTCTCGCTCGAGGACGACCTGATGCGCATCTTCGCGCGCGATTGGGTTTCGGCGGCGCTCGGAAAACTCGGGATGGAAGAGGGGATGGCCCTCGAGCACCGCTGGCTGTCGCGCGGCATCGAGAACGCCCAGAAGAAGGTCGAGGAGCGGAACTTCGGCATCCGCAAGCACCTCCTCGAATACGACGAGGTGATGGACCGCCAGCGGAAGATCTTCTACGGCCGCCGCCAGAACGTCCTCGAGTCGGACGACCTGCGGGAGTTCGTCTGGGACCTCCTGGCCGAGAGCGCCCAGGCGGCCTGCGACCAGTACCTGTCGGAGACGTACAGTTACGAGACGATCGCGGAGTGGGCCCGGCGCAACCTGGGCGTCCAGGTGGACATCGAGCAACTGCGCGGCAAAGACGCGGACGAACTCGCGGACTACCTCCGGGACGAAGCGCGCCAGTGGGCGCGCGAGACGATTGAAGAGACGCTCGGCGAGTTCATTCCCGACGCCGAGGAAACGTTCGACGACGGCGAGCCCCCGCCGAAGCCCGACTACGCCTCGCTCGTCGCGTGGGCGCAGGCGCATCTGGGCGTGAAACTGCGCGAGTCGGACCTCAAGAAAGCCGACACGAACGAGATCCGCGAGATGCTCATGCGCGCGGCGGACAAGCGGCTCGAAGGGACGGACCTTTCGCGCGTCGGGGAGTTTCTGCGGAGCGATTTCCGCGAGGCCGCTCTGGCGGAGTGGGGCAACAAGAAATTCAACATGAACTTGAAGGCGGCGGACTTCGCCGGGAAGGACGCCGGGGCCGCCGTCGAGACGCTGCTCGACCGGCTCCGAGCGCTCTACGAGGAGAAGGAGCGGACCTACCCGATCGAGTTCGCCATCGAGGAACACCTGACGCCGCAGGTCGGCCAGGGGAACCAGGATTTCGAGGGCCTGGCGAGGTGGGCGTCGCGATTCTACCTGACGGGCGTCGCGGCCGAGGACATCCGCGACCGGGACCCGAGGAAAGTCCGTGACCGGTTGCTCGCAATCGCCCGCGAGTTCGAGTCGAGCGAGCGCCTTCGCCGCACCGTCGAGGAAGGCGTCCGCCGCCACCTGCCGGCGCCGGACCTCGACGCAGAGGAACACTGGCAGGCGCTCGCCCAGTGGGCGAACCAGCGGCTTGGCCTCGAGATGACGCCGGGCGAGTTCGTCGAGGCGTGGCTGGACGCGTCGACGGCCGGCGGCGGGACGCCCGAGGCCGGCGAGCCTCTCTCGCGCGAGGAGGTCATGATCGCCCTCGTGCTGGGGCGGGCCCGGAGCGATCGCCGCGCCCGAATGACCGAACTCGAACGGTATCTCCTGCTTCAGGCCCACGACACGTCGTGGAAGGACCACCTGTATCAGATGGACATGCTGAGGTCCGGCGTGGGGCTTCACGCCTACGCGGAACAGCAGCCGATCCTGGTGTTCAAACGCGAAGGGCTGGAAATGTTCGAGCAGATGCTGGACTCGACCCGGGACAAGTTTACGGACCTCATCTTCCGTGCGCGGTGGGTCCGGCAGGAGGCGCTCGCGCGGATTTGGGCGGGCCAATCGAGCGAACACGCCGTCGCCGCCAGCGCCTACGAGGCCCAGCAGCGTGCCGCCCTCGAAGCGCACCAGCAGGGCCGCATGGCCGAGGAAGGCGAGGCCGTCAAACAAATCGTGCGCGAGGCGCCGAAGGTCGGCCGGAACGACCCCTGCCCGTGCGGCAGCGGGAAGAAGTACAAGAAGTGCTGCGGCCGGCGGGGGTGAACGTCCGCGCGCCACTTTGCACTACAACGCACTTAGCGCGGCGAGTCTCCGTACCCGCCGCGCTAAGCACGTTTTGCGCGGTGGGTGCGGAGACCCACCGCGCAGAAGGGTCAAGTGGCGCTGTAATGTTTAGCGTCCTGCCGGAAACCATTTTGATTGAGGCCGGATCCCCAAGCCGGTAGAATGCCGTCGCGCCGTGCGGGGCGTCTGCACGTTCAGGAAAGGGAGGCAACCATCAAAGTCCGGACCGACATTGCGCACCAGGCGTGCATCAACCGGGCGTGCGGGGCGACGTTCGGCGTCGAGGAGCCGCTCTTCGAGTGCCCGAAGTGCGCCGGCCTGCTGGACGTGCGGTACGACTGGTCGAAGGCCGCCCTGCCCCGCCACCTCAAGGACTTTGAGGTGAAGTGGGCCGATCAGGCCGACCCGCTGGCGTTCTCGGGCGTCTGGCGGTTCCACGAACTCATTCCCTTTGCCGCGCGCGAGCACATCATCACGGTCGGCGAAGGGCGGACGATCCTTCAGCGGGCGGACCGCGTCGCGCCGTACGTGGGCCTCGGGGCCGGCCGCCTCTTCCTCCAGTACGAAGGTCTGAACCCGTCCGGCAGTTTCAAAGACAACGGCATGACTGCCGCCTACAGCCACGCACACCGCGTCGGTGCGAAGCGCGCGATCTGCGCCTCGACCGGCAACACGAGCGCGTCGGTCTCGCTCTATAGCGCCGTGGACGGACGGATCCCGGCCGTCGTGATCGTCGGGAGCGGGAAGATCGCCTACGGCAAACTCGCGCAGGCGCTCGACTACGGCGCGCGGGTGCTCCAGGTCGAAGGCGATTTCGACGTGTGCATGGAGCGCGTCAAACAGGTCGCGCGGAAACTGCGGATTTACCTCATGAACTCGCTGAACCCCTTCCGCCTCGAGGGGCAGAAGACCATCATGTACCGCATCCTCGAGGGCCTCGGGTGGGAGCCGCCCGACTGGATCGTCGTCCCGGGCGGGAACCTCGGGAACTCGTCGGCCTTCGGCAAGGCGTTCCGGGAACTCCAGGAGATCGGCCTCCTCGACCGCGTGCCGCGGATCGCCATCATCAACGCGGCGGGGGCCGACACGCTCTATCGCATCGTGAACGAGGAGAAGATTCGTTGGAACGACGGCCGCGTGGACGAGGCGCGCGTCGCGGCCTTCTACGATCGGATGGAGGCCGAGAACCGGCGCGCGAAGACGCTGGCCTCGGCCATCGAGATCAACCGGCCGGTGAATCTCGCCAAGTGCCTGCGGGCTCTGGAGTGGACGGACGGCATCGTGGAGACCGTGACGGACCAGGAGATCCTGGACTCCAAGGCCCAGGTGGGCGCGGGCGGATTCGGATGCGAGCCGGCCTCGGCCGCCAGCGTCGCCGGGGCACGGAAACTCCGGGCCGCCGGCGTCATCGGCGCGGGCGACCGCGTGGCCTGCGTCCTGACGGGACACGCCCTGAAGGACCCGAACATCACCGTGGCGTACCACAGCCTGGCCGAGGCGGCGCTCGGAGAGAAATACGGCGAGTACGGCGTCCGGGCGGCGAAGCACGCGAACCGGCCGATCGTCGTGCCGGACGACCTGGAGAAGATCATCGAGGCCATTCAGGCCTGAGCCGGGATTCGAGAGCCGAGATTTGAGATTTCAGATTTGAGATCTGAGATTTGAAATTCCCGATCTCAGATTCGCAGGCGGCCACTTGCTCGGGAGGCAGGACATGATTCACGTGGTGGTTTCCGGCGCGGCCGGGCGGATGGGGCGGGCGCTCATTCGGCTCATCCAGGAGACGGACGACCTGGAACTCGTCGGCGCGCTCGAAGCGCCGGGCCATCCGTGCCTCGGATCCGACGCGGGCGTGCTGGCCGGGGCGGGCGAATGCGGCATCCGGATCGCCGCGGATCTTCCGAAGACATTCGACGTGCTCATGGACTTTTCGCTGCCCGAAGGCGCCGTCGAGCGCGTCGCGGCGTGTGCGGAGCGCGGAACGGCAGCGGTGATCGGGACGACGGGGTTTTCGGATGAACAGCGGAAGCAGATTGCCGCGGCGTCGAAGCGGTGTGCGGTGGTCCTATCGCCGAACATGAGCGTCGGGGTGAACATCCTTTTTCACGCGGCAGCGGACCTGGCGCGGACGCTCGGACCGGAGTACGACATCGAGATCGTCGAGGCCCATCACCGATTCAAGAAGGACGCGCCGAGCGGGACGGCCCTGAAACTGGCGGAGGAGATTGCGGAGGCGACGGGGCGGGACCCGGCGGAGTCGGCGGTCCACGGGCGCGGTCCCGGCCAACCGCCGCGGCGCGAGGGCGAGATTGGCATCCACGCCGTCCGCGCCGGCGACATCGTCGGCGAACACATCGTTTATTACTCGGGCCTCGGAGAGCGGCTGGAACTGAAACACGTCGCCCACACGCGCGACACATTCGCGCGGGGCGCGCTTCGGGCCGTCCGATGGGTGGCCGACCGGGGACCGGGCCTCTACTCCATGGCCGAAGTCCTGGGGCTGTGAGGGCCGGGCGGTTATGCCCGTGTCTCGAACCTCGCAACAGGTGTCGCCTTACGAACCTGTCAGCAACGCCCGGGCGACGTACATGCCGACGAAGAGCGCCGCGAAGAGCGCCACGAGGGCGTGAATCTCGCGCGCCCGGCGCGTGACGAGTTTCAGAAGGACGTAACTGATGAACCCCCACGCGATGCCGTCCGTGATCGAAAAACTGAACTGCATCACGACGATCGTCAGAAACGCGGGGATCGCCTCGTCGTAGTCCTCCCAGCGGATCTTGCGGACGCTGCCCATCATCATGACGCCGATCACCACCAGGACCGGCGCGATGACCGGATAGAACTTGATCTCGACGGGCGTGCCGGCGACGACCTGGCGGAGCGTCTCGCCGGTGCCCGCGTGGACAAAATGGGCGCCCATGCCGATCATCTCCACCAGCGGCGCGAAGACGAGGGCCAGAAGCAGCAGCACGCCGGTGACAATGGCCGCCAGACCCGTCCGCGCGCCCTCTTTCACCCCTGCGGCACTTTCAACGTAGGTCGTAATGGTGCTCGTGCCGACGAGGGCGCCCATGACCGTTCCGGCGGCATCCGAGAAAAGGGCCCAGCGGGCGCGCGGGAGTCGGCCCTTCTCATCCAGGAACCCCGCGCGCTCCGAGACGCCGATGAGCGTCCCGACCGTGTCGAACATGTCGAGGAAGAAAAAGATGAAGATGACGAGGAGAACGTCGGCAAGCGAATGGTTTCTGAAGAGGTCGAGAGGTTTTCGGAAGACGGCGCCGAGGGTTTCGCGAGGCCAATGAGGCAGCGCGACGACGCGCCCGAGAAGCGACTCGCTCGGCCGCGGCTCGGCGAGGACGACGCGGACCGCGCCGGGAGGCACCGGCACGCTCGCATCGACGGCGCCGCGCGTGACGCCGGCCCGCTCGAGGAATTGCCCCTCGGTGATGCACTCCAGGCCGTCGGGCTGATGGTAGGCGACCCGCCCCAGGACCACCGCGAGGATCGCCGTCGCGAGGATGCCGCCGAGGATGGCACCGCGGAACTCGAGGGTCGTCAGGACAGCGGTGACGGCAATCCCCACGAGCACGACGAGGACGACGGGGTTCGCCAGGTCGCCCAAGCGGACGAGCACGGCCGGACTGTTCTGGACGATGTCGCCGTATTGAAGTCCGACGAAGGCGATCAAGAGGCCGATGCCGACGGCGATGGCGTACTTGAGGCTCTCGGGGACGGCGTGCATGATCGCCTCGCGCAGGCCGACGAAACTCAAGCAAAGAAAAATCGCGCCGGCGATGAGGTTCGCCAGGAGCGCCTCCGGCCAGAGAAACCCGAAGCCCAGCGCGCTACAGACCGTGAAGGCGAAGAAGAAGTTGTGGCCCATGGCGGGAGCCAGCGCGAACGGATAGTTCGTCAGGATGCCCATCAGAAAACAGGCCAGCGCAGAGCAGACGCACGTGGCGACGAAGACGTCGTTGCGTGGCATGCCGACGGCGGAAAGGACCGCCGGTTGGACGAAGAGAATGTAAGAGAGCGTCAGGAACGTGACCAGACCGCCGCGGATTTCGGCCCACACGGTGGTCCCGTGCTCACGAAGTCGGAACATGCCCCGAGCCTCCCTTCCGAAATCGGTCATTCGGAGGTCGCGCCGACGTGAGCGGCTCGGCCGCTATTCCTCGACGGCAATCGCCTCGGTGGGGCAGGCCTCCGCCGCCTCGCGGACCGCGTCCTCATGCTCGGCCGGGACGGGGTCGGCCTTGACGACGGCCGTCTCGCCCGGCATGTCGAATACGTCGGGACAGATATCGACACAAGCCCCGCACCCGACACAGAGTTCGGCATCGACTTGGGTTTTCATCGGAGGTCTCCTTGTCCTCCGGGCCGCCGGATCCACCGACCCGTGTGCAGCTCGCCACACGCGAGTCGCCGTGGCGACCGGCGCAGCCCGTCAACGCGTCCACTTAACACCAACTCCGCCGCGAGTGCAAGAAAGAAGAAGGGAACGGGCGAGCGCCCGTTCCCTTGATTGACCGCCTGCAAGTCACCATGACCGAGGCCGGTGCGCCGGCGTTGAAAGGCGCCGAAACGCACCTACGGAGACCCCGCCTGCCTCTCGGCCCGATGAGCAGAAAAGAGCCGTCGGCTATAAAGCCCCCGGCGGCCCTCGGCGGCCGGTTACTTCCTGGGCATCAACTTGCCACAGGCCACGCCGAGCATCTTCAGCACCGCCTTGTCCGTCGAATAGATGACGGACTTGCCCTTGCGGGTGCCGATCACGATCCGACCCATGCGCAGCAGGCCGAGGTGATGGCTGACGGTCGGCTGCTTGAGGCCGAGCCCCTTGCACAGCGCGGTGACGTTCTTGGGGCTCTGGGCCAGCATTTTCAAGACGCCCAAGCGCGTGGAGTCCGAGAGAAGACTGAACCCGCGCGCCCACTCCTGCAACGCTGCTTTCCCAACGTTCTTCTTCGCCATGGATGCTTCCTTTCCCGCCCCCCTGCCCATACGTCAATGTGGATGCCAACCCGGGCGCTACGCGCACCTCGGCATTCGCCTTGAGAGACCGACCCCCTCCCCGGATTGTCCTCAGGGTAGATCCGAGGGAACGACAACGTTGGGAACCGCCCCACCCTTCTCACCGGTTCCCCCATGATGATGTTACCTTAGAATATACCATGGAAGCCAAGAATGTCAAGCAAAGAATTTGGCAAAATTTTTCTCTTTTGCTCACGCGAAGAAACATGAATCGCTCGACGGCGCCTCAAGAGAAAAGCCCGCGGGTTCCGCACCACGCCTGGTGGGCGATGCTGGACTTGAACCAGCGACCTCCTGCTTGTCGAGCAGGCGCTCTTGCCAACTGAGCTAATCGCCCACAGTCTAGCCAGGTCGATTGAATGATACGCCTCGGCGCGCCGGTGTCAAGGGCAAACGGATCCCCCCGGTTTCGCCCGCCGGATCACGCCAACAGGCGCTTCAGAGGCAACTGGCGCACCGCGGCGAGAGCGTCCGGCCCCACGACGCCCGCACGGAAATCCGTCGCCCGGTCTTCCGGCACCAGGCCGAGGACCCGAGCGCCTGTGACGCGCTGAATCTCGTCGGGGCTGGTCATCTCCGCCAAGTCCGGCGACTCGTGGTTGTAGCGGTTGATGACGACGCCGGCCACCGCGAGGTTCCGAGCCCGCGCCGCCTCGATCACCAGGGCCGTATGGTTGATCGTCCCCAGCGTCGACCTCGCGACGACCAGGAGCGGCAAGCGGAATTCCTTCGCGAGGTCCGCCACGCTCATCGCCGGGGTCACGGGGCAAAGAATTCCCCCGATGCCCTCGACGAGAAGGATTTCGTGGGCGTCGCGGAGGCGCCGCCACGCCTCCCACATCGGCTCGAGATCCGTTTCGACGCCGGCCCGCGCGGCCGCGACGGTCGGAGCCAACGGCTCCTCGAACCGCACGGGCGAGATCTCCTCGAGCGTCTCGGGGGCCTCGGCCGCCTTGGCGAGGAACTCGGCGTCCTCGGAAACCAGGCCCTCGCGCCGGCGAACGCAGCCGGAGGCCACGGGTTTGAAAACGCCGACATCCCACCCGCTTTCGCGAAGAACGATGGCCAGCGCCGCCGCGACGACCGTCTTCCCGACACCCGTGTCGGTGCCCGTGATGAAGAAGCCGCGATTCATCCGCCTTCGCCCTCCGGGCTTCGGTGGACAGGTTCGCCGGTGACCTCCGCGATGCCCTTCGAGACGCCCGCGACGAGGCACTCGAGGCTCTCGCCGCTGGTGCAGTAGGGCGGCATGAGGACGACGACGTCGCCGAGCGGACGCACCCACACGCCGTGACGACGCGCCGCCACGCAGGCCCGCCAAGCCCGCCGCTCTTCGGGCGGGTAAGGCTCGCGCGTCGCGCGGTCGGCCACCAGTTCGATGCCCGCCATGAGTCCCTTGCGGCGAACATCGCCGACGTGCTCGAGTTCCGCCAGCCGCGATAGGCCCCCGGCCAACTGCCGGGCTAACTGGCCGACGCGCTCCAGCACATGGTCCTTCTCGAAGACGTCGAGGCTCGCCAACCCGGCCGCGCACGCAAGCGCGTTGCCCGTGTATGTGTGGCCGTGATAGAACGTTCGGCCGGCGGTTGGCTCGCCGAGGAACGCCTCGTAAATCCTCTCGGTCGCGAGGGTGGCGGCGAGAGGCAGGTAGCCTCCGCTGATGCCTTTGCCGAGGCACAAGAGGTCCGGCTCGACGCCCTCGTGTTCACAGGCGAAGAGCCGACCCGTCCGCCCGAATCCCGTCGCCACCTCATCACAAATGAGAAGAACGTCCCGGCGTCGGCAGGCGTCGGCCACGCGACGCAGATACCCCTCGGGATGGACGATCATGCCGGCCGCGCCCTGGACGCACGGTTCGAGGATGACGGCGGCGATTTCCCGGCCGCGCGCCTCGAGCAACTCCTCCATGCGGCCCGCGCACGCCATGCCGCACGTCCCCTGCTCCAGGCCAAGCGGACAGCGGTAGCAATACGGCGAAGGCGCCTGAAGGGTCGGGAAGAGGAGCGGCCGGTAGGTCTCGTGAAACAAGTCGATCCCCCCGACGCTCACGGCACCCAGTGTGTCGCCGTGATAGCCGTAGGTGAGACTGACGAAGATCTTCTTTTCGGGCTGCGGACGCTCGCACTGGCGCCAATACTGGAACGCCATCTTGAGGGCGATCTCGACGGCCGTGGCGCCGGAGTCGGAGTAGAAGACGCGCGAGAGGCCCTTCGGCGCAAAGGCGACCAGTCGCTCGGCCAGTTCGATCGACGGCGGCGACGCGAGGCCCAGAAGCGTCGAGTGCGCGATCCGGTCGAGTTGGCGCCGGACGGCGTCGTCGATCTCCGGCCGACGATGGCCGTGCAGGTTGCACCACAGGCTCGAGATGCCGTCGATATAGCGGTTGCCGTTCGTGTCGATGATGAACTCACGCTCACCTCGCTCGATGACGACGGGGTCGCCCGCGACCCACTCGGCCATCTGCGTGAACGGGTGCCAGAGGAAGGTCTTGTCGGCTCGACGCAGGCGCTCGGTGCGGTCGCGCGGAAGGCTCATGGGGCCTCGAACCCGATGCGCACAGGGGTGCCGACGTCGGCCGCGAGACGCGAGGCGGCGCTCTGGCGATTGACGGCCACCTCGAGGAAGCCCGCGCTGCCGACGTAGGCGAGCAGCATGCCGGCGGCGACGTCGCTGTAGGCCCGCGAGAGGCCGCGGATCACCGCCCCGCCGACGTACACCACGATCCGGGCCAGTTCCGATTCGGTCAATTCCCCCGCGGTGACGTTCGTCACCAAATTGCCGAAGGGATCCACGTAGAGCACCTCGCCTTTAACGGAGCCCGCTTCGCGGCGCGGCGCGGGAACGTCGAGCCGCTGGATGGATTCAATCTCCGGCCCGAGGTCCTCAAGGACCGCGCCGCACGCCAAGGCCGCGCCGACGGGAGCGAAAATGTCCCGCCCGTGGAACGTACTCGACACGTCGGAGCGAAAGATCGAACGGTCCTCGACGCTGACGACGCGGGTGGCCGCGGCGCCCGTGCCTCGCCTGATTTTCCCGCCGAGGACGACCGTCAGAAGTCCATTGTCCGGGGCCAGATAGGTTTGTCCCGCCGATTCGGCCGCCAGGATCCGGCGCGCGGAGCCGACCTGCGGGTCCACGACAGCCACGTGGATCGTACCTTTGGGAAAGGCCCGCACGGCACTGGCCAGCATGAACGCCGCCGTCCGCACGTCGTGGCGCGGCACCTCGTGGGAGAGGTCCACGAGCCTGGCCGAGGGGCACCGCTCCAGGATCACCCCTTTCATCTGGGCGGGATACGTGCTCGCAATGCCGAAATCCGTCAACAGCGTGATGATGCACGACACGGGCGTCTCCTTTCGGTCGGCCGATTATCAAGCATCCCGCCCGTCGGGTCAAGCAGGCCCCCGTGACAAAGCGCAGGGCGTTGACGCGGCCGCCAAAGCCGATTATACCAGCAAAGCCCAAGGGAAGGAGACCGCGTTGGAATCCCGGACGGATCGCGCGGACGTGATGATCTCCGGGAGCGGCGGTGCAGGCCTGCGGGCGGCGCTGGCGGCCGCGGCGTCGTGCCCGTCGGCGGTCAATTGGCACGGGTGTATTCCTCGGGGCTCGGCTGCGCCTCGCCCCTCGGCACACACCCGGAACGCAACTGAAGTTCTCACTCGCCCTGGTACATAAAACGGGGGTTGGTCACCTGGAAAGGACGGCGCAACCGGTGAAACGCCATAGCGTTCTGCTGTCGATTCTTCTCCTGGCTACCGCCCACGCCTCGACAGCGCTGGACCGCGTGTCCCAGGCCGAGCAGGCGCTCGATGCGCTCGTGGCCGACGCCGACGGCTCCAAGCCGCTCTCGGAAGAGGACGCGGACCGGCGCATCCGGACCGTCCGCGAGGCAGCCAGCCGCCTGCCGCCCGACGATACGCGCCTCCTGCCGCGCCTGGCCGGCCTCCGCGAGAAGCACGCCGCGGACCTCGTCCCGACGCCCAAGCGGCCACTCAAGCGAGACAACGCCCTCGGTCGGCTCCTCCTGGCGCTCGACCTCGACCGCTTCGAGCGCCTGCCGCCCGAAGAGGTCCAGGCCCACCCCGCCTCGGTCGCGTTCCCCGGCCCCGTGCCGAAGGACGCCCCGCGCGTCCAGCGGATGCTGGAGATCGACACGGCCGTACCCGACTGGCACTCCACGGGCCTCTACGCCGCCCCCGGCGAGGTGGTCACCGTCACCGTGCCCGCGGCGGCAGCCGACAAGGGCCTGCAGGTGTGCATCGGCGCCCACCGCGACCGCCTCTGGCACCTCGACTCTTGGCTGCGGGCGCCCGACATCTGCCTGAGCCGGCCGATCGCCGAGCCGGTCACCCGCGTCGCCAGCGCGTTCGGCGGCCTGGTGTACGTCGATGTGCCGCGCGATTGCCCCCTCGGCACCGTCAAGGTGACCGTGACCGGCGCGGTCGAGGCGCCGTATTACGTCCACGGCCAGACGGACCCGGCGGCGTGGCGGAACACCATCCGCACGCGCGCCGCGCCCTGGGCGGAACTGGCCTCGACGAAGATCATCCTGACGCTGCCCTCGGCCGTGGTCCGCGACCTCGACGACCCGGACGCCGTCATGACCTTCTGGGACGCCGTCGCCGACGCCTGCGCCGACCTGGCCGCCCGGCCGCGCGTCCGGCCCGAGCGGTACGTGGCCGACATCCAGATCTCGGCCGGCTACATGCACGCCGGGTACCCCCTCATGACGCTGCTCGACATGCCGCCCGTCATGGTTGACGTGCCGCGCCTCACGCGCAACGGTCACGACGGCGTGTGGGGCCTGTTTCACGAACTCGGCCACAACCACCAGTCGGGCGACTGGACGTTCCGCGGCACCGGCGAGGTCACCGTCAACCTGTTTACGATGTACGTGCTGGAGACGGTCTGCGGCCTTGAGCCGACGCAGTGCCACGGCTCTATCTCGGACCGCAGCCAGACCGCCAACATGAAGAAGTACCTGGCCGACCCGGACTTTGCCGCGTGGGAGAAGGACCCGTTCCTTGGCCTCATCATGTACATCCAGATACAGAAGGCGTTCGGGTGGGAGCCGTTCAAGAAGGTCTTCGCCGAGTACCGCGATTTGCCGAAAGACGAGCGGCCGCGGTCCGACGATGCGAAGCGCGACCAGTGGCTGGTGCGCCTCAGCCGAACCGTCGGCCGGAACCTGGGGCCGTTCTTCGAGGCGTGGCGCATCCCGACGTCCGAGGCCGCCCGCAAGCAGATTGCCGACCTGCCCGCCTGGATGCCGGACGGCTTCCCGCCGGAGGGGTAGTCGCGCTGCGCTATATAATAGGAATGGAGTGAGCGAGGAAAGCCGCATGGACCCGGCCGCGGGATGGCTCGACGCCATGGTGCGGACCCAACTGGCGAGTCGCGACATCCGCGACCCGCGCGTCCTGGAGGCGATGCGCCGGGTGGACCGGGCGGCCTTCGTGCCGGCCGACCAGAAGGTTCACGCCTACGAGGACCGGCCGCTGCCCATCGGCGCGGGCCAGACCATCAGCCAGCCCTACATGGTCGCCATCATGACCCAGAGCCTCGACCTCCGCGGAACGGAGCGGGTCCTGGAGATCGGGACGGGCTCGGGATACCAGACGGCGATCCTCGCCCTCCTGGCGGCCGAGGTGTACACCATCGAGGTCCACGCAACGCTGATCGCGCAGGCGCGCGGCACACTGGAGCAGCTCGGCCACAGGAACGTCCGTTACCGCGTCGGCAACGGCCGGGCGGGCTGGCCCGAGGAGGCGCCGTTCGACCGCATTCTCTGTGCCGCGGCGGCGGAGGAAGTCCCGCAAGTCTGGTTCGAGCAACTGGGCGACCCGGGCGTCCTCGTGACACCGGTCGGCGGGTTCGGGGGGCAGATTCTGGTGCGGCTCGAGAAGCGCGGCGGGCAGGTGGACCGTATCGAGTTTTGCCCGTGCCGATTCGTCCCTCTCGTCGGCGGCGACGAGTGAGATTGGCGCTTGAGTCCGCGAGAAAATCCCACTATACCGTGCTGCGGGGCAAGGCCGATGGAATCGCCCCCAAGGAGTCGACCATGAAGCGCAGAGAGGCCCTCAAGATGCTGGGCGTGGGTGCGGCGGCGATGGCGCTGCCGGGAGGGCGCCTGGCCACGGCGGCGCCGAAAAAGAAACCGAACGTCCTCTTTCTCTTCACCGACGATCAGCGCGAGGACACCGTTGCCGCGCTCGGCAACCCGCACATCATCACGCCCAACCTCGACGGACTCGTGAAGGAGGGCTTCGCGTTCACGAACGCCTACTGCATGGGCGGGAACAGCGCGGGCGTCTGCCTCCCGAGCCGCAAAATGCTCCTCCGCGGCCGGTCGTGGTTCTCGGTGGACAGCGTCCCGCCGGACGGCCCGTGTTTCCCGGCGACGATGAACGCGGCGGGCTACGTCACGTATCACCACGGCAAGCGCGGAAACACGGACAAGTGGGCCCACGGGTTCTTCGACCAGAGCCATTACCTCAACGACGAAGCCGACCGCACGTCCGGCTACCCGGGCAAGCCGGTCGCCGACGACGCCATTGCGTTCCTGCGGGAGCACCAGGCCGGCGGCTCGGGCAAACCGTTCTTTATGTACCTGGCGTTCGGGAACCCGCACGACCCGCGCGTGGCGGCGAAAGAGTACTTGGACCTGTACGACCCGGAGAAGATTCCCCTGCCGCCGAACTTCCTGCCGTTACACCCGTTCAACAACGGGGAGATGAAGATCCGGGACGAGTCGCTTGCCCCCTGGCCGCGGACGCCCGAGGTCATCCGCAAACAACTCCGCGACTACTACGCCGTCGTCACGGCGATGGACGAGCAAATCGGGCGGATCCTGGCGGCCCTGAAAGAAATCGGCGAGTACGACAACACGATCATCCTCTTCTCCTCCGACCAGGGCATCGCCATCGGGAGCCACGGCCTGATGGGCAAACAGAACCTCTACGAACACTCGATGGGCGTGCCGCTCTTCTTCCGCGGGCCCGGTATCCCCAAGGGCAAGTCCTCGGACGCGTTCGCGTACCTCTTCGACGTGTACCCGACGGTGTGCGAACTGGTCGGCGCCGAGACGCCTAAGTCGCTGGAAGGCAAGAGCCTGGCGGGCGTCATCCAGGGCACGTCGGCAGGCGTCCGCGACACGATCCTCCTCGCCTACTTGAAAATCCAGCGCGCGGTCCGCCGGGGGCAATGGAAACTCCTCCGCTACCCCGAGGTCAACGTGACGCAACTGTTCGACCTGGAGGCGGACCCGTACGAGACGAAAAACCTCGCCGACGACCCGGCCCAGGCGGAAAAGGTCAAGAAACTGATGGACGTCCTGGCGGAGGAACAGAAACGCTTCGGCGACAAGGCGCCGCTGACCGTGGAGAATCCGAAACCGGCAGCCGTAAACCTGTCATTCTTCCGATAGAAACAAGCAAACAAATAGCCCGCATCCTTGGAACGGAGGAGGCCCCGTATGAACCGGCGCGATTTCCTGAATGCCCTCGGCGCCAGCGTGGCGGCCATCCACGTGCCGCGCCTACTGCGCGCCGCCAGCCCCACCACGGAGAAGCCCAACGTCATCCTCTGCATGACCGACGACCAGGGTTGGGGCGACACGGGGTACAACGGCCATCCGGTCCTTCGAACCCCGAACCTGGATGCGATGGTTCAAGCCGGCCTGCGGTTCAACCGTTTCCATTCGGGCGCCCCCGTCTGCTCGCCGACGCGCGGCAGTTGCATCACCGGGCGGCATCCGTATCGGTACGGCATCTTCTCTGCCAACGTCGGGCACATGCGGCCGGAGGAAATCACGCTGGCCGAGGCCTTGAAAACGCAGGGCTACGTGACCGGCCACTTCGGCAAGTGGCACCTGGGGACGCTGACGAACGATGTCCGCGACGGCCGGCGCGGCGGCAAGGGCGACAAGGATTTCTCGCCCCCCTGGATGAACGGCTTCGACGAGTGTTTCTCGACCGAGCAGGCCGTGCCCACCTGGGACCCGATGAAGAACCAGCCGATCCCCACCCAGTACTGGATGGGCCCCGGGAAACCCGCCACGGAGAACCTGGAGGGCGACGATTCGCGCGTCCTGATGGACCGCGCGATCCCGTTCATTCGCAGCGCCGTCCAGGCGAAGAAGCCGTTCCTGGCGGTCGTCTGGTTCCACACGCCGCACGAGCCGGTGCGCGGCGGGCCGGAGTTCCTCAAAATGTATCCGAACTGCCCGGAGGACGAGCAGCACTACTTCGCCGCCATCACCGCGATGGACCTCCAGATGGCCCGCCTGCGGAAAGAACTGCGCGACCTGGGCATCGCCGACAACACCATGCTCTGGTTCTGTAGTGACAACGGGCCGGAACACAAGACCGGCCCCGGCTCGGCCGGGCCGTTGCGGGGGCGCAAGCGAGACCTCTTCGAAGGCGGCGTGCGCGTGCCGGGCATCCTCGAGTGGCCGGCACGCGTCAAACCCGGACGCACGACCGACCTCCCCTGCTCCACCTCCGACTACTTCCCGACGGTCCTCGACGTGCTGGGATTCAAGATGCAAGGCCAGCCCGAGCCAATTGACGGGGTGAGCCTTATGCCGCTCATCGAAGGCCGGATGACCGAACGGCCTGTGCCGATCGCGTTCGAATCCGGCAACCAGGTCTCCCTCACGGACAACCGCTACAAAATCATCAGCACCGACGGGGGCAAGACATACATGCTGTTCGACCTCGGCGAGGATCCCGGCGAGTCAAAAGACCTGGCCGCCGAAAAGCCCGAGATCGTGGCCGGAATGCGGGCGACCCTCGAGGCCTGGCGCGCTTCCTGTAGGTATAGCCAAGCAGGAAAAGACTACCGCTAAACAAGAGCGCAGCACGCGCCCAGCCTATCGACCCTCCGTCGGCCCGCTCAGGCGTAGGAATGGAGGCCGGCGAAGAGGCACGAGAGGTTCGCCCACAAAAGCGTGATGAGGATACACGCCGTGCCCGCCAGGACAAGGAGTGACCCCGCCACCGGCGATCGGGGGCCGCGAACCGCCCGGAAGTGCAGGTACGCGAGAAACACGAGCCACGAGACGAAGGACCAGAGTTCCTTCGGGTCCCAGTGCCAGTAATCATCCCAGGCGAGTTTCCCCCACCAGGCGCCCAGCACCAGCCCTAGCGTCAGCAGCGGAAAACCGAAGCAGACCATCGTGTATGTCGCTCGCGAGAGGTCGGCCGAAGCGCCACCGCCCAAGATTTCTCCGCCCCGCTCCGCCGGGCCACGAACCAGGCAACCGAACGCCTGAACGGCGGCTTTGCCGAGAACGACGTAGGCCGCCAGATAAGTCGCGACGTGCGGCACAAAGAGAGGACTCTGAAGCGCGGCCGGCAGGTACTGGGGCTCGGGATTGAACACCATCACCACCGGGAAAAGCACCACGGCTGCGAGGACGGCATCCGCCCATTCCGCCCCCACCCGGAGCACGCGCCGGCAGAAGAGCGAGATCGGCAGCATCAGCGCGCCCATCGTCAGGCACACTTCGTAAAGGTTCTGCAGAGGTGCGTGCTGGACTTCGTGCCACCGAACGATCCACGCAGCCAGCGAAACGGCGAATCCTGCCGCAAAAAGCGCCCATCCCACGACCCGAAGCGCCCGCGAGGCCTTGCCCGGCGTGCGCCCGCGTCGCCGCGAGGCGCGCCCCATTCCCACGAGCGCGCCCGCGCCGAGCGCGACCGCGGCCGCCACGTAGGCGCCCATCGCCCCGAGGACCATCCAGTTAACGGGCGTCGACCTGAACTCCATCGCTCCTCCGGCGTCTCCAGCCCGCCCGGGCCCGCTCGAACCAGAACCGCACGAACGTTCCCGCGACGAGCAGCACGAATCCCGCGTAAACCGCGTACAGCCCCGAATCCGAGCGGACTGAAAGGACCGTGTATTCTCCCCGCTCGTGATCGTAATCGTACTGGTAGAAATGGTATCCGCCCCAGCCGAGCGGATCGTTCACCTCAATCGTCTTCTCGGCCACCACCGCCCCGCCCTCCAGAACCGCCAGGTCGCTGAAGTAATCCTTCGGCATGCCCCGGGGTTGGACGAGCCAGAGATTCGGCGCGGCCTCCTTCGAAAGATCTTTCGGCATAATCGGGGCGAGCGACAGACT
>Ga0315289_10004947_pt1 | contig 19802 bp, 16 predicted proteins | sample YL17G11_40_MG_FD_203452 | JGI IMG/M metagenome (GOLD analysis project Ga0315289, IMG submission 203452) | Sediment microbial communities from Yellowstone Lake, YNP, Wyoming, USA - YL17G11_40 | ecosystem: Environmental > Aquatic > Freshwater > Lake > Sediment | place: USA: Wyoming | collected...
GCAGGAAGATCAGACAAGCCTTTAAGCGGGCCAAGGCGTCGCGCAAACGGCCGACGTCTGTTGCTCTGGATGCGAAATTGATTAAAGCGCTTAAGGCCGAAGCAGAAGCACGTGGGGTTCCGTATCAAGTTCTCATGCGGATGTTCATCATTGAGGGCTTCAGGCGCCTCGAGAAAATCAGTTGACTCTCCCTAGGTTCTTCTCGCTGTGCCAAGGTGCTCCGGCAGGGCTTGGGCATCGCGTCCGCCCCATTACTCGCCATGCCCTCAGTGGTACACTGGTTACTTAAGCCCGATGCGCGAGTTTCCCTCTTCCTTCGAAATCCTGAAAGCCTTTGAGAAGCAGCCTGCAAAGACGTTCCGGCTGCGGGAGCTGGTGGTTGAACTCGGCTTGCGCTCGAGCCAGGCGCGCGAACTGAAAGGGGCGCTGAAGGATTTGGCTCGCCAACGGAAAATTGCCTATCTCAAGAAAGGTCACTTCGCTTTAGCTCCGACGGACCATCGTCCGGCGGTGCCCTCGCGCGATCACCGGCGTGCAGAAACCGTGGTTCGGCCCGAGCGCCGGAACCTGGTCAGCGGCCGCCTGATTGGCCACCGTGATGGCTACGGGTTTGTGGTGCCCGACGAGCCTGTGGGCGGAGGCCAGGACGTCTTCATCCCTGCCACTGCCATGAGCTCGGCGATGCACGGCGACCGCGTGGAGGTGCACGTCATCCGGTCCAAGGCCGACGGGCGGCTGGAAGGCCGCATCGTGCGCGTCAGCGAGCGCGCCCAGAAGACCGTGGTCGGCGAATTTCACTGTGGCCCGCGTTACAACTACGTTCTGCCCTATGACCATCGCCTTCCCTTGGAAATCGTCATCCCCCGCGGGCAGGAGTGGCCTGCACCAGGCGCACCGGCACGCGACCGGCAATTCGGCGGCGAATCGGAAGGCAAGCGCGCCATGTCCATCGCCGCCGGGCCGCACCACAGCACGCGCGAGCTGGAGCATCAGATCGTAGATGTCGAGATCACGAACTTCCCCGGGCCGGCTGCCCTGCCGCGCGGACGCGTCATTGAGGTTCTGGGCCGACGCGACGAGTTCGGCGTGGACGTCGAAATCATGATTCGCAAGTTCCACCTGCCGCACCGCTTTCCCGCCGAGGTGCTAGCCGAGGCCGGCGCCCAGCCGCAGTACATCTCGAGAGGCGAGCGCGAAGGGCGGCGTGACTTCCGCGCGCTACCCATCGTGACGATCGACGGGGAAACGGCCAAGGATTTTGACGACGCCGTTTGTGTCGAGCGCTTGGCCGACGGTAACTATCTTCTCCAGGTGCATATTGCTGACGTGGCTTACTACGTGCGGCCCGGGACGGCGCTCGACCGCGAAGCCCGCCTGCGCGGCACCTCCGTCTATTTCCCCGACCGCGCCGTGCCCATGCTGCCCCTGGAACTTTCCAACGGCATTTGCAGCCTGAACCCGCACGTGGACCGCCTGGTGACGTCTGCGCTGCTGGAGATTGACCCCGAGGGCCGCATCGTCGCCTACGACCTTGTGCCGGGAATCATCCGCAGCGCCGAGCGCATGACCTACACCGCCGTGTATGCGGTCCTCTCCGGCGACGCCGCGGCCTGCCTGCGCTATCGCGCTCTCGTTGACCATTTCCAGTTGATGGAGGAATTGGCGCGCATTCTGAATCGGCGGCGCGACGAGCGGGGCTCCATCGATTTTGATCTTCCCGAGCCGCTCATCGAGTTCGACGAATACGGACGGATGATCGGGGTGACGCGCTCCGAACGCAACATGGCCCACCGCCTCATCGAGGAATTCATGCTGGCCGCCAACGAAACCGTGGCGACCTACCTCGCACGCCAGGGCGTGCCATCACTCTACCGAATCCACGAGAAGCCCGACCCCAAGAAGGTCCTGGAGTTTGAGGAAATCGCCGCCAGCTTCGGTTATTCGCTGGGCGTGGAGATGCCCGCGGCGCGCCGCGTGCGCTACGGTTCACGAGACGACCGGGAGCGTTACCCCCGCTTCCTGGAGCTTCCGGAAACAGGGGAACTGAAAATCACCCCCCAACATTACCAGCGCCTAGCCAAACGGATCGAAGGCAAGCCGGAGGAACGCATCCTTTCTTACCTCATGCTGCGCTCGCTCAAGCAGGCGCGCTACGCGGAGGAAAATGTGGGCCACTTCGCGCTGGCCGCGTCCACTTACACGCACTTCACCTCGCCCATCCGGCGCTATCCCGACCTCCTCGTGCACCGAATTCTCAAGGCTGTGTTAGAGAAAGAAGGCGGCAGCGCGCGCGTAGAGACGGGCTTCAGCCCGGCATCGTCCCGCAGGGGAGGGCCTTCCCAGCCTTCCCGCGCCCGTCCCTCCCGGCGCCTGGTCGCGCCGCCGCCTTTCAGTCCTGCCACGGACCAAGAGGTCTTCTTGCCGGGCGGAGCCAGGCTGCATGCGCCGGAGCTTCGTGCTCTGGCCGTCGAGACTTCGGAGGCCGAACGCCGCGCCGCCGATGCCGAACGCGAACTGATGGAATGGAAAAAGGTCTCCTTCATGGCCCAGCGCGTGGGTGATGAGTTTGACGCGCTCATCATCAGCTTGACAAAGCACGGCTTTTTCGTCGAACTGACGGACTTGTTTGTGGAAGGATTTGTGCCGCTCGAGAGCTTTGACGACCGCTACGTGTATCGCGAAAAGCTGCGGGCTATCGTGGGCCAGTACACCAAGAAGACCTACCAGTTGGGCGGCCGCGTCCGCGTGCGCCTGGACCGCATCGACCGCTCCGGCAACAAGCTGGAGTTTTCGGTTGTGGCTTGAATCTTGTTTCTATCCGCAAGACGAGGAGCGTGCGAAGGCGCGAAAGATCCTGACTACCAGGCCACAATGTTGAACTGCATCATTACCCGACCCAGAGTGAGCAGATCGCCGTCCCTGAGCTCCTGGCGGCCCGTCACGGGCTGGCCATTGACGAAGGTTTTCTTGGCCGTGCTGCTCAAGAAGTAGCTTTCACCCTGTTTATTGATGATGGCGGCCAGCTTGGGCGCAAACCAGCCCTTCAGCCTCACGGCGGCGCCCGCCGACTTACCAATAATCGAGGTGGGGGAGACCAGAACGTACTCCGTGGCCGTAGTCTTTCCCCGGAGGATGATCAACTTCCCCACCTTCTTTGCCTGCGGGGCGGCCGCGCGTCCGGGCGCGAGTTTCTCTTGTAGCTCGCGGCGCAGTTTCGTATCCAGGATCATGGTGCCGTCCAGCTTGGCAACTCCCGGACCGGCGGGTGGGGGTGCCGCCGCGGAAACTTCCCCCGCGGCCTCTCCCGGACGCTCCAGCAAGAAGCGGATGGTGTGCTTCCCCACGGCAATCGAGTCGCCCGCGGAGAGCGGCGCTTGGGTGATTCGGTTGCCGTTAAGAAATGTGCCGTTAAGACTGCCGAGGTCTTGCACGTAGTAGACGCCGTCTTGCCAGAAGATTCTGGCGTGACTGTATGAGACCGCAGGGTTGTCGATGAGAATGGATGCTTGGGGGGAACGACCAATCGTGACTTCCTGCGCCCGCAGCGCATACTCCTTCAACACCGCGGTCCCAAACTGGAGCGACAGCTTAGGCATATCTCACCTCGGCGCTATTATACGTCGGCAACTGGCCTTCCACTGGCTTTTGCCTCGACGTTACCGCAGCAGCTTCGCCTTCGGTCCGCCGGGTCAGGCGCCAAGTGCAGCGGCGTGGTCCCGTCCGCACTACTCCTTATACAGCCACGCTGAAACGAACGTTGCCAGCACCGCGCCCAACCAGAGGTCAGCCATCCAGCCGAGCGCAATCATGCGGTCGAACGTCGCCCAGCCTGCCAACGATAGGTTGACGGGAAAGCCCATCATAAAACCGGCCAGGAAGCCTACCCGTAATGCGGTGCCTGGGCCAGGGCCGAACGTGGTGCGCACGGAAACATAGATCCAGGTAAGGATGTACGAAAGTAAGAAGATGGTGACGAACCAGTAGACCAGGAAGAGCGGATAGCGGGGCTGCTCGAGTAACTGGCGGAAGGTGTGGGCTGCCGCATATTGCGAAGCCAGCAACACGCCATTAACCACCCAGCTCCAGACCGCCCAGACTGCGCCCCCCACAATTGTCCCCAGCAGCACCCGACGTTTGTTGACTGCCGCCATAAGCCACCTCGTCTGAAATGGATTACCCCGACTTCCCGTGGATGGTTGGGCATCGTATAGTTGCGGGACGCAAGTGTCAAGCGGGTGCGGGCGGCCAGAGTGGGTTCGGGCGTGCACGGAGTTTCGCGCGGGCTGGCCCCATCTGGCGCTGCTATAATGGCTGGAGCGCGGAATTGCGGTTGCGCACGAGCCGGTGGGTGTATACTGCTGGGGTTCAGGATGCCAAAACGGAAATCCTGATAAACAACGATCAATAGAGAGCAAAGAAATATTTCAATAGGAGGGAGTTTGCCATGCCAGGTACCGCTACCATTATCGTAGTCGTTGCTGTAATCCTTGTTATCTGGCTGCTAGGGCAATCAATTCGTACCGTCAGGCCGACCAGTCGAGGTTTAATCGAACGGTTTGGCAGATACAACCGTTTTGCTAACCCGGGTATTATCTTTCTGATCCCATATATCGAGCACCTGATTCGCGTAAATATTACAGAAAATATGATAGACGCCGGACTGCAAGAGATTATCACCAGTGATAGTCTGAATGCCCAGGTTGATGCCCAGGTTTACTTTAAAGTACGTTCTGATGAAGAGGATGTTAAAGCATCCCAGTATAATGTGTTCAACTATATGCGGCAGATCGTGGCTCTGGCGCGGACAACACTAAGAAACATCATCGGTACTATGACATTAAAAGATGCCAACAGCGAGCGCGGTAAAATCAATAGCGCACTGTATAGTAACCTTTCCACGGAGACCAAGAGCTGGGGGCTTGAGATTGTCCGTACCGAACTTAAGGAAATCAATCCTCCTGCTGACGTCCAAGAGACAATGAACAAAGTGGTTAAAGCCAGTAACGAAAAGATTGCTGCGATTGACTTTGCGACGGCTCGTGAAACTCAGGCAGACGGCGAAAGACGCGCTGCTATCAAGGTGGCTGAGGGACAAAGGCAGGCCGCAATCCTGCAAGCTGAAGGTCAGAAGCAGGCCAAGGTACTGGTGGCTGATGGTGAAGCTCAGGCAATTAAGCTCGTGAATGAAGCGGCCGACCTTTATTTCAAAGGTAATGCGCAACTGCTTCGGCAACTACAGGCGGTAGAAACATCGCTCACCAACAATTCCAAAATCGTTGTGCCTACAGATTCTTCACTGGTCAATGTTATCGGAGGTCTGGCGGGCATCGATACTCATCCGCCGGCAATGAAGTAATTCGATCTTAATCCCCGATCTGCCCATTCCACAGTTTGCGGATATGTTCGCGCAAACTCTTGCCTATGGTTTGTTCGCGGCGCGGTGCAATCATCGGGGGCCAAGAGGTTCTTTCAAGCTAAAATGATGAAAGCGGCTAAGAGAACCAGATTCGATATCTTCAAGCATTAAAACGGGAGTTATAGATACGTCGATAGTCTTAATCAGCTCGCGGTCCTAATTCTCCAACGAGGTCATCAGGCTACTCATCGACCTGAAAATCCTTGAGGGATCGGGGCTATCCCGGTGAAAATCTATCTCGATACCGAAATCGACAGTCTGTTTGTTTGCGGGTAACGGCATTGGGGTCAAACTATATCACCACAGCGTCAGGAATTAGCAACACAGATTTGGGACACTACCCGGGCAGCCAGAGTGGGTTGGGCGTGCACGGAGTTTCGCGCCGGCAGGCCCCATCCGGCGCTGCTATAATGGCTGGAGGGCGTCATTCGCCGTGGGGAAGGAGGCTTTATGCCCCTTCAGATGCATCAACTGGAGAAAGTGGATGACTACCGCTGGCTGGTGCCGCGCGGCACCAAACCGGGGATGCTCACCGACGCCCTCATTTACACGGACGAGCACCTGCTCCGGGATCTGCTCAAGGACTTATCCCTCGAGCAGGCGATCAACGTGGCGATGTTGCCGGGCATCGTGGGGCGCTCCCTGGCCATGCCGGACATCCACCAGGGCTACGGTTTTCCCATCGGCGGTGTGGCCGCGACCGACCCGGAGGCGGGCGGGGTCATCTCGCCGGGCGGCGTAGGCTTCGACATCAATTGCGGCGTCCGCCTGCTGACCAGCTCGCTCAGCGCGGACGAGGTTCGAGCCAAAATCCGCGAACTTGTCAACCAACTCTTCCGCGACATCCCCTCCGGCACTGGCCAGAAAGGCTTCATAAGGATTTCTTACTCCGATCTGGACCGCGTTTTGGCGGAAGGCGCGGCCTGGATGGTGGAGCACGGCTACGGCCGGCCCGAGGACCTGACCCACTGCGAGGAGAGTGGCGGCATCGAGGGCGGGGATCCCGCCGCCGTCAGCGACCACGCAAAGAAGCGGGGCCTGCCGCAAATCGGCACGCTGGGCTCTGGCAACCATTTCGTGGAAGTCCAGTACGTCGAGCGGATCTTCGAGCCGGAGATTGCGCAGGCGCTGGGACTTTACGAAGACGAGGTTGTGATTCTGATTCACTCCGGCTCGCGCGGCCTGGGCCATCAAGTGTGCACCGATTACCTGCGCGAGATGGGCGAGGCGATGCAGCGCTACCGGATTGAATTGCCGGACCGGCAACTCGCCTGCGTCCCCGTCAACTCTCGGGAAGGCCAAGCGTATCTGGGCGGAATGCGCGCCGCCGCGAATTTCGCCTGGGCCAATCGCCAGGGCATCACGCATTTCACCCGCGAGGCGTTCAAGCGCATTTTCGGGCAGAAGGAAGAACTGAAAGTCATCTACGACGTCTGCCACAACGTCGCGAAACTCGAGCGGCACAAAGTGGGTGGCCGGGAACGGGAGGTGATGGTCCACCGCAAGGGCGCCACCCGGGCGTTTCCTCCGGGGCATCCGGATGTTCCCGCCGTTTATCAGGACGTCGGACAGCCGGTGCTCATCCCGGGCTCAATGGGGACCGCCTCTTACGTTCTGGTGGGAACCGAAGGGGCTATGCAGGAGACCTTTGGCACCACCTGCCACGGTGCGGGCCGCGTGATGAGCCGCACCGCGGCCAGGAAATCCGCCCACGCGCAGAACGCCCGGCAGCGCCTGGAAGAACGCGGCATCCTGGTGCGCGCCGAGACCCGCGACGGCATCACCGAAGAAATCCCCGAGGCCTATAAGGACGTGGACGCCGTGGTGGATGTGGTCCACAACGCCGGACTATCGAAGCGCGTCGCCCGCCTGAAGCCCATTGGAGTGATCAAGGGATAGCGCCTCGAGACTGGCGACTCGGCCTGCCGCCCAGAGGGCACGGCGGACGGGTGAGGGGCCGCGCGGCTGGCGTAGACCTTGTGAGGTCTGCCTATCACGGAATTGGCCGGTGTGAGTTCCGGCGGCTCGGAAGCGGGAGGACCGCGAGGGTCCTCCCCTACAAACGATGCCCGTCCCGCAAGGTGGGACGGCCGCTACGCGGCGCGGGCGGAGCGGCGAGCGTGAAAGCCGCTGATGAGGCTTTTCGCCATCTCGTCGCGCTGGATCTGGTTGGTGCCTTCGTAGATCTGGGTGATCTTGGCGTCGCGCATGTACTTCTCGATGGGGTAGTCGTGCATGTAACCGTAGCCGCCGAAGATCTGCACGGCATCCACGCTGACTTCCATGGCGACGTCGGAGGCGTAGCACTTCGACATGGCGGAATAGAGCGTGGGGCGCTCCTTGGGTCGCTTATCGATATGCCGCGCGGTAGCATAGACGAGCGCGCGGGCAGCCTCGATCTTCATCGCCATGTCGGCCAGCATGAAGCGCACTCCCTGGAATGAGCCGATGGGCACGTCGAACTGCCGGCGCGTGCAAGCATACTCCAGCGCCAGATCGAACGCGCCCTGCGCGATCCCCAATGCCTGCGCGCCCACGCCGGGCCGCGAGGCGTCGAAGGTCTTCATGGCGGTGATGAATCCGGTGCCTTCCCGGCCCAGGCAGTTCTCCACCGGCACGCGGCAGTCCTGAAAGATCAGCTCGCGGGTGGCGGAAGCGCGGATGCCCAGCTTGTCTTCTTTCTTGCCGAAGCTGAAGCCCGGCGTGCCTTTCTCGACCACGATGCAGGAAGCGCCCCGCGGTCCTTTGGCGGGATTGGTGAGGGCGATGACGGCGTAGAGCTCCGCCTCTCCGCCATTGGTGATCCACTGCTTGGTGCCATTCAGCACGTAGTGGTCGCCGTCGCGCAGGGCGGTAGTCTTGACGGCGGCGGCATCCGAGCCGGCCTGCGGTTCGGTCAGCGCGAAGGCCGCCAGCCGCTTGCCCGCCGCGACGTCTGGCAGCCAGCGCTGCTTCTGCTCCTCGCTGCCGGAAAGGATGATGGGAATCGCGCCCAGCGCCGTCCCCGCAAAACTCAAGGCAATCCCCGCGCAGGCCTGGGAGAGCTCTTCGGTCACGATCACCATGTTCATGATGGGTGTGCCGTCGGTGATGCCGCCGTATTTCTCATCGATGAAAACGCGGAACAGATCCGTCTCCGCCAGGACTTTCACGATGGGCCAGGGGAATTTGCCTTCGCGGTCGTATTCTGCCGCCACGGGGCGAATTTCTTTCTCGGCGATCTCGTGCGCCAAGTCACGGATGGCCGTCTGGTATTCCGTCAATCCGTAATCCATCATCAAAGGGTCTCCTTATCTTTGCGCGCGGGGCGTTGCCTAACGACGACGGCTGCGGCAAGCGCGCCGCCGCTCCGGCCGCGGGTTTCGTCGCGAGTCTATGCTCTTTCGGTCCCAGGAGTGCCGGCGGGAACTCCCGTAGCTCCTGATGTGACCAATGCCAGGTCCGCGATGCTACCTGCCGACCGACAATATACGCATTTGGGGGGCAGAAGGGAAAGCGGTTTCTTCGCGTGTAAAGGTCGAACGAGAGGTGAGAATTCGATGACCGCGCCGAGGTCAGGTCATAGGGAGCGGCCACAAGGAACTGGAAGTCTGCAGGACAGCCTGGATGGACGGAGACCCCGCCATGGGGTCAGGAGGAGGTTCTGCCAGCCCCGCCTTCACGGGCCAAGGAGGCCACAGCTCAGCGGTTCGTCGCCAGTTGAGGCGCCGGAGCAGCCGCCGCAGCCACGGCGGGCTGGACCTCGGGCTCTATGGGCATAACTATCCAGGCGATCAAGTAGGCCAGCACGCCCCAACCGCCCACAAACACCAACATGATCCAGAGCAACCGCACCAGCGTAGGATCCAGATCCAAATAGTCGGCGAAGCCGGCGCAAACGCCCCCGATCTTCTTATCAGTTCGAGAGCGCGCCAGCTTCTTCCGTGCTGCTGTTGTGGGCACGAACATGGCAGCACCGCAATGGCAGCAGAAATTGACTGTCTGGCCATATTCCTTTCCGCACCGGGGACAGAACATACAGGGACCTCCCTCGACAGCAATGCTGTCTCTTCCCTGGAATACGCACAGCCGCGACGATAAGTTCCCGGTCCTGCTCCGCTCGCGGCTTGGGCAGCCCACTCGCAGGAAGGGACTGGCGCGGAATTCCTTGCCCCGCCGCCCTGGTTTTGGCGTACAATGCGCCTGCCCCAACCCTGGCGGGTCCCAGGTCGAGCGTCGGAGTAACCGTTCTGATTTTTCGGGGGAGCTTCAAAGAATGACTCGGGGGCCGCGGAAAGCATTCACGGTCTTCGCGCGCGGTACGTCTTTGCGCCGCAAGGTTGCCTATAGCCTGGCGATCGTACGGTTGATCCTTGTCCCGGTCATCCTGCTGGCCATTTACTACCTGTTTGCGATGGGGCGGATTGTGGACCGCATCGTGAGCGTCGATGCCCCGGTGGCCACCATGGCGGACCGCGCATCGATCGAAATGCTCAACGCGCGCCGCGCCGAGAAGAACTACTTCCTGCTCCATACGCCTGAAGACCTGGAGACCAACCGGCAAGCGCTCTCCCGCCTGGAGCAACTCGTTGCCAGTTGCGGCGAATTGCAGCCCCGGGAGAAACCCACTGTCGAGAAGATCCAGGCACAAGTGAAGATTTACCGGCAGCGGTTCCAGGAAATCGTCTCCCACATGCGAGAACCCTCGCGGGCGCCCTTCCAGCGTATTGAGGAGGTCGTCCAGGCTTACGAGAAGGACCTGGATGAGCTTTTGAAACGAGGTCGCAAGTATAACCGCGGGCAACTGGTGGAAGAACTCCGCAGCCGGGTCGGATCATTTGACGCCCAGATCACGGCAACGTTGGAGGTTGAAGACCCCCAGGTGCGTCAGGCGACAGGGGACCTGGGGACTTCGAGTGACGCGGTCCTGCGACTGGCGGGAGATCTTGAGAAACGGAGCTGGGAAAGGGTGCAGCGAAATCATGAGGAAGCCGGCGCTCTCTTGCGTCGGGCCGAATGGGTGCTGATCAGCGTCTCGGCCCTCACTCTGCTGGTGAGCGTGTGGGTCAGTTTCATTCTGCCGCGCGCCGCCGTGCGGCCTCTGGTGGACCTCAAGGCCGCTGTCGATCACGCCGCGGCGGGGAACTACGAAATTGAGTTTGACCTGCAGGGTGAAGCGGAGGTCGTTCAGCTTGCGGCGAGCGTCCGCAACCTGATCGCGCACCTCCGCGAGAAGAAGAATAATTCGAGTCCCTCCCAGGGACCTTGAACGCTAAAGCAGCCGCTTTTCGGTGGGTCCAGGGCGGCAGCCGCCGGATGATTGTCTTTGCCATCCCCCCACTGGAAGTCTGCTGGAAAATGCGGTACGCTTGTTCCGCCAAGGAGACCACATATGAAGGGTAAAGCTGAAGTGCTGGAAGTCCTGTCCAAGATGCTGAAGGAAGAGTTGGGCGCTCTGAACCAGTACATGCTCCACGCGGAGATGTGCGAGAACTGGGGCTACACGCGCCTGGCGAGCCTTACCAAGAAGAATTCCCTCGGCGAGATGAAGCACGCCGAGAAGCTGATGGAACGCATCCTCTATTTGGAAGGGATGCCGAATCTGAACGAGGTGCCGAAGCTCAACATCGGCAAGGACGTGAAACAGCAACTGGAAAACGATCTGGCCCTCGAATTGAGTGCCGTGGCCGCTTACAACGAGGCCATAGCCACCGCTCGCAAGGCGGGCGACAATGGTTCGGCGGAGCTGCTGCAGGGGATTCTCCAGGATGAAGAGGCACATGTCGATTCCCTGGAGACCGAACTCGGTTTGCTCGAGCAGCTCGGCCTGCAGAACTACCTTACCGAGCAAATCGGCGCATAAGAGTCGGAAGACGACGGCGCGGAGCGGGCAACCACGGCGAATCCTGTCCTCGCCGTGGGCTCCTCGCCTATTTAGGAACCCACACCGAATTTGACCCAACAATCCGCGGCGGCGACGCGCGGAAGAGGTGTGGTGTCGTTACTGGGAGGCAAGCTTCGACTCGATCTCCCCGGCCACCTTCTCCGGCGGCTGGTCGCCGTTGACGCGCACCAGACGCCCCTGGCGCGCGTAGTACTCGATGGCCGGCTGCGTTTCCCTCTGGTAGGTGTCTAACCGCCGGCGGATCACCTCCTCCTTGTCGTCTGGCCGCTGGACCAATGTGGTACCGTCGGCGTCGCACAGGTTTTCCTTCTGCGGTGGCTGGAAGTAGATGTTGTAAGAGCGGTTGCAGCGCGGGCAGATCCGCCTTCCGGTCAGGAGCTTGAACAGACGTTCGGTGGGGACCTCGAGGAGGATAATGTGCGGGGGCAGGCCCTTGCGCTTCAGCAGCGCGTCGAGGCTCTCCGCCTGCGCGAGCGTGCGCGGGTAGCCGTCCAGGATGAAGCCCCGCGCGCAGTCGGGCTGTGACAGCCGGTCCTCAAGAATCGGGTTCATCAAAGAATCCGGAACCAGTTGCCCGGCCTTCATGTAGGTGTCGGCCTGGAGGCCGAGTTGCGTGCCGCGTCGCACCTGGTCCCGCAACAGGTCGCCGGTCGAGATGATGGGAATCGAGTGCCGCGCGGTCAGCCGCCGTGACTGCTCGCTCTTGCCGGCTCCGGGCGGCCCCAGCAGCACGACCACTCCGAATTCCTTTTCAGCTCCGCGCACCCATCGCGGTTTCAGAATCGTGAGGGCCGACGCGGCGCCAACCGCGCCGGTAGCTTCCTTCAGGAATCTGCGCCTTGAAACCTTCCTTGATTCTCTCTGCATAGCTCCCACCCACGCTCCCCGACGGGGAGCAACATGAATAGCCGTGGGTGCAACCCACGGATTTGATGCGTGCACCGATCTCCTTCCACCGACCCTGAAAGCGTCGAACCAATGCCCCCACGTCTCCAGCGGTTTCCCATATAGGTTTCCCTGTCGGCGGGTGGGGCCGGGGTATCAGCCAGGCTAACGGTAACGCGTCTGCAAACCAGGTGCAAGGGGGAAAGAGCAGTGACGAGCGACGAGAAGAGCAGGTTTCAGGTGTCGGGTATCAGGGAACGCAAAACCGGAAAAAGCCGCAACGCTGGACTGCAAGCGTTGCGCTACGTCAGAAAGTGAAGCGCGTTTCCAGCTCGATGCGCCGATTGGCAGTGGCGCCGCCGCCGAAGCCGCCGCCCAAGGCGTTCGAATGTCCAAACAATGGGGAACTCAGGTTACCGATGGGCGGCGACAGATTCACGTTGTTGAAGATATTGTGGACATCGAGCGTGATTTCGATGTTGAAGCGCTTGTTTCCCCCCTCACCGTGGGGGCCGCGAGGTGGTCCTCCGCTGCTACTCAGCCCGCCCGGACCCAAGCCGCCTCCCGGAGGGCCTCCTCGGTGGCCACCACCTCCATGTCCGCCATGCCCGTCCGAAAATCCGCCCGTCGACCTGCTCACTTCCTGGCCAAACCCGAAGGTCTTGCTCAGGTGCATGTTCAAGCTGAATCGGCCCGGGCCATTGGCGTAGTTGCGCGGGATGATGGTCTGGCCAGGCAGGGGGAGAGTGTCAAAAATCCCATAAGCGGTTTTCACCACACTCGCCCGAGTGAGATCCGTGGCGAAGGCCGGCCGATCGTTGAACAGGGAGTCTCCGTTCAGGTCCTTTCCCAAGCCGATGTTAAAGGGCATGCCGGAGGAGATTTGGAGGAAGGGGCTGATGCGGAAGCCGAGCGGCAAGGCAATCATGCCTCCCATGAAGAACCGCTGCCGGACGTCAAACCCGGCCCGGCCATACTCCGTGGTCAAGTCGTACTGGTTGGCGGGGAAACTGCCCGCTCCGTCGGCGTTGCTGCGCGCCCGGTTAATCATGTAGAAACCGAACAGCGAGTATTTCGGACTGATGCGGGCGTTGAAGTTGGTAATAAGCTGTTTCTGATTGAAAATCCCGCTCGATTCGTATTGGTAGATATTCTCGGTGGTGCCATAGGGCCGCACGCCGCTCGCCGGATTCTCCGGGTCGTAGGTGCCGGGCAGCGGCGCGTTGATGTTGCGCGAGCGCAGGATGCGGGTGCCGTGCGAGTTGGTGTAGGTGATGGCGATGGTGGTGTTCTTGGGCAACTGACGTTCGATCCCGATGGCAGATTGGACGGTATAAGGAGCCACGAGGTTTGGCGCCACGCGGCGAATCGTCTGCGGCACGGCGTTGCCCGCTAAGTCAGCGATGGGCGGAAGGTTGGGGAAGAAATCCGGGCTCGGAACCACATATAGCTGTTGGGTGATGCCGTTCAGGCGCAAGGCTTGAAGCGTCAGGTCCGCTGCGAAGCGATCATAGAAAACGCCCGCGCCGGCGCGCAGCACCGTTTTGGGTTGCCCCGTCTTGCCCCGGCCAAGGCCCCAGGCGAGGCCAAAGCGGGGCGCGAAGTTGTGGCGGTCGCTGATCTGATTTTGCGTCTCATATCGGAGTCCGGAGCTCAGGCTGAGATTCGGCCGAACTCGCCAGTCATCTTGCAGGTAAAAGCCCACGTCAAACTGGTTGAGGCTAGCGAGCGGATTTCCGGCAATGATCGAGAACTGGCTCGCGCCGCCGCCCAAGGCGCGAATCTCCTCAGGCGTCAGACCATTCTCCAGACCGAGGAGGGTCACGCGATAAGCATCGAGGGACGTAAAGGTAAAGGCGCCATTGTAGGTTTGCAGGGAACGGTCCCACACGTAGACACCGCGCAGGCGGCCGCCCAACTTGACGAAGTGCTTGCCAATCGTCATCGAGGTCATGTTCTGGACCTCGTAGTGATCGTGGTTGGTCCTGCCCGGCCCCGCGCTGACCCCGCCGTCCGTGAAGGCCGCCAGCACCGAGATCGTGGGCTCGGAGTTGTCGCCGGTCTGAGCGTTGCGCTGACGAACATATTGGAAGCGTGTCTCATTCACGGCGCGGTCAGTGACCATCGCGGTGTCAGTGACTTGGACGCTTTGCTCCGTGCTACGCATGTCGTAGGCCTGGGAAGGCAGGGAAAACTGGCCGATGCCATTGTTGTCCGAGGCGCGTTGCGCGTAGCTGTAGCGCGCCACGAGGGTATTCTTGGGAGTCAGTTGAAAGTCTAGGCGCGGGCTGACCGTCGTGCGCCAGGTGGGATTCAGGACCGCCTGGCTGAACGGCGTGACATTGAAGGTCGAATCAAGTATGAGCGCGTTGACCGCGGAGACTTCGCCCACGTCGCGCCGCTCGGCATCCACGAAGAAGGAAGCTTTCTTGCCCAGCGGGCCGCCCAGGTTGCCGCCGAATTGGCGTGACTGGTAGGGCGGCTTGGTGGGTGCAAACGGGTTGCGCGAATTGAAAACCGCATCACCGAAGTCAAAGAAGGCCTGGCCGTGGAACTTGTCGGTTCCGGGTTTGGTGAAGATCTCAATCCGCCCGAAACCAAGCCGGTCGTATTCCGCGGCGAAGGGGCTCTGGTTGACGCGGATTTCCCGAATCGATTCCTTCGGCGGCAGGCGACCGTCGGTGAAGCCGTCAATGTAGATCTGGCCTCCGTTGGGTCCGGCCGCGGGCCCTGCCAACGCCTGTAGCTCATCCTGCAAGTCGTCGGGGTTGTCGGAGAGGGCCTTGAGGTCGTCACCCTTCAGCACTATCGCCCCGACCGTGCTCGTGGGGCTGACACTGACTTCTGAACTCTCGCCCTTTACCGTGATCTTCTGCTTTTCCAGGAACACCACCAGTTGCACATCCACAACCTGGGGCTGGCCGCGGGCGATGACGACCTCCGGCTTCTCGAAGTCCGCGAAGCCTTTCACCTGAATCCGCATCGTGTAGGTGCCGAGCGGGAGATCACGGAAAATGTATCGGCCCTCTTCGTTGGTTTGGGCCTCGTGTGTCGCTCCGTCGGCTCCAATGACCGTAACCGTGACGGCCGGCACGACGGCACCGGAAGGGTCCGTGACTTGACCGCGCAGGGTCACCTCGCCGGACTGCGCGAGGAGCGCGCCGCAAAGGAAAGATGACGCCAGCATCGCCACCAACGCGCGTCCTACACATCGAATAAGAGCGGACATTCCTAGATCCTCCAGAGATTCTTCCTAAAAGCAGGCGTCTCGAAATCAGAAACTGGAAATCAGAAACTGGAAACTCGAAATCTGAAATTTGAAAAACGAAAAAGCAAAGTAGCTTCACCGCCGATAGACGGACGCAATGGCGCACATCTACAGGCTTTCAAATGCGCTTCGGGGTGCCATATGCCGGGCTAGAGCTCGCGGCTGCCAAGAACCACCAGTTTCCATTTTCGAGTTTCGAGTTTCGATCTTCCGATCAACAATCCGCAACGAAAACCTCACCTCTGCGCCGCTCGGCACCCACACGGGCAATCCACATCACGGTCCGCCTTCACCTGCGCTCATGGTCCAAGGCCCCAGCACCATCTGGTCGCTGCCCTTGGGTTGGGCGGCCAGGATTAGCTCGACACCAGCAAGAACGATGATGGCCGTCACTTCAGAGGATATCGCTCCCTCCGTGCTCAGGACCATCAGCGCCTCGCCCGGCTTCAAGTCGCCTAGCACCAGCGGCGGTGTACGTTCGAGCATCTGCTGAAAGTCGGGCGGTCCGTGTCCAGGCCCGTTACCGGGGCCGCCGGCTTCACGTCGCTCCGGCCCGGCGCTGGAAGGCGGCCCGCCGCCACGCCAGCCTCCGGGACCGGTGCCTTGAGGTTGCCCGGACATCGTGCCGGAAACCGACTCGCCAGAGTTGAACCTGGCGATCATTTGGGCGAGGAAGGGCGGAAGGCGGTGCAGCCCCGAATCAGGATTCGTCCGCACCACAACCGGCTTGCCCGAAGCCAGATCCTTCACCGTCACGACGCCGCTCGCCGCGTCAACGGAAATCACCGTCGCCCCGAGGTTGCGGAAGGTTCCCGAAACCAGCTTTACGGCGGCAAAGCGGCTCCCGTCTTCGCTCTTTGTGCCCAGGGCACGCACTTGGTCTCCCACCTTGATTTCTCCGAAGGCGCTGGGTTCGGCGTCGCTGAACCTGATCGAATCCGGAGCGTAGCGCAGCAGGACGGTGTTGGCCGCGAGCGCAAGGACCACGGGACGAGTGAGACTTCCCGGCGTGGGCGGCACGTTCGGAACCGAAAGGGTGATCTCCTTCGTCTCCGGATTCACCGCCTTCACCAGTCCCCCGATCCCACGCCGCCACTCGGCACGCTCAGCCTCGCGTGCCTTCTCCAGATCCGTCTTAGCCATCACGATGACTGACGTGGCAAGGAAGGATTTCTGGTTATCGGAGACGCGGCCCCGTACCAGTACCCGGTCACCGATGCTGATGTCGCCGACGGTTATCGGGGTAGCCGCCTTCAGGTCCTTGGCGCCCGGTGGAACGCGCACCACGGAGATTCCCTCCGGCAACGTCACCAGCAGCTCGGGACCGGCGTCCGTATGCAACGTGAGGCTACCCGGCTTGATTTGAGTGACCGTGCCGACGGGCCGGATCGGCTGAGAGGGAGACGCCCCGGGCGGCGACGATGGGGCCGTTGCCGGGCCTTGGGCCAGAGCTACTCCCACCCAGACCACCATCAGACACGGCATCCACTTCTTCATGTTGCGTTGCCTCGCAGTCCGGTCACATGGTGACCCGCAGGGTTCCGAACACCATTCCGTGCGGGCCGGGAACACCTTCACATCCTGCTACGCACAGTCCGCCTCGGCGGCGGCGACAAATTACTTTTCACCAGCGGCATTCACACGCTTGGCTGTCCACTCGCCGTCGAACCGTTCACTGTGCACTGTTCCCTTCATGGAATCCCCTTCAACCGTGCCGGAGTATTCCAGGGTGAAAGTGCCGTTGGGAGTTTCACGCGTAATGGTGAACTTGATGTTGTTGCCCGTAACGGAACCCTCCAGCGGCGCCTCGCCTCGCTGTCCTTTTGCGGTTCCCTTGATGGTGCTGCCGTCCTGCTGGATGGTCAGGGTCTGAGTCCTGGTTCCACGGGGACCCTCATACGTCATCTCCCAGGTCCCAGCAACCTTCGCGGGCTCGTCGGCTGCCATTACCCTGCCGCTCCACATCAGCCACACACCACAAACCAACCCGAATGCTACGAAACAGACATTTCTCTTCATGAAAGCATCTCCTTCCCTCGGAGGCTCGTGGCCTCCTGCGCTGCTTTCGCACCAGAATCGTCGTCTCTGCTTAGATACAGAACGACCTTCTTCTCACAACATCCGCTACCGTATTCAATGTAATTGACGATTTTGAAGAAAGAAGGGTTACATGACGCCCTTAACTCAGAGTGGGACTTTTTGTCTGGGCGGCGCCAGCTTTGAATGCGCTGGCGAGCCCTTCGACGAGCAACTGGGATTGCGCCCTCGGCTGATTGCTTACGCGCACGGCGACTTCTTGTGCCTCTCCACCGCCTGGACCGGCAACGGCCATTGGCAACCGAGGTAGCGGGGGGCACACACCTCCGGCGAAGCTTCCTGATAAAATCGCGTCGAACGTGGCGTGAGACTGCAGGTCCACCAACCCAATGTCCGGGGCGCTGCGTGCGGCCGACGCGCGAGCCGATTGCCGGGCTAAAGCCCGTCGCCACGATGGAGGGATCCACATCTGTGCACATATCGCGACGGCAAGGCGGAAACGCCAGGCGATTCGAGGCAGGTGCCAGGAGATATTCGTAGGTAGCCGCATGGGGTCTGCCCGGATATAATCCGACCTCAAGATTCACAGGTGGAAGTATGGCCAGCAAATCGGAGATCAATCTGCCGGTGCCCAAGGTGGCGATTGGGTTTCGGCCCGAGTTTCTCGATTTTCGGCGCGGGATTCGGGTGGGTAATCTGGAGGACCACGAGCGCATCACGCGTATCCTGAAGCTGGAGTTGGAGGCGCGCTACGGGCAACCATTTGTGACGGAGCGCTGGGGGCGCGGAGTTTACTGGCAGTGGATCGCCTACCTGCCCCGCGCTAACCGCGAGGCCAAGCCGCTTTCCTCGCACGTCAGTTTCGGCTGCGCGAAGTTCTTCATCGAGGTAGACACTGACGACAAGCTCTTTAAGAGCGGGCTGCAAATCGAGCGCGGCTACCTGAAGCCCCCGCGCGAGTACCGCGAATGCCAACTGCGCTCTGACTGGGACTGGTACCGGCTCCTCGCCGCGCTCAAGCCCCGCAGCCCCATGGAACGCGAGCTGAAACGCTTGATCTGCCGCGAAGGCTTCATGCTGCATGCCGGCAGTTGGGAAGTCGAGCCGGCGGCCTTCGCGAAAGCCAACTTCCCCGAGATGCGGAAGCTGCGCAAATTCCTCCACGTCGCGCCCGGGAGCCACTGGGCCGGGTTTCAGCTCTACTACCCGATGTCGGAGAACGAGACGCGGAGCAGCACGGGCCTGGACCTGGTTGAATCCATGTTGGCCGTGTTTCGCGAGGTCACCCCGGCGATGAATCTCTGCATGCAGATTCAGTTGCAGGAGCCGGTTGTATAGCGGCTATGCGACGGAGTTCCCTCACGCACGGCGCCCGGGTTCCTGGGAAAATCGCATTGGCATAATGCGGCAGCGCCGCGGATGGTCAGGCCTGTATCTCGGGAAGTGTCGGTCTAGGCTTCCGCGGGTCCCGGCTCGCCACGACGAGCCCTTTCCTCCAACCCATAGATGGTCCTCTCCAGCCAGCCGAGGAGTGCGTGCTCTGCTTTTTCTCTGTCGCCCTGGCGTTCGAGGGATGTGATGGTGTCGCCGCTTTCGTTCAAGGGAATGAAATGGCAGGGAATGTCCTCGCCACGGTGCCCCTCAGGAACCCACTCCCATAGGAGGCATTCCTTGCACGGACGCTTTTTCACCGGCTCGCCGAAATTGAGACAGGTCACCGAGTCTCGGAAGAGAGTCGTGGCTTTCCAAGGCGCCGCAGCCGAGCGTCCATATCCCCCGTCCCTCAGGATGTCTCTTTCCAGCTTCAGCTGCTCTATAATCCGTGCGAGGTTTGCCGCCATGGCCATGTGCCTCCCTCGGGCAATCGAGGGCGTAGCCCGACCCGAGGATACCCTGCGCCAGGACGGTTGGCAATTCGGCGGCCATTGTTGACCCCGTGAAGAACAGGGTGATCGCCAGCCCGGCAGGGTCGACATCTATCAGCGTTAGTTGAGAACGTGAGCCAGTTGAGAAGCTCTCAAGATTCAGGATGGGCAAATCCCGGAGGGCCCAACACTGGCGGACCACTTGACCACGGGCGCGCCGCGGCAGTGGCTTTCACCGGGCGGAGGGAAGAATCTCTCATTCGCCTGTGAACAGCTGGCCTCGTCCCAGGTTCGCGGCTGCCGAGCTTGTGACGAGGCTCACCCAAGGAGGTCAGAATGACAAAGCCCAAATGGTTTCTGTGTTTCCTCATTTCTCCGCTCGTGTGGGGTGCCCTCACCGCCGCGCCGGCTGGGGAATACGGCAATCCACAACTGTTGCTCGAGACC
>Ga0315289_10004950_pt1 | contig 19792 bp, 15 predicted proteins | sample YL17G11_40_MG_FD_203452 | JGI IMG/M metagenome (GOLD analysis project Ga0315289, IMG submission 203452) | Sediment microbial communities from Yellowstone Lake, YNP, Wyoming, USA - YL17G11_40 | ecosystem: Environmental > Aquatic > Freshwater > Lake > Sediment | place: USA: Wyoming | collected...
TGCAGACTGCCGATCTTCCTGGTGTATCTGATTATTGTAAGCAAGCTTTGCAGAAAACTGGAGTAGAGTACCAAATAAGCTGCTGTACTACTGGGGATGAGATTATTGCCGCTGCCAATGATGCTGATGGGGTTATAGTGATTCCGGGAAGGCTTCAGCCTATTTCTAGAGAGGTAATCGAAAGTCTACCTAAGTGCAGATATATACTTAGTCTCATCTCTGGTTACGACGCTATAGATATAGAGGCTGCCACTGAGCACGGTATTCTGGTAACCAGCATGCCAGATTTATTCTACCAGGAAGTATCAGACCATACTATGGCACTTATCCTTGCCTGCTCCAGAAAGATTGTTGAGCTTAACCAACTAGCCAAAAGAGGAGAATGGGTTACTAACCGAATGGACTCAAAGTTGGGGCGTGAGATATGGCCTAAGTTAAATAGACTTCAGGGGCAAACTTTAGGCCTCATTGGCTTTGGTCGTATTGCCCGTAGCTTAGTCCCCAAGGCAAATGGTTTCGGGATGAGGCTAATCGCTTATGACCCTTATGTGTCATCGAGCATCTTTGACGAGTTCGGTGTAGAAAGTGTGGGACTTGACCGATTACTCAGGGAATCGGATTTTGTCACAGTTCTCACCATTCTTTCTAATGAAACTCGTGGTATGCTGGGATTGGAAGAGTTTAAGAAAATGAAGCCCACAGCCTATATTATTAACACTGCTCGCGGCCCAATCATTAACCATGATGCGCTCTATACTGCTCTTACTGAAGGCTTGATTGCTGGAGCGGGGCTTGATGTTACTATGCCCGAACCCTCTAACCCTGAGAACAATCCACTATTAAGCCTCGATAATGTTATCATAACTGCCCATAGTGCTGGAATAAGCAAAGTAGCTTTAGCTAATTTAGCCCGACTTGTCCCGAAACAGGTGCTTCGGATTGCAAGAGGAGAATGGCCCTACAATCTTGTTAATCCTGAAGTAAAAGCGAAGTATACTCGGAAATGGGGTAACCTATAACTGCAGATTATAGCGTCGTCTGAGAATCCTGCTTGGCACACATGATAAAGATGAAATACGCAAGAGACGGATAAATGATCAATGATGACAAAATACATCGTGTTGATTGGCACAAATCTGTGCTTTAATCCTGATGGCAAGAGTCCTTGTTATCAAAGATGAGGATAATGGGATTTCTTCCTAAGTAGGCCAGTAATAAGCGTAGTATACTAAAGGTCATTTATTCAAATCAGAAGTAGCCAATGCACCTGGTGTTGACATGTTCTTGACAAAATAACTTCTCGGTGTATAATTAAATGTCAAGAAGTCTTGGTAGATTGAGGTAGTAAGGAGGTGTAATCATGTGAAGGAAGATGTGATAAGTCTAAGTAATTATTAAATTATGGAGGTAGAGATGAGAAATAAAGTGTTCTTGTTTTTGGTAGCAGTGCTGGTGGTGGCAGGTTTGATACTTGGGTGTGCCGCCCCAGCTCCAGCACCAACTCCAGCACCGGCCCCAGCACCAACCCCAGCACCAGCTCCAGCAAAGCCTTTTCAGTGGCCAAGTATGCTGGTAGCAATGGGGGGTGGCACCACTAATCCTGGCTATATAGTTGCGCTTTCCTGGACGCCATTACATGAAAAAGATACTGGCGTAGCCTGGAGAGTAGCTGTTGCCGCTACCACAGCTGAAAGAAGGCAGTGGCTATATGATGATAAAGCTCAATTTTACTATGATGATTTACATTCATCCAATCTAGAGGTATCTGTAGGTGAGGGATGCGAAACAAAGGCTGCCGGACAAATGCGGCTTAGGATTGCTCTGCCGGCTTTTAAACAGTCCTTCGGCCTTTCCGCTTTTGCCGATTCTGGTATGAAAACAATTAAGGACATAAAACCAGGGACCACCTATGCTGTTCCTGTTGCCTCAGTTACAGTAACACAGTTTTATTATGCCTTCCGTCGCTATCTCAATATGACGGAAAAAGAGCTGATAATGGTCCCCTTCGCTAGCTTTCCAGGTGCGCAGAGAGCCTTTGGACAGGGGCAGGCCAAGCTCATTGCCACTGAACCGGCAAGTGCAAATACCCTGGAGTGGATGTCAGGCCCGCACGGCTTGGTGTTTTTTGACTGGCCAGCGGATAAAGAAGCGGAAGCAAGATTTCACGAAGTCCTGGGTACTGTACCCTTTACCCCAGTAACCATGGGACCCAAAGAATATCTGGGCATTCGTATGCCGGTTAACCTGTGGTGTGCTGTAGCTAAAGCTGAATTAGATGCAGAGCTGGTGTACCGCCTGGTTAAATGGACGGACGAAAACTATGACCGTTTTAAGGACCGATGCGCACAGTGTTCTGGTGTGACCATCCAACACCTCAGGGATATTGCTGATACCTCTTTCATCGCGTTCCATGAAGGAACTATAAGGTATTTAAGAGAAAAGGGTAAGTGGACTGCTGCCGATGATGCCCGGCAGGAGTATAATGTGTGGCTGAACGACCAGTACATTAAGGCTTATACGGCTGCTCTCAAGATGGCGGGACAAAAGGGTTTAGAGGTATCACCGACCAATGCGCAGTGGGCGGAGCTCTGGAAGAACTATAAGAAGGAAATTGGCATCCAACCTCTGAAGATAATGACTGATGCTGAAATAGCAGCTACACTAGCCGGAATTAAAAAGTAAAATAAAGGTTTGGTTCTCTACCAAGGGATGAATAGGCAATATCCTATTGACTATTGACAAAGTCAGTGTTTTCAGTGTGCTGTACCAAAAACTTGGGAGAAGGGTTCTAAACTACTGGCTAAAAGGTCAAGATGGGCAGTCAACGCAGATAGGTGCATACGAACTCCAAAGCATGGGATGGCACCGCCAGATACAAACTGTGGCTTGACGCCCAACCAGACAAAACGCTATGCCATCTAATGGCCTAGGTTGCATGACCATTTCTAATCTCGGAACCGAGGGTCGTGGGTTCGAATCCCCCTAGGCGGGCCAGTGGGGCAAGCAAAACCTATGATTCGTCAGTGCCCACAAGATGATGCCCAGCGGATATATTTCATCACTAACGAGGCAGCCAAAGCCTATGAAGGTGTCATACCGGCTGATTGCTACCATCAACCCTATATGCCTGTGGAAGAGCTTGAGCAGGAAATGAAGCGCATGACCTTCTTTGGCTGGGAGGCTCGAGGCGAGCTTGTCGGGGTAATGGGGATTGAACCGATTAAAGATGTCACCCTCATCCGTCATGCTTATGTATTACCCCAATGGCAGAAGCAAGGAATAGGTAGTAAACTCCTGGGTCACCTTAAGGGGCTGGTTACTACCTCGCTCCTGCTGGTGGGAACATGGGCTGATGCTCACTGGGCAATTACCTTCTACAAAAAGCGCGGCTTCGAGCTTCTACCTAATAAGGATGAACTTCTGAAAACCTACTGGGACATCCCCCAACGTCAGATTGAAACTTCGGTGGTTTTGGGGATGAAGGTGGTGCATTGGTAAGTAGACGATTATCAGGCATTAACTCAGCAGGATTGCATAGCGAAAAGGGCAACACCAATACTCAATATAACAACAAAAAATCCAAGCAATATATACAGGACAGGAAGGCGTTGTGCTCCCTTCGCCCGCTTTATTGGCATATCTTTGGGAGCCCCTGTTGATGGGATAGCCTCAGGAGGAAGGTTAGCATACTTCATCCACTCCTTATAAAGTTTGTCTGCCTTTCTCTTCTGTTCGGGTGGTGACGCTATTATCGGTTTTGCTCTATGCTCTATGGGTTTAGTAACCTTCTGCTTATCGTAGCGGATGGTTGTGGGCGTTGTCAGTTCTACACCGCAATATGGGCAGAAGTTCACCTTGCTAGGCAATTCCTCGCCGCAATGCGGACAGAAAACAACCTCGGTTGCTCCTTCTGTATCGCTTACCTTTAGATTCGAGCCACAGTAGGTACAGTAGATTAAAGGAGAATGGAAGAGAGATTCATCTATGTCCTTACTGCAATGCGGGCATTTCATTTGAAACTCCTTTCCACCTCAATAATTCCTGTTCAATAAAAACATTATTGTTATAAATGATAACTGTATTTGTCCCTGTCGTCAAGGGTATTTGCTTGCCTGTGCTTCATGTCTAGTGCTACAATAAAATTCCACGAAGGAGAAATTCTGCACTTGGCTGAAAAGATGAAGCCCAGATTTTTCTATGGCTACATTATAGCTGCGATTGGGTTATTTATCCAAGCGTTAGCATTTGGAACGTATAGCACCTTTGGCGTCTTTTTTATACCGATTTCAGCAGAGTTTGGCTGGACAAGAGCAATAACCTCAGGCCCTCGCTCATTGTCCTTCTTTCTAATGGGTCTTCTTGGTATTATTGCAGGAAGAGTAAACGATAGGGTTGGTCCCAGGATGGTTGTGACCATCAGCGGTCTCTTTTTGGGTTTAGGTTACTTGCTGATGTCTCAGGTTAATACTATTTGGCATTTTTATTTGTTCTATGGGGTAATAATAGCTTTAGGCATGGGTAGTGCTGATATCCCACTGTTATCCACTTTAGCCAGGTGGTTTGTCAGGAAGAGGGGGATGATGAGCGGTATTCTCAAAGTCGGCGCTGGTCTAGGTATGTTGGTTATGCCCCTTGTGGCAAACTGGCTCATCTCTAACTATGGCTGGCGCACCTCCTCTATTATCATGGGTCTTGTAGCTCTTGTACTCGGCATATTAGCTGCCCAATTTCTAAGGCGTGATCCGGGTCAAACAGGGCTGCTACCTGATGGGGATGAGGTAAAGGAGAAAAGTATAAAGCTGGAAGCCAACAGATTTTCTCTCAAGCAAGCAATTCATACCAGGCAATTCTGGATGCTTAGTGCAATATATTTCCTTTTTGTTTTCTGCTCACAGACGGTCATGGTTCATATTTACCCACATGCAGTGGACCTTGGAATTGCAGAGGTAACCGCTACCAATATTCTAGCTACTATCGGGGTAGCAAGTATTGCTGGTAGACTTACCATGGGCAGTGCTGGCGATAAGGTTGGGAATAAATTGGTAATCACCATCGCCCTTATCATACTAGCTGTGGCTCTGCTTTGGCTGCAATTAGCTAGAGAGGTATGGATGTTATACGCTTTTGCTGTCTTATATGGCTTTGCCCATGGGGGCTTATTTACACTGACTTCACCAACGGTAGCTGAGCTATTTGGGCTGAGTTCACACGGCGTAATCTATGGCACTGTTGCCTTTATTGGCGCAATTGGAGGTACTATTGGTCCAGTGATGGCTGGGTATATATTTGATATAACCGGTAGCTATCAGCGGGCTTTCCTGATTTGTGCTGTTTTCGGTATCATAGGTATTATACTGACCTCGCTCTTAAGACCAACTAATACTGTAGGAGGAACAAATGACTAGGGAAGAAGCGCTTGACTCGATTAAAGCCAATGTGGAGAACAAAAATCTGGTAAAGCATATGCTGGCTACGGAAGCGATTATGCGAGCTCTAGCCAGGCGCCTTGGCGAGGATGAGGAGGAGTGGGGACTTACCGGTCTCCTGCATGATATAGATGTAGAGCTCACTGGGGAAGATATGAGGGAGCATAGTAAGCTGGGAGCTGACTTGGCCAGGGAGCTGGGAGCTAGCGAGGAAATGGCTCATGCCATCCTGTGTCATAATCAAACGCATGGTATTCCTTTAGAGACAAGGCTTGATAAGGCTCTGGTTTGTGCTGACCCATTAACCGGCTTAATTGTTGCTTCTGCCCTAGTTCGCCCGGAGAAGAAATTGGCTGGTCTTGAGGCTAAGTCAGCGAAGAAAAGGTTTAAGGAGAAAAGCTTTGCTTCAGGGGCAGATAGACAGCAAATCTCCATGTGTAGCGAAATTGGACTTGAGCTTGATGAATTTATTGAGCTGGGGCTTGAGGCAATGAAAGGGATTGCTGCTAACCTCGGGCTATAATTAGCTTACTTCAAGTGTTGAGCCCTCAGCGGTTTTGATAACATCAATGCGGGTGGGGAAGGCATCTCTAAGCTCCTCAACATGGGTGATGACCAGTATCTTGTCAAAATCGTCTTGAATAGAGTTTATTGCCTCTTTAATTTTTTCCATGCCAGTGCTATCCTGAGTGCCAAAGCCTTCATCTATGACTAGGGTCGGAAGTGGGGCTCCAGCTCGCCTTACCAGTAGCTTGGACAGGGCAATACGAATGGCAAAGTTAATACGAAATGCTTCACCACCGCTAAACATTTCATAGCTTCGCATCCCTAGCTCATCTGAGATATTAATATCAAGGGTTTCAATAACATCTCCCTTCTTTGTTTCCCGCTGTGTCTCAATTTTTACATGCATTCTATTATCAGTCATGCGCGCCAGTAATCTATTAGCTTCAGCCTCAATTTCGGGTAGTGCCATCTCAATGAGCCAGGCCTGTATCCCCCTCTTGCCAAAAGCCTTAGCCAGTTCTTGGTAGATTTGCTCCTGTTTTGCCGCTTGGTCTAGTAGCCTTTCCTTTTCCTTCTTTTTTACTTCCAGTTCAGAGCAGCGCTGTAGCTTTCCTTTTACACTCCCCACTACCTCTTGAGCTTGCTTCTGCTTTACGGTTAGTGCTTTATGCTCATTTTCAGCTTGTGACAAATCGTTGACTAGCTGGGGCAGTAAATTAAGCCCTACACTCAGGCTTTGCCTTTTCTGGACATCAAGCTCCAGGCTATGGTGCAGCTCCTGAACCGCTCCCTCAGCCTTAGATAAATCCTCCCTTACCCGATTGATGAGCCTTTCTGCTTCCTCTAGCTTTCTCTTGGGGCTTTCATATCGTTCCAAACTAGTTAAGTGCTGGCGAACCTGCTCATGCTGCGCTGGGTCATAGCCAAGTTTGGCTAACTCGGCTTCGAGCTCGCCTAGAGCTTTTTGCTCAATGAGAGCAAAATCCCTCCTAGCTAAGTGCTGTTCAATTTCAGCAAGTTTGCCCCTTTCTTCGACCAGTTTTCTATCCGCCTCCTCAGCCTCAACAATTTCCTTATTAATGATGCTGGCTTTGCTTTGGGCTGAAGCTCTATCTTGAGTTAGCCTTGCTTCTAGCTGGAATAATTCACTCTCCAGTGATTTTAGCTCTATTCTCTTACGAGCTAGCTCAACTTCGCTTGACCTTAAAGAGTTAGATTTTCTCTCTTTATCGGTAGTGTATTTAGTCTCAATTCGCTTACGACCATCCATACCTAGCTCTGTTTCACATAGGGGGCATCTTGCATCACTTTGGCTTAACAATAGGTTAAGTTTCTCTTCTATCTCTCCCATTTCCTGCTCTAGCCGGGTCTTACTGGATTCCAGATAATTGACCTGAGTTTGTAGTTCCTGGCTACCCTGTCTCTTCCTGCGCAGTGCCTCCTCTTGCTCAACCAACTGGTGCTGTTGAACCTGAATCTGCTGTAGCTCGCTTCTAAGCTTAGGCAATTTCTGAGAGCTAGCTTCCAGTTCTTTGATTCTGCTCTGGACTACAGCATGCTCGGTGTTCAGGGCTTTTCCAGCCTGTACAATGGCTATCTCTAACCGATGCTTGTGCTCATTTAGTGTGGCTAGATGTCTGAATTTTTGGTCGAGTTCATCACATAATTTCCTGGCTTCGGTAAACCGGGTATAGCCCTCCTCTATGACAGAACGCTGGGCTATTAGCTCTTCATACTCTTTGAGCCTGGAGTGCTGTTGTTTAACCTGCTCATCCCAGCGTGCCAGCTCTCTTTGTTTTTCCAGTATGTGCTCCTCTAGCTGAATTAGTTGCGACTTCTTGCTTTCCAGCTGTTCCTTTTCCTGTCGCAGGCTATTGAGTCTAGTTTCCTGTTCCTTTAGCGCTTTTTCTATTTCGTTAAGCTCTCTTTGTGCTTGCTCAAACTCAGCTTCATAGACTGGTAGTTGAGCTAATTCACTACTAATGTCTTGGATAGCGCTCTGAAGTTGTGCCTCTTCTGTTTCCTGCTCCTTAGCCAGATTTTTAGCCTGCTCCTCAAGTTCATCATAGAAGGAAAGCCCCAGAATATTAGCTAACACCTCCTTACGCTCCACTGGTCTCTTGATAGTGAACTCGTCAGCATGACCCTGTCGCAGGAAAGCGCTGTTAATAAAAGTATCATAGTCCATATGGAGAATATTGGTAATGTGCTGCTGGGTCTGCGCTACACTATTGCCGGTCATTGACCTGAAGCCATCCCCGGTAGCTATCTGAAATTCCAAGATGGTCTGCCCTGAGCCCCTCCGCCGTTTCGGCTTAGCGTGCTTGCGTATGATGCGATATACCTGCCCGCCGACAGCGAAGTCAAACTCCACCTCCATTTCAGCCTGACCCAAGTAAATGAGGTCGTCGTCACTCTTAGTAGCTCTCGCTTTACCCCACAGTGCCCAGGTGATAGCATCAATCAGTGCCGATTTGCCATTGCCATTATCACCACAGATGCAAGCGGTATGGATACCATCAAAGTGAAGCGATGGCACATTATCCCGGTAGCACATAAAATTGCGCATTTTTAGCTTAACGGGAATCATTTATTAAGCTCCTCATCAGTATTTTAGCATAATTAAGTGACTATTTATTCACCTCACCCCCTCCTTCAAAGGAGGGGATATTAAAAAGAGTGGGTTCGAATTCTACAATTTGAAATATACCGATGGCAAACACTTGACCAACAACAATTTATGGTTTATCCTATACCTTGAATCGCTATGTGTCAGTTACGAATGCAGTTAGGAGCATTGGCATAGTGGAAGTATTTTATCCTGTATTAATAGCTATGTCTGCTTTCTGGCTAGGTGCCTGCCCCTTTTCGGTGTGGGTAGGGCGGTGGTTCTTACATAAAGACATCAGGGATTACGGAGATGGTAATCCCGGTGCTGCCAATGTCTTCCGAGCCGGAGGTCGTAAGTCATTTTGCCTCGCTTCAATCTTGGACGCGGCAAAAGCTGTGCCCTTCGTCGTCCTGGCACATGCCTTCTTTGGATTCCCTGAGCCAATAGTTATGGCAGTAGGATTGAGTGCGATATTGGGGCATGCTTTCTCTCCATTCCTCCGACTGAGGGGGGGTAAGGCGCTAGGTGTCACTTTTGGCGTCCTCTTTTCACTACCGCAACACGAGATGCTATTTGCCTTTATGGCTTTTCTGGTCTTGGGTTTTCTTCTCATAGAAGGCGACGCTTGGATAGTGATGCTTGGTGCCGGAGGCTCAGTGGCTTATCTGGCAACTACCAAAGGAAGCTCATGGGAAACACTATTTATGCTGTGCCTACTGGTGATACTAGCAGTAAAACATTTTGACGACCTGCAAACTATCCCCAGACTTAAAGGAAGACTTATTGATTGGCTCATATCTAGAAGACGACAAACCTAGGTTAGCAATAGAAAGGTTGTGACATGTTATATCAGCTAATAATAGCCGTTGGTCTGGTTAGCTTTGTTTTCAATCTCATCCTCAATTTGAGAAACCTCAAGAGACCACTCGGCGATAGTAACATACCCGAACCAGCACCCTGTGTCTCGGTGCTTATTCCAGCGAGGGATGAGGAGGCAAATATAGGGACTTGCTTAAAGTCTCTACAGAAACAGGACTACCCCAATTTTGAGGTTGTAGTACTGGATGATAACTCCTCGGATAACACAGCTAATATTGTGCGCCAGATAGCAGCTACGGATAACCGCATTCAACTAATCAGAGGTGAACCACTCCCTGAAGGCTGGGCAGGCAAGCCCTTTGCCTGCTATCAGCTTGCCAAAAAAGCCAGAGGCTCATGGCTACTATTTGTCGATGCCGATACAATCCATGCCCCGCACATGATATGCGGTGTGCTTGCCCTAGCTCTTAAGTTTAGACTCTCCCTGCTCTCCGGGTTCCCCCGCCAGCTTGCTACTTCCCTACCCCAGAAAGTAGCAATCCCGGTATTATACTTTGTTATCATGAGTTGGTTACCACTGTGGTGGCTCCAGCGCTCGAAACAATCCAAGCCATCGCTGGCTATCGGTCAGTTCCTCCTCTTTCCTAGAGAGGAATACTGGCGGATTGGCGGACACAAGGCGGTAAGAGCTAGGATACTGGAAGATGTCTGGCTAGGGATTGAAATAAACCGGCATGGTGGTCGACATATAGCAGTTGATTTATCACCAGTGGTTTCATGTAATATGTACCAGAGCCTGGGGGCGATGTGGGAGGGATTTATCAAATGGATATATTCAGTAGCGGCGTTATCCAGACTAGCGCTGGTTGGGCTGATTGTAGCTGGCTACATTTTCTTTCTAGCCCCGTTCTACTGGCTTTGGAACGAATTATTTGTAGTGGCTACCCCCACAGGTTGGGGCCCCATTGTTATCTTCCAAGTAGCTACGATAATAATTATGCGCTGGCTTGTAGATAATCGTTTCAAGGAGCCGGTTGTTTCGGCCTTTCTACACCCGTTCGGGTTCTCATTCCTTATTGTAATCGGTCTCTATGCTGGTTCGCGGCGGGTAGCCGGCGCTGGCGTTCGCTGGAAGAAACGGCTGTATGACAGGGAATCGGCTGTGGAGTAGGTATATAAAGTGGGACTTCGTTCCTGTCTTTGGCTTTTTTCAGTTCGTTCTACTATCACTAGTTCTGGCTGCCGACTAAGTTCTGCTATCTGATAACCGCTGAGTGAGTCCACCGTGATATCCTCCCCAGCCCCGGGAAAGACAATAATATGGCCGGTGAGGCATTAGGTGAGACTAATAGCCGAAAAGGGGTTAAATATAAGGCAGGGAAAGGGGAGCACCTTCACTTTCTATCTCCCCGCCTATAAGGAAGGAACAGAGCCAACTTCACCGCAGCAATAGGTCATCACCTATTTGAAAGACACCTTTAACAGGTGTGTAGAACAAGAAATACAGGGGTCATAGGCTCTAACTAGCATCTCCAGAGTTTGCCTAATCTCATCCTCAGGGCGACTGAGTATAAGAGGCACCAGAGCTTCCATATCCTTTTGGATGTTATTGTGGTTCTGATTGGTGGGAATGATACAGTTAGCATTGGTCAGTATGCCGTTCTTATCATAGGTATAATCATGGAACAAAATACCCCGTGGGGCTTCAACTGCCCCCACGCCTCTCCCCGCCCGAACCTTTACTCGGTTATTCTCCTCCTTCACCCCCTTGGATAGTATCTGGTCAATAAGGTTGAGACTATCCTCTACAGCGTGGACAGCTTCGGCGACTTGGACTACAGTTATCATAAACGGATTATGGCAGGGAGCACGCAACCCAAGTTCCCCAGCCGCCTTTTTAGCCCGAGGCAGGAGCTGGTCATGATTGAGATTGAAGCGGGCTAGAGCCCCCACCATGTAAGAATCACGCTTGTTCTTAGTGTACTTGGCGGTGGAATGCGGAACGCAGAACTCGTTGGTTACCTCGAGATACTTATCCAACGGAGTTATGCCAGCATCTGAGGAGGCTATCTCGCCGCTGATAAAGGCATACTCCTTAGGGTCTTTAAGGGCGATATACTCTGTTTCCCGGGTAAAATCAGGGATGCTCAAAGTTTTAAACAGTGCCACCACAGTATCAAGGTCAACCAGCGCATCTTCAAGCCTCTTCCTGATGGCTTCAAGCTCACCGAGGTCAGGAAGCTTGGCAAAGCCACCCACCACACAGGATAGGGGGTGGGTTTTCCTGCCCGCCAGCAACTCAGCTAGGTTGTAGCCCAGCTTTTTTAGCCGCAGTGCCATAACCACTATGTCCTTATGCGTTTCCACCAGGGAGAAAACACTGTCTACTCCCAGGAAATCAGGAGCGACAAGAAAGAGGGGATGCAGTATATGGCTCTCAATAAGTTCAGCATCGAATAGTAGTTTTCGCAAGAGTAGCGTTTGCTCTGATAGCTGGATACCAAAGGCAGCCTCGGTAGCCTGTATTGATGCTGTAGAATGAGCTATGGAGCAGATGCCACAGATTCGGGAGGTAATATAGGGGACATCATCATAATATCTACCGCGAAGCATCGCTTCAAAAAAGCGGGGCGACTCAGGAATTTCCCATCTGAGTTCCTCAATCTTACCATCCTTGGCATTGAGCACGATATTACCATGTCCTTCAATGCGGGTCACCTGATGGACATTGATATTGACCTGTTTCACTTGGTCACCTCCGCATATGTATTGTAAATCTTAAACTTCTCAACTACCTGCTCTACTGTCAAGCCGTATTTTTTCAGTATATCTTTCTCTGAATCGATATTGGGGTCATCAACTAACCCGCGGCAGCCCCAGCACCGCCGCCCACTGGTAACACATATCGCACTACAGCCTGCTCTAGCCACCGGGCCGAGACATGTCATGCCTCTTTCAAAAACACAGATATTACCCGCCATCTTGCATTCAACACAGACCGGGTAATTTGGTATATCTGGTTTCTTGCCCAGCAGCAATGCCTTAACTACCTTGAGAAGCTCGGCGGTAACTGGCGGGCAACCTCTCACATAGTAGTCTACAGGAACCACGGCATTTATCGGGCGGGCAGGAATGGTATCATAGTATTTGGCGTCTTTCCCATAGACTATCCGCAGCGCCTCCTCCATAGGGAGGTGATTCTTCAAGCAGTTGATTCCCCCGATACAGGCACAAGCACCCAGGGCAATAAGAACCTTGGCTTGGCTACGTATTTTCTGAAGCCGAGGTATCTCCGACTCCCTGCTTATGCTCCCCTCAATAAAGGCAATATCGTAGTTATCTTCCCTCTTTGTCTTAACCTCCCTGAAGTTGACGATATCCACTGCACTAATTAGAGCAATCACTTCCTCCCCGTCAAGATTAAGCGCGTCTAACTGGCATCCTTCGCAACTGGTAAAATCAAAGAACGCTACTTTAGGCTTCATTACACTGCCTCCCTCAAATTTCTCAGTTGGGCAAGAGTAAATACCGGTCCCTCCTGGCACACATAGACACCGTTAATCTGGCAATGCCCGCACTTGCCCACACCACACTTCATCCTTCGCTCCAGCGACATGATGATGTTCTCATCGGGAAGACCTTTCTTCTTAAGTTCAATAATGACGAACCGATACATTATAGGTGGGCCCACTACCACTGCCATAGTCTTCTTGGGGTCAATCTGAACCTTGGGGATAAGAGTGGTAATAACCCCCACATTCCCCTTCCAGCTTTCATCCCCCTTATCCACCGTCTCGTGAAACTCAATCTCTGGATTCTTACTCAAAGCTGCAAGTTCATCCAAAAACAACCGCTCTGCTGGCGACTTGGCACCAAAGAGCAGGATAACCTTACCGAAAGAACTCCTGCGGTCGAGGACATATTGCACCAGCGAACGTAGTGGGAAGAGACCGATGCCTCCAGCTATCAGCAGGACATCCTTGCCTTCAAGGGTCTCTAGTGGAAAGCCATTGCCAAAGGGACCACGAATGCCCACCGTAGCTCCTTTATCTAGGGCATGCAGGGCACCCGTCACATTACCTACATTTCTTACCGCCAACTGGAAAGTCCCATTCCTGGTTGGCGATGACGAGACGGAGACAGGTGCTTCTCCAATGCCCATAATCGAAACCTCGACAAATTGCCCCGGCCGCTGCCCCAGGTTTTTGCCATCCTTTAATCTGAATTCAAAGACTTTCTCTCTTGGTGTCAACTCAGTAACATTAATCAATTCAGCAGGCTGAGGCGTGTATAGTTCAGTCCCTGGCTTCACCACTCTGGTTATGCGCTTGGCTCCTTCTTTAGCCCTAGCGGACTCGGCTATGGCATTGAAAGCTTCCAAGGGGCTGGCTATCTCTGCTAGGCAGGCAATGGCACACCGCCCACAGCCGACACAGCCAACCCTGCCATATCTCTCAAGGATGTATTTCCCCTTGCGGTATATTCGATGTCGGAACCGACTGGCTTTATCATACCTGAAATTCTCGCCTGTGGCTACCTTGGCAAAATCAACCAGCATACAGCCATCCCAGTGGCGGAAGCGTTCCCCCTCCTTCAGACTCAGTGCTACATCGTCGTCGACATCAAAGCAAAAACAGGTGGGACATACCATAACGCAGGAGCCGCAGCTGAGGCAGGTTTTGCTCTTCGACTCCCAATACGGGTCATCGTAGCTCTCTTCCAATAACCTTGGCAGTCTTTCCTTGGGTGCATCAAGGGAGAGCTTATACTTAGCCAATGCCTCGTCTCTAACTCTTTTCTGTTTAGCTATCTCATCACCAGTAGGTTCCCTCACCTGAGCATATTTTGCTAGAAGGTCGGCTCCCTTTTCTGTTCCTACAGTTACCATGTAGCCGGTATCAATATCCGTCAGTAGCAGGTCAAAGCCCATTTCAGTTAGGTGAGTACCCATGCTGGGGGCGAAGGACTTGGGAGATGGATTTAAGCAATCAACCCCAATGATAATGGTATTCTGTCGCCGGGCAATGTAATTAGGGTCAGGATTGGTAGCGATGAATGCCTCATCCACTAGCTCGATAGCCTTAATATCGTAAGGATGTACACCGATAATTACCCTAGGGATGGTCTCAATTACTGGCTCGACTTTTGACCAATCTCCAATCTTGAACCTAAGCAGAGGTTCCTTTGCTGGCAGAAGGTATTTGATGGGTGATATAACCGTAACATCGTAGTCAAGGCAAAGCTCATCAAAGCTAGTTATTCTATCGTAAACATACTTGCCATGTCTGGACTTGACCCCGACTATCTCCATCGCTTTAGCCAAGCTTTCCACCATAGATTTCAAGCTCGTTTTGGTGATGACGAAGGCTTTCTTCACCTCAACTACTTCTACAGCGGGAAGCTTCGGCCTTACCTCCACCTTAGTGGTAACCGTTGGTTCGAACCCAGCTGATTCAAGCGCTTCCCGGATAACCCTTTCCAAGTCATCTGGAGCAACAGGCTTGACTAGATAATCAACAACACCAAGCCTTGTCACTTCCTCTGTGGTCTCCGCTGAGGGGTAAGCAGTTAGGATAATAGACTTTATCCACGGCCGCTGTGCCTTAACCTCCCTAAGCACCTCAACCCCGGTTTTCCCAGGCAACCTTATATCTAGAACCATAACACTGAAGTCCTGTTTCTCTACCATCTCCAGAGCTTCCTCGCCACTCTCAGCCGTCGCCACCTGATAGCCAGCATCCTTGAGCCAGTCTCTTATTGACTCCCGCACAATCGGCTCATCATCCACAATCAAAACTGAGTGCCTCTGCATCTTTATCGCCTCCTCGTTCTTTGTTTTTCACATTTTAAAAGGTGACATGGGCTTATCATTTCAGTTCTGTTCATTATATCCTTGGATAAGTGCCATTTGTAGAGTGCTTTGAGCCATAAAAAGGCTGTGTAGGTGTGTTTGCTATTTTCTTCCGGCTCCGAGTAGTTATTCTAACACAAAACAGGAACCCCTGTCATTACCTCAGACGTTTTTCTCACCACCGCCTGACCTACTCAAGATTGTTTATTAACCTCATCCCCTTAATCCCCCTCTCCGAGATAGGAAAATGGAGTCCTTGCATGAGGGGGAACGGTTTTAGAAGAGGGGTGTTAGCCCCTCTTCGACACCTCGTTGCTTAATCTCGTTGAAAAGGAGAGAGATTTTAGAGAGGGGGTGAAGCCCCCCTCTTACTTGCACTCCCCCTTCCCTTAACAAGGGAAGGGGGTCAGGGGGATAGGTTGCTAAACAATCGCCTACTCTCCGGCTGGTTTCGTTAGCCGCTTTTGAAAGATTAGTTTATCGTCTCCAGTTCGATAGAAGTCAGGAATCCGGCAAATTACCTCATAGCCCTGATGCTGATGAAAACGTCTTGTCTTCTCATATTCTGGCACGGACGATGTCTCGATAAGAACTAGCCTTCCTTGAGCCTCTTCTATCTTGCCCTCGGCGAACGCCATTAGAGCACTACCTATGCCCTGTCCTTGCTTCTCCGGGGCAACCGCCATCCAGTATATGTCCCACGTCCCCTCCGTCAGCGGGGTAGGGCCATAGCAAATATAGCCCGCTACAAGCAAGTTAACCTCCGCCACAAAAATATGGTAACCTGACTGATAGTAGTCACGCAGGTAGCAATCAATAAGCTCCTCTGCCACCACCACCTCAAACGGCTTGAATTCAGGTGTGGCGTGTAGGAGCTTCATTATGTCCGTTTTATCACTATAAGTCATGGGGCGGATTTTGATTGTCACCGCTAGTTCTTCTCCAGGGCAAGTAACACAATCTTTTCGATAAACTGGGTGTAGGTTATACCTGCCGCTTCTGCCTGGCGTGCGGCACCAGAGCCAGGAGATATATCGGGGTTGGGATTTACTTCTATGACATTAATACGTCCCTCTCTGTCCAGCCGCATATCTACTCTGGCATAACCCCGGCAGCCGAGCAGTCTGAAGGCGGCTAGCGCGGTCTCGGCAATGTCTTCTTGATATCTGGCTCCGATTCGGGCAGGGCAAATTACCTGAGTGCCTCGAAAGTATATGCTATCTTTTTCCCACTTGGCAGCAAAGGTGAGAATCTTGGGCATTCCCAGCGGCAAAGAATAGGCTATCTCAGAGACAGGAAGGACAGTACACTGAACATTCCCCAAAACGGTAGCATTAAACTCCTGCCCATCTATGAACTCCTCCACCAACGCAACTCCGCTAAAGAAGCTACTTACCATTGCCACCTGCTTTTCCAGCGAGGCAAAATCCTTAACCACGCTTTCTTCGGTTAGTCCGTGGCTTGCATCCTCCCTGCAGGGTTTGACGATGCAAGGGTAACTAAGCTGAAACATGGATAAGGTTTCCAGACTCAGCAACTGGTAGCGGGGTGTGTTAATCCCTGAGGCTTCAAGAAGGGCTTTGGTCTTAGCCTTATCTAAAGCCAGGGTCAGTGCCGCACCGGGACAGCCGGTGTAAAGTATACCCAGCCCTGATAGAATCTCTGGCACCAAAGCTTCTGTCTCCGGGTAGCCACAAAAGCCTTCAAAAAGGTTGAACACCAAGTCTGCTTCTAGGCCCTTAAGCTTCTCCCAAACCTGTTCAAGCGGTGGAGTGAGAGGGACTTGAATTATAGAATATTCCAACTCACGCAGAGCTTGCTGTACCGCGGCTACCTCATCAAGGACACCAAGCACTGCCGTTTCTTCACCTACGACATCGTAGCGACTGGGAACTGGCTCGTTATAAACGATAGCTACCCGCGGACACACATTGGATACCTCTCCAAAGCAGCGCTGAGTACAGCTCCTATCAGTGCCTCATAGCTCCAGCCCAGCTTTAGTGCCATTATGACCAAGTCGCTATAGTCACCAAGCCCAGGTAAAGGGTTTATTTCGAGAAAATAAGGTACGCCCTCAGAGCTGACCCTTAAGTCCAGCCGGGCAAAGTCCCGGCACCCCAGAACCTTGAAAGCTCTCAGGCTGGACAAGGTGATTTTCTCCAGAACCTCCTCCTTAAGCCGGGCGGGACACTCATAATCAACCAAATTTTGCCAGTCTCGCTTTACTTCAAGCGAGTAAACAAAATGCCCTTCACTTTTTCTGGGAAGGACATGCATCATGCCCAGTACCTTGGGTGGGAAGTTACCTATTATGCCTACAGTAATCTCATCCCCGGTAATAAATTCCTCAACCATCACTGGCTGCCGGTAATGCTCTAACAGCCTCCCCGCTAGTTCAGCCATCTGTTCTGGGCTAGTAACCAGTGAAGTGAGGCGGATGCCCTTGCTCGAGCCTTCGTGAGCCGGTTTGATAATAGCAGGGAAGGGGAATTCATCCCAGGATATTTCATAGAGCTCTCTACTATCCGTTATCACCTGCCACTTTGGAGTACAGACACCAGCCGACTCTACCAGTTTTTTAGTCAGGGGCTTATCAAGACAGATTGCCAGACACTGAGGGTCTGACCCCGAATAGGGTATGCCCAGCATCTCCAGAACAGAAGGTACTTGGGCTTCTCTGCTCCGGTAGTTGCCCCGCCCCTCGGCGATATTGAAGACTATATCAGCATTTTCACGGAGAATGTTGATGAGGAACTCTCTACCCCCACCCAGCCTGACCACCGAGTGCCCCTCAGTCTCAAGAGCTGCGGCAATAGCCCCTATCGTCTTTAAGGAGTCATATTCTTCAAGAGCATCATCAGAATGGGCTTGACCCAAGGGCACCGCTTCTTTAAGGTCGTATGACAGCCCTATCTTCATCTATAGCTACCTCTGTCCGAGGCTGGTAATCTGCTTCGGTAAACAGGCTGGCAACGGGCACACTCAAAGGCTTGCCGTTTCGTCGGTTACTTCTAACTCGTACGACAGCTCTATCTTCATCTCTGACTGCCTCTGTTTGAGGCTGGTAGGCTGCTTCACTAAACAGGCTGGCAATGGGAACATTTACCGGCTTGCCATTTCGTCGATTATTTCTAAGCGGATTTGCGGTCTTTGGGCTTCGGTAATGAAACAGGCGGTCCTGATAATTCCTCAGCATCAGCCCATCCTCGGTTTGCGATAGCACATAGTTTGGCTGGAGAGGAACTTTACCACCGCCCTGAGGAAGGTCTACCACAAAAGTAGGCACTGCTAAACCAGAGGTATGACCACGTAACCCCTCAATTATCTTTATGCCAACCTCTACCGGGGTGCGCAGGTGCTCTGTTCCCTGCACTTCGTCGCACTGAAACAGGTAATAAGGACGCACCTTAATTTTGAGAAGCCCATGACACAGCTTCATCTGCGTCTCCACAGTATCGTTTATCCCGCGCAGAAGGACGGCCTGGTTATTTACTGGAATTCCACTCCGCAGTAGTCGATCACACGCTGCTGCCGCTTCAGGAGTTATTTCACGATAGTGGTTGAAGTGGGTATTAAGCCATATGGGCCCATACCTAGATAACATGACGCACAGTTCATCATCTATACGCTGGGGCAGCACAACTGGGAACCTGGTGCCAATACGGATAATTTCCACATGCTCTATTTGTCTGATTTTGGAGATAACCTCCTCCAAGCGGCGTGTGGAAAGAGTTAAAGGGTCACCACCAGAGATGATAACATCTCTAACAACCTTGTGCTGGCGTATGTACTCTAGCATGGCTTCGACCTCATCTGGAGTACGAACCCACCTGCCATTTCGCCATTCCCTCTTACGGGTGCAGTGACGGCAAAACACAGGACAGATATCAGTAAGCACCATCAGTACCCTATCCGGATAGCGATGAACCAGTCCGGGGACCACAGAATCCCTTTTTTCCGCAAGAGGGTCTTCAAAGCCCATACCAGCAAGGACTATCTCTTGAAAAGAGGGTATCACTTGTTTACTGATGGGGTCATCCAAATCGTATGGGTTAACAAGGGATAGATAATAAGGTGTTACTGAAAGAGGGTATTTGGTGGTTACTAGCTTAAGCTGTGCCTGCTCTTTAGTTGAGAGAGGAATATACTGTGCCAGTTCTTCAACAGTGGTAATTCGATTACGAAAATGCCATGTCCAATCATTCCAAACTTCATCTGGGACATGGCCAAAAAACCTACTTTTAATACTGATACTACTACTTGGCGGCTCTTCTTCCGTCTCGTTCGTAGTACTGATGCTACCCGGAGGTTCTTCTTCTGCTTTCTCCGTAGACTGACCTTTACTCATTGCTGTCAATGTCTTCACTTAGTTTGACACCTCCTTATTTGCACAGTGCCTTAAATAATTCTATTACTTATACATTATCTTATCCAAAAGCCTTTGTCAAGTAGTTGTAAGCGTCCATAACATATTGGACTTTTTAGGGGAGAGAAATTGGTCTAAATAGTACCGCAGTGGGGGAAGGTTTTCAATGCCCCGGTGCGGTTTCTCAGTATTATACCAGATAAGGTACTCCA
>Ga0315289_10004951_pt1 | contig 19788 bp, 19 predicted proteins | sample YL17G11_40_MG_FD_203452 | JGI IMG/M metagenome (GOLD analysis project Ga0315289, IMG submission 203452) | Sediment microbial communities from Yellowstone Lake, YNP, Wyoming, USA - YL17G11_40 | ecosystem: Environmental > Aquatic > Freshwater > Lake > Sediment | place: USA: Wyoming | collected...
ACAAGCCGTTAAACCTGTTCAGGCTGATGTTCAATCTAAATCTGAAAAAAAGGTTAAGGAGAGGGACTTCTTTAAAAATTTAAAGTAATATCAATTAGTTAAATATGTTATTGTAAAGGGATGTAAAATCATCCCTTTTTTTTATGTCAAAAACGCGGAATGAAAGCTCGTACTCTCTTGTATACGTTTTGGATATGTGTTTAGACTTCCGTAAATGACGTATAAACGTTTTTTGATATACACCACTAATATATATTATTAAATATTAAAATTGAATGTAGAGGCTATTAGAGTGTTTATTAACAATTTCCTAATGATGGTAGAATACCTTCTGATCGAGCTTCATCTCTAGTGATAATGTTTTCTTTTATCATATATAACTTATGACGAAAGATTTTAACATCTATAACAATGATATCTTCACTACTACGTTTTATAGGACTAATAAATTTTTTAGTTTTTAAGAAAGGGAATATAAACCATCGTAACCACCAAGGATTTTTCTTATTTATATTATCGATAGTTGTAAAATTCATTATTATACTAGTCCTTGTTTACTTTCCCAAAGACCTCTTTGGATTCTTACATAACTCTGAAAACTAAGTCTTTCTCTAGGGTTAAGTGTTGTATTGACTTTTTTCCATGTCAAATAAAACTTTTTAATATTTTTAACTATATATTGATATTCTTCATAATCAGCTAGAAACTTTTTATCTTGTTGATATATTTGACTTTTTCGTTTTAATGAATAATTCGGATAGAGATTTTCATATCTTTTAATATAGACATATGTATTTTTTTCTAAATAAAGCAAATATCCTAATTTTTGTAATGATTTCAATATCTTATTAACATTTACACAAGTATCGAACATTTTAGGAAACACTAATGCGTCAGTTTTCCTTTGCATTATTTTTTCTAAAATCTTTGAAGTCGTGTAATACATGTAACCTCTTAATATCAGATTACATTATTTATTACAATTTGTCAAGTATTATTTTGAATACACTTATCCTTAAATATGTTATTTAAGCTGTCAAATATTTTTCTTTAAAAAATTTGACTTAATTTCTTATATAAGACATTTTTATATAAGTCATTAATTATTTTAGTATATCCGCTTATTCTCTTAAGCTATCAAGTCATTGAGTAGATTAGTATTTATATCTAAATAACAGATATTATTCAATTTATGTTGTTTTTCTAATCGTTTGCTTATTCACATAATCAAACTTATTTATCAACATCCTTAATTCCATTATAACAAACTATGTCAAGTAAAATCAAGTAAAAAATGAAAATTTAACAAATATATGTGTAGTTAAAGTAATTTAATAGCCCGATGGCAAGCTTTCGCCCTGTCGGTATCTTTAGATGTCATTTTAATTATAAAAGCAATTATTTTTATTAACTAAATTTAAACAAGTGAATTCATAAGAATTCAGAAAGAGAAGTTTTTATGTCAGGCGAAAATACAATTACAACTTTGAACGGTATGTTCAAGGAAGTGTACGCCAGTAAAATTGAAAATTTGGTTCCTGAAGGAACCAAATTACTCAATAAACTGCCGTTTAGTCAAAAAGAATCACAACTTGGCGGTTACTACCATCAACCCGTAGTGTTAGGTTTGGAACACGGTGTTACGTTTGCTGCTGGCGGAGACGATGCTTTTGCATTGAACGGTCCGATCAATGGCGTTATGAAAGATGCGACAGTTCGTGGCGCCCAAATGGTGTTACGTTCAGTTATTGGATACGGTGCTGCAAGTAGAGCTTCCAGTGGTAAAGCTGCATTCATGGATGCAACAAAATTCTTAGTCCAAAACATGCTTCGTTCAATGAGCCGTAAAGCTGAAATCGAAATTCTTTATGGTAGTTCAGGATTAGCAGTTATTTCTTCGATTGCAACAACCCCAGTGTTACAAATTAATCCTCAAGAATGGGCACCTGGAATTTGGGCTGGTGCAGAATCTATGCCTATTAATATTCGTACATCTGCTGGTGTCGATCATGGTAACGCCGTTGTTACAGCAGTTAGTTTTGCAAATAAAACTATTACCGTTAATATCGATCCAGGTGCAGTCAATGGCGATTTTATTTATTTCTTAGGCGCTTATCAAAAAGAAATGGCCGGAGTACATATGATATTGTTAAACTCTGGTACGATTTTTGGTATTGATGCTTCTGCTTACAATCTATGGAAAGCTTCTACATCAGATGCAGGAAATGCTGATTTGAGTTTTGAAATTGTTCAAGATGCGGTTGCTCACGCCGTTGAAAAAGGTTTGGATAATGATGTCACCGTCATGGTGAACGTTTCTTCTTGGTCAAAACTGATGACCGATCAAGCGGCATTAAGAATGTATGATAGTTCATATTCAACATCTACTTCGGAAAATGGATCGAAAACTATTAAGTTTTATGGTCAAAATGGTGTCATCGAAATCGTTCCCTCAATCTATGTTAAACAAGGTTATGCCTATGTTCTTAGCATGGACGATTTTATGAGAGTCGGTTCGACTGATATTACATTTAGACGACCAGGCCGTGGTGATGAGTTCTTCAGAGAATTAGATGGACAAGCTGGTTTTGAACTTCGCGCTTATTCTGATTTTGCTCTGTTTTGTCATGCTCCAGGACGTTCTGCTTTGATATTCAACATTAAAGCTGTATAATCTCGTAAGCTAACGTTTCGTTAGTATGTGGGAGGGCTGTTTTACGGCCCTCCTTTTTTATTGACTTTTATTATATTTAATGATATTCTATATGTATGAAACGATTAATTGAATTAAAATTAAAAGATGTTGTAGTTCAAATAGTTATTCCTAGTAAAAAAGATTTAATATTACAAAATTCACTCAGTAGAGTACGTTGTACAGATACTCAACCCGAACAATGGAGTTTAAAATATTTCTTTGAACAATTACAAAATAAAGATGGTACGGCTCTTGACATATTAAATTGTGAAGATATTATAGATAGTGATATGATGCATCATTGGAAATATTTACAAGAAAATAAATATAAACTTATTGATAAACAATGGGTAGAGAATTTTTTATATAGTCTTTATTATTACGAAATTATAGGATAAAAATGAAAAAATTAGAATTTATTGAAACGCATATACATCAATCACCAGATAAACCTGGAATACAATTAACAACGTGTCTTAATTTTACAAGTTTAGAAATGGCAACGCCACAAGCAATTTTATTAGGAATAGCCAAAGGTATTAAAGAATATATTGTTACTCAAAAGAATGATATTCTTTTAGCTAATATTAATAATGAAGCTATTAAACAAGCTACTGAATTAGCGGCTAAAGAAATAGTAAAAAGATTAAATATTGATCAAATTACTCGTTTAGTAACAATCGAAGTAGCTAAACAAACTGCTAAAAATATTCGACATTTAGGACGAAGAAGATAATTATTTCAATATAAATTGGATATGGAAATGTTCTGCTCCAGTACCAACGGTATGATCTTTTGCTGTCCATGACCAAAAATTTGTACTATTATACTTATTATTAATATAATTTTCTATTTTTTTAATCTCATCAGCAGTAAATATCTTCGATCTGATGTCAACTGCCTGGGCAAATTGGTGAGGCGACTTGAATGGTTTGGTCTTATACTTAGGATCATCCTTATATATCTCAGCTTGTTCGGCATTGGTACGGTCAACCATTGTAATTACTAAGGTTTTTTTAAAATTATCTTGAATATATTTAGCAACATCTTGTATTAAATTATATAAGTATATGTTTTTACTTTGTAATTTCTTATATTCATCTTCTTGACGACTAGTTTTAAAGCTTATCATATTATTTAATTCCTTATAATATTTGTTAAAAACTATCAAAATTAACAAATAATAATATAACAATCTATTCTTTCGAAGGAGTTGATGTGTCTCAAACTCTTATAGTTAATAATAACACATACAATTGCCCTACTGATGGAGATTCTCCAGGATGGGGTGAACAAGTTTCTGGTTGGATGAAAGATGTCACAAATGTCTTAACTACATTAACTGCTGGATTTATTTCAGATAGTATTAATATTTTACAAGATGAATCAAGTTCTTGGCTCGAAATTAACAATCTATTCTTTTTAAATGGTGTATATCGTGGTGCTGAGATAACATATTATGTAGACAGACTTTATAATACGACACAAGAAGTAGTTGAATTTGGAAAAATATTAGTAGTGTATAATACAAGAGAAGCTAAATGGTATATGTCACAAGGACCAAAAGTCGGTGATGCAAAAATCCAATTTCGTATTCAACCTTCAGGTCAAATGGAATATTGGGTCCATACATTAGGTGGAACAATTGATGGCGGAAAAATGCAATTTGAATCCAAACCGTTAGCTATATAAGAGGAATAAATGGCAGAGTCATATGTTACATATTTTGAGGTAGGAAAAGGTATTATAATTCGTAGTCAAGACGAGTTATCAACTGGGGCTTTATCTAAAATATTACAAATAGAAGTTCTTAATACGGCAACCGCTAATACATGGACAAAACTTCAATCAAATCAAACAGCTAATCGAACTATATTATTACCTGATGCTAGTGATACATTAATTGGAAAACAAACAATTGATATATTAACGAATAAAGATATTGACGGTGGAACAGCAAGTAATTCTAATCGATTTACTATTCCAAAAAATACAACAGCTAATTTAAATGCGTTAACTCGAAAACAAGGTACTATAGTATATGATACTACTGATAATAAATTAAAATTTGATAATGGAGTAAATTTAGTAGATACAGGTGGAAGTGGTGAAGCTAACACCATGTCCAATTTAGGTATTGGTACAGGAATCTATGCTCAAAAAGTTGGAGTTGATTTACAAATTAAATCATTAGTAGCTGGAACAAACGTTAGTTTATCTAACAATGCTAATGAAATTACTATAAATGCAACAGGTGGAAGTGGTGAAGCTAACACATCAAGTAATATGGGTACTGGAACAGATGGTGTTGGATTAGCTACAGCAAAAGTTGGAGTTGATCTACCATTTAAACGACTTAAAGCAGGAACAAATATTTCTTTTACAGAAGAAACGAATGATGTTATAATTAACGCATCTACAGGTAGTGGTGGAGCCGTAATAATTGCTCCAGGTGGAACGTTATCTGGTACTTATGAAAATAACGTTATCTGTCAAGGTTCAGTTACGATGACCGGATTAACATTTATTGATGGTTGGCTTTATGTAAATGGAAATTTAACATCATCAACAACTTCATCATTAACGGTAGAGAATAATTTATATGTCGCTGGAAATTTAACATTAGATGCTCTTGGTGCCAATCAAAGTGCTGGAAATTTAACGGTTGGTGGAAATCTTGTAGTTCAGGGTGCTCTTTCTGGAGTAGGTAATGGTACAGGAACTACAGGCGGAAATGGATCAGATGTTATAATTTATGGTAATTGTCATGTTTTAAGCCATGTTCATTTAGCTGGTGGTACGGGATCGACAACTGGTGGTAGAGGTGGAGATTTTGTATGTGTCGGAGAAACTTTTTTAAATTCATTTATTGAAGTATTTGGTGGCGTAGGAGTAACTGGTGGTAGAGGTGGAAATATATTCTTAGGTGGTTCGGCATCTATAGCTATGAATGTTAATGGTAATGGTGGAGCAGGATCGTCAACTGGAGGTAATGGTGGATCATTTCAATCAGGTTCATCATTAACTGTTAGTGAAATTGTTAATCCTGGAGGAAGTGGTGGTACTGTAATTGGTGGTAATGGTGGAACCGTTACATGTAACGGTCCTGTTCACGCGGTTCGTATAGCCACAAATGGTGGAGCAGTATCAATTGGCGGTACAACGGCGACGAGTGGTAATGGCGGAAATATAACTCTTAATACTAATTCCATAGTTGATTATTTAGAGTCGTCAAGCGGAAATAGACATACATCATCTTTAGATGGTGTTTGCGGAAATAGTGGAATAATTACGGTTAATGGTGGTACAATTATCGGTATAATCACATCTAGCGGATATAATATTTTTACATCTGTAGCCGGAGCACCAGGAAATGTAATTTTATATAACACATCAGTATCAGGTGGATTACAGATAAGACATGGCGGAGGTACGGTTCCTGCTATTTATTATAGTTTACGTTTATCAGGATTTATATCTATTGGTGATTTATGGATAACAAATACAGCATATTCATATATTAAACAGGCAATAGTAACAACAACGTGTGTATTAAAAATTGCATATATTTCTGATTTAAATCGTTTAACTAATTGGGTTGGTAGTTTAACTGGAGTTATTTCATCTGCCCATATTTATTCATTATCTTCTGGAACATGGCAAGTACATACTGGAACAGCCGCATAAAGAAAGGAATTTATGAAAGAATTAGCAATATTATGTAGAGCAATGCAATTATTTTATCACAATTGTCACAATTTATGCGCGAGAGTACCATTTTTCACTGATCATGAAGCATTTGCTGAATTTTATTCAACATTAGAATCAACTTATGATAGTGTTATCGAAAGAATGTTAGGACTTGATGTTGTTATAGATTTAGTTGTTATACAAGAATTAGCAGTAGCAAAGTTAAAATCGTTATCACATCCAGTAGACAATGCTGGAATGTTTTTAATAGGGTTAAATTTAGAAAAAGAAATGTGTTCAATTGTGGAAAAACTATGTTCAGGACAAGCATCTCAGGGGGTTAAAAATTTATTGGCAGGTGAAGCTGATAAATCTGAAGTTAGACAATATAAGTTAAAACAAAGAATTAAAAAATAATTATTTAGGAGAAAGAAAATGAAAAAACGATTTAAACAGATTGAGATTAAAGATGGCGGAAGTATTACATTTATAGCGAATGATGAACATCATTCTTTTGAATGTGAACTTCATGCACCAGAATCATTTACACAAGATTTTGAATTAATTCTTCCTGTAAATGCTGGACAAGCTAATCAAGTTTTAAAAACTGATGGTGATGGTATTTTAAGTTGGGTTAATCAGGCTCAAGGTCAACAAGGACCTCAAGGTATACAAGGTCCAGTAGGTCCAGTTGGTCCACAAGGAAGTCAAGGATTACAGGGTATTCAAGGTCCAGATGGACCTCAAGGTATACAAGGGCCAGAAGGTCAACAAGGAAATATTGGTCCAGCCGGAGAAGATGGAGAAATTGGACCGCAAGGACCACAAGGTATACAAGGGCCAGAAGGTCAACAAGGAAATATTGGTCCAGCCGGAGAAGATGGAGAAATTGGACCGCAAGGACCACAAGGTATACAAGGGCCAGAAGGTCAACAAGGAAATATTGGTCCAGCCGGAGAAGATGGAGAAATTGGACCGCAAGGACCACAAGGTGAACCTGGCGTTTCTGGTGTAACACGAACTAAAGAAGTTATTGTAGCTGAAGATATTCCAGGAGTTGATGCTAGAATTAAATCATTAATAAATATGGATGGATCAAATTCGACATTTGTTGATGATGTTAGTGGACATACGATAACTGCTTTTGGAAGTGCAGTACAAGAAGTGGCTTCTGGAACATTAAATGGATTTGCAGGTGGAGTAGTTGGTGCCTTTGATTCTGATACATCTGATTATCTTGAAATTAGTTCACATGCTGATTTATTAATTGGTACACAAGATTTTTGTTTTGAAACTTATTTTAAAATGTCAGCTTATCAAACAAGCGGTCTTGTTTCATTGGGTGACGATCAAAATGCATTATATTTATCTTCTAATGAAACTGAGGCTCAAATTAGATTCTATTCAGCAACAGGAATGCCTGATCAAAATAGTTGTAATGTCAATTTACATACTGGTGAATGGCATCATGTGGCATGTTCTAGAGTTAATGGTATGATGACTTGTTATGTCGATGGTGTACATGGAGATACGATGGCAAATACTGCCAATTATTCACAAGCATCTATTTTTATTGCGCGTTATTTCGCACTAAATTATTTCAAAGGACAAATGGCCGATGTTAGAATTACAATTGGAAGCGGTAGATATACGGCAGATTTTACTCCGCCAACACTAAGACTGACAACTATCGGATTAACGCAACAAACTGAATTTGAATTATCTAATGATATTTTAGTAACTGATGATTTAGATGTTTTAGTTGATGGTATTGAACGATATGATTATGTAGTTGATGCTGTTAATGATAAAGTTACCTTTGATAGTGGTATTGCTGAAGGTAAAAATGTAGTATTTAAAATTTGGAGATAGTTTAAAGAATGGCCCCATGTAATAGTGGGGCTTTTTAATAGGAGAATATATGTCTAATCAAGATGCACCACAAGTTCTTAAAGATGTACATGATCAAAGTAATCATAGTTTAAGAGTATCATTAATAGATAGTTTAATTAATGTTGAATATAATGAATTATCTTTAAGTTATACTGGATCAGATTTAAGTGGAGTTATTTATAAATTAAATTCTGTTGTTGTTGCTACATTAACATTAGGATACACTGGCGGATTATTAACATCAGTAGTAAGATCATAATTTAAGATTTGAGGTATATATGGCTTTAAAATTAATCTTCAATCCTTTTACTAATTCATTTGATTGGGTAGATTCAATTACGCCTGGATTAAATTTTATGGGAAGTTGGGATGCTCAATTAAATAATCCCGATTTAGTTAGTCTTACTCCATCTTTAAATAAAAATAATTTTTGGGTAGTTACCGTTGCTGGTACGACAAATCTTGGCGGAATAGCCATTTGGAATATTGGCGATTGGGCAGTTTGTACTGGAACCGGATGGATTAAAGTCGATAACGTTGTATATGCCAATCGAAATTTAAGCAATCTTCAACATCCGACATCAATTAGCGTTGGTTTATATCCAGATAGTACAGCTAATCTTAGACCTCTTGGTGGATTAGGTCAAGAATGGTCATATCTTTCAGCATTAGAAGTTAAACGATCTAGTACAGGAACATTATCATTTACAACAACAAATGGTAATATCGATTTATTTCCATCAGGATTAAGCGCAGTTGTACAAGTATATAAACATGTTGTTCCAGATTTAGCAGCTTCGAAAAATTTAGGAACAGCAACAAAATCTTTTTTAAATCTTTTTATTGAAAAAATCGGTTACAATTCAGCAACAGATTTTCCTGTTAATATAAGTACTCGTCAATTAAATGGCCCAGGAAATAATCCTCTTTTTGATTTTAGTTCAAATATAAATTTAGTCGCTTATGCTAATATAAAACCATCAACAACTGGTAAAACTTTAGGAACGGCTACTACTTCTGAACATTGGGATAATGTTTATACGTTAAAAGTTCAACAAGCTACTGCTGCAACAGATTTAACCCTTCAAGGGGCGCGAAATTTGATATTATTCGGAGTAACTGGGGCAGTTCTTCCTGGTGGTTCAACTCAAACATTTGGAAGTAATACAAATTTAACACATTGGAATACAATATATACATTTTCAGGAATAACCAAAGGGGCAAGTTATCCTGGTTCGACTGCATTAACTTTTAAAAATGAAAGTGGAAATTTAAATATACAAACTACTAGTTCAACGGCTAGTGGTAGTCTTAATTTTACAACTGGTCCTACTTCTGGTAATACTGGAAGTATTAATATTGGAACTGGTAATTCTAGTTTAAATTCAGGAGATATTCAATTATCAACTGGTACATGTGGACTTTCATCAACACGCGGTAAAGCTATTATCAATGCATCATCATTAGATATATCATCGACAAATATTATTAATGTTCTTAATCCAGTTAATGCTCAAGATGCTGCTACAAAAAATTTCGTAGAAACAACAACTGGACCTTCTGCTAATTGGCAAACAATTCCTTTATTAGATAATATTGCCGTACCAACAACCTTTTATTCATATCCAGTAACGTCAGAAGTAGCATTACATCAATGGTTAGTTACTCGATCAAATGGTGTCGGGATTGATAGATCAATTTGTTGTACACAAACAATTACTGATGGAGTAAGTGCTGTTGGCGGATATTTAGAAGAAAGCCTACCTTCACCAGATAATACTGGCGTTGTGATTACTAAAACTGTAGTCGGAACTGATGTGGTTTTTCAATACACTAGTACCAATACAGGATATAATCCTACAATTAAAATTAAGCCCATAACTCTAGGATAAGAGGAGAATTCAATGAAAATATCAGATATTAATGGTATACAATTAAAAAATCTTGTTAATCCAATTGATGAACAAGATGCTGTAACGAAAAATTATTTAACATCATTATTAAATTCAATTAATTATATTCAATATTTCGGAAATGGAATAGATGGTGACGTAATAATATCAAGCGGTACAATTAATTTAACTAGAGATATGTATTATCACGATTTAACAATAAATGGTACTGGAATTTTGAATACAGCATCATATAGAATTTTTGTTTCTGGAACTCTTGATCTTTCAGCAGCATCAGTCGGCGCTATAATAGCGAATGGTAATAATGGTCAAAATTCATCTAACGCTGGAGGAGGAAATGGTGGTAATGGGTTAACTGGTGTTGCTTTAGGTGGTCAACGGGCCGGAACTGATGGCGGTAATGGAACAACAACGGCTGGTACTCAAGCTGCTAATGCTGCTAGTACAGGTCATAATGGCGGATCAAGCGGAACTAGTGGTAAAGGTGGAGATGGAACTGGCGGAGTAGGTGGAGCAGCTAGATCGGGTGCTGTTGCTACGAGCTTTATAATCAATCGACCAGAAGTTCATTTAATCAAAGGCGTCGTTTTGATACTAGGTGGTAGTGGAGCTAATGGTGGCGGAGGCGGTGGAGGTGATACTTCCAATTCGGGCGGTGGCGGAGGCGGTGGAGGTGCCAGTGGTGGTGTACTTTATATTTCAGCAAAAACTATTAAGAGAGGTGTTTCTACGCCAGCTAATGTAATAAAAGCTATTGGCGGTAATGGTGGAAATGGATTCACGCCGACAGTTGGGACTTGTGGCGGTGGCGGAGGCGGTTCTGGTGGCGGAGGCGGTTGGATATATATAATCTATCAATCTTTGTCAGGAACCGTTGCGACAAATACAATTGAAGCAAGCGGCGGATCGGGTGGAAACGGCGGTAATGGTGTTGGTGGACAAGCAGGTGGAAATGGTGCAGCATCCGGTGGAGGCGGTAGAATTATTCTGATTGATTTATCTTCTTTAAATATATCATCAACTGTTGGGTCTGCTCCAATAACTGGTGGAGCCGCTAGTGGTTCAACGGGCGGTATAGGCTCGGTATATAACACTTTTCAAGTAAATTTATAGGAGTTAAAATGGAAAATGATAAATATGACAGAACAGTAATTAAAACAGAAACAGAAGATTTTGATATTTATATTGTTACAGGAATAAATGCAGTATTTTCAGTGAGTTTTCCAAAGGATACTAATTTACAAATGGTTTATAATACTATTAATTCGATGGCATCAGAAGAAATTAATGAATAGATATTGACCTATAGGTTATTTTATGCTATACTAATAATAACCATTAGGAGGTTTTAATGTTTAAAATTAAGCAAGAATTATTAGACAAGATTGGAAGTTATTTAGCGGATAGACCTTGGATTGAAGTGCAAGATATTCTTAAAATGATGCAAAATCCTGAGTTTATTCAACCAGTTAAAGAAGAAAAGGTCGATAAACCTGAAGATAAAAAAGAATAATAATAAGGGAAGAAGATGGGCTTCTTCCCGATCTTAATGGGAGGATAAATGAAAGAATTACTTAACAAGCTGATGAAAGGCAAACATTCTGATAAAGAGCCAGATGATGTCGTCGCAGCGAAAAGAAAAGTAATAGAAGATTTACGAGCAATGGCTCAAGACATGCTTAAAGAAAAAGTAGGCGGTAGTTTAAAAAAAGTTACCGTTGCTTCTGACAGTAAAGAAGGACTTCAAGCTGGCCTAGAAAAAGCAAAAGAATTGGTACAAACCCCAAATCCAGAAGAAGTTGAAGCTGATGTTGGCGATAAAGAACAAGATCATATGGCTCAAGATAGTGAAGATAGCGATTTAGTCGAAGGTTCTGCCGATGCGGATACACTTGAAGCGGATGAAGAAAATGCTGAAGATAGAAAAGACGTTGCTGATGTTCCGGCATCATACCCTGAATCGGAAACTGATGGCGATGATAAAGATATGAAAGCAAGATTGGCTAAATTTTTAAAGAGGTCATAAATGTCTGTCAAAGGATATCTCGATAGTACGGAGTTAATAAAATCTATTAAACGTAGAGGTATGGTTCCGACTAGCCAAAATACATTTCAAGATACTGATTTTTTAGCATTAGCTAATGAAGAAATGGATATTGGTGTAGTTCCTGATATATTGACAACTCATGAAGATTATTTTCTAACATCGGAAGAAGTACTATTAACTTCATCTCCTGATGGCATCTATGATATTCCATATCGTGCAATAGGAAATAAACTTCGAGATTTAGCATTTAAAGACACTAGTGGCAATATTTATGAAATGAGTCGTATTCCTGTTGATAATATTTCTGATTATCAAGCATCTTGGATTGAAACTAGAGTACATAAATACTATGTTAAAAGTAATCAAATATATTTATTACCAAATCTAACTTATAATATGGGAGGATCATTAATATTCTTCTTTTATTTACGGCCTAATCATTTAGTGCCTGTAAATGAAGTCGGAGTTATTAAAAGTATTACTCCTGTAGTCGGTGGAACTGAAATAGTATTAAATAATTGGCCTAGCAATTTCGATTTAGCAACATCGACAGTATTTGATTTTATACAAGTTCAAACACCATTTAAATCGTTAGATTATGATGTTTCTGTAATATCTAAGAATTCAGGGACTAAAGTTTTAAAATTTGCTACAGCAGATATCCCTAATAAGATGGAAATTGGGGATCATGTCGCTTTAAAAGGCGAAACATGTATTCCTCAATTACCACAAGAATTACATCCAGTAATAGCACAAAGAGCAGCAATGCGATGCCTTGAAGCATTTAAAGATACGGAAGGTATGGCTATTGCGGAAAAGAAACTTACTGAGATGGAAAAGAATACTGACGAACTTATTAATAATAGAGTAGAAGGTTCTCCTTTAAAAATTATTAATAGAAACTCTTTTATACGAATTGGCCGTAGACGAAGAAGGAATTATTAATGCCATCTTTTTTAAAAATTGCCGGATTACATACCAATCCTAACCCATTAGGATCACTTCCTGAAGGTGCGCTTTTAGAAGCTATTAATATAGTTATCGATAAAACTGATATAGCTGAACCTAGACGCGGATTTGGCATATATGGAAATAGTTTTGGTATTTCAACTGATGTAGCTAAACAATTATTTACATATAAAAATCGTCTTTTACGACATTTTAATAGTACATTACAATTTGATAGTAATGGACTTGGTAATTTTTTACCTTTTGCTGGTTCATATTTAGAACCAGAATTAGGTATTCGAATGAAAAGCGTCGAAGCTAATAGTAATTTATATCTTACAACATCTGAAGGCATTATTAGAATTTCATCATCGTCAGCCTCTAATTTAGCCAGTACTACTATTGTTCCAGCCGGAGGAGTTAAAGCCTTAGACTGTACAGTAACTCCCGATTATACAGTTCCAGGGTTTTTAACACCAAATAGTAAAGCTGCATATAGAATTGTTTGGGGCGAACGAGATAACAATAATAATTTAGTTTTAGGTGCTCCTAGTTCAAGAACTATTATATCTAATATAAGTTTAGTTGATAGTTGTGTAACAAATATAACATTTTCTATTCCACAACAAATTACAGCATCAGATAAAACACATTTTTATCAAATATATAGAACTGCTGTATTTAATGCTGGAACGCTCCCTTTAGAAGAAATTAATCCAGATGAAGAATACTATCTAGTATTAGAACAATATCCAACAACAAGTGAATTATCAACTCGTATTATTACCGTTCAAGATATTACTCCAGATGACTATCGTGAAGGTGGTACATTATTATATACAAATGCCGTATCAGGAGAAGGTATTGCTCAAGCAAATGGAGTTCCTCCCATAGCTAAAGATATTACTTCATATAATGGACATGTATTTTTTGCTAATACTCAAACTGTTCATAGAATGAATTTAGATTTACTTGGTATATGGACAAGTGGAACACATAGTATTTCAATAGTATCAGGATCAACAGTTAATACCTATACTTTCGTTGGTGCTCCTGAAATATCACAATTAACTTTTAATAATGGTGGTTCAACTATATTAGGTAGTGGACCAAATGCTAATTATTGGACATTTAATACGGCTAATAATATACGTTCTTTTTATCCTTATTATACAGATGAGACAGGACCAACGGCATTATTATATGGACCACAAGGCGTTACATCAGATGGTACAAATCTTTATATATGTGATACGCAAAATCATACAATAAGACAAGTAGTGATTGCTACAGGGGTTGTAACGACAATTGCTGGTAAAGTTGGCGTATCTGGTTCATCTGATGGTATTGGAACAGCATCTAAATTTAAATTACCTTCAGGTATTACTTATCAATCAGGTGAATTATATATTACTGATACTGGAAATCATACAATACGAAAAATCAATTTAACATCTAACTACGTTTCAACATTAGCTGGATTAGCTGGAACTTCAGGTTCAACAGATGGAAATAATAATGTTGCTAGATTTAATAGTCCAAATGGAATTACTTCAGATGGAACAAATTTATACGTTGCTGATACAAATAACTATACAATAAGAAAAATAGTACCGACTGGTTCATATCCAGTAACTACATTTGCTGGAATAGCTGGAAGTTTAGGATCAACTGATGGTATAGGAACGACATTAATTAAAGCAAGTAAAATTATTCAATATATTACATATGAAGCTAAAACGGCTGGTTATCCTGGAAATAATCTTTCGATAGTTTATATTAATTACGGAATTACTGGATTAACTGTATCTGAATTTAGTGGAGCAATTACAGTTGATTTTGGTGGTACAGTACCAGATGCTAATACAATTGCTGCGGCCATTACAGCTTCTCCGGCAGCATCTAGTTTATTAACAGCTACGGTAACTGGTACAGGCCCAAATCTTCAAACAACATTTTCTCCACATCAACATTTATCTGGTGGTATATCTGCGGCTCAATTTAATACACCAACAGGAATAACGACCGATAATACTAATTTATATATTACAGATACACTAAATAATACAATTAGGCAAATTATTATTTCTACTCAAGTTTCATCTACTATCGCTGGAACTGCTGGAATTATCGGTTCAACTGATGGTATCGCGATTGCTGCACAATTTAATGGACCAACTGGAATTAGTACAGATGGAATAAATTGTTATGTTTCTGATACAAATAATGATACAGTTCGTTTAGTACCAATTAATCCAATCACAACAACGCAAACAATTGCTGGTGCTGTTGGAATTGAAGGACATATTGATCATGCTACTGGAACTAGTGCTAGATTTAAACTTCAAACTGGATTAATATACAATAGTGGAAATTTATATATTTGCGATACACCAAACCATACAATAAGAAAATTAGTTGTTTCTGGAGCATACCCAGTATCTACATTTGAAGGAACGGCTGAGATATCAGGTTCAATTGATGGTGGAAATGTACCAGCATTAGTATTAGCCGATCCATTAATATCTGGCAAATTAGGTATTGAAATTAAGATACTTCCATCTGATACCGCAGCACAGGTCGCGACTAAAACATATGAAGCATTAAATACTTTTTTTGGAATAGTTGGTGATGTCATCACTGATAATCCATCGAGTGGTGTCATTAATATAATGACTCGAAATGGTAATGTTGACGATACAACAATTGGATCATTTACAACTCAATTATCTCTTAGTATAACTCAACAAGGTGATGGCGAATCTCTTATAGCGCCATATAATGAAACTTTATTATCTTCAGCAGCGACTATATCTCAACAGATTGATGAATCCGCACGATCATTAGTGAGAATGATAAATCTTAATCCGAATGAATTAGTATATGCTTTTTATATATCAGGTTCTACTGATGTTCCAGGAAAGATTACATTAGAAGCAAGAGTTGTTGGACAAGATAAATTTTATATTATTTCAGATAGTACTTCAACAGGTGAAAAGTTTAATCCTAATATTTCTCCGAATTTTCAAAATATAGCTATTACATTTGGAAGTCCGACTATAATCACAACCCCAACTCCTCATGGTTTTTTAAATAATGATTATGTAATAATAATGGATTCTACGTCGACCCCAAATATTAATGGTATTTGGAAAATAACGTATATTAATACAACACAATTTTCAATATTAACAACGACAACGGTCAATGGAATCGGAAAAGTTCAAAGTATAACCGATGCTACAAATCCATTACAAGGATCAGATAATGAGATAACAGGTAATCGTTTATATTGGTCAAAATATCAAATACCAGAAGCCGTTCCATTATTAAATTATCAAGACATTGGCGCTAAAGATAAAGCTATTGTAAGAATACTAGCTGTTCGAGAAGCGTTATTTATTTTAAAAGAAGATGGTGTTTTTCGTTTAACAGGTCAAAAAGGTAATTTTACGATTTATCCATTTAATATATCATTAAATATTTCAGCTTCAGATAGTGCAGTAGTTTTAAATAATCAGATATTTATGTTATCCAATCAAGGTATTAGTCGTTTAACTGATACTAACGATGTTGTTTTATCTTTTCCAATTGAGAATTTAATTAAAGCTGCTACTTCTCCAGATATTAATTATACGAAATCAACTTTTGGTGTATCTTATGAAACAGATCGTGCTTATTTAATTTTTCTTCCAACATATTCATTAGATATTACAGCTACACAATGTTATCGATATAATACATTCACTAATAGTTGGGTACAATGGGATGTCGCTAAAACTTGTGGAATTGTTAATACTTTTGATAATAAATTATATTTAGGCGCGGCTGATACTAATTATATTGAACAAGAAAGAAAAAGTCTTTCACGATTAGATTATGCGGATCGTACATATAATTTAACTATCCCTGTAAATGCAGTTTTAGATACAACGTTAACTTTAACGAATTCATCACAAGTAGTTATTGGCGATGCTATAACCCAAATCCAATATTTAACTATTTATGAATTTAATAAAGTATTATATAAATTAGATATCGATCCTTTAGTAAATGATGTAGATTATTTCGATTTATGTAAAGCCGTTGCTGGTGATAATATAGGTCAACGAATTTTAAAATTAGCACAGAAATTAGATGCTGATAGTAAAACTGGTGATCATAATTATGTCATCGCTATTGGTGGCAATGGTGGAAGTAATTTTATACAAAATCAAGCAAAATTTAATATCATTATTAATAAATTAAATTTAGATACTGGAGTATTCTTTTCTACTTATGAAACATCAAATGGAATTCTTACAAAAGAAACTCAAATCATCGATAAAATTCAAAATACAAATAAAGTAGTTCTTCGATTTCAACCAGATTTTTTAGTAGGACCAGTTATTGCCTATCATGGTATTCCAACCAAAATATCTACAGCCCCGAATCATTTAGGTGATCCTTCAGTATTAAAACAAGCGACTGAATCAACTCTAATGGTTAAACGAAATAACTTTTGGGATTTAGAATTAGGATTTAGAACTGATTTAAGCAGAGGTTGGGAATATACGACTTTAACTGGAACTGGAGTTGGTAATTGGGGCCAATTTATATGGGGTAATCAAAATTGGGGTGGAGAAGGTAATGCTACTCCATTTCGTACCTATGTTCCTTTAGAAAAACAATATTGCCGATATATTGAAGCTCAGTTAAGACATTCCAATGCTTTTGAATATTATGAAGTAGATGGCGTTTCATTAGATGCTAGAGCTAAATCGACAAGGGCATATAAATAATGGCTAAACTTAATAGATTCAAACGTATAAATGTCGAAGATGTTGATGATGAGTTTAGAGATTTAGCTGAAACTCTTGGGTTTAGTATTAATGGATTTGCCGATAGTGTATATGAAGCATTTGATGGTAATATCAATTTCGATAATTTAAATCAAAAATTGGTTACTATTACCGTTGAGCGGAAAACTACGGATAAAGTCAATTTAATTGGTGAATTAAAGTTTAAAACTAATTTGAAAACCAGAGCACAGGGTATTTTATGTATATCGGCTCAAAATTTAATAGATTCAACTCTAGTAACATCAACACCATTTATTATGTTTACAGAAGAAAATAGTATGGTGACTATTCAAAGTATTATCGGGCTTCCTATTGATAAGAAGTTTAAATTGACCCTTCTATTAATAGGAAATTAACAAATAATATATAGAGGTAGCTATGACTCAAGTGTATAATCCCAGTAAAAGAATTCCAACTCAAGCCGAACAACAGAATATTAATCAATTAAATCAACCACTTAGTACTGGCGGAGGAATGACTTCTGATCAAGAAGTTAATACTCAATCTCTATCTCAACAATCAACACCTTCTTCATCATCTAATCCACAACAAGGTTCTGGCCGTTTTACTAATTTACAGAATTATTTAAAAGCAAATAACCAAAATCAACCAGCATTAGCTCGGACATTTCAAGCCCAATCACAGCAAGACCTTGATAAGATTAGACAAGGAGTTGAAGGAGCTAAAACTGAATTCGGTGGTGTAGAAAGTACAGAAAAAGCAAGGTTAGGTCAAGTTCAAGGAGTTGATGTTCAAGGCGGTAAAGTAGTATCGAATTTTCCAACTCAACCTAATTCTACTCAACAAATGACTTTATTACAAAAAGCAATAACTAATCCGGTTGGACTTAGTGAAGATGAAAAAGCACAATTAAAATCATTCCAAACTGGCGATTTATCTAAACCTTTCGACCTAAATGCAATGACTAATAAATTAACTGATTATCAAAATCAAGCTACGGCTGCTCAACAATATGCTCAAGGACTAGGAACAGAAAAAGGTCGTTTTAATGCACTACAGTCAACATTTAAAACACCAACCTATTCATCTGGTCAAGCTCAATTAGATCAATTATTTATGCAAGCCGATAAAAATATTAAACCTATCATAAAACAAATGCAAGAAGCCGTTAAACCATTAGTTGGTCAACAAGGACAAATAGCTCAAACTGGTCAGGATGTTACGAATAGATTTAGTAATATACAAAAAGATTTAGCCGCAGCAAAAGAAAAAGTATATGGTCAACAAGGTGTTTTACCAACAGCCGTTGAACAAAATCGACAAGAATTAGAAGGTCGAGTTGGAACCGAAAATAAAAAATTACAGCAAGCATATACCGATTTAACAGCTAGATTAGGTAAAAATCAATTAACAAGTGAAGATTTACAAACATTAGGTATTGATCCGACAAAATTAACATTTGGATTAACACCAACACAATTACAAGATTTCGTTAAACAAAAACAAATTGACGCAAGTACTGATATTCAAAAATTAATGACCCCAGAAGAATATGCTAAAATACAAGCTTTAAAAAATTTAGCAGGAGTTAATTTAGGTGGACCTCTTGGTAATTTAACTGAAGAACAACAAAAAGAATTTAATACAGGAGTTGGTGGTCCAGTAAATGTTACTCAAGATTTATTAAACCAAAAACTTGCTGGAGCCGAAACATCTGAACGAGCAAAAATACAAGCAAATTTAGATTATATCGATAAACTTCGTTCAATGATGAATTCAAATCAATTAATTCGTTCTGGT
>Ga0315289_10004952_pt1 | contig 19785 bp, 14 predicted proteins | sample YL17G11_40_MG_FD_203452 | JGI IMG/M metagenome (GOLD analysis project Ga0315289, IMG submission 203452) | Sediment microbial communities from Yellowstone Lake, YNP, Wyoming, USA - YL17G11_40 | ecosystem: Environmental > Aquatic > Freshwater > Lake > Sediment | place: USA: Wyoming | collected...
AGGCTTCGCAGGCCGAGGATGAACCCGGGCGGAAGGATCTTGCTTCGGCGGAGGCTGACGGCCCGCTCGATGGCGAAGGCGACCATGAGGAACGAGCAGAGGTAGATGGGGTACATGACCGGCCCGCCGCGCTCCAGCAGTTCGAAGAGGGTCGGCAGTTTCTGGTTCTGGTCCTTGGCCTGGGCGTTGGCTTCGGGGGGCGGCGCCGCCTCCAGAGGCGGTTCGGGGGCGCCGGCGGGCGCGCGGCCGGTGGGGGCCAGCATGGCCGCCGAGACGGCGAGCGCGAAGGCGAAGGCAAGGACCGCGGGATGGCGTAAGGTCATCGGTCGAATCTCCTTTGGTTCCGGGCGTCAGGCCGGCAGTTTCGCGAGTTCATCGCGGGCCGGCTGGGCCCACTTGGTGTCTTTATATTTGTCCACGACGGTTTGAAGGGCCTCTCGGGCCTCCTTCGGTTTATCGAGGCTGAGATAGCACTTTCCGATCTCGAACTGAGCGGCGGCGGCCCATTCGGTGTAGGCGTTCCAGAGGGGCGAGACGACGCGCAGGTAGGCCTTGAGGGCCTCGCGCGGGTCGCCGGCGGCGAGGAACGTTTCGCCGACGTAGAACTGGGCCTTGGCCCCGGTTTCGGTCTCGGTCATCCCGAGGACGCGCTCGAATCGCTGCCGCGCCTGGTCGAGACGCTTCAGATCGTAGAGGGCCTTGCCGATGCCGAACTGGACCTCGGCCATGGCGGCGTAGCCGGGATAGGCCTGCTCGAGGGCCGAGAGGGTCGCCAGGGCGTCCTCGGCGCGGCCGAGGATGGCCTGGGCCTCGCCGAGGCGGAAGCGGGCGTCGGCGGCGCGCGGGAAGTCCTTGAACTTCGGGTCCGCGAGTTTCGAGAGTCGTTCGATGGCATCGGCCGGTTTGCCGAGACGCGCCAGCGCCTCGCCTGCCTGGAGGAGCGCGTCGGGCACGAGGTCGCTTTGGGGCGTTTCGGCGACGAGGCGGTCGAAGAGTCCTGCGGCTTCGTCGTACTTTTCCTCGGCCCACTTGCACCAGCCGAGGCGATAAAGGATCTTGTCCTTCAGGCGGTCGCCGGAGGCCGCGAGCGCTTTGGAGTAGAGGGCGTCGGCGTCGGCGTACTTTTTATCGCGGTAGCGTGCCTCGGCGACCTGGAAATTGGCGTCGGCCGCCAGCGCACTCGCCGGAAACTCGCGCGCGAGCCGCTCGTACGCCGCCAGGGCCTCCTTTTCCTTTCCGGCTTCCTGGAGGGACCACGCCAGTTCGTAGGCCGCCTGCTCGCGCACGCCCGCGTCCTTCGACGCTTCCAGTAGCCGCCGGAAGGCGTCGGCCGCCTCCGCGTAGTTCTTTTCCTTCTCGAGGCACGTGCCGAGGCCCAGCAGCGCCGACGGCGCAAGTTCGTGGCCGGCAAACTTGGCCAGCATGGCCTGGTAGGCGGCGCGGGCGTCGGGAATCTTGTCGGCCTTCTGGAGTGAGAGGGCTTTCTGGTACATGGCCTGGGGCGCAAGGTCCGAGGCGGCATACTTGTCGGCGGCGCGGCCGAAGACGTCGGCGGCCTCGGCAAAGGCGCCCCGCTCGAACCGGCACGTGCCCAGGTGGTAGAGCGAGTAGGGCGCGAGGGCGTGGTCGGGGGTTTTCTCGGCAACGTCCTTGTAATGGTTGGCGGCCTCGTCCCACTTTTTGTCGGCGCGCAGGAGTTCGGCCAGTTCATACTGTGCCTGCGGCCTCTGGTCGCTCGCAGCGTACTGGCTGACGAACTGGTTGAGGCGTGCGACGGCGGCGCCCGAGTCGCCCGCGCGGGCGAGCGCGAGGCCCATCTTCAGCAGCGCGTTTTCGGCGCTGGGTTTGTCATCCTTGGAGTCGAGGTACTTGCCGAACGCCTCGGCCGATTTCTTGTACTCCTGTTTTTCGAAGAGGCAGTTGCCCTCCAGAAAGATCGCTTCGGCGGCGAGAGCGGCGTCGGCCTTCTTCGAATCGATCTGCGCCAGTTCCTTAAGGGCCGCATCGTAATCCTTGTCGAAGTAGCGGACCCACGCAAGGCGGAATCGCGCCGCCGGGGCGTCCGGCGCATCCCCGTGCTTCTCCAGGAGCGCCTGGTACCGTTCGGCGGCCTCTTTGTATTTCTTCTCGAGGAAGCGATTCTCGGCGGAGATGAAGAGCACCGGGGGCGCCAGGGCGCTCCCGCCGGCCTTGGCGAGAAAGGCGTCGCACGCCTTGTCCGACTCCTCATACTTGCCGGCGCGGTGAAGGGCGGCGGCGGCGGCGTAAAGGGCGCGCGCGGCGTCGGCGTGGTCCGGGTGTTTGTCGGCGAACTCGCGGAAGGCCTTGGCGGCATCTTCCGGCTTGCCTTCGGCCAGCAGGGAGTCGGCCAGGCCCACACGCGCGTCGGCGGCGCGCGGAACGTCGGGCGAGGCCTTCAGAATCTTCTCGAACGCGCCGCGTGCTTCCGCGAACCCCTTCTGCTTCAGGTACGCCGTCCCGAGCCAGTAAAGGGCCTCCGTGTCGGAGGGGTCCTTCTGGAGTTTCTCCTGGAGTTCCTTGATGGCGCCGGCGTAGTCGTCGGCCAGGTAGAGGCAGGTGCCGGCGTAAAGGGCCGCCTTCGAGGCCCGCTCCGAATCGGGGAATCGTTTGGCGACGTCGGCGAAGGCGGCGGCGGCCTGCTTGTACTTCTTGGCCTGGTAGAGGGCCAGCGCGCCTTCAAACGCGGCATCGGGCGCCAGCGGGCTCTTGGACTTGGCGACCTCGGCATAGACATCGGCGGCGCGGTCGTACTGGCCGGTCTGGTAGAGGCTCTGGGCCAGATGGAATCGGGCCGTCGGCGCCAGGTCGCTCTTCGGGGCGATGGCGAGGAACTCCTCGAAGGTCTCGCGGGCGGCGTCGAATCGGCCGGCCGCCAGACGCGCCAGACCCAGGTTCAGGTGGGTCCGTTCCAGAAGCGAGTCGAAGGAGGCGGCGACGGCCGGAGCGACTTCCTGGAGGCGCTTGCGCTCGGCCTTCAGATGCTTGTCGGCATCCTTGCCGGTGAGGAACTCTTCAACCAGGGGGGCGAGGGCCTTCTCGGCCTCGTCCGGCTGCTTGAGGGCGAGGAGCACTTCGCCTCGGCGTGCGCGGGCCCAGGAGGCCAGGTAATGCTTGTCGTGTTTCTTGAGGATTTCGTCGAAGACATCGGTGGCCTCTTTCGGTTTGCCGACGGCGGCGAGGGCCTCGCCGAGATAGAAAAGCGCCTCGGGCATGCGCTCGTAGTTGGGGGCGGCCTTGCGGAGTTCCTCGAGGGCGGCGATCGCCTCCTCGTTCTTCCCCAGATGCCGAAGCGACCGGGCCAGTCCGAGGCGGGCGTCGGCCACCTTCTCGTGATTGGGATACTTCTGGAGAAAGGCGCGGAACTCCTCCGCCGCCAGATCGAACTTCTGCGTCCCATACAGCCACGCCGCCATGTTGTAGTCTTCGGTCGCCTTGTCGGTTGCCTTCTCGGGTTCGGCCGCGAAGGCCGCAAGGCTCAGCGCGCAGACAGCAAAAACTGCGGCAACGAAAACGGGACCTCGCCGATTCATCCGTTCGCCTCCCTCAGAAGTTCCCCGGAGCGAAGCGGGGGCCGAATCCCCTCGTGTCCGTCCCGGCCAAACGGGACGGGGAGAAGATATTGTGCCCGGAAACGCTTTGGAAATCTGCTGAAAAATGCCCGTGGGTGTTCGCCCACTCTGTGGAACCCGCGCGCGGCGGGTTTGTTTCTCGCAAAATGACATCTTCTCGGTGAAATGGACCGGCTGCCCGGAATCCACGCCGCCGCCCTAACGCCCCGGGATGAGCGCAGTTTACCCGCCTTTGGCGGGCGAATCCCGCCCTGTCTGCCCTGGGCGAGTCCCGGCGCGCCGGGACGAGTCGAAGGGAGCAAGGCCGAAGGGTCGAACGGGCGCCCCTATCACCCCATCCCTATCCCACGGTGGGGAGAGGGAGTATTGAGTTCCCTCTCCCTTCCCCCCGTGCCAAAAAACAAAGCGCGCCGGCCTTCCGAACAAATCGCGGCGGGTCTGGAGCACCCGCCGCGATTGCCGGGCGCCACGCTTGTGCTTCTCGGCCTGGCCGTCCTGCGACGGCGCCGGGGGCAAGAGAGGGCATCCTGCGTCGCTGCGCTGTGCGGGACAGGTCCTGCATAACTCGCATGGAACAGGAGAAAGGAGAGCAGGAAACCGCAGGTGAGCGGGCCGCCGCAGCGCCATGCATGCACGACCTTGCAACTCGGTTGCTGTTCTCCTGCTCTCCTGTCTATTGCTCACCTGGTCTGCCACGCGGCTGCGGGAGGCGGTCTCGTGGTGGGCGCTACAGGACTCGAACCTGTGACCTCGTGGGTGTGATCCACGCGCTCTAGCCAACTGAGCTAAGCGCCCACGAACGGACCTGCCGCGAGAACTATACCCTCATCCCACCCGCCATTCAATCCCAAACCGCCCGGCGGGGGGCGCCGGCGGCGGGTAAGCGAGCGGCGCCCAGAAACGTGTTGCGGCCGCCGGCCGGACCGCTTAAATAGAGGGCTTGCGGTTCGGCGAGGGGGAGGACCCGACGGGGCTCGGATGCGCATCCAACTGGCCTATGGCCGCGATGGCGCTTCAATCGACGTGCCGGACGAAAACCTCGTGGCGGTGGTGGAGCCCGAATGGCCGGTGCCGCTGGAGCCGGCCGAGGCGGCCGTCGCCAAGGCTCTTCGCGATCCGGTCGCGGGGCCGTCGCTCGCCAAGGTCCTCGCGGAGCGGACGAAGGGCCGGAACCGGTCGGTCGGCACGAAGGAGTGGCATCGCGACTGGCGCAACTTCCGCGCCGTCGTCCTTGTGAGCGACCGGACCCGGCCTTGCCCGAACCACGACCTCGCGGCGCCGATCCTCGCGGAACTCGAGCGCGCCGGCATCCCCGCCGAGAGCGTCACCCTCCTGATCGGGACGGGTCTGCACGGCCCGGTCGTCGGCGACGAGACGTGCCGACTCCTCGGCGCCGACATCGTTGCGTGGTACCGCGTGGTGAACCATTTCAGCCGGCGGTCGGTCACGCTCCGCCGCCTGGGCGAGACGGCCGCCGGCACGCCGGTCGTCCTGGCGAGCGAATGGGTCCGGGCCGACGTGCGGATCGCGACCGGCGTCATCGAGCCGCACCTCATGGCCGGGTTCTCCGGCGGCCGAAAGGCCATCTGCCCCGGCATCGCGGGCGACGAGACGGTCCGGGCCTGGCACGCGCCGCGGTTTCTCGAGCACCCGCGCGCCCTGCCGGGCTATCTCGAGGGCAACCCGGAGCACGAGGAAGCGCTGGCCGTCGCCGCCTTCGCCCCGCCGCACTTCACGGTCAACGTGACGGTGGATCGGCAGGTGCGCGTGACGGGCGTCTTCGCCGGCGACATGGAAACGGTGCACGAGGCGGGGGCGGCGTTCCTGCGGAAACACGTCGCGCGCCCTGTGCCGGAGCCGTGCGACATCCTCGTCACCACGAACGGCGGCTGGCCGCTCGACCACACCTTCTACCAGTGCCAGAAGGGCCTCCTGACGGGCCTTGGGATCCTGAAGCGCGGCGGGACGTTCCTTTATGCGGCGGCGTGCGAGGAAGGGATCGGCGACGAGGAGTTCACGGACCTCCTGGCCCGCCACGAGACGATCGAGGATTTTCTGGCGGCCGTGACGGCCGAGGGAGCGCCGGTCACGAAGGACCAGTGGGCCCTGGAGAACCTGGCGAAGGCTGCCCGGCACGGGGAGATTCTCTTCTGGTCCGACCGCCTGCCGCGCGACGTCCAGGAATCGTTGCTCGCGGGGTTTGTGACGCCCGTCGAGAGCCTCCAGGCGGGCCTGGAGCGTGCGTTCGACAAGCACGGCCCCGAGGCCCGCGTCATCGTCATGCCCCACGGCCCGTACGTCCTGCCGTATGTCAAGAACGGTAACGAAGTAACGGAGTGACGGAGGCGGCACCAGGAGAACCCGTAGTGAAAACCGAAGCCCTTCTCGTGGTCTGTTGCCTTGCGCTGGCCGCCCGGGCTGAAGGCAAGGACGACAAGGTCGCGCCGGACGTTCCGGGCGGCGGCGCAGCGCGGGCGGCGGACATCCCGCCGGAACTGAAGACGCCCAACTACCGTGTCGGCGAGTTGAAGGGCATCGGCTACGAAGAAGGCGTCGATCGGCAGGACCCCAGCAACGTGCTGAAGGTCGACGGCCGATATCATGTCTGGTACACCCGCCGCAAGGCGGGCGTGCACCCGTACGCCTCTACGATTTACTACGCCACGTCGGAAGACGCCCGCGACTGGACCGAGCAGGGCGAAGCGCTGGGCAAGGGCGAGCCCGACGCGTGGGACAGTTTCGGGGTCATCACGCCCTACGTCGCCCATGTCAGCGGCAAGTTCTACCTGTACTACACGGGGACCCACGCGCCGGACGGTTTTCGCTCGCGCGATCCCCGCGGCACGCTGCGCCACATCGGCGTGGCCATAGCCGACCGGCCGCAGGGCCCGTGGCAGCGCTTCGCGGACCATCCGGTCCTCAGCCCGACCGCCGGGCAATGGGATTCGCTGATCGTCGATGATGCGCACCTGATCGTCCGCGGGAACAAGTGTTGGCTTTATTACAAGGGCGGGCACGGAACCATCCGACCGGATCAGACGCAATGGGGCCTGGCCGTCGCCGACAAGCCCACGGGACCGTTCGTAAAGTCGGACGCCAACCCGCTGATCGGAGGCCACACGGTCTGCCTCTGGCCGCACCGCGGCGGCGTCGCCGCGCTGATCGACAGCGCCGGCGCCGAGCGGCACACCGTCCAGTGGTCGCCCGATGGCATCCACTTCACCCGGACTGCCGAGGTAATCGGCGGCGTGCTGACCGGCGGCGGGCCGTACGACCCCGACGCCTTCACCGGCGACGGGCATGGCGCGGGCATCACCTGGGGCGTGGCGCAGCAAAGCATCCGGGGCCGGCTTTGCATCGTCCGGTTCGATTGCGACCTGGCTGCCCCGGAACCCCCGGATCGTCGGCCGGATCGGGCAAGTTGTTTGCCAGGGGCCGGCCCGCTATACTCCCTGTCCGGGCTTGCCACGGCGTCGCCCTGGCGAGCCGGGTCCATCCCGTAAGGAGTGCAGCCCGTGGGGACGCCAACGCATTTCGCCTATCCGATTGTGTTGAATCTTTCCGGCCGGCGGGCGTTGGTGGTGGGCGGCGGGGAGGTGGCGCTGCGCAAGGCCCGCGCCCTGGCCGACGCCGGGGCGCACGTGCGCGTCGTCGCGCCGAAACTCGCTCCCGGCTTTGCCGAGGACGGGCGCTTCGAGTGCGTCGCGGCGCGCTATGAGAAGCGGCACCTCGAAGGGGCGCTCGTCGCCGTCGCCGCGACGGACGACGAGGCGGTCAACTGCCGCGTCGCCGAGGACGCGCGGGCGGCCGACGTCCTCGTCAACGTGGTGGACCGGCCGGAGTTGTGCGACTTTATCGTCCCCGCGCAGGTGCGGCGAGGGGATCTCCTGATCGCCATTTCGACGGGCGGTGCGGCGCCGGCGCTGGCGAAGCGGCTGCGCGAGCGCCTCGAAAAAGAGTTTGGCCCGGAGTACGCGACGTACCTGGCCGTCCTGCGCGAGGTGCGCGAAAATCTGAAGAAGCGAAACATCCCGGCGGAGTTGAGCCGTCGCATCTTCGAGCGCCTTACCGAAGACGATATAGTGGACGCCGCACGCCAGGGCGCCGACGCGTTGCACCAAGCCGTAGCGAAGGTTGTTGCTGGACTGCTTCGGAAGTGAGCCTGCGCCTCCGTTACTCCGTCACTACGTTACTTTGTCACTCGTCGTTCACGGCTGAACGAGTTGTTTGTCGCTGGGCAGGTCTTTGACGCTCGACAGGCCGAAGGCCTGGAGGAACTTCTTCGTCGTGCCGTAGAGCAAGGCCCGGCCGATTTGTTCGCTTCGTCCGGCGATGCGCACGAGGCCCTTTTCCATGAGCGCCCTTATCATGTCGCCGCACGCCACGCCGCGGATATCCTCGACCTCGGCCCGCGCGATGGGCTGCTTGTAGGCGATGATGGCCAGGGTCTCGAGCGCCGCCTGCGTCAGCCGCGCCTGCTGCCGCGCTCGAACGAGCGGTTTCAGGTACTTGTTGTACTCGGGCCGCGTGAAGAGTTGATACCCGCCGGCGACCTCCTCGATGGTGAAGGCGCGGCCCTGGGCGTCGTAGTCAGCCAGGAGTTCCTCGACGCACCTTTTCACCATGCCGACGGCGACGCCTTCGCCGGCGGCGTCGGCCAGGCGGTCGGCGCTCACGGGTTGGTCGCTCGCAAAGAGGATGGCTTCGATGATGGTTTTGAGGGGCGTTTCACTCATTCGCACCTGCTCCCGTCCCTTTTTTTCCGGCGGCGTCGCGGATGCGCTCCAGGGCCTGCTCGGCGGCTCGCTTCGTCGCGTTCGACGTGATCGTCGCGGCCGTGATGCTGTGAATCTGCGGAAACTCCTGCGCCTGCTTGCCCGTGAACTGGTCGAGGAAGGCGTTGACCCACTGTTCGGCCTCGCCGGAGCCGAAGAGTTTCTGCCAGAGGGTGTAGGTGGAGCGCGTCTCGCCGACGGTCGCGCCGAGGCCCGGCGTCTCCTGCTGCGAGAGCACCACGACGCGGATGACCGAGAAGTCCTCCGCGCTCGCGCTGACCATGACCTGGACGATGCTCGAGTACCCTTGCGCCTCGCCTTGGGCGATGTACACGACCGTCCGTCCGCTCGAGTCGCGTGCGGCATAGACGGCGTCGGCGGCGAGGGAGGCGCCGGCGATCGGATGCTCCGGGTCCACCGAGGCGCCTTCGGGGCAAACGTCCTGGATGGCCTGCTCTTTGATCGCCAGGTCTCGGCGCTCGATGTCGCCGCGGTACAGGCCGTAGAGCGCCGCCACCCCCCCGCCGATCACCAGGCAGGCGACGCCGAGGATGATGACGAACTTGGCGAGGTTGCGGATCATTTCTTGTGTCCGAAGATTCGCGGTTGCGTCCAGCGGTCGATGAGCGGCACGGCGGTGTTCATGAGGAGGATCGAGTAGCACACCGCCTCCGGGTAGCCGCCGTAGAGACGGATGAGGATCGTCAGCACGCCGCATCCCGCGCCGAAAATCCAAAGACCCCGGTTCGTCAGGGGGCTGGTCACCATGTCGGTGGCCATGAAGAAGGCCCCGAGCATGAGGCCGCCGCCCAGCAGGTGATACGCGGCGAACCGGACCGCCAACTCGTGGTTCGGCAACAGGATGGCCGGCCGCAGAATCGGCTCTCCCGCGGTCAGCAGGGGGATGGGCAGGAGGAGGGCGCCGACGGCCACGGTCGCGAGGTACACGAGGGGCACCTGCCAGCGGACCCAGCCCTTATAGATAAGGTAGAGGGCGCCCAGGATGAGCAAAAGGGCGCTCGTTTCGCCGATGCTGCCGCCGATGCGCCCCAGGAGCATGTCCCAGAGGCCGGGGAGTTTCTCGGAGAGGACGCTCGCGGCATCGGTCTGGCCGATAGCGATTGCTTTCAAATGCGCCATCGGGCTCGCGGACGACACGGCCTCGATCGCACGGGCGGCATGGCCGACCGTTCCGACGTTCGCCGAGAAACTGTTCACCACCGGGTACGCCGAGGGGTTCAGGTCCGTCGGGTAGGCGACGTGGACGAAGGCGCGGCCGACGAGGGCGGGGTTCCAGATGTTCGCCCCGAGGCCGCCGAAGCACTGCTTGGCGATGGCAATGGCGACGAACGCCGCGACGATCGGCACGAACCACCGCGCCTGGGCTGGCAGACAGAACGCCACCAGCAGGCCCGTGACGACGGCGCTTCCGTCGCCGACCGTCGCTTTCTTGAGGCGCAGGCGCGTGATGACGGCTTCGGTGACGACGGCCGTCGCGACCGCGAGGCCCACGTGCAGGTACGCCCGGAAACCGAAGAAGTAGCCTGAGGCGACGAGTGCCGGCACGAGCGCCGCCGCGACCGACCACATGATCTTCGGGACCGAGTCGCGGGCGCGCAGATGGGGCCAGTGACCGACGAAGAGCCGGTCCTGGGAGCCATCTTTGGCTTGTTCTTGGTCGGACATTCTTTCCTCTTTGCGCGGCGGGTCTCCGGCCCCGCCGCGCCGGAACCTCTTTTTTCTTTTCGCTTGGCGACCTTCCTAGGTCGCCAAACTCTCCCAATCGCGGTGGCCTGGGAAGGCCACCGCGCCAAGTTTCCGGCCGCCAGAAGCCCTCACGCGGTGGGTACGGAGACCCACCGCGCAAAAGCCGCGGCTTGGGTCGGGCTAGTGGGCAACTTTTTCTGCCTCCGACTTGAATTTGGCCTGGGCTTGGCGTTCGCGTTCGCGCTGGCGCGCCAGGGCCTTTCGCCTCTCGGCCCGCAGCATTTCCACCAGGTGAATGATCCGCCGGTGGGCCGGACAGACGTACGCGCACGCCCCGCACAGGATGCAGTCCATGAGGCCCGCGTTCATGGCTTCTTCGGCGGCTTCGAGGTTCCCGTCGAGGAACGCTTCGCCGAGGATCGAGAGTCGGCTCGGCTGGAGGTACGACGGGCAGTGCCGGACGCACGCCCCGCAGCGGATGCAGGGGTCGTGCTCGTAGACGGCGGCCTTGCGGAACGCCAGGACGCCGCTTGTCCCCTTCGTCACGTAAAGGTCGGTGGTGAACTGGGCCTTGCCCATCATGGGCCCGCCGAGGATGAGCGATTCGAAGCCGTCGGCCACTTCGGCGTGCGCCAGAAGCGCCCGGAGGGGCGTTCCGATCCGCGCGAGGAAGTTCCCCGGTCGCCGCGCCGCGTCGCCCGCGACCGTCAGGGCCCGCTCCGTCAGGGGCCGGCGGCGCGTGACGGCGTCGGCGATGGCCGCGGCCGTGGCGACGTTCTGCACCACGACGCCGACGTCGGCCGGCAGGCCGCCCGTCGGAACCTCGCGCCCCAGGCAGGCGAGGATGAGTTGCTTCTCCGCCCCCTGCGGGTACTTCGTGCGGAGGACCTGGACGCCCCCGGCGTCGAACCCGTGGACGGCCGACTCCATGGACTCGGCAGCGTCGGGCTTGTTGTCCTCGATGCCGATAATGCCGCGCGATGCCCCCGTCGCCGCCATGCAAATCTGCATGCCCGTCAGGATGTCGCCGGGCCGTTCGAGCATCAGCCGGTGGTCGCACGTGAGGAGAGGCTCGCACTCGGCCCCGTTGATGAGGATCGTGTCGACCGCCTTGCCTTTCGGTGGGGCGAGTTTGACGTGCGTGGGGAACGTCGCGCCGCCCATGCCGACGATGCCGCCCTCAGCCACCGCCTGGCGAAGTTCGTCGGCCGAGAGGCCGAGCCAGTCGCGCGGCTCGTCGCACCCCTCGGCCCAGGCGTCCAGCCCGTCGGGTTCGATGGCGACGGCCTGGACCGCGCGGCCGGTGGCGGCGTCGATGACGGATTCGATGCCCGTCACGGTTCCGGAGGTCGGGGCGTGGACGGAGGCGGAGATGAAGCCGTCGGCCTCGCCGATTCGCTGGCCGCGCTTCACCGCGTCGCCCTTCTGGACGACGGGCTTGGCGGGCGCGCCCAGGTTCTGGGCCATCGGCACCACGAGCCGCTCTGGCACCGGCAGCGTCTCGGTGGCCTTGTCGGCCGTCCACTTGTCGGCGGGCGGATGCACCCCGCCCGGGAAAGTTGCCTTGCCCACGCCTCGCCTCGCTGAGTCTAAAAGGATTGCGTATCTTAGCACGGCGGCGGGGGATTGCAAATGAAAGAGTCAAGCCTTCAGCGCGCGGCCGATCTGGCGGACCGCCTGCGTGAGGCGCTGCTCGTTCTCCACCAGCGCCAGCCGCAGATACCCCTCGCCGTTCGGGCCGAACGCCCGGCCGGGAGAGACCGCCACGTTCGCCTTCTCCATCAGGTCCACCGCGAAGTCGATGGTTCCCCGGCCGGCGAGGACCTCGTCGGGCACCTTGGCCCAGACGAACATGCCGGCCTTCGGCGATTCGACCTCCGTCCAGCCGATGCGGTGGAGACCCTGCACGAGGACGTCGCGGCGCTTCTGATAGACGCGGGCCTGGTGCAGAACGTCCGCGTCGCAGTGCCTCAGGGCGACGATCGAGGCGATCTGGATCGCCTGAAAGATGCCGTAGTCGTAGTACCCCTTGACCTTCGCCAGGGCGCCGAGCATCTCGGCGTTGCCGGCGCAGAACCCGATCCGCCACCCGGCCATGTTGTAGGGCTTCGACATGGTGGTGAACTCGACGCCGACGTCCTTGGCGCCCTTGGCTTCGAGGAACGAGGGCGCCCGGTATCCGTCGAAGCACGTCTCGCCGTAGGCGAAATCGTGGATGACGAGGAATCCGAACCGCTTGGCCATCGCCACCACTTCCTCGAAGAACCGCACGTCCTCGACGACCATGCTCGTCGGATTGTGCGGATAGTTGAGGATGAGGATCTTCGGCCGCGGGTACATGTGCTCGACGACGTAGGCGACGCGCTTGAGAAACTCGTCGTCGTTCCCGAGGCGCACACTGATGACATTGGCGTCGGCCAGCACCACGCCGTACACGTGGATCGGAAACGCCGGGTCCGGCACGATGGCCGTGTCGCCGGCGTCCAGAAGCCCCAGGCACATGTGGCTGAAGCCTTCCTTGGACCCGAGGCAGGCGACCACTTCGTTTGCCGGGTCCAGTTCGACGTTCCTCTGGCTGGCGTACCGCCGGGCGACCTCGCGCCGCAGGTTGTGGACGCCGATTGAGACGCTGTAGCGCTGGTTGCGGGCGTCGGAGGCCGCCTCGCAGAGTTTGTCGACGATCGGCTTCGGGGTCGGGTCCGAGGGGTTCCCCATCCCGAGGTCGATGATGTCGACGCCCTGCTGGCGCTTCCGCAGTTTCGTGGCGTTGATGCGGCCGAAGAGGTACGGCGGCAGCCGCTTCAGCCGCGACGCCACCGGGATCGTGTATTCGGGTTCCTGGACTGTGTCGCTCATGCTACGCTTCTTCGCCAAGGGGCGTCGAAAAATGTTTTTGTTCTCCCTCTCCCCCTGTGGCCCCTCGACCATGCTCGGGGCCACCCTGAGCCTGTCGAAGGGTGGGAGAGGGTAGGGTGAGGGGGAACGGAACGACGAACTGATGAACAAGGAACGCCGAACCGCAGAAGAATGAAGGAACGACCGAACGGCTGATTACGGCCGGCCGTTTGGCTTTTCCCTTCGGCGTTCTGCGGTTCCTTGTTCGGCATTCATTGTTCGTCGTTTCTTCCCCACCCTCACCCCTTCCCCCTCTCCCATCAAGGGAGAGGGGAACGGAGCCCATCATAACGCTGGGTCGCCAGGAGTCAAGGAGGAGGGCTTTCTCCTCGGGCGTGAAGCGCTGGGGCCGGCCGCGGGCGTCCACCAGGGCCCCCGTCGCGCGGCGCCCTCCAAGGACGCCGCGGCAATGACGAATGACGAAACCCGAATGACGAATCAAACGACAAACGACAAACTGCAATGCCCACTGACGCGACTCCGCCGCGTAGTGGTCATTGTTGTTTGCCGTTTGCTGTTTGCCATTTAATTCATTCGAATTTCGTCATTCGGTTTTTCGCTGTTCCGCGAGGAAGTTTTCGATGACGCGTTTGAAGTCGGGCTCCGGCTCGGTTTCCCACATGCCGACGATTCGCCGCTCCCGTTCGGCGTTTTCGGGGGAGTCGGAGGCGTGGGCGGCGTTGCGCATCAGGTCCCGCCCGAAGTCGCTCCGCACCGTGCCCGACTCCGCCTGGTCGGGGTTCGTCGCGCCGAGCCAGTAGCGGATCTTGGCGATGGCATCCTCGCCGCGGTAGAGGAGCGCGAGGCACCGGCCGGGGCCCCCGCGCTTCCGTTCCGCCTCGCTCCGCACCTTGCGCGGGTCCACGCCCGTCATGTACTGGACGATCCTGGCGAACTCGGCCCGTGCGTTGGAGTCGGCGAGCATGCGGTTGGCGGTCTTATAGAACTCGTCCGGCAGGGCGAAGTCGAAGGCGCCCTGGAGCCGCTCGCGCATCGTCCGCTCGATGAGGAACTGGAGTTTCTCGCGGAACTGGTCCAGGAGGGGCCCGTAGAACGCCTCGCCCTGGGCCGAGGACATCGACAGGAGTTTCGCCCCCACGATGTAAAGGCCCGTGCGCGAGAAGACGTCAATGATGTTGCCGGGGCGGCGCGAACGCTTCTCGAAGTTTTCGGGCTTCAGGATCACAAGTTCCGTCTGGACGTTCTTCGCGTCGGGCGGAAAGGCGACGGCCGATTCCACCACGCCGCCGTCCGTCACCGCCCCGCGGGCGAAGAACGCCAACTCCTCGCGGACGGTCTCGGGGTCCGGGCCGCAGATGACGGCCGGCTCGAAGTAGCGAATCCGGCCGTCCGGCCCGTTCTGGAAGTCGCCGTACGTCCCCCGGACGGTGTGGCCGGTCACCTTGGGGCCGGCCTTGCCCACGACGTCGTCCACGAGGTGATTGAGGGCGTTCTCGCCGCGGAAGAGGAGGACCAGGCACCGGTTCGAGAGGCCTTGCGGGTTATCTCGCCGCAGATTCTCGTCCACGTACTGGATGAAGGCCTCGCGGACGGGGTTCCCGAGGTCGCTTTTCTTCAGGAGTTCCAGGTACTCGTCCACCCAGGCGTCGCTCGGGGCGTACACGTGGATGCCCACGAGGTCGAGTTTCGCGAGGCTCACGAGCCGCCCGATGATGCCTCCCGTCCGGCTCTTGTGGAGGCTGTAGGGGGTGATCATCACGTAGGCGAGTTCGTCCGCCATGGGGTTTCTCCGCCCGCAATTCGTCGGTTGGCCAGTCTAGCGGCCTCGCGGGACAAGGTCAAACGGATTGCGGGGGAAAGCAAAACAATAGCCAACAAGGAACACCCAATAACCAATCATCAAGGAACGGAAGACGGCACGCCCTGCCAGCCGGGCACTTGAGTATTGGGTGTTGGATGTTCCTTGTTGGATATTGTTTTGGATTGGAAGGTGTTATACTGACCCCGGGCGCTACGAGAGGGTCTGGAGACCGGGACGCCCGTCTGGGTCATCAAGAATGGCCGGATGGTGGACCTGACTCGCGGCAAGCGCCGCAAGGGCCGGGGCCGGTAGGCTGGCGGCACGGGCGAGGTCAAACGGATTGCAGAGAGGGGGGCGTCGCCGCTGCGGTGCCTCGACCGCGGCCAGGGCAGTTTCCATACCGTTAGATTTTCCTTGAGTTGAGGCGGCAGGCAGGGCACAATCTGGTCCATTGCGGGAGGTTCCTATGCCAGACCCAGACCAGATCAAGGTTAATGCCTTTGTCGAAAGCAACCTGGACCGCTTGGCAGGCGAGATCGAAACCAAACTGAAGGCCGACGTCATGGCAATCATCGGCCCCATCTATCCCGGTATTGATGATGCTGTCAGACAGGCCATCGAGTCGCGCAAGCAGCGCCCAGGGGGTTTGCAAAAGAAGCTCGCGATTATCTTGGACACCGAGGGCGGCATCATTGAAGTTGTGGAACGGATGGTGAACACCATCAGACATCACTATGAGGAAGTCATCATGGTCGTTCCGAACAGGGCGATGTCGGCTGGGGCGGTTTTTGCCCTGTCGGGCGACGTGATTATGATGGACTATTTTTCGTGTCTGGGACCGATTGATCCTCAGATTGAGCGCGGTGGCAAACTGGTTCCCGCTTTGTCATACTTGGTCCAGTTCGAGCGATTGAAGGAGCGTTCGAAGGCGGGTGAGATAACGAGCGCGGAATTGGTCCTTCTGCAACAGTTGGATTTGGCCGAGCTGCACACTTTCGAAGAGGCCCGCGAGTTGTCCATATGCTTGCTGAAGGAGTGGCTGGTCAGGTATAAGTTTAAGGACTGGATAAGGACGGAAACACGTAACCTAGAGGTTACCAGAGAAATGCGAGAGCAACGCGCGATCGAGGTTGCCGAGGGCTTGATGGGGCATAACGACCGCCTTGAGTGGTATTCCCATGGGCGTCCGATCTCGATGGATATCCTTCGCCGAGATCTCAACCTCAGGATCGAGGATTTCGGCGACGATCCGGTGCTGAGTCGAGAGATTAAAGATTACTACCAGTTTCTGGCCGATTATATGGGCAAGATCGGTGTCTACGGTATTGTCCACACAAGTGGTGTGTGCGTAAAATAAAAGGAGGTGGACGATGACTGTGCCCATCAATCCAGAGGAAGTAGTCGCCACAAATCCCGCGGTAGATGTCGCTAAGATCAATGAGGCGTTAGCACTCCGGGAAGTTCTACAGAAGGCCGGTCTTCTGCAAAAGGCCAATTACAGGCTATCGCCCCCTTTGGGGCCTACGGCGAGCAGGCCCGGTCGTGCAGAAATCGGCCTTGTGCGCATGTCAAAGCGTCGATGAAGTGGCTGTACAGTCGACATCGAATCACTTTGCATCGCTGGGTTGGTCGGTCATTTTGTCGGCCTCGCCGGGTCTTGATCGCTTCGCTTTGTCTCAGTCCATAAACGAGCAGGCAATAATCTCTTCGCCTCTGTAATGAAGCAATCACGATACTCGGGTGAGGTAAACCTGAAGGTCACATTTTTCCCGTCCCTCTTCCAGTCCGAGTCCTTAGTGTGGCCCCATGGTATCCTGTTGTTACCGATTTTTTGACTATACTCGCTCAATGCTCTCAGGCAGTTAACGACCGCCAAATCATCCGTATGGATAGTAACGCTGTACCGATACTGAGAGTGCTGAGGCATAATCTATTCCTCATCGGCTTACATCGATTGGACAGACTGTATAAACCGGTCCAGGCAAACTGTCCCTTTCCGCCTAAACCGGGCAGCACCACATGACTCACCCGCCTGGAACTCGACCTGCATGTGCCCCGGAAGCATAGACAACGAATCCGGCATTTGCCAATACATTCCGATTCGACCCGAAAAGGGGGACAGGTGCCATTTCCATACGGCCGGATTATACCAGGAGTGCCGACGGGCGCGGTGGGTCAGGAGACCCACCGCGCTTTCTCACACGGCCGGGCCCGCCTTCGCCCTTCCGGCTACGGCGGGCTACGGCGTATAGTGGAACAGCGTCGCCAGCAGCACGATGCCGATCAGAACGACAACCATCGGCACGAGCCAGATTTTGCGCCATTGGAACCGGCCATCGACGGAGAACTTGTCCATCACGACGCCGGCTAACTGGGTTCCCAGGAACATCCCCACGCCGACCGTGGCGAAAAAGATCACCGCCTGCATCGAACTGCGGATTTCCGGCCGGGCCACCGCGTCGACGAAAATCTGTCCGACGATTATGAAGAACACGTACGCCAGGCCGTGCAGACTCTGCGACGCCACGACCGGCCAGCGCGAGCCGATCGATACGTAAATGATATACATGACCAGCCAGCATCCGGCGCCGAGGAGCAGCGTGTGCTTGAAACCGACGACTTGCAGGAAGTAGCCCAAGGCGAACCACGTGGCCGCGGCCTGGACAATCTGGGCGATCGCCATCGAGGCCGGCACGTTCTTGCCAGGAATCTTGATGTCTTGCATGAACCGCGCGGTGCCGAGGAAGTAGAACTGCATCATGCCGGCGATGATGATGGAGACGATGAAGAAGACCAGGAAGTTCGAGTCGCGGAGCATTTCCACAATTCCGGCGATGGGCATGGTCCCCTTGCCGGCCGGCGGCGTGGCCGGCAGGAACAGGCAGGCCAACCCCATCAGCAGCGACAACACGGCGGCCAGGTAGAGGCAGTCGCGGCCCTGGCCCTCGGTCTTGAAGATCCAGCGCCAGCCGGTCAGGATATACCCGATCAGCGCCCAAGCCACCGGCGCCCAGATAAACACCTTGCCGACGTCCCCGCCGACGCCCTCAACGTGCGAGAAGAGCACGGCGTTAACCAGCGGAAGCGTGGCGGCGTAGAAAATCGAATACAGCAGCATCACAATAAACAAGGGGGTAAACCGCTGGCATCGGGCCGCGGCAAACAGCAGCGCGGCGCCGGCCAGGTGAGCCCCGACGAGGACCCATTCGGCGTTGACCCACTTGTCGGTCAGCGACCCGGCGACCAGCGGCGAGACCATGCACGCCAATGGGAGCGTCGCGTAGATCCATCCGGTCTGTTTGCCGCTCATCTTCAGCGGGCCCAGCAGCCGGGCCGCCAGCACCGGCGCCCACGCGCCCCACACGGCATACTCCAGAAACATCATCACGCTGACCGGAATGTAAACGCCGCTTACGTTCATGGGAATGCCCTCACGGATGCGAACGCATCGCAATCCTCACGATCGCGTGCGCTCTAGGAAAAGGGTCAGGTGAAGCACCCAAATTCCACCCCATGCCGACCGTGCGGATTATGACTACCCCCAACCCACTGTCAAGAAAACAATCTGTCACAGCAAAGCGATAATGTCCGGTTCGCCGAGGCAGCGCGGCTGCTGAAGGTGAGCGCCCGGAAGGTCCGGCGGCTCCTGAGACGCTACCGGTCCCCGCGGTTTCCCGGAAAACGATCGTCCGGCCAGTCTCGCGAGGGGCTAAGCGTGCGGCTCCGATTCATGTTGACCGGGTTCGGGCGGGAAGGTAGGGTGGGGCTTGCGGACCCGCGGGTGGTGTCCGCCATGTGAAGGAGCAAGCGATGAATCTCTGCTCGTTTGGTGCCGTTTCGAGGCGCGACTTTCTGCGCGTGGGGACAGGCAGTGCGGCCGCCTTCTTCCTGACGGGCCTTCGACCGCTCGGCGCGGGGGTGCCGCCCGCCAGGAAACGCATCCCCATCGGCCTGCAACTGTACTCGGTGCGCGGTGATTGCGGCAAGGACCTGGCGGGCACCATCGAGGCTGTCGGCAAGATGGGCTATGAGGGCGTCGAGTTCGCAGGCTACCACGGCAAGACGGCGCAGGAACTCAAGAAACTCCTGGATGATAACGGCCTGAAGTGCTGCGGCACCCACACGGGGCTCGACACGCTTCGCGGGGATAACCTGAAGCGCACCGTCGAGTTCCATCAGGCGCTCGGCAACAGGTTCCTGATCGTGCCGGGCATGGGCAACAAGACCCGCGGCGATTGGGAGAACGCGGCGAAGGAATTCAGCGACATCGCCGCCAAGGTCGCGGGCGACTCTCTGCGCGTGGGCTACCACGCGCACGGGGGCGACTTCCAGGCCCTCGATGGCTCGACGCCCTGGGACATCTTTTACTCCGCCGCCGATCCCAAGGTCGTCATGCAACTCGACACCGGCAACTGCATGGGCGGCGGAGGGGATCCCGTTGCCATCCTCAAGAAGTTCCCCGGCCGCGCCACCACGATCCATCTGAAGGAATACGGCGGAAATACCGGTCTCATCGGCGAGGGACAGGTCAAGTGGGACCAGATCCTGGCCCTTTGCAAGGCCGGCGGCACCGAGTGGTACATCGTGGAACAGGAACAGTACGGCGGCGGAACGCCGCTCGAGTGCTCCCGCCGCAGCCTGGAAAACCTGAAGAAGATGATACGCGTCTAGCCGCGGGTCGAGGTCAAACGGATTGCGGCAGGAACACCGAAAATCCGAATAGCGAAGCCCGAATGACGAATGAATTCCGAATGACGAAATCCGAACCGCGCGCCTCCGTTTCGGTATTCGGGTTTCGGATTTGATTCGTCATTCGGGTTTCGTCATTCGTCATTACAGAACGCCGGTCTGGGTCATCAAGAACGGCCGGATGGTGGACCTCGCGCGCGGCAAGCGACGCAAGGGCCGGGACCGGTAGGCCGGCCTCGCAAGGGAAGAAGTGAGTATCGCGTCCCCCGATTATCCTTTCCCCTTCGCCCCTCTGAGTATCTTCATGTAGGATTTCTCCGACGCACGGTTATCCCAAGCCCCTTTGATGAAGTCTCGGAGGTTGGGC
>Ga0315289_10004953_pt1 | contig 19785 bp, 20 predicted proteins | sample YL17G11_40_MG_FD_203452 | JGI IMG/M metagenome (GOLD analysis project Ga0315289, IMG submission 203452) | Sediment microbial communities from Yellowstone Lake, YNP, Wyoming, USA - YL17G11_40 | ecosystem: Environmental > Aquatic > Freshwater > Lake > Sediment | place: USA: Wyoming | collected...
TCAAAACTTGTTTTGTTTTGTTCTAAAAGTTTTATTGCAATTTCTGAAGAAGATGTTGAGATTTTTTTTATTTCTCTTATAACTTGTAAAGGGATGATTATTTTTATTCCTCTTAGAAAGATTTCATTAAAAAAATCAATTTTCTGTTTAATGCATACCAAAATAAAATTTGTGTCCAATAAAACGGACCTCCGGTTCTTTTTAAAAATCTCCTCTGAATTTGGTTCATGACTGATTACCTGTTTCATAAAAAGATAAAGATATTAAGGTTTAAATAATCTTTTTTCTATTGAATTACATGCAAGAGGTTGATAATCTTCTAAATATTTTTGGACAAACCAAAGACGCGATTGATAAAGAAGATGTTGTTAAACTGAAAGAATTGAGTAACCACACTATTCATACTGCTTCAATCACACAAGATCTAGATAATGTTGCCGTCGCTGTTATTGTTTATTCTCTCAGCAAAATTATTGAAAGAGGTTATAACAAAACGACTTCCTGGAAAAAAGAAATTATTTCTTTAATAGATAATTCAATAAAAGTGCTCAAAAAAGAAGATAATCGAAGATTTAGAGAAAGTTTGCAATTATTAAGGGAGAAACTAGAAAATATTTCTAGAGATTTAAAGAGTCATATTCAGGATGTATTTAGAAAAGCGAGTATAAACAAAGCTTCTAAGATTTATGAGCATGGAATTTCGCAGGAAACGACGGCAAAACTTTTGGGAATAACTTCTTTTGAACTTGCAAGTTATATTGGACAATCAGGGATTTCCGAATTGCCTGAAAGTAAAACAATGGAAATACATTCAAGAATTAAATTAGCGATGGATATATTTAGATGAAAGAAAAATTTATTCTTTTTGATTCAAGCACATTAATAAGTTTTGCAATGAACGGACTTCTGCCTGAATTAAATGAATTAAAAAAAATTTTCAAAGGAAAATTTATTATCACAAAAGAAGTAAAGCAAGAGGTTGTTGATAAGCCTTTGACAATGAAAAGGTTTGAACTTGAAGCATTAAAAATAGAAGAATTACTTAATGAAAAAATTTTGGAATTGCCTTCTTCTATTGGAATAACAGATTCTGAGATTTCAAAAGAAACAAAAAATATTTTAGATACAGCAAATAACACTTTTTATGCAAGAGACAGGCCAATATCTTTAATTGATGCTGGAGAAGCTTCATGTTTAGGGTTGAGTAAGATTTTAAAAAGTAAAAAAATGGAAAATGTCGTCGCTGTGGACGAAAGAACTGCAAGAATGCTATGTGAAAGACCAGAAAATCTGAAAAGATTATTTGAAAAAAAACTGCACACAAAAATCCAATCAAAAGAGGAAAATTATAAATTCTTTAGAGGGATTAATTTTATCCGCTCTTCTGAATTGATTTATGTTGCATATAAAAAGAAACTTCTTAAATTAAAAGGAAGTAAAGTTCTTGATGCTATGCTTTATGCTCTTAAATTTAAAGGATGCGCGATTTCTGAGGAAGAAATTGAAGAAATTAAAGCGATAAAATGAAAATAATTTTTATTTGCAAGCATAACAGATTTAGAAGTAAGATTGCCAAGGCGTATTTTAAAAAGATAAATAAAAACAAAAAAATCCACATCACAAGTGCGGGAATTTTTAAGGGAACTCCTGTATCCAAAACCGTCGTCGATATTGGAAAGGAATTTGGATTAAGAATTAGCAAGCAAACAAGAGGAATAAGAGAAGATGAATTAGTAGAGGCTGATAAAATCATTATTGTTGCCGACGATATTCCGAAGTCCCTGTTTAATTTTAAGAGATTTGGAAAAAAAATTTCTGTATGGAAGATTAAAGATACACATCAGAATGATAGAGAAAATATTGAAGATAGAGTTAAAAAAATTATGAAAAATGTTGACATACTTAACAAGGAATACAAAAATAATCATATTTAAAAATTAAGAACTTCTCATAGAATTAGGGTGCATAGTATAATGGTATTATAGGCGGCTCCAGAGCGAGGACACCGACGGTTTCCTCAGAAAATCAAAGATTTTCTGTGACACAAAAATCTCTTTTGCAGATTTTTGCTGCCTTCGCTTAATCTTCCCTTAAGTTTGCCTCAAGAGTGATTGAGTGCGGAGTTCCCGCCAGAAGGGGGTTCGATTCCCTCTGCGCCCATTTAATCCTCAATACGATTTTTCGTGGAAATATTTTAAAATAGGTTTTGGCGTTAGAACAAGAAATCTTTCCTTGGCTTCTTTTATTCCGAATTTAGGAACTTCTCTCACTTCTTTAATTTTTGGTATCATTATAATATAAACTAATAATCTTAAAACTCCGCTAATAAAAAAGACAAAAAGCAAGGGAGATAAACCAAAGAAAACAATTGTTCTTGAACTTAAGAAACCGCCGATTGTCGCTCCTAAGAAAACCCCACATCCATTTAAAACATTGGAATATGCGACGCAGAGAGCCATTCTGTCTCTTGTAACTGCATCATAAATAAAATTTGCTGCAGAAAGATTAAACCCAGCCCAGATTAATCCGCTAAAAGATTCTATAAGGATTAAAATTATAAATAAAAATTTGTGGTTTTCTCCAAGAACTAATGATGCAATAAGCCATAATGCTGGAACTAAGAAAACCAGTGCCCCTGAAATTTGGATTACTTTTAAATTTCCGTGCTTGTCAGCGAGCCTGCCCCATGGAACAAGAAACAATAAAGCTGCTAAAGAACTTGCTATAACTATAACAATCCATTGAGTATAATTAAAACCAAGGTTCTTAAGCATGTAAACCGCAAAGAAAGGGCTTGCAATTGCAGTTGCAAAATTTATTAATGCAACAAAAACTACGAACTTTCCGAAATTGCTCTGAGGAATTTTTTTTATAAACTGCCAAAAAGTAAAATAATATCCTTTTTGAAGCTGGAGATTTGGTTCATATTCTTTTGTAAACAAATAGGCAGAAATTCCTCTTGCAATAAACGAAATTGAAAATAGGACGATGAATCCTAAAAATATTTTTGTATGTTTAAAATAATCAAGAATAAAACTACCAATAAGCATGCATATAAGAGAAATGGTGCCGATAATCCTGTTTCTTTTTCCAAAATATTTTCCAGGATTACGAGGAACTAAATCTTTCATCCATGAATTCCAAGCAGGAGTAATTATTGCTCCAAAAAGGATTAAGATAGTATAAATTAATACTAAAGTAATATGAGAAGAAGTTTTTAAATTAAAAACAAAAAATAAAATTCCTGCACTTAATATAAAAAGCCACATTATTGACTGCAGCAAAGCCCCGCAAAAAACTATTTTTTTTCTTGAGAACTTTTCAATAAGTTTTGAACTAAATATTTGAGAAAAATTTCCTACAAAAGAGGGAATAGAAGACAAAAGCCCAATATACATATTATTGGCACCAATTGCAAGTGCATAAGGAGTGATATATTTTGTTCCAAAGCCGTCTGCTAAACTATTTGCAGAACCTTCGGCAATGCTTATCTTTCTTGACTTTTCCTTTAATTTCTCTTCATCAACAACTTCCTCTTTTTTTTCTTCCATTTTAAATTGAAATTAATGAAGAACTATTTTTAGATTTTTAAATCCTTTGGCAGATTAGAAAAAGAAAAGTTTAAAAACCACTTTGTTAAATATTTAATATAGAAGTGGGGAGAATCTTGATTTGAACTAGTTCTAAAATAAATGCATGGAGGAAAAGATGAAAGTTTATGTTGGGAATTTGCCGTTTAGTGTTGATAGCAGCGCGTTAAAGAAACTTTTTGCTTCTTATGGAGACATTGAAGAATGTACAATTATTGAAGACAAGTTTTCAGGTAGATCTAAGGGATTCGGTTTTGTGACTTTTAAGGACGAAGCAAGTGCAAAAAAAGCAATTTCTGGAATGAATGACAAAGAAATTGAAGGCAGAAAACTAAAAGTTAACGAAGCAAAACCTATAGACCCAGACGCACCACGAAGAGCACCACCTAGAAGAGATTTTAATCAAAGAAGAAGATTTTAAGATAGGTAATTTATTTATTTTTTATTTTAATTTTAAATACAGAAATTTTTGTGAATTTCTATCTCCCAAAATCCTAAACAAAAAATTCAAGGATTTTGTGATACATAAAGTTTAAATAGTTATATGAAATATGATTCATATGAAGGAGAGTACATATCATATATTTTTTACAAACCTTGCTAGTCCTTTAAAGATAAATATTATTGTTAGTTTAAGAGAAGAAGAAAAAAGTGTTACAGAATTATCTAAAGATTTGGGAGTTGAACAAAGCAAAATTTCTCATGCTTTATCGTCGTTAAAATGCTGTAATATTGTGAAAATGAAACAAAAAGGAAAGCAAAGGATTTATTCTCTTAATAAAAAGACAATAGTTCCTATGCTCAATTTAATTGATAAACATGCTAAAACTTTTTGTAAGAAAATTTGCTCTTGTGGGAGGATGAAGTGAAAACCATATATTTCGATACAGAAATTAAAAATTTCTGTCTCCAAAAAATCGGAGGGAAATCAAATGAATAAAACGATTTATTTGGACAATGCAGCGACGACAAAAGTTGATGAAGAAGTTGTGAAAGCAATGCATCCTTATTTTAGCGAGAAGTATGGAAATGCTTCGTCTTTGCATTATTTAGGAGAAGAATCGCGGAGAGATATCGAAGAAGCAAGAGAGACTATTACAAAAGCCATTGGAGCAAAATACGACGAAATTATTTTTACAGGAAGTGGAACAGAAGCAAATAATTTCGCTTTGAAAGGTTTATTTTGGAAAAATTATCCACAAAAAAATCACATTATTACGACGAAGATTGAGCATGATTGTATTTTGAATACATGCAAATGGCTGGAAAAACAAGGAGCACGAGTAACCTATCTTAACGTTGATAAAGAAGGTTTTGTAAATCCTAAAGATGTTGAAAACGCTATTACAGAAAAAACTTTGGTTGTTTCTATTATTCACGGTAATAATGAAATTGGAACAATTCAGGATTTAGAAACAATCGGAAAAATTTGCAAAGAGAAAAATGTATTATTTCACACAGACGCCTGCCAAAGTTTTACAAAAACATTTCTCGACGTGAAAAAACAAAATGTTGATTTAGTAACTTTAAATGCCCACAAAATTCACGGACCAAAAGGAGTTGGAGCATTATATGCAAGGAAGGGGGTAAAAATAAATCCTTTGCTTCATGGAGGAGGGCAGGAATTTAAATTAAGAAGTTCAACTGAAAATGTTCCAGGAATTATTGGTTTTGCAAAGGCTGTGAAAATAGCAAAAGAAAAAGATGTAGAGAAAATAAAAAAATTAAGAGATAAATTTATCGACGGTATTTTAGAAATTCCTAATACAACTTTAAACGGTGCAAACGGAAATAAAAGATTATGCAATAATATTAATGTTTCTTTTGGAAATATTGAAGGGGAAGCAATTGGAAGTTTCTTGAATGCAAAAGGAATTTTTTGCTCAACAGGTTCTGCCTGTTCTTCAAAATCTCTTGAACCGAGCCATGTTCTTCTCGCCCTCGGACTTTCGCCATTAGAAGCAAATAGTTCCATAAGATTAAGCATAAGTAAATATACAACAGAAGAAGAAATAAATTATGTTTTAGAAGAATTTAAAAAAATCGTCGAGAAATTGAGAAAAATCTCACCAATTAAATAATTAGGAGATAAAATGAAATCAGAGGAGACTAAAAAAATTGTAAGAGAAAGTTATTCAAAACTAGCGAGGGGAGGATGCTGTAGTTCTTGTGGTTGTGGAGTTTCAAATAAGGATGTTTCAAAAAGTATTGGTTATTCTGAAGAAGAAATGAATTTAGTTCCAGAAGCAAATCTTGGATTGGGTTGCGGAAATCCAATTGCTCTTGCAAATATAAAGAAAGGAGGTGTTGTTTTGGATTTAGGAAGCGGTGCAGGATTTGATTCATTTTTGGCGTCGAAGAAAGTTGGAGAAAATGGGAAGGTAATTGGAGTTGACATGACAGAAAAAATGATAAAAAAAGCATGGGAAAACGCAAAAAAGTATAATTACAAAAATGTTGAATTTAAATTGGGGGATATAGAAAATTTGCCTCTTGAAAATAATTCCGTGGATGTTGTAATCAGCAATTGTGTGATTAATCTCGCCCCTGATAAAGATAAAGTTTTTTCAGAAGCATTTAGAGTTTTGAAGAAAGGCGGGAGAATGTTTATTTCAGATATTGTTTTGTTGAAGGAACTTTCAGATAACCAAAAGAAAGATGAAGGACTTCTTGCGGGTTGTGTTGCAGGAGCTTTACTTAAAGACGATTATTTAGAAAAAATAAAAGGGGCAGGATTTGATATTAAAATTCTTGGCGAAGATAAAGAAATTAGTAAAAGACAGTATGAAGGAATTGCACTTGAAAGTATAAAAATTGAAGGTATAAAAAAATGAAAATAACAGCAAAAACAAAAATCAGTGAAATTATTGAAAAAAATCCAGATGCAATTAGTGTTTTATTCGACGCTGGTTTGAGTTGCGTTGGTTGTCCAATGACAATGCAAGAAACTTTAGAAGAAGGTTGCAAAGCTCATGGAATGACTAAGAAAGATATTAATAAATTAATTGAGAAGTTGAATAAAGAATGACTAAGAAAGATATTAATAAATTAATTGAGAAGTTGAATAAAAATAGTCGCTCGTAAACTCGCAAGATAAATGGCTACAATAAAATTAATGCTATAATAAAATTTTAGTGAAGAAATTTGGCAGAGCCAATTTCTGAGCAATTAATAAGCGAACGAAATGAGTGCAAATAAAACAAAAATGACTTTAACATACACAAAAAAACTTATGAAGCATTTCAAAAATCCGAAGTTTGTAAAAAAAATGACAAATCCCGACGCTGTTGGAGAAGTGGGAAATATCAGATGCGGAGATGTTATGCATTTGGAAATAAAAGTTAAAAACAATAAAATAGAAGATATTGGATTTCAAACTTTTGGGTGTTTACCTCTAAAAGAAGAAGTTTCTATAAAAGAGGGAAATTGGGTAGATGTAAGTTCAGTAAATATAGGTGACAATGTTTTAAATAGCGATGGAAAGAAAACAAAAGTTGTAGAAAATTATGTAAGAAATTATAATGATGATTTAATCACAATTACTCCTTTTGTTTCTGCATTCAATAAATTCTCTCTTACTCCAGAACATCCAGTTTTATGTGTAAAAAGAAAATGGTTAAAATCAGCCAGAAAAAGTAGCAACAAGTGTAATTGGTTAAGGATTAATGAGAAAGAACTTTTTTCAATAAAACCAGATTTTATAGAAGCAGGAAAATTAGATGTTAGTGATTATATCCTTTTTATTCCAAATCAAAGAATAGTTGACTCTGCCATTTTTACAGAAGATATTATGAAACTTATAGGTTATTACCTTGCTGAAGGTTATACGAGTGCAAAAGGTAATGTAGTAGCTTTCGCATTTAATAAAAGTGAAACAGAATATATAAATGAAGTAAAAGAATTGTTAAACAAAGTAATTAAAAAAACGGCCAAAGAAAGAACCAGAAAGAATGTTACAGAAGTATATATTTGTTCTAAGAAATTAGCTGATTTTTTTATAAAAAATTGCGGAAAATATGCCCAACATAAAAAATTATCAGATAAAATTTTAATTTTGCCATTTGAAAAACAATGGAAGATGATTGAAACATATATTAAAGGAGATGGTAATATATACAAAAGAAGACTTAAAGATAGTTCAACATATAGAATTACTACTGCTTCAAGAAATTTGGCTATACAAACCCAAGAAATTTTGGCTAGAGGAGGGGTATTCACCTCAATTAAAAAAGATAATAGAAATAGAGACAATCATTATATAGAAGGTAGAAAAGTTTCTTATAATCAACATTATGAAATTTCATTCAAGTTAAAAAAGAAAAATAAGTTTTATCATTTTAATGGAAAGTATATTTTAGTCCCAATAAAAAAGATAGACCAAACTAATTATAATGAAAAAGTTTATAATTTCCAAGTAGCAGGAGAACCACATTCATATCTTGTAAAAGGTTTTGCTGTTCATAATTGTCCAGCTGCAGTTGCGAGCTCTGATGTTGTCTGCAAATTAGCGAAGGGAAAAACTTTGAAAGAAGCAAAAAAAATTACAAAAGATGATGTTATTAAAGAACTTGGAGGAATGCCGACGATAAAAATTCACTGTTCTGTTTTAGGAATTCAGGCTTTGAATAAAGCGATTGAAAATTTTGAGAAGAAAAATGGAAAATAAAAACGTTGGATTGCTGATTGTTGGAATTGCTGTGATAATGGTAATTATAGTTTTCATTTTTAATTCAGCGTTGAAAAATATTGTAGGCACAACCTGCACGCACGGCCCGTCGTGTTCTATGTATGACACAATAAAAACACAAACATGGTTGAGCCTTGGAATTGTAGGAATTATCTTAATTATCGGAATTGTAATAATGTTCAGCAAACCAAAAGAAAGAATAATTGTGAAAAAAATTAAAGAAAAGAAAAAGAAAATGAATTTAGAAGGACTTGATAAAAATGAAAAGAAAGTTATTAATTTATTATTAGAAGAAGGAAAAGCGATGTTTCAGTCAGAGTTAATGGAAAAACTTGAGATTGGAAAAGTTGGTGTGACAAGATTGTTAGATAAGTTAGAAGCAAAACAATTAATTGAGAGAAAACGACGAGGAATGAATAATATTGTTGTTCTGAGAGATTGAAACTAGTTTCTCCAAAGTGAATATAATAAATGATTTCTTGGAAAATTTAATTAAATGACAACAGGAGGTACAACATGAACTTATGGGTAATTGCCGCTATTGTCGTTGGAGTGTTAGCTATTGGAACAATTGCAGTTGTTAATGCATACGCTACCAATGATGAACAAACTACAAAGACAACAAGTTGTTCAAGCTGTGGAAACTCGTGCACAGCGAAAAGCAATTGTGGTTTAACAACTTGTGGAGCAGTTAATGGTGGAAAATGTAACTGTGGAAAATAAATTAAATAGGAGAAGTTTTAAAACTTCTCCTTCGTTTTTCTTTTCATGAAACTAGAAACAAAAGTCAGAAACACGCTTAAAAAAATCAAACTTTCAAAAAAACAGAAAATCCTCGTCGGTGTTTCAGGAGGAAAGGATTCATCTGTTGTTGCTTATCTTTTAAAAAAATTTGGATATAATGTTGAAGGAATTCATATTAATTTAGAAATGGGAAAATACAGCGAAGATTGTTTAAGAGAAGTAAAAAAACTTTGTGCAGATTTGAAAATAAAACTCCATGTTTACAACGCTAAAAAAGAAACAGGAAAATTTCCTATAGAAATAATAAAAAAAGAAAAACACAAAATGAACAACTGCGTAATCTGTGGTGTTTTTAAAAAATATTTGCTGAACAAAAAAGCAAGAGAATTAAAAGCAGATAAAATTGCAACAGGACATCATCTCGACGATGAAATTCAGACTTTTTTCCTGAATATATTAAAAGGAAGTCCTGAACTTAGCGCAAATTCAGGGGCAGTTACGCGAAATATAAAAAATCCAAAATTTATAGAAAGAATAAAACCGCTTTATTTTGTAAATGAAAAAGAAATAAAAAATTTTGCTGACAAAATGAAATTGCCTTATACTGACAAAATCTGCCCTTATCGAGGGGAAACTTACAGGATAGAAATCAGAAAATTTATGAATACTTTAAATGAAAAACAAAAACAGAATATAATTAAAAATGCTGAAAAATTAATCCATTTAATTGGGAAAAATAAATCCCAAAAGATAAAATATTGCAAAATTTGCGGAGAACCGTCGAGAAATGAGGTTTGCAAGATGTGCGAGATGATGAAAGTTAGAAAATAAACTTTTTCGTTCGCTAAACAGCCTCGTGTTAACGCACTCGGGAATTAACTAAAATAGTTAATAAAGATTGGATTTTTGTCACATCAATTTTAATTAATAGAAATTTGTGAGCGGAGCGAACGTAATTACCGGGGCTTTAATCCGAGCGATTTTATTTCCTCTTCCCTCTTCTCACTACTTTTTTCTCACAACATTTTGAGAACACAAAAATATAAAGAATTTCCAAAATACCGACGGTGTTAACCAAAGCCAAAACTATAAACCAAATTTTTGAATTATTTCGCGCAGATTTCCAAAGTGCTATAAGTTTCCAAACGCCTGACCAAATAAGAATCACCATTAGCAACCATAAAGAAACCCCAAGTTGTGCGGCGATTGTTGCAAAATAATCTGTCATATTTATTATTATTGATAATTGTTTATAAACTTTCTGATTAGTCATTTCTCAGTAATGTTACATTTTTGTATAGAAATATTTAAAACTGAAACAAATATTTTTAATTGGATTTTAAAATGATGGGTGAAAAATTAAAATATTCTCTTGAAGAATTGTCTTCTTATGATCAAGAAAGACACCTAGAACTTAATGAGGTTATAAATTTATTAAGCTCTCAAGGCTATGCAAATCTAAATCCCAAAAGATTAGAACAAGCTATAAATTCAAAGGAGATTAAAGTTTATGAATTTAAAGGACAAAAATATCTTGATAGAATTGATATTGGAAGAGTTTATCATAATTCAAATAAACAAAAAAAAGGTTTAATAGTTAATAGGTATTTTACTGATGGAAAAACAAATCCTTTTGATAGTGTTGAACAAGAAAAAAGACATGCAAAAATAGTAGATTCTGAGGGAAATGTTATTTCTGATATGCCAGATACAATTTTTCCTGTATGGATGGATGAAAATTCTTCGTCTATTGTGGCTCAAAAATATTTTTACAAACCAGATGAACCTGAATGGAAATCGAAATTAAAAGAAAAGCTTGGAAAAGAATATGAATTCTCCCTTATTCATTTAAATAGCAGGGTTACTAATTTTTTTGTTTCAGAAGGAGATAAGAGAGGTTATTTTAGAACATCTGAAGATAGAGAAAGATTTAGAGATGAATTAAATTTTCTGCAAATAAATGGGATTGGTGCATTCAATTCTCCTGTTCAATTCAATGCAGGATTGTATAATGAATATGGAATTAAAGGGCAAAGAGGAATAAATTATCATCGAGATTCTGAAACAGGGGAAGTGACAAAAATAACTGAAGGAGAACATATTCATCCTCAAACTCATGCATGTTTTATCAAAGGACCAAAAGATAATCTTGAAAGTATTGCTAAACAATGTGAAGATGAAATAGGAATTTTTTCAGCTGGTTCTGGAATTGGACAAAATATTGGAGCTTTAAGAGCAGAAGGAGAAAAATTATCAGGAGGTGGAGTTGCATCAGGACCAATAAGTTTTTGGAAAATTTATGATGATTTAGGAGGAACAATTAAATCTGGAGGAAAAAGCAGAAGAGCAGCAAGAATGACAACTATGAAGCAATCACATCCAGATATTCAAAAATTTATAAAAAGTAAACCTAACGAAGATAAAAAAGCATTAGTTTTAATGGAGAATGGATATAGTCCGGGTATGGATGGGGAAGCATACAAAACTGTTGCATTTCAAAATACAAATATTTCTGTTAGATTAGATGGCACTTTTTTTGAGCAAGTAAAAAAAGGTGGAGAAATTGAATTAATTAATGTGCATGATAAGAAAGTTGTTAAAAAAGTTTCTGCTGAGAGATTATTAAAAGAAATTTCATTTGGGAGTTGGAGAATTGGTGACCCTGCTGTGCAGTATGAAGATGAAATCCAAGAAATGCACACTTGTAAAAATTCAGGAAAAATTAATTCAAGTAATCCCTGTTCAGAATATATGTTTCTCGACGACACTTCTTGTAATCTTGCTTCTTTAAGATTAACTGCTTTCTTAAAAGATAATGGAGGATTTGATGTTGACAAATTTAGGCATACCACAAGAATTTTTGCCATTGCACAAGATATTGCTAATGATGCTGCTTCCTATCCTGTTTATGATATTGCTTTACAAAGTCCAGAGTTTAGAAGTATTGGAACTGGTTATGCTGATTTAGGTTCTTTTTTAATACGAAGTGGAATCCCTTATGATTCTGAAGAAGGAAGAGCAAAAGCAGCAGCAATTACTTCTTTATTAACAGGAGTTGTTTATGAAACTTCAATAGAACTTGCAGAAAATCTTGAACCTTTTGTTCATTTTGAATTTAACAAAAAACCTATGCTTGAAGTTATTGAAAAACATAAAAATTATTTAAATAATATTGATTGGAAAAAAGTTGGAGATTCTAATTTGGAACAAGCTGCGAAAAATTCTTGGGTGAGTGTTCTTAAAAGAGGACAAAAACATGGATTTAGAAATTCTCAAGCAACTGCTCTTGCCCCAACAGGAACTATTTCTTATTTAATGGGTTGCAGTACAACAGGTGTGGAACCTGCTCCTTCTTTAATAATAACTAAAGACCTTGCAGGAGGAGGAAATTTGGAATTAAAAAATAAAGATTTAGAAATCATATTAAATAAATTAGGATATAAAACAGAACAGGTAAAAAACATTTTATCATTTGTAGATAAAAATAATACTGTCATTGGAGCACCCCATTTAAATTCTAATTTTTATCCAATATTTGATACTGCATTTGGAAATGTTGAAGAACAAGGAAGTATAGGATTTGAGGGACATATAAAAATGCTTGGGGCAATCCAACCATTTGTTTCTGGAGCTATTTCAAAAACAAACAATTTACCAGAATCAGCTACAGTCAAAGAAATTTATGATGGGTATATTCTAGGATATAATTTAGGATTAAAAGCAATTGCAATTTTTAGAAATAATAGCAAACCTATCAGTCCTCTTAACTTTGGGGGAAAAAGCTATAAAATTTTTAAAAGAGGAGAAAAAGAAGATTTGCCTGATAGAAGAGAAGCTTTTGAAACTGAAGTGAAAATTGGTCCTAACTTAACTCCATTGCATATTATTATCAGCGAATATAAGAATGGAAAACCAGGACAAATAGTCTTTTTATCTTATAAATCTGGTTCGACTTTGAAAGCATTATTAGAAACTCATGGTATACAAGCATCTGCTGCTCTGAAAAGAGGAGTTAGTTTAGAAGATGAAATTAAAGGTTGGATCGGGCAAGAATTTGAACCATATGGTTTAGTTAAAGGACATGAATACATAAAAATAGCTAGTTCTCCTTTAGATTTTGCAGGAAAGTTTTTAGCATTAGAATATCTAGGAAATACTAATTTCGCACAAGAACCAGAAAAAGTAGAAATAGAAAATTTAAGAGGCTTTAAGAATGGAGCATTTAGAACTTATGAAAGAGAAAAAGTTGATTTGTGGAATATTGAACAAGTTTTAAATGATGCTGAATGTGGAGGTTTTGTCGAAGGAAAAAAAAGATTTAATGGAACTAGTAATCCAAATCAAAAGAAAAATGAAAAAGGAGCTATGTGCTGGAAGTGTGGACATTTAATGAAACAGACAGGTCCTAATTGCTACGAGTGTGGACATTGTGCTGAAAAAATCGGGGGTTGTGGAGCATAATTAAAATATATTTCAAAAGTAAATTTTCTAAAAATTAAAATGACGATAAAATACAACGATAAGGAATTTATGACTGATAATGATTTGAAAATTAACATACTTGGACCTTGGCCAAAACTAGAAATAAAAAATTCAAAATTATCTGAAATAATTCAAAGAAATTTTTTTGGAGGTGACAAAATTGTTGCTTATGCTCAATCGTTGGTTTCAAGGGGAATGGATTTCAATGCTTTAGAAGAAGAAATTTTTAGAGATTCTCAAGATCCAGAAAAAACATTAGACGAAACGATTTTCAGAAAAACAGCGACGGGAATTGGAAGAGGACATTCTCTTGGAGGGCTTTCAGGAGTTGAATTGGGAATTCATGGGACAAAAATGATTGATTCTGGTTTAACTGGTTTGGTTGCTTCGCGTTCTTTAGTTACAAGTTACAGACGGAGAGAAACAACAACTGAAGAAATAGTAGTTCCAGAATCTTTATTTCAGAAAAAAGATTTGTTAGAAGAATATCTAAATATTTCAAAAGAAGTCTTTAAATTATCGTCGGAATTTAAAGAGAAATTCGGAAATCTTGGCGGAGTTGAAACATTCAATAAAATTATTCCATATAATAATCCTGCAGATTTATTTATTGTTTTACCTTTAGATACAATGGCAACAATTGTTTCAGAAGTAAGGAATGATAGATTAAACCCAAAGGGTCCTTTTCTCCCAAAAGAAATATGGAAACTTGCAGATGAATTTCCTAACATAACAAAAGAGATTGGACAAAATATAATGTTTCGTCAAAGAATAGAAGTTCCGAGAGATACTTATTTTCATTATAATGTTTTCAAAGACCCCTCCTTACCAAATTACGCTTTAGAAGAAGCACAAATTAGAAATATGCCTTTAGAACCATTGGTTCTTGATTATTCGAAAAATATTACTGACGGATTTAAAAGAAATTTTGAAAATTTGAAAAAATTGTTTGAAAAGACAAAAAAATTGATAGATCCAAAAGCATTGCATGACGAATCTTTAATATGCATGTATGCTTTAAGAGAATTTGTTAGCGAATATAACGAGGCTGTTAGAGTCAAAATTTTGGACAATTTATCTTGGAGGGTTTGGTCAGAACAAAAAAGGCATGCAACCTTAAGACAAAATGTTGAATCAGTATATTCTGCAGTAGAACGAGCAAGTTTTGATATGAGAGAAAATTGGCCAAGAATAGAAAAGGCATATAGAGAAAATAATTTTGAATTACTTCAAAACATCATTGAAAATTTAGAGAAAAACATTGTTATAGACGACAGATTAAAGAAAAAACCTGAACTTGCAATGCCTTATGTATATCATACTGCAAAACAACTAATGTTTTACAGAAAAATGATTGAAAAAGGCTTTGAACAAAGAGATGCTTTGTACATTGTTCCAAAAAATATAAGGGTAAGAACTTTAGAAAATTATGATTTAACTAATTTAATTAATTTGGAACTTCCTTTAAGATTGTGTGGAACATGCGAGCCTGAAAGGCAATCTACATCGTGGAAAAAAAGAGAAAAGATTTTGCAGGTCGTCCCAGAAATAGAATATTTTTTACAGCCAAAATGCAATATTGGTTTTTGCACAGAAGGAAAATATTGTAAAAATATTGAAAAGCAAAGAAAATATAATATGGAATTGCACATCCAAACAAAACAAGCGATGCTGGAAAAATCTAAAAACTAAACCATACAACCAAACATTTGCTCCTAGCCATGCTCGTCAAGATATGAAAGTAATTAACTAATAATTATATAAGCGAGTGAATTTACAAATAAGTTTATCTTAAGTTATGATAGGAATTTAACAAAATCCAAAATTTTATAAATCCCTCTCTTTCTAATTAAACATGGTTAATAATGACAAAATTCCTGAGTTAAGTTCTGCGAAATTTGAAGAATTTGTTTCAAAAGGAATTGTGCTGATTGATTTTTTTGCAGAGTGGTGCATGCCTTGCTTGATGATGGCTCCGATAGTTGAAGAAATTTCTGAAAAATTCAAGGGAAAAATAAAATTCGGAAAATTTAATATTGACGACAATCATGAACTTTCACAAAAATATGGTGTTGGTTCTATTCCAAATTTTGTGCTGTTTAAAGACGGGAAAGTTATTGGGCAATTTATTGGAGCAATATCTGAAGAAGATTTTGAAAGGAGATTGAAGGAGATAATTTAAATGGAAGAAGGACGTGTTGTAAAATATGGAAGATTTCTTGCTACATTAGTTAATATATTAATAAAACATGAATCTTATCCAATGACTACACAAAAATATAAAGCAAGATTTATTGAAGAATTGAAAACATATTCTTTTGAACCGAGAAGAAAAGGAGAGCCAAAAAATTTGGGTTGTGTTTGGGAATTAAAAAATATTAATAATTTAAATTTATCAAATCCAGAACAATTTGCTAAATTTATCAAAGAAGGAATTCATTTAATGTATCTAAAACCAACTTCAAAAAAAGTAATAGAATCTTTGGTAAACAACTTATAAAAAACATTTTTAAACCATTTCTCCTTCTAAAAAATAAGGCTCCGTAGCTCACGAGGGGCACATCCCCTTACGTTAACCCCTCATTTAAGGCGGTTAATCGCTACGTCGCTGATAAAGGCTCCGTAGCTCAGCCTGGTTAGAGCACTGGACTTTTAATCCAGGTGTCGGGGGTTCAAATCCCTCCGGGGCCATTTTTCTAAAAAGATAAAATTATAAAGGGTATTAACTAATAATAATTATAAGGAGGTTAAAAAGAGGTTAAAATGGCTAAATTAACTGCATGGCTTGTTACCTTGATAGGAGTCTTGCTTGTATTGCCTTTAATAGGAGTATCCCAATTAGACACAGTTTCTAAATGGGTTGTTCCATTAGCAGTACTTGTCATAGGTATTAGCAAGCTTATGAGGAATTACCAGAAAAGAGGTAGAAGATAAATAAAAATATTTTTATTTTATTTTTTAATATTAATCAAAGATTTCCAAAAATAAACTTTTCCGACGATAAAGCCTTAAATGGAAAAGTTTATAAACTAATTTTTAATTATTTTTAGTATTATAAAGTTGTTAAAGCTCAACAAGGCTCTGCGATTTTATCCAACCCTTACCTTAAAATGCATATTCTACAGTCAAAACATTCTAAATTAAATAAAAAAGAAAGTGAAGAATTGCTAAATAAATTAAATATTTCTAAATCACAACTTCCAAAAATTCTCTCGACAGATCCTGCACTTCCAGAAGGGTGCGAGATAGGAGATATAATTAAAATAGAAAGAAAAGAAGAAGACAAAACATTTTTTTTCTTTAGGGTGGTTGTATAATGATTCAGCAAAAACATCTTATAGTAAAGAGTTATCTTGAAGACCATTCATTAGTGGAATCAAACATTATTTCCTTCAATAAATTCATCAATAAAAGAATGCAGGAAATTGTCGACGAGATTTCAGAGACAATGGAAAACGAAGATTTTGAAATCAGCCTCGGAAAAATAAATGTCGGAAAACCAATTGTGATTGAGGCAGACGGTTCTTCTTCTTTTATCACACCTGCAGAAGCAAGATTAAGAAATTTGACTTATTCTGCCCCGATAACTCTTGAATTAACAGTAAAAAAAGACGACCAAGTTGATTCTGAAATTGTTGAAATAGGAAAAATCCCGATTATGGTTGGAAGTGAAGCATGCAATACGCACGGGATGACAAAAGAAGAATTGATACAAAATTACAATGATCCATTAGATTTTGGAGGATATTTTATAATTAATGGAAACGAAAGAGTGATGGTTATGGCAGAAGACCTCGCTGAAAACCAGCCATTTATTGAAAACGACAGAACAGGAAATTTAAGCTTGAGAGTATTTTCATTAAAAGGAACATATAGAATACCTATATCAATTACCGAGGACAAAGAAGGAATATTTGAAGTTTCTTTCAGCAGGTTCAAAAATCTTCCACTAATAATTATATTAAAATCCCTTGGTTTAATAAAAGAATCAGAAATTTCAAAACTTATTGGAAAAGAAACAGACAGCGTCATTGTAAACCTCTACGAATTTGCAAATATCGGAACACAAGAAGATGCAATAATGCACATTGCTGAAAAAACATTTTTACAGGGAACAAAAAAAGAAATGATTGACAGAACAAAACAAAGAATTGACTCTTATTTATTCCCGCACATCGGGCAGAAAAAAGAAGACAGAATAAAAAAAGCAATAACCCTCTGCAAATTAGTCAAGCAATTTTTAATTGCAAAAAGTTCAGGGGTTAGAACTGAAAAAGACCATTATGCAAACAAAAGAATTAGATTGTCAGGCGATTTGCTCGCAAGTTTATTCAGGGTAAATTTGGGAATTTTGATAAGAGACATAAAATACTCTCTTCAAAAATCTTCCAAGAGAAAAAAATTTTATTCTATTAAGACCATCGCAAAATCCACTTTATTCTCGCACAGAGTTGAATCTGCAATAGCAACTGGAAGCTGGGTTGGAGAAAGAAATGGTATAACACAAAATATGGATAAAACAAATTACCTCGCAATAATTTCCCAGTTGCAGAGAGTTTCAAGCATGCTCCCAGGAGAACAGGAAAATTTCCTGGCAAGAATAGTTCACCCGACGCATTACGGAAGATTCTGTCCAATAGAGACTCCTGAAGGAACAGAAATCGGGCTGAGAAAAAATCTTGCAATATTAAGCAGAATTTCTACAAAAGTTCAGATGGATGAAAATAAATTTATAAAAGAATTAGAAGAATGTGGATTAAAAAAAGAAGGAGAAGGAAAAGATGTTTTTTTTAACGGGCTTTTCATAGGAGAAGTTGAAAATCCAAAAGATTTTGTTGAAAAAATAAGGGAAAAGAGAAGGAACGGAGAATTTTCTATTGAACTAAGTGTTAAAAATGATTTTGTCCTCGATGTAATTTCAATTTCAACAGAAGCAGGAAGAGTTCTAAGACCTTTGATAATAGTTGAAAACGGAGTTTCTAAATTAAAAAATGAACATTTGATTGGACTTGAGCAAAAAACTCAAAAATGGAAAGACTTAATTAAAGAAGGAATTATAGAATATGTCGACGCTGCAGAAGAAGAAAATGCTTTGGTTGCCTTAATGCCTGAAGAAATAACTTCTGAACACACTCATCTTGAAGTTGACTTAATGGATTTGCTCGGTGTTGTAACAAGCCTTGTTCCATACGGAAATCACGACCAGAGTTCAAGATTAAACAGAGGAAGCAAAACACAAAAACAGGCTTTGGGATTATATGCTGCAAATTATCTCTGCAGACTTGATACAGATGTCAGTATTTTAGAATGTCCTCAAAAACCAATTGTAAGAAGTTTTGTTTATGACACACTCAACACTTATCCTGCTGGACAAAATTTAGTCGTCGCTATAATGACTTACGAGGGCTACAATATGGAAGATTCTCTTATCCTGAATAAAGGAAGTTTGGACAGAGGAGCAGGAAGAAGTTATTATTTTAGACCTTATTCTACAGATGAAATGAATTATGCAGGAGGATTAAAAGACGAGATATGCATTCCTGACAAAGATACTTCTGGCTACAGATTAGAATCAAGTTATAGATTTTTAGAAGACGATGGAATAACTTATCCTGAAGCAGAAATTGACGAGGGAGAAGTTATAATCGGAAAAGTCTCGCCTCCTAAATTCTTGTCAGAAGCAAGGGAAATTTCAATCAAGGCAAAGAAAGAAGAAAGTGTTGTAATGAGACAGGAAGAAAGAGGAATTGTCGACGCTGTTTTTATAACTGAAGATGATGAAGGAAATAAAATTGTTCAGGTAAGAACAAGAGATATGAGAATACCAGAAGTAGGAGACAAGTTTGCAACAGCACATGGGCAGAAAGGAGTTATTGGAGCAATAGTTCCTGAAGAAGATATTCCTTTTACTGCAAGCGGTGTTAAGCCCGACGTGATATTTAATCCTCATAGTCTTCCGAGCCGTATGACTGTCGGATATTTGCTTGAATTATTAGCAGGAAAAGTCGGCTCTGTCTCAGGAAAAATAATTGACGGAACTCCTTTTTCAGGAGTCAGCAAAAATGAACTTGAAAAACAATTGAAAGAAATGGGATTCAGATACGACGGAAAAGAAACAATGTACAGCGGAATTACAGGAAAAAGAATGGAAGCAAAAATATTCATCGGAAACTTGTATTACTTAAAATTAAAATATATGGTTAAGAACAAAATACACGGCAGGTCCTCTGGAAAAATCGCGCTACTTACAAGACAGCCAGTAGAAGGAAGGTCAAGAGGAGG